>Ga0209307_1000045_pt1 | contig 102909 bp, 102 predicted proteins | sample COGITO_mtgs_1105_FD_185519 | JGI IMG/M metagenome (GOLD analysis project Ga0209307, IMG submission 185519) | Pelagic marine microbial communities from North Sea - COGITO_mtgs_110530 (SPAdes) (version 2) | ecosystem: Environmental > Aquatic > Marine > Epipelagic ... | reverse complement strand
TAAGCTACTACTCTACTGGACGTCCCAGTAAACCATGCAATTTTCATCGATCATTTGAAAAACCCATAGATTATAGCCAGTCGACCCCTCGCTCCAAGAGAAGTATTCCAGTATAGTGGGCCCACAAGAAAATACGCTATCATATTCGGACGCTCCCTCAGGACTGCTTAGGCCAGAGCAGTTATGAAACCTTGAAATCGCACAAATACACAAGTCTGTATGCGGCCGCTTATGACTCCCACAGTGGTAGGCGGAACTCTTACTATTTTTTACTGGCTAAGCTACCCAATGTGGGGCGACCTACTTTCATGCAAAACCCTATACTCTAACCCAGCTATACGATGCTTTATTGCTTGTTGGTACTCTACTGAATTGAACATCTCGAGGTAGGCTCTCCGAGACGGGTATCTGACTATGATCAAGTCATCGTAGTTCTGCGATTCATCACCAACAATTTGATGCTCACATGTTCCTTTGTAGACTAGGCTTCCACCCATCCCAATGATCTTTGGAAAGGCCACCATGCCATATTCTTGGTAAGCTTCCCGCCCGCTCCGCCCGATAGCATTATCTACCGCTGATTCGTAAATTGCGGTGGGACGATATTTAATAAGATTAATCATATCAAAAGAGAATTCTTGGTCAGCTTCTACGATTTCTCTTAGTTGCATATCCGTCGGCTCTGTGGATGCCATAATATTTCTATCTCCTTGTGAAACAGGCCGACCCTCAAGTCCAAGCCTAAGACAACACTAGTTAGTTAATGTCTCCGCGATCCAGCTCTTTACTTGCCTCTCGAGCATGCTCAATGGCAAAGCACCGCCACTTAACACTGTATCGTGAAACGCTCTTATATCGAACTTCTCACCTAACTGGTGTTCCGAAATCTTGCGTAAGCGCTGAATATCGATCATACCAATTTTATAGGCCGTAGCTTGACCTGGAATCACTAGATACCGACGAATCTCAGTTTCAATCGTTTCTAGGGGTGCTGGTGAGTTTTGAGCGAAGAAATCAACGGCTCGTTGCTGTGACCATTTTTTATGGTGCATCCCAGTGTCGACAACAAGACGAATCGCACGCCACATCTCACTACCCAAGCGTCCAAAATCAGACCCTAAAGTTACATAAGTATTTGGCATTTCTTTAGCGAGTGCCTCTGTGTACAGCGCCCACCCTTCTACATAGGCTGTGCTGCCAGCCTGGGTGCGGAACTTGGGAATGCCTTTAAGCTCTTGTGCAATAGAGATTTGCATATGATGACCGGGCAGACCCTCATGATAAGCGATGACCTCAAGCTCGTTCTTTGGCATGGCCTTCATATCTGATAGGTGCGCATAATACACTCCAGGCCTGGAGCCATCTGGGGTGCCTGGGTAGTAATGCTGTGGTGCACCATCTTGCTCACGGAAGGCCTCAACCCGTTTTACTACTAGATCTGCTTTAGGCAATATACCAAAGTAGTTAGGTAGCTCTTTTTTGAGGTTTTCAATCGCTGCTGTTGCATCATCGATGTACCCTTGCCTACCTTCATCTGTGTTGTCATAGTAAAATTTTGCATCATCTTTACTGTCTCTGATATAGGCAAAATACTCTTGCAGTGTTCCTTTGAAGCCATCTTTTTCCTTGATAACCTCCATTTCACCCCGAATACGTTTGACTTCATCAAGCCCGAGTTGGTGTATTTGATCTGCCGTCATATCAGTAGTGGTGATACTCTTTAAGCGATACTTATAGAACTCATCACCCTCGGGAAGTGCGTGCACGCCAAAAGCTTCCTCACTTGTATTTTTCAAGTCGTCTGTCATGAACGCTATCAAATCATCATAGGCCGGACCAAAATCATTGATAAGTGCACTTCGTACTGCTTTTATTAGACCATCACCCTGCTTTTGCGAAATTGTGTCTGCTTTAACGAGGGCAGATACCTTGGAGTTAGCATCAGCCCACAGTGTCGAATCTGTGCCGCTATTATCAAATGGTGCTCCCGAGATGATTGCCTTGGATTCTTTCATCACAATCTCATAGGCAAAACGAGGAGCACGAACGCCCTCACCTGCTGCAAGCTTCGCTTGCCCTGTGAGCTCTGCCATTGCAGCACCAATGCCACTGATACGCGAAATATAGTCCGTCATATCTTGCTCGGTCTTGACAGTATGATAATTCATCATCAGTGTAGGGAAGAACGAATGAGTACCGCTCATTTGATGGAATACATAGCCCCGTCGCATAAACGCCTTACTAGCAAGTGCTGATTCATATTGATGTTCCCATAGGTCATAGGATATTTTGGCGGCATCGCTAAGCTTGCTATAGTCGAAGGTTGACACCATTTCCTGAACAGAGTCGCCTTTCCATTTGATTCTTTTGAGTTGAGCAGCCTCACTCATATCATCAATTTCGCTGTACCGGTCTTTGCGACCCTGAAAAGTTAAGCTAAGGGGGCTCATCATCAGCTCTTCTTCGTACTTTATTTCAAACCATGCATTGAGCTTCTCAGTCTCCGAGTTTTCATGGTTATGACCTAAGCTCAGGCTTGATACAGCCAATAATGCGATAAAAACAATCTTATTCATGCGTATTCTCCATTGACGAGTTGAAACTGCTAAAAACGCGATAACTATACTCGTTTGGTAGCTCTGTCGGCCACGACTTTATACCGACTCTGGGCCGACACGTAATATTTCTATTAGACGCCATCGATGTCGCCGCGAGCCCTATTGGCCGGGACTGCTATATGCATCATTTTGGGGTCTGGCAGAATGATACTGTTCATTAGGTCAATGTAATCCTGCCTATTAGAAATTTGTAGCAGAGGATTAGATTTTTTTCAGTATTAGCAATATCTAATCTAATATAAATGAGTTTAAAGTATCAAGAATCTACTCATTAAGCTAACTTCTGGTAAACTTTACTCAACAACACAGGTACTGCTATGCGTCAGGTTTTTCGGCCACTCTCTTCTTTACTGCTTTTTCTTTCAACACTGATATTCAGCCTTTCGGTCGTTGCTTCAGAATCTATTGAAACTGAAGACGGACAATCGTCTTTGTATCGTGAAATTTTTGAACGCCTTGCTAGCCGGCATTATCGAAGTCAAGAAATTGATGATGCCCTGTCTGATCGGTATTTGGACGAATATATTAATACGCTAGATTCAGGTAAGAACTACTTCTTACAAAGTGATATTGATGAGTTTGAAAAATGGCGGTCAAAACTCGATGATCTTTCTAAGCGCGGTGATATTAAGCCAGGATTTATCATGTTTAATCGTGTCCGCGACCGTGCGATGACTCAGCTAGAAAAAAATATTACATTGTTAGAGGACGAAAACTATGTATTCGATTTTGAGACTTCAGATTCGATTATGTTTGATCCTGAACTCCGGTCTTGGTTCAAGACCCAACAAGAGGCGTCTAAATTTTGGGAAAAGCGCCTTGTAGATTCAATGATTCGGCTGCTACTGAACGAAAAAGATGAGGCTGATGCAAGAGAACTACTGATTAAGCGGTATAGAAATCAAATCAAACAATTTGAGCAACGAGATAGTCAAGATGTTCTGCAACTCTATGCAAATGCCCTAGCGTCTCTTTACGACCCACATACGTCATATTTCAGTCCTAGAACAAATGAGAATTTTCAGATCAATATGTCTCTGTCCCTTGAAGGTATAGGCGCTGAGCTATCTACTGAAGATGACTATACAAAGATCAACCGTATTGTCCCTGGCGGCCCGGCGGATCTTCATGGTGTACTCAAAGCAGAGGATAAGATTGTTGGTGTTGGGCAAGCCGAGGAAGATATTGTCGATGTTATAGGGTGGCGAATTGACGATGTAGTCGCTCTAATCAGAGGTGCGAAAGATACCACCGTGCGACTCCAGTTTATCCCTTCTAAAGGGGATAGTAGTAATACAAAAACAATCACTATCGTCAGAGATAAGGTTAAATTAGAGAATAAATCTGCCCAAAGTAAGATACTTGATGTCGTCCATGAGGGTCAAACATACAAGTTAGGGGTTATTGATATTCCAGCCTTCTATATGGATTTTGAGGCCTACAGGGCTCGCGATCCAAATTATAAGAGCACCACTAGAGATGTCTATAAGCTAGTAGAGGAACTAAAAGACGCCGACGTGGATGGCATTGTAGTAGATCTTAGAAGTAATGGTGGCGGCTCATTATATGAAGCAACGTCTTTAACCGATCTATTTATTGATTATGGACCGGTTGTTCAAATTAGGGATTCTGATATGCGGGTGCAGCGTAATCAGCGAGCCTATAGACGAGCGGCCTATAACGGCCCTCTTCTTGTCATGATTAACCGATTAAGCGCATCTGCGTCGGAGATGTTTGCAGGCGCCCTCCAAGACTATGGCAGAGCACTCGTCGTCGGAAGCCAGAGTTTCGGTAAAGGAACTGTGCAGGACATCACCGCGTTGAGTAGCGGGCAGTTGAAAATGACCGTATCCAAGTTCTATCGTGTTTCTGGTGACAGCACCCAACACCGTGGAATTTTGCCAGATATTTCGTTCCCGTCGTTACATGATCTTGATGAAGTGGGCGAAAGTCATCAAGATAATGCCCTACCCTGGGACAGTATTCACAGGGTTCCTCACCAGACAAAAGATGAACTGAAAGCATTTATCCGGCCATTGACTGAGTCGCATCTTGAACGTCGCAAAGAAGATCCTGACTTTGCTAGTTTGATTGAACGAATTGAGTTAAGTGATTCATGGGCGCAAGAAAAATCCTTATCTCTCAATCTCGAAGAACGTCGTATTCGTAGCGAAAGTTGGGATCTAGGTCTCTTTGAAATTGAGAATAGGCGTCTTATTGCAAAGGGTGAAGTGCCCTTCGATACTCTTGAGGCTTGGCGACTTAGTGACGAGGTAGATGAAGAAAATGATACTGAGCTGCAGCTGCCTGAAGAGCAAGCGCAGCTGCAGGATCAAGCAGAGAAAGAGGGAGCGGAAGAGGAAGAGGAAAACATTCCAGAAACCGACCCCCTTTTATTTGAGGCAGGCAAAATTCTTGGTCAACAGATCTACATAGAAAGCACAAGAAGAATGCGGCAATTAGCACAAATTGAATCTGAACAAGAGAGAGATTGATGGACTCGATGACGCGGGTAATGTCTTTCAACGTCAATGGCATTAGAGCCAGACTGCACCAAATAGAGAAGGTTTTAGAGCAGCATAAGCCCGATGTATTAGGTTTGCAGGAAATCAAAGTTAGTGACGAGGAATTCCCTGTAGAGGCAATAACAGCCTTGGGTTATAACGTGGACTTTTTTGGCCAAAAAGGCCACTACGGTGTGGCTCTGTTGAGTAAAGTCCAAGCAACTGCAGTCATTCGGGGCTTTCCATCGGATGATGAGGATGCGCAGCGTCGAATGATTCATGGCGAGTATTTATTGAAAGGGAAAATACTACATGTGATAAACGGTTATTTTCCTCAGGGAGAGAGCCGTAAACACCCGACTAAGTTCCCGGCTAAGGAAAAGTATTATTCAGACCTAACTCACTATATATCTGACTCCTTTACCGCCAGTGATAACGTTGTTGTTATGGGTGATATGAATATTGCGGCAACAGATGCTGATGTAGGAATAAAGCCTGAAAACGCCAAACGTTGGCTACAGAGAGGGATCTGCTGCTTTCTTCCAGAAGAACGAGAATGGCTTCAAAATCTCATGAATACTGGATTGATAGATACCTTTAGGCTCATGAACACTGACGATAACAGCTCCTTCAGTTGGTTTGATTACCGCAGCCGAGGTTATGAACAAGAACCCAAGCGTGGTCTGCGAATAGATTTAATTTTAGCAACTCAAAATCTTGTAGATGCGCTCGCAGGAACAGGGATTGATTTCGAGGCAAGAGCGTCAGAGAAACCGTCCGATCATTGCCCTATTTGGGCTGATTTCGCTCTGTAGAGAGCTAAGTCAACCAAATCTTATGGTTTCCGTTATAGTGATAGATGTCGTAGATTAGAACGAGCCTATGAGCCTTGCATACAGTAAAACGGACCATAACGCATCTCTTGCCGAAAATTATCAATCGGACGCTGCTGTTGTGAGCATTGAATACAATAATATCGATCAATTTTTAAAGTACATTGAAAAGCGTGCTTTTCATATGGCTCGACTAAGCACCCGTAGTTTGGAAGATGCTCATGATATTGTTCAAGAATCGATGTATAAATTAGTACAAAAGTATGCTGACAAAGATCCCAGTGCGTGGAAACCTCTTTTTTACCGCATACTGAATAGTAAAATTACTGATTATTACCGCCGTAATGCAGTTAAAGATCGAGTGTTTCCATGGAGGACACCTGATGTCGAGGATGCTAGTGATTATGGTGATAGTATATTGGAGCAAGGTATAGGCCTGTTATCAGAAGAGCCAGATACCATAATGCTTCGACAACAGCGCATAAGTAAGCTCGCGAGTCAGATCCAAGCCCTGCCTCGACGTCAAAAACAGGCTTTTATGCTGCGTACGTGGGAAGGCCTTAGCACTCGAGAGACAGCAAAGGCTATGGGCTGTAGCGAAGGTAGTGTAAAAACACATTATTCACGTGCCATGATTCGGTTACGAAGTATGCTTGAGGACGATTACGATGACTAAGATACCTGTTACAGAGTTTACGGATGATCTGAGAAGTGTTGAAGAGAATACTCAGGCAACAGACGTATTTCGTCTTGCCAGAAGCAGGAAAGCTGCACTCGAGCAGAAATCACCATCCTACAGCAATATTAAATGGTTAACTGTAGGCGCTTTTAGCGCTGTTTTTGCGTTTAGTCTGATCTTACCCTTTGGTAGTGACTCCCTCGCACCTGAGAGCAATATCGACAGAGTCGTGCTAGTTAAATCTAGTTCAGATGAAACAGCTGAAGAGATTTATGAAGAAGATTTTTATTATTGGCTCGACATCTATGAGACTGAGTTGCTGGTGAGTAATGATTAGCGTCGTTACTTAATTATCTGCATGAAAAAAGGCCCCAATGGGGACCTTCTCGTTTTGCCTTCAAAGGAAACTACTAAAGCGCAGCTTCAAGCTCTGGTAGCGCATCAAATAAATCAGCAACAAGGCCATAGTCAGCCACTGAGAAAATGGGCGCTTCTTCGTCTTTATTAATCGCTACAATAACTTTACTGTCCTTCATCCCCGCGAGATGCTGGATCGCCCCAGAGATCCCCACGGCAATGTAGAGGTCAGGAGCAACGATCTTACCAGTCTGCCCTACCTGCATATCATTTGGGACAAATCCTGCATCAACTGCAGCGCGCGATGCACCAATAGCCGCGCCCAATTTGTCTGCGATGCCATTTAATAAACCAAAGTTTTCACCGTTACCCATTCCCCGACCCCCAGATATAACGACATCTGCAGCGGTGAGTTCGGGACGGTCTGACTTAGCAACCTCTTCACTAGTAAAACTCGACTTTTCTGCATCGTGAGCTTCCACCAAGGTGTCTATGCTTGCAGAACCCCCTTCGCTGGAAGCCGCATCAAAAGCAGTTCCACGAACGGTGATGACTTTAATGACATCACTACTTTTGACAGTGGCAATCACGTTACCTGCATAAATTGGTCGCTTAAAGGTGTCTCCGTCAACAACCGCAGAAATATCTGATATTGCTTGAGAATCCAACAGAGCTGCAGCTCTGGGCATAATGTTTTTTGCATTGCTTGTTGCTGTGGCCAAAATATGCCCATATTCCGAACCAATCTGAGCGATCAGCAGAGAAACGTTTTCTGCCAATGCATGCTCGTAGGCCGATGCATCAGCTAGGAGCACTTTTGACACACCCGCAACATTGCCGGCCTGCTCTGCAACAGTTATACAACCATGCCCAGCGACTAGGATATGGATATCACCGCCAATAGCATCAGCAGCGGTCACAGCATTAAGTGTTGCTGCATTTAAATCATTATTATCGTGTTCAGCTACGATTAAAATACTCATGAGATCACCTTGGCTTCATTTCTTAGCTTATCAACTAGTTGAGCTACATCTTCGACCTTAATACCCGCCTGACGTTCTGCAGGGAGCTCAACTCCCATCAGAGTGACTCGTGCGGAGGCATCAACACCTAAGTCATCTGGGGTCGTAGTATCGAGAGGTTTCTTTTTAGCTTTCATGATGTTTGGTAATGATGCGTAACGAGGCTCATTCAAGCGCAAATCAGCCGTGACAACCGCAGGCAATGGAAGAGAAATTGTTTGCAATCCACCGTCAACTTCCCGCGTTACACTGGCGCTGCCCCCATCAATAGACAACTCTGATGCAAATGTAGCCTGCCCAACACCTAAAAGTGCAGCTAACATTTGACCTGTTTGGTTGTTATCGCCGTCGATGGCTTGTTTGCCCATCAAGACGAGGTCTGGAGATTCAGAGTCACAGACTGCCTTTAGGCATTTCGCAATGGCTAGAGGCTCTAAGGTATTTTCAGTGGATACAAGGATCGCCCGATCTGCACCAAGGGCTAAAGCGGTGCGCAACTGCTCTTGGGACTGCTGAGGTCCAACAGAAACAGCCAGTATCTCAGTGGCTACTCCCTTCTCCTTGAGACGCACTGCTTCTTCAACAGCAATCTCGCAGAAGGGGTTAATTGACATTTTAACGTTAGCCAAATCGACGTCAGTACCATCAGCTTTCGGCCTTACCTTGACGTTGTAATCTACAACGCGCTTTACCGCTACCAGAACTTTCATGGTGATCCTTCAATAGTCAGTGGACAGTGTTGAGGAGTTGGTGCTGAATGCGCAAATCCCCGCTTTTTTCAGGCCGGTATAGTGCCGAAATACCGTAAAAAAAGCAACCCAACAATGTCGCTGTTACGACCCATTGGTCAGCTTTAACGCCTTACTCAGACTGTTGATTTGACTGATAAATATTCAATATAGCTGAATCAATATGTTAAACTTTAGCTACTAATGACCGTTTTACAATTTCTTGGAGTAATGCTTTGGAAAGAGAATCAATGGAATACGATGTTGTCATCGTCGGGGCGGGACCTTCCGGCCTGTCTGCAGCTATTCGTCTCAAGCAATTAAATTCAGATATCTCAGTTTGTGTTGTTGAAAAAGGCTCTGAGGTCGGAGCACATATCCTCTCTGGAGCGGTTTTCGAGCCCAGAGCAATGGAAGAACTGTTCCCAGACTGGAAAGAGCGTGGTGCTCCACTAAACTCGGCGGTAAAGGAAGATAAATTCTTTTTATATACCGGAGCGAAAAGCGCGATAAAACTACCTAACTTCATGATTCCAAAGCCTACCCATAATGAGGGCAATTACATTGTGTCTATGGGTAACGTGTGTCGCTGGCTAGCAGAGCAAGCAGAAATGATGGAAGTTGACGTATACCCTGGTTTTGCCGCTTCTGAGGTGGTTTTTCATGAGGATGGCTCCGTCAAAGGAATCGCCACAGGCGATATGGGTATTGGCCAGGACGGTGAGCATAAAGCCAGTTATGCCCAAGGTATGGAATTACATGCCAAATACACTCTGTTCGCAGAGGGTTGTAGAGGACATTTAGGCAAACAGCTCATCAAAAAGTTTGAACTAGATAAGGAGTCTGATCCCCAGCACTACGGAATTGGAATTAAGGAAATTTGGCAAATACCTCCCGAGCAACATGAGGAGGGCTTAGTCGTTCATGGCCTTGGTTGGCCTCTTCAAGAATCGAACGCAGGTGGCGGAGCATTTCTTTATCACGCCGAAAATAACCAGGTTTATATCGGCTTGATTGCGGATCTTAATTACAGTAATCCTCACATGAGTCCCTTCGAAGAATTTCAGCGTTGGAAACACCACCCTGAGACTCTTAAATATCTGGAGGGCGGTTCTCGTTTGACCTATGGAGCTAGAGCAATAATAAAAGGCGGGTTAAATTCGTTACCTAAGATGCACTTCCCAGGTGGGTTATTGATAGGCTGTGATGCAGGAACATTGAACTCAGTAAAAATAAAAGGTAATCATACCGCGATGAAAAGTGGGATGGTCGCAGCAGACGCCATAGCTGAAGCAATGAAGCAAGGAGATGCGGCCCCTTCTGATCTAGAGGCTTATGACAAACATTTCAAAGCATCCTGGTTATATGAAGAGCTTTACAAATCGAGAAATTTCTCAGGCTGGATGCACAAGTTTCCAATGTTGATTGGCTCAGCGTTTGTGTGGATTGAGCAGAATATATTTCGCGGAAAGCTTCCCTTTACACTTCGAGACAGCCTCCCAGATCATAAGGCAATGAAACCTGCAGCGGACTGTAAAAAAATTGATTACACTAAACCCGATAATGTAATCAGCTTTGATAAAGCGTCATCAGTTTTTATGTCAAATACCAATCATGAAGAGGATCAGCCCTGCCATCTAACTCTCAAAGACGCAGACCTGCCTATTAACTTCAATTTAGAGATGTTTGACGAGCCAGCTCAGCGTTACTGTCCTGCGGGAGTCTACGAGGTGATTGAAAACGACGATGGGAGTAATCGCTTTCAGATTAATGCTCAGAATTGCGTTCACTGCAAAACCTGCGATATTAAGGAGCCGAGCCAGAACATCAACTGGGTAGTCCCAGAGGGTGCTGGCGGCCCAAATTATCCAAACATGTAATCTATTAAGCCTAGAAAAGGACGAGCGATACTCGTCCTTTTTTAAATCCTAAATAGTTAATCTATCTGTCCTAGGACAAACTTTTGGCCCATGCTCGTAACAAACAGCTCATTGCTATTATCTGCCAAATTAGCCTCTGCCCAATCAACAAGTTGATAGTAGGCTGCCCTGCTCAATAGACCGGTTAACCCCTTGCGGATCTGTACTAACGGCACTGGCTGGTTAGTTTCGAAATCGTGGTCAACCCACAATGGGTTCTCATCACTCACTACCACAGTTTCACCGGTTGATGTAACACAGCTGATAGCTGGCTCTTGCTGCCTAATCTCTCTGTTGACAAGAGTAATGTAGAATGGTGCTATTTCGACATTAATCCTCCATTTCTCGACTGGAGTAACAAGATAATGCTGCCCATCCTCGAACTTTAATATTTGCGAAAAAAGCTTCACTAGGGGCGCTCTTTTGATTTCTCCGCCCTCGTGTATCCAACGCCCTTCCCGATCAATAATTAGATCCATATCACCGGATTTCTTTGGATTCCACAAGTGCACTGGAGGGAGCGATTTAGACGAAAGGTCTTGTAGAGCAAGAAGATCAGAAAATAGTGTATCTAGAGTATCTGACGCCATTAACCAGCGGACTTAGGCTTTTTGTCGCCCGCCTGGTGATACTGACCCCTATTACCCATTGTTACGCCGATACTAGTGATGAAGCCCATAAGAGAAGAGGCATCCTCAATATCACCCCAACTCTTGTTAAAGTAGAGTTCCACAGCCCCCTGCGCAAGAGCCCAGCACGATAGGTAATGATAATGTGGAGGGACATCCTCCAAAATTCCTTGACTGATAAGTTTTGTAATTATCGTTCCAAGGGCATCCTCATGGGACCGTCGGATACTCGAAAATTCAGCTAGTTGCGGGCCTATATCATCAGCATCCATAAGACGGTCCTCAAGTTTCTGAACAAGACGATCTAACTCCGGTCGCGCGAGCCTAGATTCAAAGTAGGCTTTTGACACTGCGCCAGGATCGCCCTTCTCTGCCTTCTCTAGCCCCGCTTCCAAACGCCGAGCGATACTCTTCTCGTAGTCAAGCATGATACGCACAAGAATTTCATTTTTAGTGAGGAAATGTTTGTAGACTGTACCTTTGCCAATACCCGCTTGCGATGCTATCTTCGAAACCGTTACACGATCAATATTTTCACTGATTAATAATTCAAGCGCGGCACTTACGATCTTTTGTTCCCGCGCAAGAAAAACCTTCTTTTTCTCGCGGATTCGATCGGTACTCGACGTTTTTCCCAGCATGAAATATTTTCCTTTTGAACGACCAGTCTATCAGGCATCTAGAGCTTCGCACAGCGTTCTATATGCTAAGGGACCTATTACTCGCCCGAACAAACTCTTCTTTCAACTCATCATAAGTGTTTGCAGAAGGAAACTGAGGGAACTCACTAATTACATTTATTGGAGCGTGAAATAGAATTCCGGCGTCGGCTTCCGACAGCATTGTTACGTCATTATACGAGTCACCCGCTGCAATAGTTCTATAGTACAGGCTTTTTAGAGCAACGATTGATTGGCGCTTTGGATTTGCCTGACGTAGTTTGTAGGCTAGAACATGGCCAGCGTCATTATATTCTAACTGATGGCATAACAGTGTTGGGTAACCTAAAGGTTTCATTAACGGACTCGCAAACTCATAAAACGTATCAGATAAAATAACCACTTGAAAACGTTCGCGAAGCCAATTGACGAACTCTACAGCTCCGTCAAGGGGCTCCAAGGTTGCTATTACTGATTGTATTTCGCTAAGTCCGAGACCATTCTTTCGAAGTATCTGTAGACGGTAGTTCATGAGCACGTCGTAATCGGGCTCATCTCTGGTTGTTCTCTTAAGAGCCTCAATGCCGGTTTTTTCAGCGAAGGCAATCCAAATTTCAGGTATTAAGACCCCTTCGAGGTCTAAGCAAGCGATTTCCACAGCATTTTCCTAGATTAGATTAAACGGAGACTTTAGTGAATTCCAAAACTTCAGCTAATAGTCGGGAATATTCAATGTATCAAAATAATGCATCTGCGCGTCTTTACTGGGGAGAGCCATGACATTTTGTACTACACTGGAGGTCAAATGAGGCGCAAAGGCTTCAATGAATTCGTACATATAGCCTCTGAGGTAGGTACCTCGTCGAACACCTATACTGGTTATGCTCGACTCGAACAAGTGAGCTGCTTCAATAGATACAAGATCGGAGTCCTCTTCAGGACTGTATGCCATGTGCGCCACAATACCTATACCTAGCCCTAGCCTGACATAGGTTTTAATAACGTCAGCGTCTGTGGCGGTAAATACTATCTTAGGATCCAAACCCTTGTCATGAAAGGCTTTCTTTCGCTTAGATCTTCCAGAAAAACCAAACGGATAGGTTACTATCGAATGCGCAACTACATCTTCTAAAGTGATCTCTTCTATATTTACAAGAGGATGATCCTTAGGCACCAATATGCAACGATTCCAGCGATAACACGGCATCATTGCTAGATCGCCATATAACTCCAAGTCATCATAGGCAACCGCCAAATCCACGTCTCCTGACGCAGCCTCCTCGGATACGTGCGTAGGTGTCCCCTGAACAATATTTAAAGTCACGTCGGGGTAGTTAAGGATAAAGTCTTTAATGATGTTCGGCAGTACATACCTCGCCTGGGTATGAGTAGTCGCAATCGAAAGGGTTCCATGAGCTGGATTTTGATGATCGCGCGAAAGCTGCTTAATTCCTTCAACTTTACGCAAAATTTCTCCCGACATTTGGAGAATTTCTTGCCCTGCTGTAGTGACTCGAGTGAGATGTTTTCCACTTCGGGCGAATATCTCCACGCCTAGCTCATCTTCCAATAATCGTATTTGCTTACTTATGCCTGGCTGCGACGTGTAGAGACTGAGCGCTGTGGCTGAAACGTTTAGATCGTGATGAGCGACTTCCCATATATAACGCAATTGTTGAAGTTTCATATTGGTAGCCTATTTAACCATTAGATTACTAGGTAAAAGCATATACCGATATATTACGACATGTTTGCTTATTTATTCCAGTTGGAAATAAGAAATCATAGTGTTAAAGCAGCTGACGACCGAATCTTCCTATGAATAGTACGAAAAGTAGCAGATAAAAGAGGTAGTACCACGGCGAGTGCGTAGCTTTTGGTTTTGCTGACTCAGAAAACTGAACAGCTTCGTCTTTCAATCCTCGCACATCGATTTCTACCTGCAGAAAGTGCAGCGCTTCACCCTTGGGAGATTCGGAGAAAAGTCGAAGTACCTTCTGATCAGAATACTGTCTGTACTTGTTAGAGCGTATTAAATCAGCCATAGAACTTACTCGTTCGCTACGCCGTGAGGAACATGGCCTGTAGCCACATACTCACTTGCGGACTTACAGTGAGCCTGCTGATCATCAAAGAAAACGTCTGCACCAAAGGAGTTGAGAAAATCTCCTTTACTTAGCCCCCCCAAAAATAAGCTTTCATCGATACGAACATTCCAATCACGAAGTGTTCTGACAACACGTTCATGAGACGGTGCGGATCTGGCTGTTACCAACGCAGTACGAATCGGGCATTCCTCTGGAGAGAATTCAGATTGAAGTCCTTGTAGTGCCTGCAAAAAACTCTTAAATGGACCTGCATCCATAGGAGTGTGCGCAGACGCTTTTTCATTTTCTGTAAATGCTTTAAGTCCTCGTTCTTTGTAAATGCGCTCAGATGCGTCAGAAAATAGAACGGCGTCACCATCAAATGCAAACCGCAGATCTCCATCTTCTGAAGGGCCTGCCCGGGATGACAGTAAAGTGGCCCCCGCAACACCATTATCGAGAGCGCTGCGAACATCCTCAGCGTTAGTTGAAAGAAAAAGATCACACTCAAAAGCAGACACATAACGATAGGGAGAGGAACCTCCCGAGAACGCTGCTCTGGTGATAGATAAGTCATGATGAGCGATAGAGTTGAAGACCCTCAAGCCTGTGTCGGCAGAATTACGAGACAACAGAATAATCTCTACTCTGGGATCACCCTCTAATTTATCATTAATGCGCAGTAATTTTCTGGCTAGTGGGAAGGCCTCGCCAGGAGACAAAATATCATCTTCATGTTGGCGTTGGTACTCTGCATAGGCTGCAACACCCTTCTGCTCATAGATGCGGTGACTTTCGGCCATATCGAAGAGCGCAGTTGATGATATGGCAATTACCAATTTTGGTTTAGTCTTTACGGACATAATCCCTATTCGCTTGTAGTTGCTTCCTCACGATTTTCTTTTTCAAAGTACTCTCTAGTTAACTTAAACACAATGGGAGATAGGAGCAGCAAAGCGATCAAATTTGGAATCGCCATTAATCCATTAAGTGCATCAGTCATTTTCCAAACCAGTTCCAGACTCATCTGAGTACCCACAAAAATACCGATTACCCATAGCACTCTGAATGGCGTAATCACCCGAGGACCAAGTAAAAATTCAGCACAGCGCTCCCCGTAGTAGCTCCAACCCAGCATAGTGGTAAAAGCGAACAGCGCCACACAAAGGGACAAAATAATATCACCGTAGGGTAAGGCACCGGTAAATGCCGCAAGTGTCATTGCGGCCCCCTGAGGCTCGCCACTCCAAACGCCAGTCACAATCAAAACCAAGCCTGTCATAGTGCAGATAATTAAAGTATCAATAAAAGTACCGAGCATGGCAATGGTGCCCTGCCGCACTGGACTATTTGTTTCAGCCGCAGCGTGGGCTATTGGTGCTGACCCCAACCCTGCTTCATTGGAAAAGATACCCCGAGCAATCCCCATACGTAAAGCGAGCATCAAGGTCGCGCCAGCGAAACCGCCTGTGGCTGCAGCGCCGTTAAATGCGCTATCAACAACTAGGATTATGGCTGCAGGGATTGCTGGTGCGTTCATTACAAGAATTATGAATGTGGCTGTCATATATAATGCGGCCATAAATGGAACTAATTTACCGGCAACGCTTGCGATGCGCTTAATGCCTCCCAGGAGAACGCCACCGACAAGCACTGCCATAACAATTCCGCTGATGACTGTTGGGACATTAAAGTTTGTCTCTAACACTTGAGACACTGCATTCGATTGAACAGTGTTAGCCAATCCAAATCCTGCAAGGGAGCCAAACAGTGCAAAGGCACCACCTAGCCATTTCCATTTATCACCTAAACCGTTCTTAATGTAGTACATGGGCCCGCCGACTTTTCGGCCGGCCTCATCTGTTTCACGGTAATTGACGGCGAGAACAGCCTCCGCATATTTCGTGGCCATACCGACAAACGCGGCACACCACATCCAGAAAAGTGCCCCAGGTCCACCAAGACCTATGGCGGTTGCAACACCCGCAATATTGCCCATACCAATTGTAGAGGACAACGAAGTCATCAACGCATTAAATGGGCTTATCTCGCCATCCCCACTACCCTGCCGGCCCTTAAAAAGCTGCTTAAAGGCATATGGAATATGACTAATCGTCATTCCTTTCAGGCCAATGGTAAGAAAAATACCAGTGCCCAGCAGCAAAGTTAGCATCACTGGACCCCACACGAAGCCATTGATTTGATCAATAATTTGCTCGAACATATCGGCTCCTTATAGAGTTTGTCGCTTGATTAAATCGCTTTGATGGTGCCTTTGGGCAAAACAGCATGGACAGCGGCTTTTTGAAACTTTAATTCCAGATTGTTATGAACTTCAAGCACCACATAATCGCCCTCTATCTTAGTGATTTTGCCCAGCATGCCGCTGGTCAATACCACCTCATTGCCCTTTGCTAAACCACCAACAAGTTCGGTATGTTCTTTTTGGCGTTTTCGCTGGGGTCGTATGATTAAAAAATACATAAAAGCAAATAAGCCTGCAAACATGGCGACGGTAACCATCGGGTTTGGTTCAGCAGGAGCACCAGATTGGGCATAGGCATTAGCGATAAAAAACATAGTGAATTTCCTTAATTGAAGTTATATGCATGTTGTTAATGAAAAGCAGTACTAGTCTAGATTTTTTGAGATCCATTCTAGTACATCGTCATGGTGAGTTTTAGTTTTCACCTTACCCATAACATGGACGATAACGCCCTCTTTGTTAATAATGAACGTAGATCTGAGAACTCCCATAAATTCGCGGCCCATGAACTTCTTTAAATCCCAAGCTCCATAGCTGTCAATTACACTATGATCTTCATCAGACAATAAAGTGAAGTTAAGCTCCTGCTTATCTTCGAATTTCACAAGCCGATCAACTGAGTCAGGACTAATACCCATGACGACGGTATTCAGATTTTTAAAGTCGGCATTTGTATCTCTAATACCACAAGCTTGCACGGTACATCCCGGAGTCATAGCCTTTGGGTAAAAATAAATAACGACATTACTTTCCCCTTTAAACTGGTCTAAAGCCACGGTCTCGCCGCGCTGGTTGGATAGAGAAAACGAAGGGGCTTTATCGCCAACAATTGAAAACGCCACAGAGATACCTTTGATTTGATGTTTTTAGGGAAAGGAATCGTATCAAATTTTTCACTGGTAATGTGACAAATCCTTAAAGATTGAACAATTCAACTGACGATTCACTAGGAGCATACAAAAACGCCACCGAACAATCATCCGATGGCGTTTGAATAGGACTAAAAAATGGAGCTACTAGGGGAGTAAATGTTGCACTGCGTCGCGCTCTTCGGCCAATTCATTCTCTGTGGCTTCCATCTTTCCACGGGAGAACTCATTGATCTCTAGGCCCTGCACAATTTCCCAGTCACCGTCTTTACAAACGCAGGGGAATGAATAAATAAGTCCCTCGGCAATACCATAACTGCCATCGCTATATACACCCATACTGACCCAATCGCCGTCGGTAGTGCCGAGCGCCCAAGTACGCATATGTGCTATGGCAGCGTTTGCCGCTGAGGCAGCACTTGATGCACCTCTAGCGCTAATAATAGCGGCACCACGTTGCTGAACAGTTGGAATAAAGTCTGTTTCGTACCAATCTTGATCAACCAATTCAATGGCAGATCGCCCAGATACCTTTGCTTCATGAAGATCTGGATACTGCGTTGCCGAATGGTTGCCCCATATCGTCATATGAGTCACATCATTGATCGTGCTGCCTGTTTTATTGGCAATTTGACTCATGGCTCGGTTGTGATCCAATCGAGTCATCGCTGTAAATTGCCGAGGATCGATATCAGGCGCATTACGCTGAGTAATAAGTGCATTGGTATTTGCTGGGTTTCCCACTACAAGCACTTTGATCTCCCTCGATGCATTATCATTTAATGCCTTTCCTTGCGCCGAGAAAATCGCTGCATTAGCTTCTAGCAGGTCTTTGCGCTCCATTCCTGGACCTCGAGGACGAGCTCCGACAAGCAACGCGTAATCTGAGTCTTTGAAGGCTTCACTCGCATCGTCGGTACAAACCATTCCTGCTAATAATGGAAATGCACAGTCTTCGAGCTCCATGGCAACGCCCTTCAACGCTTCTAAAGCAGGGGTGATTTCTAACATCTGTAGGATGACAGGCTGATTAGGGCCGAGCATTTCGCCTGCGGCGATGCGGAACAACAAAGAATAGCTAATCTGGCCTGCTGCACCAGTAACAGTAACGCGAACGGGTGAAGTCACAGTTTATCTCCGAAAAGTTTAGTTGGTATTTAGAAAGGCGCCATTATACGGACGGTAAAAAAAAATGCATAACGCATCCGCTATATACAGGCTATTAATCCGATAAATATTCAGTTCGTTTTAATTATTGGCATAGTTTCTTGTAGCGAGCGTCCATACTTTTGTATAAATCGTCGGCAAAACTGCTTGAATCGCTATCAAGGGTGGCGACAATCTCCACCAAATGCTCATTATCTTCAACGCCCCCCCACTGCTTAGCATAGGTTCCATCTTGATAACCATTGTCCTGACGGAAGAAATTGAGTACATTTTTACCAACATACCCTACATAAAGCGTTTCGAAGTCCATTTTAATACCGACCATTAAACGAGCAAAACCTGCAATATCAAAATCCTTAGTAGCCAGTGTCTGTTGTGTAAAATCCTCTAAATCTGCAGCAAAATCGCCACTGCCCTGAGGCAAGGTGAACCCCTTCTCGACCCTAGAAATAATGTCCTCAACAGAATCATCCTGCAGTAACAATAGGCTAAGACCAAAATGCCAGATATCTACTAACTCAAGCGCAATTTGATCAACATCCGGTGTTTGTTTTTTCCACCATTTCCAACCATAGTGATCTAGCAGCTCAGCACACTCTATCCAAATCGCCCGGTACCACTCAAACTGCTGCTCACGCCAATTAGCATGTACCTTGGTATTCATATTGTTTTGTAGTTCAAGCATGGTAGCGAGTTGTTGTTTCATATTTATTTCCTTAGTTAAAGAGGTTTTAGCCGCGTACGAAGCTGTTTCCAGTTTTCTCAGAGCCTATAGCGGTATTCGGTCCGTGACCAGTAACTACTACGGCATCATCATCAAGGGTATATATCCGTTCTTTGATCGAGGTGATAATTTGATCAAAGTTACCACCTGGTAGATCGGTGCGACCAATGCTACCTTGAAACAAAGTATCTCCCGCAATCAACGTCTTATACTCCTCAAACCAGAAGCTTATAGACCCGGGGGTATGCCCAGGAGTGTGAATAGCGACTCCTCCGCAACAATTCAAAGCCTGATCATCTTCCATAAAGTGATCGGGCTCTGGTAGCGTTACTGGTGGCACTCCAAACATCACACATTGCTGACCCACCATGTCCCAGAGAAACTTATCTCCCTCATGCAAGTAAATGGGAGCTCCAGTGGCCTCTTTTATCACACCTGAAGCCAATATATGATCAAGATGGGCATGGGTGTGAATGATTCCAACAACGGTTAAGTTAAGCTCATTCAGCAGACCCAAAATTTGGTCTGCGTCGCCACCAGGGTCGACAACAAGGGCTTTTGAAGAAAGGCGATCGCCAATGATTGAGCAATTACACTGCAGTGGTCCAACAGGGAATGTCCTGATAATAAACTGAGAGAGAGGCTGTTGGTCTTGTGTCATTTTCGGTTTCCCTAATTTTTAATCAAACTTCCGATAGCTTAAACAGTCGATGAAAGTTTTGCGTGGTTATTCGTGCTAAATTTTCGAGTTCAATACCATGTATATCAGCCAAACATTGTGCCACTTCAACCACATACTGAGGTTCATTCTTAGAGCCTCTATAAGGCACCGGTGCTAACCAGGGAGAATCTGTTTCAACGAGGAGCCTGTCCAAAGGAATCTTGGCGGCAACGCGTCGAAGTTCTTCTGCATTTTTGAAGGTAATAATACCCGAAAAAGCTATATAGAATCCAAGTTCAATTGCATCTTGGGCCATATCCCAGGACTCGGTGAAGCAATGCAACACCCCAGCCGCTGGAGATGGGTACTTGCGCAATAGACGAATGGTTTCGTCGACCGCATCTCTGGTGTGGATGATAATTGGCTTGTTAGTCAGTTGGCTCGCTAATAGGTGATTTACAAAACTTTCACTTTGCCATTCAATGGTGTCCGAGCTGTAGAAGTTATCTAATCCTGTTTCGCCGATGGCGATAACACCTGGCTGATGCGCTAGAGCAACAAGTTGATCTACAGAGACAACCGTCTGTATATTTTTACTTAATGGATGAACTCCAACAGAAGTGTAAACATTTGGGAAGTCTGCCGTTAGTTCAACTAGAGATTTAGATGATTCCAAATCCACAGCAATACTCAGTATTTGCCCAACCCCCCGAGCGGCTGCATCAGACACAACGGCTGCTAAACCGCCTGCACGGGTCGTGAGATCTAACTGATCGAGATGACAATGCGAATCTACCAACATACTGAATTGTTACCCAAATGATTAACTGATTATTTTTTAAGAATGCTATCTATTTGAAAACACCTGAGTCCAACTCATTAATAGCTCTTCCCATAATAACTGCTGGTTTACATTGCTACCCGACAGGATCATGGCATGCATAAGGTGTAATCGGTCAGAAAATAGATATATTTTTTGATTCCCTTGGCTGGTCGAATCGCTTGTAACTAAGCGGTGAATATAATTCATAAACCATTCTAGAGCTTGTGGAGGAGCCAACTTGCTACATTGCTGCGCAGCGTCGATAAAAGACAGTTTTCCATCGCGAACCGCTACTAGCATACTTTCAAAGGTTTCTTGCTCTTTTAAGCTGTCACTTTGAATACATTCAAGAGCGAGCAAGGGCCTACCAGAGGCTACTTCGAGTGCTTTGCATACACTAACATTATTCCCAGTAACGGTTTTCAACCAATCGCCTGCTGCTTCAGCTGGGGGAGTTAACAGGGCCTTCTTCTGACACCTACTTCGAATTGTTGCAGATAGTAAACTCGGCCGATGAGAAACCAAAATAATCAGTGTCTTACCTTGTGGCTCTTCAAGACTTTTCAAAAGAGCATTTGAAGAGCTGTTGTTCATAGATTCACTAGGGGCGATGATTGCCACCTTCCAACCCCCCTGCTGCGCGGTCTTGTCCAGGGTCGATATCAGCTTACGTATATCACCGATCAGGATATCTTTACCTGCATCGGGTGGCTCTAATAGAGCAAGGTCAGGATGAGAGCCAGCTGCAAGCAACTGACAGCCTTTGCAGGCACCACAGGCATAGTTATTCATCTCTGCCGTACAGAGTAATCTATGGGCCAATGCTGTTGCCAATCGTTGTTTTCCAATGCCATTGGGACCACTAATCAATAAGGCATGGGGCAGTCGCTCATACTCTAATGCTTGACTAAAATCCTTCCAGACACCCTCTTGCCAAGGCAATGGTAGCGCAACACCTGTTTGATACGCCTCCATTACTAAGTTGCGCTCGCTTGAGAGTAAAAGTTTTCTAAAACAGCTTCAATACTTGCCTGAACCTGTTCGAGGGATTGAGATGCATCAATCACAGCACACCGTTCAGGATTCTCCTCAGCAATTTTAAGATATCCTTGCCGCACTCGATCAAAGAATTCAACTTGCTCTTGTTCAAAGCGATCTGGGGTACTTCTCTCGCTAGCTCGCTTAAGACCAATTTCTACTGGAATATCAAGAATTAACGTCAAATCAGGTCTGAGATCACCTTGGACAATCTGCTCGAGCTTGGCAATCAAAGAGCAGTCCATCTCACGGCCAAATCCCTGATAGGCGTAGGAAGCATCAGTGAACCGGTCGCACAGCACTGAAGTTCCTGAATCAAGGGCGGGCAATATCACCTGATCCAAATGCTGCGCCCTGCCGGCAAACATAAGTAGAAGTTCTGTGGAGTCCCCGACCTTTTCTTTGCGAGGCGTTAAAAGTAACTCGCGTACTTGCTCTGCTAGAGGCGTGCCGCCCGGTTCTCGAGTCGATACAAACTCGACACCCCGTCGATTAAGCCAATGTTGAATGAACTCAATGTTGGTGGTCTTTCCGACCCCTTCGGTTCCTTCAATAGTGATAAATTTACCTTGCATCTGTTTGTCGCTTTATTAACTAAGGTTTTGTAGGGGCAGACTGATAATCTTCTGTCCGGCCATCGATTTGATAACGTCTTACCGCTTTTCTATGTTCATCAAGAGTATCTGAAAAGTAATGCCCGCCATCGCCTCGCGCTACGAAGTATAGGCTAGAACCCTCCTCGGGGTGAAGTGCAGCATGAATGGCTTCTGCGCTTGGCATAGCAATTGGCGTTGGAGGAAGACCATTAATCATGTAAGTGTTGTATGGAGTATAGTTTTTGAGATCTGATCTTCGAATATTTCCATCAAATCTCTCGCCCATACCGTAAATAACTGTGGGATCAGTTTGCAATCTCATGCGCTGCTGTAAACGTCTAACAAAGACGCCGGCAATTGCAGGTCGTTCAATCGCTAGACCTGTTTCTTTTTCGATTATGGAGGCCATTATCAATGCATCATAGGGAGTGTCGTACGGTAGGCCCGGTGCTCTAGCATGCCATTCCCTATCGAGTATTTCCTGCATTTTACGATGCGCTCTCTTAAGGATATCCGCAACTGAGTCAGATGAGGTATAGGTATAGGTATCGGGGAAAAACCAGCCTTCAGGGTTATTCTTTTTAAAATCAACTGCGTCAAGCAACATGGAAACCTCTTGCTCCGGTTCTAAGCTGAACTGAGTTGTTGAGTTTAGGTGCGACAACCATTCCTCAAAAGACCAACCTTCAGGAAATGTCAGCTTACGACGAATTACGTCGCCGTTGTTAAACTTAGCCAATAATGTCCGTGCAGTGTCGGTTGGATCGATCCAATAATCTCCAGCTTGAATGTCTGTTTTATCACGTATGATTGCATATACAGACAATATTTTAGGCTGAGATATTATTTTTTGTTTATACAGTCGATCATTCACCTGACTCAGATTACTACCTTTTGGGATGACCCAAACAATAGGCGTTTCTGATGTGTCCACAAGCTTAATTGGGCTGTCCAGATGCTGTGTTACCAACCCATACAGCCAACCCGTTGCAAGGAATCCTACCACTGCTATCCATAGCGAAATTCTAAGCATAAAAGGGCTCATTTAAAACAAGAATAGAATTGAGCTAACATTAGTTGCAAGTCTCTTGTGTTACTGCCGATCGTAAAAGATTTTACTTCCGACTGATCTTGATTCAGTATACCTGTAACTGGAACAATACCTTTAACAGAGTTACAAATGAAGATCTCGGTGGCACCACGGAGTTCTCTCTCGGTTAAGGAATTAATTCTTACTCCTAGTTGCAACGCGGGAAATATCTCATCAATCAAGACAGAACGCATCACTCCTGAAACGCCACAGAGAGACAAATCAGGGGTAGTCCACCCTTGAGACTGAGTTTTAAGAAAAACATTTGCCGAAGTAGTCTCAACAAGACAGTCGTTAGTATCGAACATCAAGCCATCATCACACTCATTGGGGTGGACCTCATTGCGCGCTAAAACCTGATCTAAGCGATTTAAATGTTTAATGCCTGCCAGTGGCTTATTCAGCGCTAATTGATGCGCACAGCGCCACAGGTTGACTCCGTGGTCACGCTTAGGGTTACCCTCAGCTGGGCTGGGGCTATAGCGGAAAATAACATTTGGACTGATGTTATCAGGATTCTGGTAACCCCTGCCTCCTGATCCAGCGGAGAGAATAATCTTTACAACCCCTTCAGTAAATTTGTGATGAACAAGAATATCGTGAAACTTGCTCAAATATCCGTCTAACTTTTTTTCGTTTGTATTAATACTCAGTTCAGCTGCATCTTTACACATCCTGCTGAGATGACGATGCCTCAGGGGAAAGCTAGAGTTATTGTAATTAATGGTTTCAAATAATCCATGACCATAGCTCAGGCCACGATCAGACAACAGTGCTGATGGATCAGCATTACAGAGTTCCGGATAACCATCGATCGAATAAAAGAAGTCAAATGTTTTCATAGGCCCATTAAACAAAACTTTTGGCCAAAAAAAAACCGCCCCAATTGGAGCGGCTTTTCATGTATCTGGATTTAGCTGTTCGCATTGATGTAAGTAATTGCATCATTAACAGTTGCGATCTTCTCAGCTTCCTCGTCAGGGATCTCTGCATCGAACTCCTCTTCAAGAGCCATAATCAGCTCTACTGTGTCAAGGGAGTCTGCGCCGAGATCTTCCACAAACGATGAAGTCACCTTCACGTCTTCTTCTTTAACACCTAATTGCTCGGCAACCATTTTGATAACGCGTTCTTCAATATTACTCATCTTGTCTCCACTCCATATAAGGGATCGATGTTTACTGATTTCAAGTCATAAGACTCAAAAACGGGATTATGTGAGCTAAGGCCGGCATTTTACCTTACAAATATTAAAATGCTAGTCTCTAAATAAAAAAAAGCTATAACGTTTGCAGAAAATCCACCTACTAAGACATGTACATTCCACCATTAACGTGGATCGTCTCACCTGTAATGTAGCCCGCTGCGTCACTTACTAAAAATTTGACAACCGCTGCAATCTCCTCCGGGGCCCCTAATCGGGCTAAGGGAATCTGGCCTAAAAGAGCCTCTTTGTTGGCATCAGGTAGGTCTTTAGTCATGTCTGTGTCAATAAAACCCGGTGCGACTGTGTTAACTGTGATGCTACGTGAGCCAAGTTCTTTGGCAAGCGCACGGCTAAACCCTTCAACTCCAGCTTTTGTTGCAGAATAGTTGCTCTGCCCACCGTTGCCCATCGAGCCTACCACTGAGCTTATATTAACTATTCGTCCCCAACGAGCCTTTGTCATAGGTCTAACACACGCCTTTGATAGCCGAAATACAGCATTGAGATTAGTATTAATTACGTCTAACCATTCATCCTCTTTCATCCGCATTAATATATTATCTTTAGTGATACCTGCATTATTTATCAGTACAGTAGGAGCACCAAAATTTTCCACAACACTCTTTAAAAGAGCACTAATCGAATCAGGGTCAGTTACATTTAATGGCATGCCAGCGCCCAAAATTCCCTTATCAACAAACCGTTGGCTGATGCTATCGGCACCAGAGGTCGTGGTCGCCGTCCCTATGACGATATACCCCGACTCACCAAGGATGTCAGCTATTGCCGCTCCTATACCGCGACTTGCCCCAGTGACCAATACTACTTTTGATTCTTCACTCATAGATTCACCTTTGATTATTTAAACAGCAGCCAGGGCATTTTTTAAACTGGCAACATCTTCTGTTGAAAAAGAGACTATTTCTCTATTAATTCGCTTGGACAAGCCACTTAAGACACGACCAGGCCCGCACTCAACAAATTGCTCTGCGCCTCGTCGTCTTAGCTCAAGAACGCAATCTACCCAGCGGACTGGGCTATAAATCTGTTCAAGCATTAACTTCTTAATGGCGGCCGGGTCACTCTCGGACTGGCCATGAACATTGTGAATCACAGGTATCTCCGGAGCGCTAAACGTTACAGACCTAACTTGCTCTGTCAGACCTTTAGCAGCAGGTGCCATTAAGGAGGTATGGAAAGGCGCGCTCACTGGCAATGGCAGAGCACGCTTCGCACCGGCTGCCTTACATAATTCTATTGCACGGCCGACCGCGTCCGCTGATCCAGCAATTACCACCTGTCCTGGCGCATTAAAATTGACTGCATCGACAACTTCATCTCCCCTCGCCTCGGTACAGGACTGGCAGATCGACTCATCATCTAACCCTATTATTGCAGCCATAGCTCCAATTCCTACGGGAACCGCAACCTGCATTAAGGCTCCCCTTGATCTAACAATTCCAACAGCATCTTCAAACTTTACTGCACCCGCACAGACCAATGCTGACCATTCTCCTAAACTGTGCCCTGCTAATACCGCTGGCATAGCCCCATTTTTATTCATCCACAGGCGCCAAACAGCCACACTAGACGCCAGTAGAAGTGGTTGCGTGCGTTCGGTTAAATTAATTTGCTCCTGAGAGCCCTCTTGGCTCATTTTCCAGAGATCATAACCAAGCACCTCAGATGCTTGGCTAAAAGTATCCTCAACAATAGAGTTAAACTCAGCCAATTCACTAAGCATTCCAATCTTCTGAGATCCCTGACCAGGAAATACAAAGGCAAGATTATTTTTCATGAGTCTCCGCTAGTTTGTAGTATCAATGAGTTTTTCCTGCAGTAATGGCATTAGCGCCTTAGGCAAGTTGTGCGCCGCAGCTTCAATAGCTACATCTAAGGCATGTCCGAAAGCCTTCCGAGAGGCACTTCCGTGACTTTTAACCACGACTCCATCCAGGCCCAACAGATACGCTCCGTTATAAAGCGAAGGGTCGAGTCTATTTTTAAGATCCTTAAAAGACTGACTAAAAACCTCTAGTACAAGCCGAGCAAGCCAGTTCTTTTTCACAAGATTTTCTAAAATAACTAAAATCATATTAGCGAAGCCTTCGGTTGTCTTGAGTGCAATATTGCCGCTAAAGCCATCACAGACAACAATATCTGCAATACCTTCAAAAATGCCATCACCCTCTATGAACCCCACGTAATTAATACTCGAATCACCCTCTAGTAGCAGCGATGCCTGTTGCAATTCCTCGCTACCCTTAATGTCTTCTACCCCAACATTTAATAGCCTAACAGTGGGGTTACCAATATTATCGAGAAGTCTCGCTGTTAAATCCGCCAAAATGGCAAATTCATGCAACTGTCCAGCCGACGAGTGAATATTGGCACCTAAATCCAGAACGTAGGTTCTCCCCTCAACCGTAGGGAATGTTGTGCAAATTGCAGGACGAGAGATTCCGGGTAGAGTTTTCAGGTTGATCAAACCGAGAGCCATGAGAGCACCGGTATTGCCAGCGCTGATACAGGCATCCACCTGACGGGTTGCGACGGCTTTAATAGCAAGACCCATAGATGAGTCTTTCTTGTTTCTTAGCACAGCGGAGGGCTTGTCGTTGTCACAAACCTCTATATCAGAGTGATAGACGCTTATTCGATTCTTAACCTGAGAAGACGCCTGATTCAGCTCAACGGCTATAGCCGCTTTGTTGCCGAATAAGTCAGCCTCCACATTTGGATGTCTTTTTAGAGAGGTTATCAACGCGGACACGGTCACTGATGGGCCAAATTCACCACCCATCGCATCTACCGCAATCCGAACCGAACTTGCCAAGGGAATGCCTAGTCGGCGCTTGTCTCGACCACTTTTTGTCCGCGGTAGAAACCGTCTGCAGTTACGTGGTGACGCAGATGTCTCTCTCCGCTCACTGAATCAGTAGAAACAGTTGCTGAAGTCAATGCATCATGGGCACGACGCATGCCACGTTTTGAACGAGTTTTACGACTCTTTTGAACAGCCATCAGATACTCCTAATCTAAATGTTGTATGCAGTTATTAATTACGTTTTAACTGCTCTAAAATACTAAATGGGCTATCAACGATAGCTTCATCATGTGTAGCCTCTACCTTTTCTATAAAGGTATCCCCTGTGCACTCCCCCATGGCGTGGTAATTAACCAATGGTAGCGCTAATAAAATTTCATCTTCAAGTAACTCGTTTAAGTTGGCCATTTTATCAACAACAAGCCAAGGCTCATAGTTCTTTGCAACTCTATCCTCATGATCTTCTGACCAAATGACCTGTACTGCAAACTCAGCATGAAGATCAACCTGTACTGGGTCTAAGCAACGCTGACAAACGGTGTTCACAGTTACATCGGCATTACCGTGAGCTATCTTAGCTCGTGATTCGTCAAGCTCAAATTGAATCGAAGCCCTTAAGGGCTTACAAATCTCAGCAACTGATGCTGACAACCTTGGAAGGTTATCAGACTTAACTTCCCCTTCAAGTAGATAACCTTGGAGGGCCAGTTTTCGCGGGTCAATGTGAGTCGGCAGTGCCATAAAATCAGGTCGATCTCAGTTAGGCGCGCATGATATGCAGAACACTGTGATCTGTCAAAGAAAATTGGTTGATTTCAGTGCTTTAAAGTTCAGTAGCAGGTTAGAATGTAAAATAACAAGCTTTCCCAGGGATTTTGGGAGCTTAAATTCTCAAGTAAGCACCTAAAATATGAAAGCAGCCCAATGTCTCAAATCATTCTAGCATCTACATCCGAGTATAGACGATCGCTTCTATCTCGCTTGAGTTTGAAGTTCACCTGCATTGCCCCAGAGACGGACGAATACGCCCTTCTAGAAGAGCCACCGGTCGCAACGGCTATGCGTTTAGCCGAGTCTAAAGCTTGCTCTACTGCTGAGCGCTATCCTGAGGCTGTCGTAATAGGCGCTGATCAAATTGCAGATCTTGAAGGCCAGCCAATTAACAAACCCATCAGCCATGACCTAGCTGTTGCACAGCTCTCACTGCAGTCAGGGAAAATTGTCAGATTTCATAGCGCTATTGCCGTCGCTCAGATGGGTTATTCAGGTGAACTGCGACATAAATCATGCATCAACACAACTGATGTTCACTTTAAGGATCTAAATGAGAGTCAAATACAGGCCTATTTAGCTGCAGAGAAACCCTATGATTGTGCCGGAAGCTTCAAAGTTGAGGGTCTTGGCATAAGCCTTTTTGAGTCGGTTAAGACTACAGATCCGACGTCTCTTGTGGGACTTCCCCTGATAGACCTATGCAAATTACTTACCCATTTTAAGATAGATATAATTTAGATATAACTTTATCTTATTTAATTAAAGTATTGATATTTATAAATATTTTAGCGTATCTGAGAACCTGTCGACACATGCAATTGGATGATAAAACTCTAGGCGCTCTTTACTGTGAGCACCATAGTTTACGCCAATCGATCTCATTGATGCCTGCTGAGCCATCGACAAGTCAAACTCAGTATCCCCGACCATGAGGGCTTCATTGCTGCTTACAGAAAATTGATCAAGCAGTTCATTTAGCATTAATGGATTTGGCTTTGACAGCGTTTCATCTCCACAGCGTGAGCCATCGAAATAATCACTCATATCACGAGCAGCTAAGACTCTATCAAGACCTGCCCTGCTCTTACCGGTGGCAACTGCGAGAATATAGCCTTGGCCTTTAAGGATATCTAAAGTTTCTGTAACACCCGGAAAGAACTGGCATGGCGCCTTGTCCTGCTCCCGAAAATGTCGTGAATATAACTTAGTAAAAGCGTTCGCATCAGCTGGGGCAAGACCAGGAAAGAGCTGATTAGTCGCTTCCACTAAACCAAGACCAATAATATCAGCGGCACTCTCCCGGGATGGCACCGTCAGTCCTGCATCCGCTGCAGCCAAACGGATACAGCTGGATATTTTCTCTACGGAGTCACAGAGAGTTCCATCCCAGTCAAAAATAAGTAGTCTTGGCTTAGTGATATTTCTTTCCTATGATTATTGTATTTTTTGAAGAACCTTACCAAGATCATCTGGCAAGGGCGCGTCCACGACAACCCACTGATCAGACAAAGGATGTTTGAATCTTAGGCTCTTGGCGTGCAAGAACAGGCGCCTGCAACCAAGACCGCGCATTGAATCATTGAACTCTTTATCCCCGTATTTCTCATCTCCGGCAATAGGCTGGCCTGAGAACTGGCAATGCACTCTAATTTGATGAGTTCGTCCAGTTTCTAAAGTTACATCTAACAAAGTTGCCTGCTTAAAGCGTTGCGCGATATCGAAGTGGGTAACTGAGGCTTTTCCTTCAACATCAACCTTGACAATACGCTCGCCAGAGGAAAGTTGGTTTTTTCGTAAAGGCGCATTCACGGTACTCTTGCCCTTCGGCCATTGGCCCGAAACCAACGCTTGATAGCTCTTTTTGACCTGGTTGCGCTGCATGGCGTTTTGTATATCGAGCAAGACACTGCGTTTTTTTGCAAACATTAAGCAACCGGAAGTTTCTCGGTCTAATCTATGAACTAACTCCAGAAACCTTTGCTTAGGCCTTTCGGCTCTAAACGCCTCTATTGCACCCAAGGACACCCCACTACCCCCGTGCACCGCAAGACCACTCGGCTTATTAAAAATCAGAAGCCCTTCATCTTCGAACAAAACATTCTCAGAAAGGTACTGTTTGAGTTCTTTTCCAGGAACAGCAGGCGCGCCTCGTTGAGCGGTCCTAATGGGCGCTATCCTTACGATATCGCCTTCTTTGATGCGAGTATCAGGCTTCACTCGCCCTTTATTAATCCTTACCTCACCTTTACGTAAAAGATTGTAAATACGTGACTTAGGGACACCTTTAAGATGCCTTATAAGAAAATTGTCCAACCGCTGCCCTTCTTGCTCAGGCCCTATTTCGGTATAGGTTACTTTATCGAACTTATTTTCTTCCACGAATGATAGATCCATTAGTTTCTCAGCGAGGCATTGTAACGATCAAATCGCTATAAACAAATCTAATTACTACTTTGATTTGTAGGAACCTGAGTTTATTGTTATATTGCGACCCGAACCGACATGCAGAGTGCCCAATGGAAGGCACAGTGTTGAGGGTTTTAAAGGCCTGAAGACTAATTTGGCCAAGAATACAGGGCTATTTGCTGAATTTTTATGAGCAGATAGCCAAATATAGCTGAGTGAGTTCAGCAAGTGAAAGTCTGAAATAGACAAAGGTTATAAGCTAGGCACTGCCGCTTCGATAATCGTCATACAAACGATACAATCATTAACTCGAAGGCGTTGATATACGGTGATTAGCTGAATAAAAACGAATAATTAGTTGATTTAGAGACCATATTAACAAGCTTAATTATGGCTTGAAATTTGCGGTCATCAATCCACAGAACGTTACCTAAAGTTAGGCTCTGTGGGGCCAAGAATCTAAATTAACAATAACAAGGCAATAGCGATTTAAATCCTGTGGCCGAATGAAATTGAAGCATAAGTTCAAATTTTGTCGGTTGTGTATGGTAACGTCGCGATATAGCACCCGTTAATAATAGTATATTTTATTAGCGCTAGAAGTCTGCTACCCATGCCTACTCGTGGTCCTTTCCTCTTTTTCTTTCCTTTACTCTGATACTGCTCAGAACAACAAGTAAAGGTGAATTATGAAACGTATGTTAATTAATGCATCGCACACTGAAGAAGTGCGCGTTGCTATGGTAGATGGCCAGCGGCTATATGATCTCGATATAGAAAACAGAACCAGAGAACAAAAAAAATCAAACATTTATAAAGGTAAGGTAACGCGAGTCGAACCAAGCCTTGAAGCTGCTTTTATTGATTATGGCGCAGAACGCCATGGCTTCCTCCCTCTTAAAGAAATATCCCGAGAATACTTCAAGAAAGGTGCATCTGATGGTGGTCGCGTCCGCGTTCAAGACGCCCTCAAAGAGGGACAAGAAGTCGTCGTCCAAGTCGAGAAAGAAGAGCGCAGTAATAAAGGCGCAGCACTGACTACCTTCATCAGCCTGGCTGGTCGGTACCTGGTACTGATGCCAAATAATCCCCGCGCTGGTGGCATATCTCGGCGTATCGAAGGTGATGAGCGGGCTGACTTGAGAGAAGCTATGCGCGGCCTTGATATCCCAGACGGTATGGGTGCAATTGTAAGAACAGCCGGCATCGGTCGAGCGACCGAAGAACTTCAATGGGACTTCAACTATCTACTTCAACTTTGGAATACTATTACTGAAGAGTCAGGGAAAGCTAAGGCGCCCCACTTTCTATTCCAAGAGAGTAACGTGATTGTTCGTGCGATTAGAGACTATCTGCGTCAGGACGTTGGAGAAGTTATTGTCGATGGGGAAGAAGCTTACGCTCTTGCGGCAGCCTTCATCACTACGGTCATGCCAGACTTCAGAAGCAAAGTGAAGTTTTATCAGGATGAAATTCCACTGTTTAACCGCTATCAAGTCGAAAATCAGATTGATACTGCTTTCTGCCGTGAAGTGAGCTTGCCTTCTGGAGGGTCGATAGTGATCGATATCACCGAGGCATTGGTCTCAATCGATATCAACTCAGCTCGCGCAACTAAAGGCGGTGATATCGAAGAAACTGCGTTTAACACCAACAAGGAAGCAGCAGAAGAAATAGCCCGCCAGTTGCGTTTGCGCGATGTGGGTGGACTTATTGTTATCGACTTTATCGATATGCTCAATAGTCGCCACCAAAAGGATGTCGAGAACAAAATGCGTGATGCTCTAGAAGTTGATCGTGCCCGGGTACAGGTAGGTCGAATCTCTCGCTTTGGCTTGTTAGAAATGTCTCGACAGAGACTGCGTCCGTCTCTCGAAGAAACAATGTCTCGAACATGTCCTCGCTGCAAAGGACAAGGCACCATTCGTGGGACCCGATCTCTTGCTCTATCGATATTAAGACTGGTAGAAGAAGAAGCACAAAAAGAGTTTAGTCGTGAAATTCGGGCCATAGTGCCGGTACCAGTGGCGACCTTTTTGCTAAATGAAAAACGCAAAGAGATATCTGACATTGAGTCGCGAAATAGCATTCAGGTTACCGTGCTACCCAACACTGAGATGCAAACACCGCATTTTGAGGTTGTTAGGATCCGTAACCAGGATGAAGAGAGCACCGACTTCAGCTATCGTCTTGCCGATGAACTTAGCAAACCAGAAGAGGAAGTAGTAACAGAGGCAGCAGAGCCCCAAGCTCTTCCAAAACCTGCAGTTAAAACAGTAATTCCGTCCACCCCTGCCCCTGTTATGGCTCCTACTCCAGTTGTTGAGGAGAAAAGCCAAGGCTTTGTTAAGCGGCTATGGGCAAGTATGTTTGGTGAAACTGAAGAGCCAGTGGTAGAAAAGAAACCAAAACCTACAAACAATAGAGGTCGTAACAACCGCAATAATCGTAATCGTGGAGGGCAAAACAACCGCAACCGTGGCGGGCAAAACAATCGCCGTCCTAACGAGCGTAACGCAGAAAACAAGAATGCCAGTACTGAACAGTCAAATGATCAAAAAACTGCTCCTAAAGGCAATCAAAACCGTAATAATCGTCGCAATAAAAATAATCGCCCGAAAGATGCGGTGGCTCCTAAGGAAGCGGCAGTTCAAAAAGCCACTGACACCAAGCCAGTCGAGCCTTCAGCAAAAGCAGAAGGTGGCGATCAGTTGAAACGGCGTCCCGATGACAAACGTCGCGGGCCCCGTCGTCGTCGTCAGCGACAAGATGTACCAAAGGCTATGTTGGACCAAGCTACAGCGCTAACTAACTCCCCAAGTGATACTGCAGCAGACAAAGCCCCTGCTTCACCGTCTGCGGAGGTTAAGACGCCCAAGGCAACTACCGATGTAACGCCAGCCAAAGGTGTAAGTTTAGCCGATACTGCACAGCCAAAAGAAGCCAAACCTAAGCCCAAGCGCAAACCCGCGCCTAAAGCGAAAGCATCAAAGGATGAGCCAAGCAGTAAAACTGTTGATACTGTGACTGATTCAGTCGTTGACAACGCAGATACGCCTAAAAAGCCAGAAGCTAAGAAATCTGCTGCGAAGGGGAAGGCAAAACCAAAAGCTAAACCTGCGAAGGTAGGAAAAGCTAAAACTGCAGCCGACTCAGAAGCCTCTTCAGTGGTTGATACAGTAGTAAGAGCCAGTAATGATCCTCGGAAAAAACCTAAACCAGTTGTGGAGGTCAAGGTGAGCACTGAGCGTGTTGAAATACCCGCTCCAGCGGTTTCATCGGAGCCGACACCAGTAGCTAGCAAACCCAAAAAAGCTGGACCAAGGGCCTCTAATGACCCACGGAAAAAGCGTCCGGTGGCAAAGCCAAAGGCAGCTTCAAAGGCTAAAAAGGCTGACCCTGAGACTGCTAAAACGGGTTCATCTGAAAAATCTTCAGAGGAAAATACACCAAAGGCTTAATTGGTACTTGTTCCAAATAAAAGGCGCTGTATAATCGCGCCTTCTAATGGTGGGATGGCAGAGCGGTTGAATGCACCAGTCTTGAAAACTGGCATACGTTAATAGCGTATCTAGGGTTCGAATCCCTATCCCACCGCCATTTATACTAATTAAACCTCTGTTTTTATAGTGGTTTTTTGATCCTTTGGATCTTCTAAATTTCAGTTGTACCACTTGTTGTACCTTAAAGTCCGACGTTTTAACAATTTTTAGGCTTATAAATCACAACGCTCAAAAATGCTCTTGTCATTAGCAATGAACGATAAACCATAGGCTAGTTTTATCGTATGGTATTTGGTTACATATTCACACCAGCGCACGATCTTATAATCTAAACCCTTACCGTCCCTAGAGCGCCTCAAAAAGTCTTTGGGCGTAGCTGAACCTTTAGAGCTATTCACACGGCCGCATGACGGCACATGATTAGCCCTATCGTTAGCGAAGGATTCTTTCTTAGCGTCGCTCCAGGAAGCTGCACCGCTCTCATATGCGTCCTTGAGGCTGACGACGTGGTCAATGTTGATGAAGTCACATGTTTTGCCAGTATAAAACCCTATGGGGGTGTTGAGTTTGTAACTGCGGTAGCTGAAGTCTTTGCGGTCATAGCCTTCTGCATAGGACAATGAAGTAGTCCCGATTGCTAGTGAGCTTATGAGGGCCAAGCAGAGGACTTTCATCTCGCTAGCCTGGCCATCTGTTTGATTGTCTTAGTTAACTTAGGGCTATTCAAAAGATAGCGATCAAAAAAGTTTAGTTTATCTTGATATATAAACTTATCATTGACCTCAATCGAAAGCTTTGGTTTAAAGGCACCACAGGCATAGATGTTAAGAAATCTGATCTTGTCATTTATTCGATTTACACTAACGATGGGGTTATCCCCTTCAGTGAGAACAGCCCCCCAACCACCGACAATTTCACTATCTACTATGACCTCACCGCCACCTTTAAAAGGCTCCTCGCTAAGGTCATACCAGCATGTAACTTTTATGTGATGCGACTCATACTCTGTATTCCATTTATAGTTTTTGTTTAACATTACAGCTTTTTATTCCTCATTAATGAGCTTTTCCTAATCATAGCTGAATACCCTATTCAGTCACATCAGGAACAGGTCGAGGTGAGAAGTAACTGATGCTGATAAAACCAATTTTTACACACTGTTATGCGCGGACTTTCAGAACACTCCAACGCGGGTAGTTATTGGACTCCAGTGGGCGGGAATAGATCGAGGTTGTTACCGCCTATAAAAATGATATGTCATTAAATTGACATAAAAAGCCAGTTTAATTGGCATACAGTTTGCTTAAGTTAAATAGAATTCGTAGCAATCAGCGACGAACATTAACTAGCACTAGGAGCCAACGAAATGTTACTTAATACTGATTCTTTTAATTTTGAGGGTTGGAACGATGATAATTCATCAGGTATCAGCCTAGAAGAAGCTTATCATTTGGGTATAGAAGTTTTTTCATATACTTTTTCACAGCTCCGAGATAGTGAGCAAGAAGCGTTTTTAGATAAATTAGACTCCATCACATAGGCACGCATCTCCATCTGAGCCTTCTTCATAGCTAGCGAAAGAGAAGTAGTTGCGGCTTATCAAAAGGACTTTTAGGACACATTTATGCGCGCGCAGATCAAGGCAGGTAGCATTCGGTCAAATGATGTGAGAAGTAAGGGATGCTTATAAAAAAGAGCTTTCTGGACACGTTAACGTGCACAAAGGTGAAGATACCACCTCTGCAGATTGTTTTAACTGTGGTTACTATCAAGTGATATTTAGACTTTTTGCCGGCATCTTTAGGGTACTGCTCGCGTCGAAGCAGTTGATTTAAAGCCTCGAACACGGGCCGTCCCAAGAGTACTAGCTATCTCCCATTGCTTGCATTATCTCTAGCAGCAAGTTCAATATGTCTAGGTAAATACTAATCGCTACTTTAAGGGCAGTAGACCAGTCATTAATCCCAATGTCACTAAGTTGCTTTAATCGATTGAAGTCGTAAACAAGAAACAAAGAAAACAATGTAGCGCCACATATTGCTTTGAGGCGAATCATTGCACTTGTCATGCCGAAAAATATCCTTCCAAAACCTACCAGGAGTAGCGCACAAAGCCCGAAAAATAGAAATCCTCTCATAAAACTGAAATCTATGCCTGAGTACATTCCAACCAGTGCCGCGCAAACTGTTATTAGGCATGTGAGTAGAGTCGCACGCAGCCCATCATTTTCATCCATTTCAAGCATCATCACTCCTAGCAGTGGCGCGAAAGTGATGCTGGATATGGTCATTAGCATCAAGCCAATGGATGTACTACCTGGAGCCAGGAATACCATCCCAAAAAGACTAATCATCCAAACCCACATAAATTTATTTAGAAGCGTCTGCTTTTTGGTGGTAGTCTGCTTGTCATCTTTAGTAGATTGTTCCTCGCGATTTTTTAGAGGAGAGCCAGATTCGTTAGGTTTAATTATTGGCGCTTGTTCAATTGGGATAAGGTCCAATTCTCCTCTACTATTCTTGCGCCCTATAAACTCTATCCCAAAAAATAGCCTTCCCTCCATATATGCTTTTTTAGCGGTAGAGATGAGAAAGAAGCAGCCCACGAATATAATACCCAACTGAGTTGCTAATATAAGCGCAGTTTTAAAGTACAGAGAAGTTTCCATTTCCTTTTCACCTCGTTAGAGCGATAGTTAAAAAAAGTAGGGGTAAATCAACCAAAAGGTACACAGATAGAGTGAGTAACTTACTCTCCTACCTTGTCTAATCTTCTTCGTGGTTTGGTCGCATAAAGAACACAACTCAGTACCGCACCTTTAATCTCTATATTTCTATCGAATCTACACCATCTCCCAGAATGGAACATCATTATTGTCTCTGAAGCATTATCCATTCCATAGACAACTTGTATGACATTATTTCTTACACAACCCTGTCCCTCTATGGCGTTTAGGATATCGTTCTTTCCGAATTCCTTAATGTAGACGAAACATAGGTCATCCATATCTGCAGATACATTGGATGAAAATACGATAGTTATAATCAGCAGTAATAATGATTTCATTTTAGGCTTCCATTTAGATTGTATTTTTGGAGTATAAATTCTATTTAGTCAGATTGGAAACGACCGTCAATGGATTGGTTATTATTCCTAGTCGTACCCCGAGACATCAGTACTTATGACTCAGCATTTGGCGGGTGCAATATGATGGAACATTTCTGGGGCTCCGAGCAGGCTTGGTATTTCGTCTGTGGGTATGACAGTTATGCTGATTTTGGAGCCAAAGTCGCCGCTGTTTCTGTCATTCATGAGAATGAACTAGCCGATATGAAATTGGACGTATTAGAGCACTCAGATGAGTTAATGATTAGAATTAAGTAGTAAGCCTAAAAAAAGCCTTTTCCTAAAGGGCTTTTTTTCATCTAATAAATTGGGCCGCTATTTTACAACCAATTATAAAAAAGAAATTTCACGATTTTTTGTTCTAAATGCTACCTATTATTTGTCATGACCGAGCTCAAGACCGGCCGCGTTAGCCCGTAGCCGCCAAAGCTCTCTAGCACGTTCTTGCATATCAATATGACTATCTGACTCATCAACAATTTCCATACCTAACATGGTTTCGACTAGGTCTTCCATTGTAGCGATCCCAAGAGGATCACCGTACTCACTCACAACCAAGCATATCGAGACCCGCTCATTAACCATAGTTTGCATCAGTTCAGGCAAAGCTTTTACCTCTAAAGCACTCAATAGCTCCCGCTTAAGACTGTCAAGTCTAGTATCTAAACGACCTTCGGCGACCTCTTTGTATATATCGTCTTTGCGGACAAAGCCAACAATATCATCATCATTGCTGTCATAAATTGGAATTCTAGAAAATCTCAAGGATGGATCACTAGGAAGAATGTCTCCTACTCGAATGGCCGCAGACAATGTAGCCATGACTGTTCGAGGTGTCATCACATCTCTTGCAGTCAACCCTCTGAAAGCCAATAGCGTATTTATCGCACGTGCCTCATCTGCATTGATAACCCCTTCTCTGCGACCCATGTTGGCCATCATATGAAAGTCATCCCTTGATACCGTGGGAGCCTCACTCTTAGGAGCCATCCAGCCTGTTAATATCTTCGCCATCACGACTAAGGGGTACATCAAAAATTGAACCCACCAAAGAATATAACCACAGATTGGCGCTAATTGACGCCAATATCTAGCGCCAAGAGTTTTAGGGATAATCTCTGAAAATACAAGTATCAACAATGTTAGAACAGCGGAGATTATTCCGAAGTATAACTCTCCAAATAATTTGGTCGCTTGAGCCCCAGCACCAGCAGCACCAATAGTATGAGCTATTGTATTCAACGATAGGATTGCCGCTAAAGGTTTATCGATATCTGATTTAAAATTGCGCCACAACAAACCCAGTTTTGGTCGTTTGTTCTCCAGACTCTCTAAGAATGTGGGGGTAAGTGACAATAACGTTGCCTCCAATAGCGAGCATAAAAAAGAAACCGACAATGCCAAACCAATATAAATCGCCAACAAACCCATTTACATACCTCCCTAGTAACTACGCTCTAGCAATTTACTGATATTCAATTGTAATTTAGTTTGATTGGATAGAAAAATGTATTCAAATGGTTTAATGATTCGAATCAAGCAGGAGGCCTGTACAAATAGCTCTTTTACCCTTGAGCTAATATTTCTTTACCGAATTAATAGGCTGGTTAGTCGCCACTGAACCAGCTTGTGGTGAGTCTCCTTTTTTTACCATTTTGTACCAGTCATTGAATGGCCCCAACGTGTTTTGCAAGTAGGTACGGTGCTCTGACTGTGTTTTGGGTCCAATACCCCAGGGAGTGTATTCATCCTTAACGGGGATATACAGGGTTCCAAACAGCCTGTCCCAAATACTAGTCACCGCTGCAAAGTTTTTATCCCAGTGGGATTCCAGGTAACTGTGGTGTATGTGGTGCATGGCTGGACTATGAAGCCATAGGGAAAGCCAACGCGGATAATTGAATTGGACATGGTAATGGCGAAAAGAGCCATTAAATCCAAAGAGTAGTGAAAAGAAACCTATATTAAAGAGGGTCGCAGCTGTTATGCCTCCGCCGAACAACCAAGTAAACACTCCGCCAACAAGCCCGTAACTGAGAGCACTTCCAGCCGCCCAGATAGGGCCGGCTAAAAAGTGCTCTCTGTAGCGTGTAAGAGGGGTTAATACTTCAGCTGAATGGTGCACCTTATGGATTGCCCAAAGTGCCGGTACTCTATGCATCGTGTAATGAATAATGAAAAAAACGAAGTCGTAACAAAGCAGAGTAACCAAGCTGTATAAAAGCATCCAACCATAAGTGATCTCTAGCCCCAGCGGTGCTCCAACAGCCAATTGTAGGCTAGATATCATCGCAAACTCGGCGCTTGGACCTACAGTCGCCATTAAACCAACGAACCAAAGTGGTCTTAGTACTCTCTCGGTAACCCATAGCCAGATGTCTACTCGAGCTGAAATGTGAGTATAGATGTCCCTCGGGAATAAAAACTTCAGTAAAGGTGCTGGTCGCTCTCTCCCATCAGCCCCTCGAGAACCATGCCCCTTTCTAACCAGCCAAATAAAGACGGCAAGAACTAAGGTCACAGCGAGAAACTGCCAATGTAGATCTCTAGGAAGATTGCTCGCTATTATTTGCCATATAAAACCACCAATTTCTTGACTAGTTTCACTTAATGGCCCTACCAACTCGTTCATTACGGCATCAGCAGGCTCTTCTATCTCGAGTTGATCATCTAGTGCCATTGCGCAGAGGACCTTGGTGGTTGGGTTTTTAGTAGGTAACCTTTTTAATCGAATTATTTAAGCAATATCAGCTATCCGCTGTCAATCTTCTAATCTAACAGCTTACTATGCTCTAATTTTGCTAATTTAAGTGCATCTGGTGAATTTTATTGAGTTAATCGGTAAACTGTTGTCCATGCCGACATCTTCTGATATTCAATTTTTCTTCTGCAGCGATCCCGGCAAAGTTCGACGTAATAATGAAGATTTCCTTAAAATTGATTCAACCTTGCAAATAGCAGCTATCGCAGATGGTATGGGCGGTAACGATTATGGTGAAGTTGCCAGTCAACTGGCGGTTGACGCTTGTATAGAATATCTTCGCCAGACCAGCGAAGAAGTGTTAGATAAGTATCCTTGCCGTGAGTTAGGCAATGCTATTAAGTATGCTAACGAGACAATCATTACTATTCAGAGAAACGAAGAAAAGTATCGCTCTATGGGGACAACCCTGACCTGTCTGTGGGTTACAGATGATCAACTCCATTACTCTTGGGTGGGCGATTCTAGAATTTACTTGATCAGAACTTCAGATAAGACCATTAAACAGCTAACCACTGACCACACACTGGATAGAGACAAAATTAATGCAACCTTAGCACCTGATTTATATCGGCGAGCTCCCAGTATACTCACTCAAAAAATCGGCAGTATATTATTAATTAAGCCAGATTCTGACAGCACACAAATCGCCCCCGGTGATATTGTCCTCGCCTGCACTGATGGACTCTCTGACAAAGTTAGTGACGAGTTAATGCTGGATTACGCAATCGGCTTTAAACATAGCCTAAATGAGTACGGTGAAAAATTACTGGACAGAGCGCTAGATTGTGGAGGTCAAGATAACATCTCTTTCATTCTGGCTAGACTTTAAATTTAGTCTACTTACACCCCTAAACCTTCTTTAAGTAAGCGTATTAGCTCACCAATACTCTGCATTCGTTTATTTGCATCTTTGGCCAAGCACTGCATAACAATGTCATCTAAAACCTGTGATATAGGCGTCGTGGATATTTCTGATGGGATGATTGGAATATCATTTAGCGTGCTTGCCTTTATCTTATCCATAGTATCGCCCAAGCTCGGCTTAACTCCGGTTAAAGCCTCATAAAGCACAACACCAAGACTATAAATATCCGTTCTTCCATCTATGTCGGGAGCCTTTTTAATTTGCTCCGGGGACATGTATGCAATCGTTCCCTGCAGCTTTTGAAAGCCAGTCATTGTTGGATCTTCCGTCAGAGATTCGGATGACATATCGTCTATATCCGACGGTGCGCCCTCCTCGCTTCTTACCTTTGCCAAACCCCAATCTAATAAAAGGACTTCACCAAAAGGGCCTACAAGGATGTTTTCGGGTTTAACATCTCGGTGGACAACACCGTGAGTATGCGCATATTGCAGTGCATGACCCACTTGAATAATGATATTAACGAGTTGCGTCACATCATAGCGTTCTCGATAATCAATAATTTCTCGAAACGTATAGCCGTGGACTAGTTTCATGGTGAAATAGCAGTTCCCATGATGATCCCGGCCGACTTCATAAGTAGGCATAGTATTAGGGTGCTGCAACATTGCAGAGACACGTGCCTCACGCAGCAGTCTTTTTTGTTCAATGGGATCGTTGGCGAACTCAGGCAACAAGGATTTATGACAAACTACTCGACCAAGATGTAAATCCTTGCACGATTGAATAAGAGATTTGCCACCCTTAGCTATGGTTTTAAAATAGGCATAGCGCAGGTTGGGATGTAAACTTTTCGCTAAATCTTTGTCAGTCTGCTCTAAATAGAGTTTAGGGTAATCAGCTTGTCTAAACTTTGGGTATTCGCTCATACGTAACTCAAAATGAAATCATAGTTTATAGATTGGGCTAAAGACCAACGTTCGTCAAATCGATCAGAGGTCTTGTTTGAAGTTATTGCCTAAATTGCGCACTGAGGGCGTGCGCTCTGTCTCTCTTAACTAGCTAAATAGCGCACTAAAAATTGGTGGGCTCGGCAGGAATCGAACCTGCATCTAAGACTTAGGAGGTCCCTATTCTATCCATTGAACTACGAGCCCAGAGGGGCGCCATTATAGTGAACTCACTCAAAATTACTATAAAAGGCACACTCAATCTATTATCGATTCCGCCCCAGTGCATCATGACTAGTCACCCAGTCTCCAGCCAATACGGCACTCATTAAGGAGATTTCACCTGCCATTACTGTTGCACCAATAATTTCAGCTAGCTTGTTCACTTTACCGGCTCCGCTACATCCCATCATTTTGAGGCATTCTTGCTGAGTGGGTAAACCCGTACCACCTCCATAGGTAGCGACAATTAACGAGGGTATGGTAATCGACAAATAATAATTCCCGTTATGATCTAGGTCTGCATAAACGATAGCCGCAGAGGATTCGGCAACATTAGCAACATCCTGCCCTGTTGCTATAAAGGTAGCAGTAATACCGTTTGCAGAATGCGCTCCAGTATTTATAGAACCCGCAAGTAAAGATCCAACCTGATTTACAGAACGGGCCTTATACAAAGCTTCAGCGGTTGTGCCCATTACTTTTTCAAGTAAGCCGCTGGGAATTGTTATCTCAGCGATAACACGCTTTCCTCTTGTATGCAGAGTATTAAGCTGTGAATGCTTCTTATCCGTGTCCATGGCGCCTGAGAGGGTATAACGCTCAATTCCTGGGTAATTAGCTTTAATCCATTCACAGGCCACAAAAGTGGCTTTGCCAACCATATTCTGCCCTGCCGCATCACCTGTGGTGTAATTAAAGCGCAAGTAGCGCATACGAGCAGCTGCAAACTGTTGAATATTGCGCAGTTTCCCGGTGGAAGTTGTCGTCTCCGCTTGAGTTGCTATCTGGTCGAAATTTTCTTCTATCCAAACTCCAAAATCACGTGCCTCTCTGGCATCTTTAAAAATAAAGACAGGAGCTCTTTGCATGGCGTCATCTACTACTGAAACTGTAACCCCGCCAGCTTCTCGCAGTAGGCGCGCTCCTCGGTTGTAACTTGCAACCAACGTACCCTCGCTGGTCGCCATAGGAACATAAAATTCGCCTTGAGCATGCTCACCGTTCACAAGTAAAGGACCCATCAGGCCCATAGGTATCTGAGCTACCCCAAAAAAGTTTTCAATATTTCCCGCGGTTGATACAGGTTCGACAGAATAATGACCAATATGATCTAAAGGTGTCGACGTCTTTCCAGAGATAAATTCTCTCCTTCTGCACGCCATTGTCTCCGTATAGTCATTGCTATTATCTCTCGGTATTTTATCTGACATTATCTGCCTCTATTTCGGATTATTTTGAGCTAGTTTATATTGGGTTAGGGTTCCCGACAAAGACCACGAATGCGCGATAAGCCAGCGTCCATACCAACCACGACGTGAGACTTTAGGTCATTGATGTTTTCCTGTCAATCGCACTAGATATGGAGGCTGAAAAGGTAATTTTCCGGTACAATTATCCCTATGAATCTAATGCTCCTTAACTCAAATAGTATCGAAAACAACGTCGCTAAGATCAGCGGTCGTCAGTTTGATCACCTTACACAAGTTCAGCGGTTAACTGAGGGTGACTTTCTTAATTTGGGCGAAATAAACGGTACTATGGGTAGAGGCAAAATCACCACACTAACTGATGAGCACGCCACTATCTCCTTAGACCTCGATGTTCAACCGCCTAAGCCTTTACCGATAACGGTCATTCTTGCTCTTCCCCGACCAAAAATGTTGCGGAGAGTCCTCCAAACCATTGCCGCTATGGGTGTAAAAAACGTCTATTTAATAAATTCTACTCGTGTTGAAAAGAGCTTTTGGCAGTCCCCGTTCCTTCAACCTCAAGCAATAGAGGAACAGCTTATTCTGGGATTAGAACAGGCAAAGGACACCATCCTCCCCTCTGTTCATCTGCGTAAGCTGTTTAAACCTTTTGTTGAGGATGAACTAACCGACATCGTCGGAGACTCAACAGCAATTATTGCTCATCCAGGAGCCAAAACCCCCTGTCCGATAAACTTAAACAGCCAGGTAACTTTAGCGATAGGCCCTGAAGGAGGGTTTATCCCTTACGAAGTAACAAAACTCTCGGCAATTGGCTTTGACCCTATGCATTTAGGACCACGGATATTGAGGGTCGAAACCGCTGTGCCCGCGCTTCTGGGTCGATTGTTTCCGGTTTAAAGCGTGGTTTCTTCAAACATTAGATATTCACACTGATGCATGCCACTGTTTTCATAGGTTTTATGGGCAGCAATATTTTCTGTTTCCGCATAGAGCCTAAAACCGCAAACCGGAGTTACCTCTGCACTTGCCATAGCCTTAAGCTTTTTGTACATGCTTTTATACACCCCTGCTCGCCTAAAAGCTGGTTTTACATAGACTGATTGGATCCACCAAAATAAGCCGTTACGCCAATCAGACCACTCATAGGTAACCATCAGACTGGCAATCGGTTGTCCGTCGACTTCTGCAACTAAATAAAAACCGAATTGTGGCCTATCAAACAGACCGTGAACACCCAATTCTGCAGATTCTATATCTAATACTTTTCCTTCGGTTTCCAGGGCCATGGCACAGTTATGCTGGGTTAGCATTTTGGCATCTTGGTCAGCGTTAGCGTTACGTATCATTAGCATGTTTTTGACCCTATTTTTATATAAGTTGATAAGATGAATTAAACCAGTAAAAGTGTCAATTGATGATTGCGTATAATCTATTTAATCCATAAAGTAACCGGCTTAGAGTTGGATCAACCTACTAAATCAGAACGATGGAAAACTTAAAGCCTAATGAAGTCTGTTACCTGCCATGAAATACCCTATGTCTGCGACTGCACAGGACTTTTTGATGCAATCAGGGATATGCCCGAGGCTATCTGGCTTGACAGTGGCAGGCCCACGAGTTCTCAAGGCAATATTGATATTATCTCAAGTTCAGCGGATATCATTATCGAAACAAAAGGCGGCACCTCTACTATTTTTGATAGCCAGGGCACTACCCAAAGCACGAAGGATCCTTTTGATCTTGCTCACGAAATATTAGAACCTTTACAGCCGATACGAGCGGGTCATGAAAATCTTGCATTTACTGGGGGTCTTTTAGGCTTCTTTGGCTACGATTTAGGAAGGCGCTTTATCGAAATTCCTGACCTAACTAAAGAGGCAGTAGATTTGCCTGATATGAGAATTGGTCGGTTTTTATGGGCCCTCATAGTAGATCATGATGATCAGGTAGCTCAGATCATCATTCATGAGAACTGTTCTGCACAACTTAGAAGCGAGGTTCTAGACCGATTAAAAAAATCAAAACAAGTGGATTGTGAGTTGGCAGGTGAATTTGCACTTACCGCTAAGTTCTCTGCCACCCTGGGGGTCGATGAATATCTTGCTAATATTGAGCAAATCAAAGAGTACATTAACAGTGGAGACTGTTATCAAACGAACTTCGCTCAACACTTTTCAGCACCTTATTCGGGAGATGAATGGAATGCATACCTAAGACTGAGAAACGTTGTAGCTGCGCCCTATTCAGCTTTTTGGAAATGGACAGATAGAGCCATTTTATCTATGTCTCCAGAGAGGTTTTTAAAGGTATCTAAGCAAGAATCTGGTGGGGGGTTCACAGTAGAGACCAAACCGATTAAAGGGACCATCCCAAGAGGCAAATCTACCGAAGAAGACATAAAAAATTCAGAAATTTTGCGTAATAGCCAGAAAGATCGAGCAGAGAATGTAATGATTGTTGATCTGCTGCGTAATGACCTTAGCAAAAATTGTATTCCTGGATCTGTTTCCGTGCCAAAACTCTTTGCTCTTGAAACATTTCCCAATGTTCATCATCTTGTAAGTACGGTAATTGGAAAATTATCACCAATCAGCAGCGCACTGGATGTCCTGCGAGATGCTTTTCCTGGGGGCTCAATAACAGGTGCACCGAAAAAAAGGGCCATGGAAATAATTGAACAACTTGAGCCTTTAAAACGCTCTGTTTACTGCGGTAGTATTGGATATATAAGCACCAATGGCAGAATGGATACCAGTATCGCAATAAGGACTGTTTTAGCGAGCAATCAAAATATGCATTGTTGGGGTGGTGGTGGGATTGTCGCAGACTCCGTGCCTAGTGATGAGCTTGCAGAATCCATTAACAAAATTAGCATAATTATGACAACATTAGAGGCGTAGTCGACTTTAGAATTATATTAGGAAACATCTTTACAGCTAATATAATAAGTCAGTAACATTATGGACGACGAGTTATCTAAAACTAAAATGTCATCAACGGGTTTATCCTAAATATAGATGGAGTTAGCACTAATGGAGCTTGGCAGTCAGGCTGAGATCGCACGTAATCTTAAGAGGATTTGGAATATCCGCAAGAAAGAGATGAGGGTTACTCAAGCTCTAGCAGCAACTCAACTCAACTGGACCCAGGGCGCGTTAAGTCAGTACCTAAATGGCATTACAGCTATGTCATCTCAAACTGTTGTTAAGATAGCGAACTATTTAGACGTTCACCCCACAGAAATTGACCCTAACATCATTGAATCTTTACCTTCCGTTGCAACCAAAGAAGTCCGATACAGCACGAGCGACCCTAACTTGATTCTTAATGAATCAATAGTATGGCCCGAGGAAAGCTGCAAATTTTTTATTCGCGTCGACAAGGAATACCTTATAGAAGTAGACGAGGGTGCTGCAAGACCGTGGCAGGCTTTCGAAGGAATGCTGTTTAAATGCATAGATGTGCTTGAAAATATATCTTACAAACAAACTCGTATGTCAACCAATAGGCCTTATTATCTGGTTCAAAAAAAAGGTGCAGATGAATTTGTTATATTTTCAGAGGGCTGCGCGCCCCCCGATGACGCAATTGAAAAAAAGTTACTAATACTCGATTTGTCAGTTTACTGACCTCCAAAAAATATCCTTTTTGCTACCAGCTTGCTCAGTCTTAGGCTTTAAGTTATACTAAAATTTATTAGTGTTGCTAATTTTTTGCTTCTAGCAATTTAAATTTGGAAGCCACTCAACACGGATGTTACTTAATAAAACGATCGCTACTAACAAATACGGTAAGCATCGTTTTAACATTCCTTATAGGTAATGATACTAATAACATAGGACCTACCGAATGCTTTACGAGTCGGATAGTCACAACGAAAGTCAACATGATGATGACGATGCCTATTTAATGTCAATCGGTTTGGCGTTTAATCTGGGATTTGAGGTTTTCAAAAGTAAATTCCAATCTTTACGCCATGATCAAGTAAGAGAACTTTACAATTTATTAGATCAATATGATACTCCGCCGTAGTGCGAGATCAGCGGCACGTCAGCCTATTAACTCTGCTTGATTCATGTTCCCCGCCGCTGTAATGTCTTCAACCTTTCTACTAGCCTAGGATGGCACCATTTATGTGCAATTCTCTACAGCAACGCGATTGGATCGTCTTTGCATGTTCGTATTACGTCAATCTAGAACATGACCCCTAGTGCGCCAATCTAAGTCTTGGATATTGCCATTATCATCAAGCTCTGGGTAAGCAATATTGTGTTTTTGGCAATACCTGGCGACCAGCGGCTGAGTCCACTCAAGAATCGTTTTTCTAAAAACATCGTCGGTAATCTGCCGTTTACCATAGTGACCTAAACTTTCTCTTTGACATCGCGCCTCCGCTAGGATGATGGCACAGGCAACACTGACATTAAAAGACTCAACCATCCCCATCATTGGCACGGTGATACGCTGGTCTATGTAAGGATATGCTGCATCACTAATGCCATATTTTTCCGCACCCAAAAGCAGAGCGGTTGGTACGCTATAATCGACATCTCTATAGTCTTTAGTGCTTCCTGATGTATCTGCAGCAACTATTTGATAATTATCGTCTTTTAATTTTTTTAGTGGCGTATTAATATCTCGAAATATCTTTGTTTCGACCCATTTATGAGTACCCATAGTTGTGCCTGTATGAGCCTTAAAAGTTGCCGCATCATAAACCGAATGAAGAGCCATAATACCCACGGCATCACAAGTTCGAATAATCGCCGATAAATTCTGACCTTTATGCACCTGGTCGGTGACAACTGTAAGATCTGGTTGACGATGATTGAGTACCTGCATTGCTTTGGCAAATCGTTCTGGTGTCATTGCGAAAACGCTCTCTTGACCTCTTCTGCGATTATCTTAATCCCTTTTTGCACAGTTTCATCGTCTTGAGCATAGGAAACACGGATACACTCATGCTGATGCCGCCAGCCATCTCTCATCCCTGGGAAGAAATTATGTCCTGGTACCACCAACACGCCCCGCTGTTTCAGGCGTTCATATAACTCCTGACTTGTAATTGGTAATCCTTCGAACCATAACCATAGGAAAATAGAACCCTCAGGCTTGTGTAGTCTATAGGGAATGCCATTGAGAGCTTTCTTAAACCAATCTACAGCCATTACCGCTCGATGTTTATAAAAAGGATTGATCAAACCTTCACTCAAAGAAAGAATTTCTCCAGACTTAAATAGCTCTCGAGCAATAATTGGCCCAAAGTTACCACAGGCAAGACTTACAACGGTATTGGCTTTGGTAAATGCAGTTATAAGCTCTTCTTTAGCTACCACTATCCCCGTTCTTACTCCGGGAAGTCCCAATTTAGAGAGGCTCAAGACTAAAATCGTATTGCTATTCCAATGAGGTTTCGCTTGGTTAAATATTATTCTCGGAAAAGGTAAACCATAGGCTCCGTCTATAATTAGAGGAATGTCAGCGCTGTGAGCTATTTCATCGAGGTGTTCAATTTCATTGTCTGTAAGTACATTACCTGTCGGGTTAGTTGGTCTAGAAACGCACAGAGCGGCAGTTGACCGGTTAACCTTAAGCTTTGAAAAGTCGACGCGATATTTAAACAAATTGTCCTCAAGGAGCTCGACATCTGGTCGAGTAGCTGTATAAAAAGGTTCGCTTAGACCAATATCTGTATACCCAATATATTCTGGTGCGAGGGGTAAATGAATTGATCTATGTTCGCCGTCAGGCATCTGGCCAGCCAGCATGTTGTTTAGAATGAAAAAGGCCGGCTGACTGCCATTTGAGACTGCAATGTTACGATCCGAAAGCTTCCACCCAAACTGCTTTTTCAAGAGTCCAGCAATTTGAGTCAAAAATCTCTTATCCCCCTGAGGAGATTGATAAATCCCCATGAGGCTATGCAACTGCTCAGGATCCTGCAACACGGACTCTAATCGATCTTTAAAAATGGCCTCAACCTTTGGAATCCTGCCGGGATTTCCACCTCCCATAAAAATCATCTCTGGATTTTCGTTGAGGGCACTACCCAAATCATCCATCAGATCCACGATCCCCGCAGACTCTGAAAATTTCTGCCCAAACTGAGATAATTTCATGCGTTACTCCATTTGTGCAGATTCATCAATCATTCGGTGACATATAGCGAAAAGTAAAATTAACACGCGGATCATCTAAATTTTTTACCTTAGCAATGCTATGCTGCCAATGCTCCTGAATTCCCGCACCCATGAGTAATAGAGAACCATGAGGCAGATTTATTTTCACTTTTTCTTTTGTCTCGTTATGACGTAGCTGAAATACGCGATCACAACCAACACTGACGCTTGCTATAACCGGCTCAAACCCAAGCTCTGGCTCATCATCAGCATGCCAATCAACACTATCCTGGCCACTTCTATAGTAGTTAACCAAAGCCCGATTAAAAGGTTTTCCCGTTTCACTCTCTACATCAGCTCGAAGTTTGTCCAACCATAGAGGAAAGGCCACCGCCTGTAATTTAATCCTCGAATATGTGTAACTAGTATTGGGATCACCAAACCAATTCTGAAGGCGAGGTACGAGTATGTTTTTACCCATAATCCTTATGAAATCCTGCCGCCATGGTGTTTGGCTAATGGCGGTATTTAGTAAGATATCAGCGAGGCTTTTCCCTAACCAGTTGGGCCAAAAAATGACTTCACTAGCCCGATCATTGGTTAACCTAAGCGGAATGATCTGGTGGTCAAAGAGATCCATAGATCCTCGGCTCCACCTCAAGATCAATTCCAAATTCAGTTTTGATCGTTTGTTGAATCTCCTGGGCTAATTGCAAGATTCCCCTAGCACTATCGCTACCCTCAATATCATTGTAGTTAACCAAAACCAATGCTTGGTCTTTATGCACGCCAACCGAGCCGCGACGAAAACCTTTAAAGTGACAATACTCCACCAACCAAGCTGCAGGTATCTTGATACTTCCATCGTCCTGTGGGTAGTAAGGTAGCTCTTTATCCGGAGCGCTGTGCTCTTCCTGTATTCTGTTTAATGTTTCCGCTGATACAATCGGATTTTTGAAAAAACTACCGACGTTAGGCAACTCCTTCGGATCTGGCAACTTTGACCGACGTATTTGGCAAACAGCATCAGAGACCAACAAAGGTGATGGCAGCGTTGTCGATTCGGGAAAATACGCCCTTAGCGCAGGATAATCAAGATTAACCATGGGTGTTTTGGTTAAACGCAAAGTAATCTCGGTAATAATGCATTTATCTTTCAATGATTGCTTAAAAATACTATCTCGATAGCCAAACTTGCACTCTTGATTGGTCAGATTTAATAAAGCACCAGACTCAATATCTACAGCCTTCAAAGAAACCAGCACATCTGCTAACTCCACACCGTATGCTCCTATATTCTGTATGGCAGCAGCTCCAGAATTTCCAGGGATTAATGACAGGTTTTCAAGCCCATACCAACCTTGCTTTAAAGTATAAATAACAGCGTTATGCCAATTCTCACCAGCACCAAAAGTAACGTCAACAGTATCATTATTGCTCGTACTACCTTTTTGCTCAGTAATGCCCAACAAGTTCAAAGACAACACTAAACCGGTTAAATTAGATGCCAAGACAATATTGCTACCTGCGCCCAGCGGGATAACAGTCAAGTCATTGTCTATAGCAAAATCCAAAGCCTGTTTGACATGATGAAATTGAGACAATGTGCAAAAATGGGAGGCTTTGGCAGGCAAAGCCAAGGTGTTGAGTGCTTGTAAGCACTTGTCGGTTTCAACTGTGAAACTATTAGCTTCGGTCATTTCAGGCGTCAATCTGAGTTCTAATATGATTCAGCAGTGACGCGCAAGCATCTTCAATTAAGTCTAAGACCAATGGAAAGCCGTCTTCACCACCATAATAAGGATCTGGGACCTCGCTGATCTCTTGATACTCAGGCTTGCTCGAAAAATCCAAAAGTAGTTTCAATTGGCCACTAAAATTAGAAGGACCCATAGCATTTAGGTTTTTCAGATTATCCGCATCCATGGCGATGATATAATCAAAGCTAGAGAAATCATCCACGGTAACCAGGCGAGACCTGAGAGTTGACATATCATAGCCTCGCAACGATGCTGTAGCCGCTGATCGACTATCTGGCGGGTGCCCGAGGTGCCAATCGCCAGTACCTGCCCCATCAATATGAATCTGATTGGTCAATCCAGCCCTGTCAACCATCGATTGGAAAACAGCATGTGCTGTTGGAGACCTACAAATATTGCCCAAACAAACAAAAAGAACCGAAGTGTTAACCATAATTTATTTTCAGCTTATAAATTTACATAAAACGTTTAGAAAAGAAGTGATATCGCTTTTAGATCTTCCTCAGTATCGATACCCCCAGGAACCTCAGTAATAGCATCATCGACATGGATCGAGACGTCATTCCATAAAAACCTCAGTTGCTCCAGTGATTCAGCTTGCTCGTCAGGTGCTACCGGCCATTGAACAAACCGATTCAAGTAAGCTACTCGATAGGCGTAAATCCCTATATGACGGTGGGCATTACAACCCTCGGACAAGCGCTTGTCCCTCACCCATGGGATGGGTGCTCTACTGAAGTAACTCGCTAAGCCGCTCACGCTTGCTACAACCTTTACAATATTAGGGTTCTGCAGGTCGTCGTCCAATGTTATAGCTTCGCGTAGTGTTGCAACTCCCGCGGCTTCATTCATACTTAGATTACTCGCAACCTGATCAATAACCATCGGCGGAATCAACGGTTCATCTCCCTGTACATTGACCACAACTTGGTCTTCGGCGAGATTTAACTGGCTGGCGACCTCTTGAAGACGATCCGTTCCTGACACATGGTCCTCTCGAGTCATACAAACTTCTGCACCAAACGCCTCTGCTACAGATTTAATTCGACCATCATCTGTTGCAATCACCACTCGAGACGCGCTACTTTTACAAGCTTGTTGCCAGACTCGCTGGATCATTGGAAGCCCAGCAATATCCTTTAGAGGCTTCCCAGGAAGCCGCGATGAGGCATAACGAGCCGGTATAATTACAACAAAAGCCATAAACTACTCATCAATTAAAAAAAGTGTACCGACATTATAAGGTTAAGTTAAGCGCTCGTCACAGTGAGACCTGCGCAATCAATAAGACTGGATACAAATTCATTATCCAAGGCCATTTCTACTTCTAATACCCAAAGGTTATCGGGCACCAAGCCCTGATACTTTATGGCATCCTTCGCGGTAATCACGACGGGTAGATCATCATCGAACTCAATATCGCTTGCTGTAAGCACTTGGTGGTCGTTCTTAGGTTCTAGATCTACTTTAAAGCCCATTAGCCTAAGACTCTCAGAGAAACGCTCAGGATGCCCTATTGCGGCAACAGCATGGATGTTAGTGGACTCAACCCATTGATCAAACCCGATCAACTCGCTCGAGGTAAACCGGCGAAGGCCCGAAGTCTCGAGTTCTACGATATAAGTCTCGGAGTCGTCAGGCTCAATGATCCCGCCATTTTGAATGATGAAATCAACTTCCTTTAGCCGTCGGGGAGGTTCCCTGAGTGGCCCGGCCGGCAAAGTATAACCATTACCGAAGCGACGACGGCCATCCACGACGGCAATTTCAACATCTCTATGCAAGCGGTAATGCTGTAACCCATCATCACTAAGAATAAGATCGCATGAGAAGCTATTGATCAGTGTCTCGACTGCTCTCTCTCGATTAGGATCTACCACCACTGGGCAACCTAGCTTCTTAGCAATCAACAAGGGCTCATCGCCACTTTGACCTACCGGGGTATCTGGACCTAAAACCAACGGATATTGTGCTGAAGCACCACCATAACCTCGGCTGACTACTCCGACAGAATAACCCCTTTCCGCAAGTGCCTTGCCCAAAGCAATAATTAAGGGTGTCTTGCCGCTTCCACCAATGGAAATATTACCAATAACAACGACAGGCATCGCGTAGGACTGACCTTGAAACCGCCACTCAAGAACAATACGTCGAAACCTACTTATCGCTCTAAACAACCAAGACAAAGGAACAAGCATTACAAGCCAGGTACTCTTTCGGTACCACGCGTTTGTCCAAAACCGTTCAGCAGACAAACTTAATCCACCTGAGGTTCGTCAAACTGCTTGCGATAGAGGTTAGCGTAACGGCCTTTCACTTTAATCAGCTCCTCGTGGGTTCCTTGCTCGATAATTTGGCCTTTCTCGAGCACAAGTATGCGATCTGCTTTTTCCACAGTGCTCAACCGATGAGCGATGACAAAGCTTGTACGCCCTTTCATCAACTCCTCTAAGGCAGCTTGGATATGGCGCTCTGAGTCGGTATCTAAGGCGGACGTAGCCTCATCAAGTATAAGGATGGGAGCATTTTTTAGCACTGCCCTAGCGATTGCGATACGCTGTCGTTGCCCACCAGACAACATCACTCCATCATCACCTACTTGCGTATCAAAACCATCAGGCATTTCGTCAATAAACTCAGTTGCATGAGCCACCTGAGCCGCGGCTCTCACCTTTTCTTCAGACCGCCCCTGTAGCTCACCGTAGGCGATGTTATTAAAAATAGTGTCATTAAACAAAGTGACATTCTGGCTGACAATCGCAATATGACTACGCAGATTTACCAGAGAAAAGTCATTAACATCAGTACCATCAAGCAGTATCTTACCTTCCTCGTGGTTGTAAAATCGCGGTATCAAACTTACTAGGGATGTTTTACCACTCCCTGAAGAGCCTACTAGAGCAATAGTTTCACCTGGACTGACAGAGAAATTAATATCCTTAAGCACCTCTTTTTTGGCGCCTTCGTAGCTGAAATTGATGTTAGAAAAATCCAACCTACCTGTCACGGACTCAGTTTTATATCGGCCCTTATCCACCTCAGCAGGACTATCAATAATAGCGAAAATTGATTCAGAAGCAGCAATTCCTTTCTGAATATCACTGTTAACTTCAGTCAACTGACGTATGGGTTTGATCAGCACGCCTGACGCCATAATGAAAGCAACAAAACTACCCGTAGACATGGTATCCAAAATGAACGGGTTGAGCATAAATCCGGTAACGCCGGCAAAGGCGAACGAAACGATAAAGATGATCAGTGGATTACTCAAAGCACTAGTAAATGCCATTTTCATGTTCTGTCTTCTATTACCGTGACTTGCCTTCTTCATTCGTTGCCGCTCGCTCTTTTTGGCACCAAACATTCGTACTTCTTGATAGCCATGAACGGCTTCTTGGGTGACATGAGTAACATCTCCCATAGCTGACTGAATGTTCTTACTAATTAGCCGAAATCGCTTGCTGACCTTAGTGATGATCATACCAATCAAAGGTAATACAGCAATAAAGAACAGGGTGAGAATCCAATTGGTATAGATTAAGTACCCCATCAAACCAATAACTAAACTGCCCTGCTGAATTACTGTTTTGATGGCTTTGGTACCAGCCTCTGTCACCTGCTGCACGTTGAAGGTCACCACAGATACTAAATGGCCAGACATCGCCTGATCAAAAAACTTAAATGGAAGCAATAGGTAGCGCTCAAAGAGATCAGTCCGCAATGCGTGGACAAGATAATTGGCAACATAAGCAAGAAAATAGGTGCCTATTAAATAACCCACACCTCTCGCCACGCTGATCAAAACCAAAAATAAGGGAATGACCAGCCAAGGTTCATTAACCCATTGATCTCCGAGAAGCCTGCTAGCCATACCACCGGTAAACCCCGATGAGGAAACGGCTGCAGTATCGGCCACGGATTCGGTAAGCACCCCTACGATATCCGTCATGTAACGAAACAAATCAATAAAAGCAATTTCTGCTAGCGAATGTAGCAACAAACCAAATACAGCAACTAAAAATGGAAACCAGTAACGAGCCACGTACCATAGTAGTCGTAAATAGGTTTTTGTTCCTGAGGGGCTAGCAGTATCAGACATAGACTAAAAACTCGCTATATTCATCACAATTCAATTCAAAAAGCTCGGGACTTGGGTCATCCAGAGTCCTTCGCGAGGCACTAAAAGCCGATACCACCATGACTGTTCTCTTTTATTGTAGGTTTACTTAGTCTTAAACATCAATGGAGCTCGCTAACCAACGTAATTAAAACACATCATGGGGTTATGGGCATACCTGGGCAAAGATTAACACCAAGTTTTTTACTCATATTCAACCATGAGAGAGAATTAGTTAGCCTGTAATTTCATGATTACACTTTTACCTCCGCCAGGCAGTACAGGTAAAACAGTCAAAAGCCCATATGCTAGGCAAATTAGAATAAAATATAATAGCAAATACACCAAAACTTATTGCAAGCAGATAAATCATACGTATCCTTGTAGACAATCAGAATCCAAACTACGAACTATGTAATTAGGCACTTCTCAGTAAATTGTAGTGTGATTCACCTAGATATATTGCTACGGTGTAGACAAATTGATGAAAAACTTAACAGTCATTTATCACAGTCAAAGCGGTGGAACTGAGCGTATGGCTCAGGCTGTCTATGAGGGCTGTCAGCAGGACGAAGACGTCGAAACGCGTTTTCTGAAAGCCTTCGATGCAACTTTAGATGACTTACTGTGGGCTGACGGACTTATTTTTGGTACGCCAGAGAACTTTGGTTACATGAGTGGCGCATTAAAAGATTTTTTTGATCGTACTTTTTACCCCGCCGAGCCACACCAAATAAACCTACCCTACTGCATGTTCGTGAGTTCAGGCAGCGATGGTACCGGCGCAGTGCGTGAGGTTGATCGCATTGTGAAGGGCTATCCTCTACGCAAGATCAATGATCCTTTGATTATAGTTGGCGGTTTTAAGGATGAGCATCAGCAAAAATGCGAAGAGTTTGGCTTGGGTATGGCCGCAGGTTTATCTCTTGGGATCTTTTAGCGCTGAGAACCTTAAAGATGCCCTATTGTTTCTTTCCAGTAGGTATTCTATGACGCTTCGCATACTCTGCACGTTGATGAGAGTAATAACTGTCGTCATGAAAAGGATATCGATACTCATTGGCATAGTTGTTTTTATTAGATTGATAGCTATCTACATAGAGGTGCGGAGATACCAATTTCCTAACGCCGCTCAATGACCTCATAGCTTCTGTTGTGTAGATCATGCTTTGTTGATCATCACTTATAGCCACATCAATAACTACCAGTCTTAATTCTTCGATATCTTTACCATTGAGCCAGGATAATACGGCATGACGAGAACCACCGCGATTTTCCTTTTCCAGCAATGAAGCAAATTCCGTTCCTGTAAAGCCAGCCTGTGCTTGGTAAGGATCTTGAGTGAAAGCAATGATATTTTGAGTCACGGGAATAATCACACTGGTTTTATTAGGTATAAAAGCTTGGGTGGCTATGTGTGCAAATATCCAGCCCTCCTTTTTATCTGAAGCCAGGTTCTGGTTAGTGCATCCTGTTATCCATAGTAATGCAATAAAGATTGGTAGTTTGGTCAGTATCCCTTTCAATTTTCTTTCCTCCGTTAACTTGAAGACACAACCATAACTTTGTTGAGATTAGTTATTTAAGTATAGCTAACAATAGTGGCTAATCAAGTCAGAAGTGAATCGAACTTACAGAGAGCCCTAGCTTAATTAATCTTTAACAGAACCGAAGAAGGCTTTTCATCAATGACGGTAACAATATAAAGATTTGAATTATTGGTATCTTTAATTTGACCATATTTTTCTTCTCCTAGTGCCTTATTTACGAAGATAGTAGTTGTATTGCTATGGCCAACAACAAGAACAGTTTGACCACTGGTTTCACGCTTAAAAGAATCTGAGTACATATCGCTTGGATCGTACAAGAGTATTGGTAAGCTTTTACTATCAGCAGTGGGTTTCGCCGTTAGTTTTGTTCTAAGGTAGTCTGTTGAATAAATGGCATCGAGGTTGACATTCGAAAATACTGTTCGCCACGCGTCGGCACGTTTAAGCCCCTCTTCACTTAGCTTTGGATTTTGATCAGTTTTATCAATCCGTAATTTTTCGGCATGACGAATAAAATAATAGGTTGTTACCTCCGATGAACACCAAACGGAAGTTGTAAAAACAAGAATACAAATTAGAAGTAGTTTTTTTATCATCGGTGAGAGCATAACTTAATCAGCACAATTATCAAATCAAGCATGGCGATATCGAGGATAGGCAACTGAGAAGCAGACTATGCTCGCAAAACCTCGCGGCCTAGCGGCTACAAAGGTTTATTGAAATTGGAGCGGGAAACCGGGTTCGAACCGGCGACCTGTACCTTGGCAAGGTACCGCTCTACCAACTGAGCTATTCCCGCAGAAGCCAAGAATCTGGCAACGTTTAAAAATGGCGTCCCGTAGGGGAGTCGAACCCCTGTTACCGCCGTGAAAGGGCGGTGTCCTAGGCCTCTAGACGAACGGGACGTGATTGGCTAGGAGGCGCGCATGATAAGTAGCCACAGGAAAAGTGTCAAGCATAACTAGCCTTAATTTAAAGCCTTTTCACTTTTTGCTATTTCTAGGTCTAGCTGATCAATAAACTTTCGAATAACAACCATGTTTAAACCAAGATCTCTTCGCCGACCGGGAGGTGATGAACGAACATCAATCATGCTTCCCCCTTCTTCGTTGGGCTGAGCTCTTATAACAAAATCTGTCGGCTGCTCTTTAGCTGCAAGGCTGGTAGCTGCCTCAATTGTACCAACATTATTCGCGGTGTAAGTTCTAGGCCAGTCTAGTATGACTAGTACTCGCCTCTCAAGCCTTGAGGCAACTTTAGGTTCCAAATCTAAAAAAATAGATTCGACACTCAGTGTTTTAAGAACCTTATGTGGAATATTCAAAAATCTCCACAATGGCTGTACTTTCTTAAAATGCAGGCGGTCATACTTTGACCTCGAAAACTGAGGAACTGATTCAACATACGTACTTTAATCATTAGCCGCTATAAAGTTGATATTTAACCAAACATACTGCTTATCAAACCAACTTATAGGAATGCAAAATATTATGAGAGCTAAGATAATATCAAGCTGGAATCGAGCTTATTTACGCAAGTGTATAAAACTAACGGAATACCCAAATAATAAGTATTAACCCCAGTAAATGGAAAAAAATAACAAAGTACGCGACTGTAAAGTCATGAGGGTTAAAAATAAACTTAGCAGCAATAATGCTTAAGCAATAACCGGCGATCGTCAACACTCCCAGTTGATCAAAAAGTTTAATGACTTTATTTAGCATAACCTCAGCTCGCATTGCCCCGCGTATATTGGTTTGTGATCTCAAATCGATTTAGGCGAATGACAAACTTTTTGTTTAGACTAGATTTATGTGATATTAAATAAAGCAGAGTACGCATAAATAACAAAATAGAGAACGAGAAAAAGAGGATTCTAGGGCAAAGGGTTCGCTGCAAAGCCAGTAGCAGAAATTTGGAATCTGCAGCCTCATTACTTTGAGGAGTCTGCATATACCTAATTGATCCACTAATAGGTTGATTTATTGCGTACAATGCGCCACTACTCGCGAATCGCCTCAAGGGACAATGATGGACAAAACACTGCAGTCTGAGAAGCTTAAAAATGTGAATTACGAAATCCGAGGCCCAGTACTGGATTATGCAAACTTGCTGGAAGAGGAAGGTCAGCAAGTCTTAAAACTTAACATTGGCAATCCAGGGGCCTTTGGCTTTGACGCACCTGACGAAATTATGCGTGATGTCATTCACAATCTTCGTGAGGCCCAGGGTTACTCTCAGAGCAAAGGACTCTTCTCAGCCAGAAAAGCCGTTATGCAACGTTACCAGGTGCAAGGTTTGAAGAACGTCGATGTAGGCGATATCATCATGGGGAACGGCGTCAGTGAATTGATTGTGATGTCTATGCAAGGACTGCTCAATCAAGGAGATGAAGTGCTAATACCCTCTCCTGATTACCCTTTATGGACAGCTGCGGTGTCCATCGCAGGCGGCTCTGCCATTCATTACGACTGCGACGAGTCAAATGACTGGCAGCCAAATATTGCAGATATAGAAAGCAAAATAACTGGACGGACTCGCGGTCTAGTTATCATTAACCCCAACAATCCAACCGGTGCAGTTTACTCAAGAGAGACACTTGCCGAGCTTGTAGATATCGCTGAGAGAAATAATTTAGTGATATTTGCTGATGAAATTTATGATCGTATTGTTTACGACGATGCTGTGCATCATCCTCTTTCACTCATGGTTACAAATACTCTTTGCTTAACTTTCAACGGCCTGTCAAAGACTTACCGTTTAGCGGGCTTTAGGTCGGGTTGGATGCTTATCAGTGGACGAAAGGATAACGCTGCAAGTTATATCGAAGGTTTGGAAATGTTAGCCTCTATGCGACTATGCGCGAACGTACCAGCAATGCTTGCCGTGCAAACAGCACTGGGGGGCCGACAGAGTATTCAAGATTTAATACTTCCGGGAGGACGACTTTTGGCACAACGAAACTTGTGCTACGAATTACTAACCAAGATCCCCGGAATTACCTGCGTAAAGCCGCGCTCTGCTATGTATCTATTCTTTAAGCTAGATACGAGCATGTATCCTGTGGATGACGATGAAAACTTTGTTCTTGAGCTGTTAAAGCAACAGCACTTACTTTTAGTGCAGGGCTCTGCCTTTGCCTGCAAGGACTCCCAGCACTTCCGAATTGTATTTTTACCCGACCAAAATGTATTAATTAAGGCTATTGACCGACTGGACACTTTTTTGAAAAATGTTCGCAAAGACAATCAAACGATAGAGGGTGGTTCTAGTACTCGACAACTCACTAGGGTTTAGGGTCAGCTAACTGAAAACCGAGAATATCTAACTCTTTTTTTAATCTTGGGTTACTAGACCACTGCGTCCAATCAACACATGTCCCCGAATATTCTCGCCTGAGTGGATAATTTGTCCTCAAATGATCGAAAGCCTTCCTCTGCCTTACAGAACCCTCTTCAAGCCCCGTGAAAGCAGTGCGCATAGCTAAATCATCCCGCCGAGGATCATAGCTGCTTAAAATAGCATCTGAGATTGACTCTACTATCTTCTCAGAGTCGAGCAAAATTGGTTGGAGATTGTTATCGCCGATATCAACGCTAGTTTTGCCTACCCAACTGAGAAATTCCTTATACACCATAGAGGTTCCATTGCGCTTGCCCTCAACGGTATTACCCGCTATGTGAGGAGTTCCTATAGAGACCTGTTCTAGTAATTCTAAGCATACCTCAGGCTCAGACTCCCAAACATCAAGGGCGGTTTCAATTGAACCGCCAGACTTCAAATAATCCAAGAGTGCCTTGTTATTAACCACGCCCCCTCGCCCAGCATTCAGTAATAGACTTCCAGGTTTTAACCTTGATAGCTCATCAGGCCCTATAAGGTGAAACGTAGGATATTCCCCATCACGAGTTAGGGGGGTGTGAACACAGATGATATCTGATGCTAATACTTCATCAAAGCTGCACAAATCGAGACAACTATCAGGGGTCAAAAAGGGGTCATATGCCCTGCAGCTAACGTTTAGATCCTTTAGTACTCTAAATAATCGACCACCTACATTACCACAACCAATAATTCCCACATGTTTGTCTCGCCAGTTGGGTACCAAGTGAGACATAACCGAAAGGTCATACTGAACCACAGCATTCGCATTGCAGCCGGGTGCAAAAGCAAAATGTATTCCTGACTGCGACAGAAACTTTGTGTCGATATGGTCTATCCCAATAGTTGCGGAACCGACGAACCGCACCGATGAATCCTCAAGCAAATCGCAACAAACCTTAGTTACCGATCTAACCAAAAGTACATCCGCGTCAATTAGATCTGAAAAAGTAATCTCGCGACCAGATTTAAGATGTACGTCACCGTATGGGCTGAATAATGTCTCTACTAGAGGCATATTTTGATCAGCCACGATTTTTAAACGACCCTCACTGCCCATCTAATTAATTCCCATTACTGAGTCTAATTGGCGTTTCTTTAGATCAGCCAAACGACTGCTAAACGTGCTACCAAAGCCCATTTCCTCAGCAAATAACTCAAAGGCCTGCTCCTGCACACCTCGCCATTTGATCTGGTCAATATCCGGCATATCTTTGATGTCAGTTTTGATTGTAGCAAGCAGTTTGGACAACACTAACTGATCCTGATTTCCAGCAAAGCGATCTGCTAGTTTCTTTGCTCCTCTGATAGGGAGACCCTCAAGTTGATCTAAGTGCTCAAGAATAGACTCGATATCGGAGAAATGGCTCAATAGTTGTTTTGCAGTTTTTTTACCAATTCCTGCAATACCTGCAATATTATCACTGGCATCGCCAACCAGCGCGAGATAGTCAGCCATCTGATGGCAACCCAACTCTAGCGTACGCTCTAGCTCTTTTTGAGCTTGGGGTTGAGACCGACCAAAGTCCCAATAAAGCTCGTTATTTCCAATCAATTGCATCAGATCTTTGTCTCTGGAGACAATAATAGGCTGTATATCCGCATCGCCTGCTATTTTGGCCATGGAACCAATGAGATCATCCGCCTCATAGATCTTGGAAGCAATTTCTGTTACGCCCAGCACCCTGCATACCTGCCGACAAGCATTTAACTGAAATGCTAGAGCTTCGTCAGGCAACTCACGGTTTGCTTTATAGTCCGGTGCCAACTGGTGTCTAAAACCAGATTCAAGACTCTCATCGAAAGCGCACAATATGTGGGTGGGATTTTTTTGTCGTAAAATATCGAGCATGAAATTTGTAAAACCATAAACGGCATTTGTCGACATATTTAGGTCAGCTGAATGCCAATTGTCAGGCAACGTGAAATAGCTACGGAAGATGTATATAGAAGAATCTACTAAAAAAGCTTGCATCAATGATCTCTAAGCAGTGCTAAATGACTGATAATGGGAGTGACACTTTCCGTTCGAGCCAAAATTTTTACAAAGGACATTTAAGAACTGTAGACCCCTCGATGGTAGCTGACCATTAGCGCACCACTGCTGAGCCTGATTTGCAACGGCCACGCTAAACGAACCACTAGAAGGCGACTCAACACTGCAGCTTAAGTTATCCGTACTAAGACGAAATACTTGGCCACAGGCAACACTGAACATCCATTCTAAAGCTTGAGGCTTGACTTCCGATTGCTCAAATAACTCTTGCTGTTCGGCACTGCGGCCATCAGGAGCATACCAATAACCGTAGTCTTGCATATTAAGACGCTTTTTTCCGGCAATACACCAGTGCGCTATTTCATGGAGCGCGCTAGATAGATAATCTGCCCGATAAATTATTTTAGCTGGAAGATTATCGCTAGTTTTTGGAAGATACAGCGGTTCGCTACCTCCACCAACTAATATCGTTGAGTATTTTGCTTCGAATTCATCAGCAAATATTGCACTGATGATAGTTAATTTTTCAGATTCAACAGACACGGTGATATTTAACTTTCAATCGATTATTCAAGTGTTTTTCACTAGCGTACAACGGAAGTGTACAGGACAAAAGTGTAATGCTAAATAGGCAACGTGAAACCATAAGTCTCAGAGAATATTCAAAAATAGTATAGGGATAAACCACAAAGCATTGTGCTTTTGCTATTTGTAGAGTACCGTATGTAGTGTTAGGTATTTATGTGACTGCTGCCACAAGGAGATATATTTATGCCCAAATTGGTGCTTGAACACTCCAATGACAATGTAATCGACATCTTCACCCGCAAGCCTCTCTCTGATCTCTCTAACAATCGTATAATCCGCGTCGCAGCCGAACTTGATGGGCTCGAAATTCTTTATAGTAATTCAGAAAACCCAGATAAATTATTCTCTGTAAAGGTTTTGGCATGGGGCCTAAAAGTTAGTGGCGAAGTAGTCGGTTTAGTTCCCTGGCTGGATAAACTTGTGGCTTGCGATGAAATCAATGATTCACTTAATGGGCAGTGGCAGGGTTATTATGACCAAGGAGTAGACCAGCTGTTTTTTAACGCTCCACTCCACAAGGTTGTCGAACTTGAGACTGCTGCTGATTATTATGATTATCAATGTGACTCTGATGAAGAAATCATCCAAGAGATTCCTGATAGCATCGGCACCCATGCAGTTCTATCGGAGGATAGCTTCCATAGCATTACATTGAAAGAGGTTGTTAGCTGGCAGCTTTTAAGTAACGGCGAAATAAATGCGATGATCATCAATGAAGAGAAGGTCGAAAGCACGCCCGTACTCCCTGGTGATAATTGTCTGTACCCAGCAGAAAGCTGCGACTCTTTTCGTTATTTCTTCCAGCATAACATTGCCAATAAAATCAAAAGCCAAGATCCCGACGCAATGGCGGCAATTTCTATGCTCGACGATGGTTAGCGTTCAAATGACTCAGTTTGGATTGCCGTAGTTCATTAGTCGTTCATACCGCTTGGACAATAATTCATCCAATTTAACTGATTGGAGCTCATCCAATTGAGTGATTAGATGATCTCGCAAATTGGAACTCATCGTTTCAATATCTCGATGAGCACCGCCCATAGGCTCAGGAATAGTTTTATCAACAATATTAAGTTTTTCTAAGTTCTCTGAAGTAACACCCATAGCTTCGGCCGCGGCAGATGCTTTTTCGCTGCTCTTCCATAAAATATTTGCACATCCTTCCGGTGATATCACAGTATAAGTGCTGTATTGCAGCATATTTACCCTGTCTCCAACACCAATACCCAACGCACCACCGGAACTTCCTTCACCAATCACGGTACAGATAATTGGCGTTCTCAGCCGCGACATAACTGCTAAATTACGAGCAATTGATTCAGAGATATTACGCTCCTCAGAATCAATACCGGGATAGGCCCCCGGCGTGTCGATTAATGTCAGTATAGGTAGATTGAAACGCTCGGCCGTTTCCATTAAACGCAACGCCTTGCGATAACCTTCAGCCTTGGGCATGCCGAAGTTCCGCATCACTTTTTCCGTAACACCCCTACCCTTTTCTTGCCCAATAACCATAACAGGCTTGTCATCTAATCTAGCGATACCACCGACAATTGCATTGTCATCACCAAAGTGACGGTCGCCATGCATCTCTTCCCAGTCGGTAAAAATGCGCTGAATATAATCGAGGGAATAGGGTCGATGGGGATGTCTAGCTACCTGAACAACCTGCCACGGCGTCAGCTTGGCATATATGTTTTCAGTCAACTTCCGAGATTTGACGCGAAGTTTAGTGACTTCTTCAGAAATATTGAGTTCGTTGTCATTACCAACTAACTGGAGCTCTTCAATTTTCGCTTCAAGTTCAGCAATTGGCTGTTCAAAGGACAAATAATCTAGGTTCATCTTAATTAAATTCTCAGTTTAGATCGCCAAGGAGATAAAAGTGGGCAGTTTAACATCTCTAAAATCTTTGGCTAGCGTTGGTTTAATCATAGCGCATGATCACACTATTTTGACCAAATTGTTCTCGGAGCCTGGCAATTAACTCATCTTGGGGTTGGATTTTCCAATCGTTACCTAAATACAGAGTTCCTCGAGCGTGGTCCTGGTGATAATCGACTGTAATCTTGCAATTACCATCCCTGTATCCGCCTAGAGTAGAGTGGACTTTCTCTGCCCAATCAATGCTATCAGCAGGGATTGTAAGCTCAAGACATCGCAACTTGCTGCATCTGGCCTCGTAGATCGATTGAATTGAATCAGCAACCATTTTTAACCCACCGGTAAAGCTATCTTCAGAGATAGCACCCTTAACCACTAAAAGGGCGTCCTTTGACAAAATTTCCCGATAAGCATTATATTTTTCTGCCCAAACCGACAACTCTATTCGCCCACTTTTATCATCTAGCGTCAAGAAGGCGAAGCTATCACCTCGCTTGTTCTTCATCACACGCATACCAATAACCATCCCAGACACTATGGCTCCATCCTTGCCTGGGCGAAGGTCTACGATCCTACTAGGCACCATTTCCTTTAATTCATTCTCATACTCATCGATGGGATGACCCGTCAAATAGAGCCCTAGAGTCTCTTTCTCTCCATTTAAGCGTTCTTTGTCAGTAAGAGTACGAATCGCTGCATAGGCGTTGTAATTGATCTCTGAGGCGCTCTCTACGACGGATTCTCCAAATAAATCTCCCATTCCGCTAACTTTATTGCGCACATGTTGCTCAGCAAGCTTCACCGCCTCGTCCATACAGGCCATCATCACTGAACGCTTGTAACCAATTTCACCATCTGGACCGATTTCATCAAATGCTCCGCTACGAATCATCGCTTCAAGAGCACGTTTGTTAACCTTCCGACTATCGACCCGAGCACAGAAATCAAATAAGTCCTTAAATTTGCCGCCTTCTCCACGAGATTCAATGATTGCTCCAACTGGACCTTCTCCTAAGCCTTTAATAGCCCCCAAACCGTAGATCACTCCCCCTCTTTCATCGACGCTAAAATGAAACTGCCCTTTGTTGACATCGGGGGGCAATAAATCCAAATTCATTGCTCTACACTCATCAATAAACGTCACTACTTTATCTGTTTTGTCCATATCTGAAGAAATGGTTGCAGCCATAAACTCTGCTGGATAATGAGTTTTGAGCCAGCCTGTCTGATAGGCAACCAAAGCATATGCAGCGGAGTGAGATTTATTGAAGCCATAGCCGGCAAACTTTTCCATCAAATCAAAGATATTAGAGGCGAGGTTTTCCGCAAATCCTTTCCCTACAGCGCCCTGCACAAACAAATCTCGCTGTTTCGCCATTTCAGTGGCATTCTTTTTACCCATAGCGCGGCGGAGCAGATCGGCTCCCCCCAAAGTGTACCCGCCCATCTCTTGTGCGATCTGCATTACTTGCTCTTGATATAGAATAACGCCATAAGTAGGCTCAAGAGATGCTTTAAGGCACTCGTGTTGGTATTGTGGATGAGGATAACTAACCTCTGCCCGCCCTTTTTTCCGGTTTATAAAGTCATCTACCATTCCCGATTGGAGGGGACCGGGCCGAAATAAAGCTACGAGTGCAACAATGTCCTCAAACCGATCAGGGCCTAACTTACGAATTAATTCCTTCATTCCGCGGGACTCTAATTGAAATACCGCTGTAGTTTCAGCCCTTTGCATTAGCCCATAGGTATCGGCATCATCAAGTGGAATTTTCTCAAGTAACAACAAATCCTCGCCATTGTCTTCGCGAGTTTTGTTGATCATCTTCATAGCCCAATCAATAATGGTTAATGTCCTTAACCCTAGAAAATCGAACTTGACCAAACCGGCGTCTTCAACGTCATTCTTATCAAACTGAGTTACGATACCAGCACCACTCTCATCACAATAAATAGGCGCAAAATCGGTTATTTGTGTTGGCGCTATGACTACCCCACCAGCGTGCTTGCCGCAGTTTCGTGAGACCCCCTCTAGCTGAAGAGCCATAGACCATATCTCAGAGGCCTCCTCATCTGCTTTGAGAAATTTCTCTAGATCCTCTTCTTGATCGACTGCTTTCTCCAGAGTCATACCTACTTCAAATGGTATTAGCTTGGATAATTTATCAGCCAAACCATAGGACTTTCCCTGAACCCGCGCCACATCTCTGACAACAGCCTTAGCTGCCATAGTTCCAAAAGTGACAATCTGTGAAACCGCATCTCGTCCATATTGTTCTGCCACGTATGCAATAACTCGGTCTCTACCCTCCATGCAGAAATCGATATCGAAATCTGGCATAGACACACGTTCAGGGTTGAGGAACCGCTCGAACAGCAGATCATATTCAATAGGATCTAGATCGGTTATTTTTAATGCATAAGCCACGAGTGATCCTGCTCCAGATCCGCGACCCGGGCCAACAGGAATATCATTAGTTTTAGCCCAACGTATAAAGTCCATAACAATTAAAAAGTAACCGGGGAATCCCATCTCGATGATAATATCTAGTTCAAAATTCAAACGGTCTTGATAAACTTTTTGCTTTACATCAAAGTCAGGAGCCGACGGATCAAACAAGCTGGTCAAACGCTCTAACAATCCAGATCTAGACTCTTCAATGAAAAAATCACTCATTGTCATTCCATCTGGAATTGGATAATCCGGCAGAAAATATTCCCCGAGTCGTAAATCAAGATTACATCGCTTTGCAATTTCTAGGGTATTCTCCAAGGCCTCTGGGATATCGGAAAAGAGCTCAGCCATCTCCTCAGCGCTTCGAATATACTGACTCTCAGAATATCGACGCTCACGCCTAGGATCATCCAGAGTTCTACCCTCATAAATGCAAACCCTGGCCTCGTGAGCCTCATATTCCTCGGCGGCGATGAATCTTACATCGTTGGTTGCAACCAAGGGACAACTAAAAACATCCGCCAAATCCACTGCCGCATGAAGATAGTCTTCTTCATCAGGGCGTCCAGTACGCTGTAACTCGAGGTAGAACCTGTCAGGAAAGATAGCCATCAATCGCTGAAGTGACGTTTCCGCGTCAGCTCTACGGCCAGAAATTAAGGATATACCAATTTCTCCTAGCCTCCCGCCGGATAGCGCGATTAAGCCCTCGTTAAGCTCTTCTAACCAAGAGAGTCTGATGGTGGGGATACCTTGCCGCTGACCTTCTTGATAGCCTTTAGAAATGAGCGTAGTGAGGTTCTTGTAGCCTGTGTTGTCGCTAATAAGTAAGACTAATTGGGAAGGAGAGCCTTCACCACTCTCATCTGCAATTAAAACATCAGAACCCAGTATTGGCTTCACACCAGCACCTTGGACAGCTTTGTAGAACTTTACTAAACCAAAGAAATTATTAAAATCAGTTAGCGCTATTGCAGGCATTCGCAACTCAGCTGCCTTAGCTGCCAACGGTTTTAATCGCACTAGTCCATCGACTAGCGAATACTCCGAATGGAGCCTTAAATGAACAAATTGTGCAGACATTTTTACGCTTTAGTTAGGAGGTGCTCGGCATCAACGCCATAGTGGACAAAACTGTCAGCCATTAGATCAAAAACGGTGCCCTCAAATTCTGGGATATTTTTATCCGATGTTCCAACAGGCTCCACTCTCTCACCCCATTTTATGACCCCTGCACCACAGGTGAGACCTGCCCCAAAAGTGGCCGTCAAGATTGTCATTCCTGGTTTTATAGTGCCATCTTGCAATGCATCACACATAGCCAATGGAATCGACGCTGCGGATGTATTTGCATATTCATCAATGCGCACAACGACCTTTTCCATAGGGAAGTCGAGACGTTTAGCCAGAGACTGAATGATTCTAAAATTTGCTTGGTGAGGTATAAACAAATCAATGTCGTTTGGCGTTAATCCCTCTTTCTCCAGCACTTGCGCGATGGAATCACTCATTCCTTTCACTGCACTTTTAAAAATTTCTTGTCCCTCAAAATTTAATGAAATGAAAAGATCATCGGTAAAGTGGAGTGGAGACATCCCCCAACTTGGTAAGTGAAGGCATTCACGACTATCGGGGACGCAACTCATGTGTCCAGCCAATAATCCAGTAGGTGTCTCTGACTCCTCAAGCAATACTGCCCCAGCTCCGTCTCCAAACAAAAAACAAGACTCCCGTTTCTGCCAGTCCATCGCCAAAGATATCCTTTCAGAACCAACAATAAGGGCCTTTTTAATTGACCCTGCCTTTATCATGTCAGTAGCAACATTAACCCCATAAAACCAGCTAGTGCAGGCAGAATTTAGATCAAAAGCTGAAGCTTTACTCGCACCAAGTTCATTCTTAATGTAACTAGCCGTATTTGGGCAAATCTCCTCAGGAGTGGTAGAGCCTAAAATAATTAAATCAATTTCTTCGGCAGAAACACCTGCAGCAGCCAGAGCTCGCTCGCAGGCTAACCAAGCCATTTTTCCTGTTGATACATGCGTATAATGACGCTGCTTGATACCTGATCGAGAGTATATCCACTCATCACTAGTATCAACTATTTTACTCATATCATCATTGGTCATAAGAAGCGGTGGGACATAGCTGCCCCAGCCGGTAATTTCTGCGTATTTCAAAAAACTTTCCCCCAAAACACAATTATTATTATTAATTGAATGTAAAGGTTGTCAGCGTTTAACTCAAGTCTTTAGTGAGGTTTTTTAACATGATAGCAAAAGGGATGTTTGTTGATACTATTTATCGAAGAGGTGGGCTGGTGAAACCCCACCAACATTTTTAAAAAAGGTCAGTCTGTTCATCTTTTAGACCGTAACTAACCGGAGCGAATGACCTTCGATGAATTGATGTTGGCCCTAATCTCTCTAGTGCTTCAAGATGTTGTGGTGTTCCATAACCTTTGTTAGCAGCGAAACCATAACCTGGATACTTTACATCCAGATCTTGCATCTCTCTGTCACGGACTACTTTCGCCAAGATCGAAGCAGCGCTTATCACCTCCACCTTACCATCCCCTTTTACCACAGCTTCGCCTTTATACTCCCACTGGGGTAAGCGATTTCCATCCACGGCCACAAAGTCAGGTTGCAAAGATAAGCCGATAACGGCACGCCGCATGGCCATCAAAGTTGCCTGTAGAATATTAAACCGATCGATCTCTTCGACCGAGGCACGACCTATACACCAACTCTTTGCCTGACCAATAATATCCTCATACAAATTTTCTCGTTGTCTTGCAGTGAGACTCTTCGAGTCTGCCAAACCGACAATTTCATGGTCTAGAGGCAAGATTACTGCTGCGGTTACGACATCCCCAGCCAAGGGACCACGACCCACCTCGTCAACTCCCGCTAAGCACTGAATACCCTCTGGTGGCCTCCAGCTTTTCATTAACCAACTAGCTCTGCAATCGCTTTGGACGCTATATTTCCGGATTCAAGCGCTAAAACTTTATGCAACCCTTCGAAATGCTCAACTAGCAGGTCCTTTTTATCTGAACTCAGGGCACTAGCTACCGCGTGAGTTAAATTAGTCACAGAGGCATTGTCTTGGATTAATTCGGGGACCAGCATTTCATCCGCTAAAAGATTAGGGATGGAAACGAAGGGTGTCTTTATAAATCGTCGGACTAAAGCGTAGGTCAGTCGACTAAGCCGATAACTCACAACCATAGGTTTCTTGAATAACATGGCCTCTAGGGCAGTTGTGCCTGATGCCAATAAAATAGCATCTGAAGCTTCCATGGCTAAATGCGATTGCTGTAAAGTTAGTTTGACGTTACTTTGATCCCTATCAGATAAGATGGTTTTAAGCTGTCGATATCTGGCTTCATTAGCTGCAGGAATGACTAGCTGCAAATCTTCAAATAATGAAGAAACTTGTTCGCCAACCTCCAAAAACAGATTAGCCATCAACTCAACCTCTCCTCCTCTACTTCCTGGCATCAAGCAAAGTACTGGCTTACTCAAATTTAGGCCCAATATTTCTTTGGCCTTAATGGCATTCGGTTTCATAGGAATTTGTCCCGCCAAGGGATGCCCTACAAAACGTACTGGTACGAAATGCTCACGATAAAACTCTGCTTCAAAGGGCAATAAGGTCAGCATTAGATCCACTGTCTTCTTGATACCTTTGATACGCCCTTGGCGCCATGCCCATACCGACGGACTGACATAGTGAACTGTTTTGATACCGACACTATGTAGGCTACGCTCGATATGACTATTGAAGTCTGGAGAATCTATGCCGATAAATACCACTGGTTGTCTTTGAGTGTACCGTCGAATTATGTCCTTGCGAATTCCCAATAATTCAGGAAGTCGCTTCAAAGGCTCCACAAATCCCATAACAGACAAGCGCTCCATTTCATGAAGAGAATTAAAATCCTCTGCTTGCATTTTAGGACCTCCAATTCCTTCGTAGATAGCATCGGGAAAATAATTCCTTAGTCCTCGAATTAAATCTGCACCCAGCAGGTCACCTGACGCTTCACCTGCGACAATTGCGATTATTGGGGCTTCTGCTTTCATAAATTAGCGGATAACGCCACGAGTTGAGCTATTTAAGGAGTCAATAAACATTGTAATGATTGGGTCATTACCAAGATCTGAAATCAAATTCAGAGCCTCTGACAACTGCAGCCCCCTGCGATATAGAATTTTATAGGCCTTGTTAGCAAGAGAAATTTGCTCAGTAGAGAAGCCTCGACGCTTAAGACCTTCTCTATTAATGGTGCGAGGTTCAGCCGGATTACCTGCGACAGTGACATAAGCTGGAACATCATGATAAATAAAGGCTGCGGGCCCAACAAAACAATGAGCTCCAAGATGTACGTATTGATGGACAGCTGCAAAGCCTGAAAGAATTGCCCAGTCACCCACATGAACATGCCCTGATATTGCCGCGTTATTGGTCATAACAATGTGATTTCCAACAACACAATCATGACCGATGTGAGCATAGGCCATGAAAAGATTATCACTGCCAATACTGGTCAATCCCTCATCCTGCACAGTACCGCGATGAATCGTAACGCCTTCTCTTATTGTATTGTTGTCCCCAATCACCAAACGAGTAGGCTCACCTTTATATTTAAGGTCAGGGGTATCATCACCAATCGTGGAAAATTGATAAATTTTGTTTGATCCCCCTAGAACAGTAGGACCTTTAATAACCACATGCGAGGCTATATCACAGTCATCGCCAATTTCAACGTCTTCGCCGATAGTGGTCCAAGGACCAATACTGACATTTTTGCCAATGGTAGCCGACGAGGCAACAATAGCAGTTTCATGAATCACTGAAAGTTTTCTCGGTCTCTGTAGGCACACAGAAGAGTGGCTTGACAGGCTATCTCACCATCCACTGTTGCCTTAGTTCTAAAGCGCCATATGTTGCGCTTGACCGCTTCGACCTCCGATGACAGCATAAGCTGATCACCAGGCACAACAGTTCGCTTGAAACGCACCTTATCAACCCCAGCAAAAAGGTATAACTTACCATCATCCGCAGTGGTATTAGTAGAGGCAAAACCTAGTATTCCTGATGCCTGAGCTAAAGCCTCGATGGTCAGTACTCCAGGAAAAATTGGAGCGCCGGGAAAATGGCCATTAAATACCTCTTCGTTAACACTAATATTTTTATAAGCTAATATTCTCTCATTAGGCACTAACTCGAGGACTCTATCCACGAGAAGTAGCGGATAGCGATGGGGAAGCAACGCCATTATTTCATTTATATTCATAAATATTCCTAAACATATTTTTGACTATCTAAAACAACATCCTGTTCTAGTCGATTCTCAAAGCTAACCAAAAATTACTCTTTGTTCAGCTTACTAACGGTTCGTGCTATCTTATCCAATTGACCAATTCTCACAGAATTTCTACGCCACTCAGCCGTCGTCATCAAGGGAGTCGCACCTGAGGAATATGATCCAGGTTCTGTAATAGACTTGGTCACGAGAGTGCGAGCCGTTATCTGAACATTATCACAAACTCTAATATGGCCTACAACGCAGACATCACCTGCCAAAATACAGTTACTGCCAACCTCTGCACTGCCTGCAAGACCAGAATACGCAGCCAGCGCTGTGTAATCACCTACGATGGCGTTATGAGCGATTTGAACATGGTTATCCAATTTCACACCATTGCCAAGACGCGTATCCTCTAAAGCACCCCGATCAATGGTAGTACAGGCACCGATCTCCACATCATCACCAATGGTTACTCCACCGATCTGATGAATTTTCTGCCATCCTCCATCTGGCTTCGGCGCTATACCAAAACCGTCCGCTCCAACGACCGCTCCACTATGTATTATTGCACCTGAGCCAATCTTTACATCATGGTAGATACTAACATTTGCCCCAACAAAACCATTAACACCTATTTTTGATCTCGCGCCAATAAAACTATTGGCCTCAAGATGGCATCCTGATTCAATATGGACATCTGCATCAATGACTACATTTGGACCGATGTAGACATCGTCGGCTACTTCCGCTGCAGAATGAATAGATGCTGTCGTATCTACACCAGGTAATTTATTTTTTGAGATGTCAAACCAACCAGAAATTCGAGCATAAGCGAGATAAGGGTCACCGACAACAATGCAGCTCCCTTTAAAGCTTTTCGCACTGTCAGCCGTTAGAAGGACAGCTTCGGCTAGGCTATCCGATAGGTATTTGGCATATTTTGGGTTGGCAACGAAGGCAAGTTGACCCTTTTTAGCACTCTGAATGGTACCTAGACCAATTATTCTTGCTTCAGCCTCACCGCGTAACTCACCTCCGAGATACGCAGCGATTTCACCAAGGGAATAATCACGACTCATAAAGGGCCATTAAAACGTTATTTAGTTATTTGATTGAGGCGGTCAACAACTTTAGCAGTTAAATTGTTCTCAGGTCCTGCAACAATCACTGACTCTGCTCTCAGCAATATGGTAACACCCTCTTCTTTCACGACTTGCGACAAGGCTTCTTGAAACTGAGGGGCGAGTTCCTGAGGAATTTGCTGCTCAAGTTGCTTTTGCTCCCCTTGGATCTTTTGTACAGCTAGATCGTAATCAGCCTTAGCGTAAGACATTTTCTTCTGATGAGCTGCTACCTGTTCTGCTGACCAAGTTAATCTTTTGGCTTCTGCTTCTTCAGACATTGCTTTTAGGTCAGCTGCAGAACCCTCTGCTTTTGCTTTTAAAGCGACGAAGTCGGCAGTCTCTAGTGATTCTTTGACCCTGCTCTGTGCATAATCAGATGCGAAAAGAGCCCTCTGAATATCAATGACCGCAATTTTATCTTCCGCTTGCGCTGAAACAGACACAACACCCATCAAACCGATCAAAACTAACGCTTTCAAATTCCTCACAATACTTCTCCACACTTTAAATTAAAATTGATTACCTAATGAGAACTGAAAAAATTCTGTTTCATCATACTCATTCGAATTTAGCGGCTTCGCCACGCTAAATGTTATTGGTCCAAACCCACTTAACCATGTTGCCCCTACGCCAACTGAATAGCGAAGCTCTCCGTCCTTCGGACTGAAACAATTTACCTGAAGATCGTTACATTTGGTATTAAAAATATTGCCAGCATCAAAAAACAGTGAAGATTGCACTGAGCGCTGATCTTTCACAAACGGCAGAGGGAATATCACTTCTGCCCCGAGGGTTACTTGAACATTACCCCCAATAGGTCTCGTATAATTACTATATGAAAACCCTGTTTGAGAGCTATTCCGCGGCCCTAACGAATACTTTTTAAAGCCTCTTACAGAGCCTAAACCACCACTGTAAAAGTTCTTGAAAAACGGCATTTGGCTTGTATCCCCATAACTTTCCCCATAACCCAAATCCGCTTTAAGTCTGAGTGTCAATTGACGGGTCAAACCCCTTAGGTGAGACGCTTTATAGGTGAATTTATAATACTCTAATCCTGAGCCAGGAAGTGCCAAATCAAATCCCAATCGCTGTGAGGTCCCGCGAGTAGCAAAAATACCTCTGTTAAGAGTCGACTTCACCCAATTCACATTAAAATTAACCGACTTGAACCAATTTCCATTATCGTCAATAAAACGATCGATCACCTCTGACGTGGAATAATCTCCGGGGTTTAGCTCTAAGTATTCATACCCTAAACCAAATCCTATTCTTTGGATCTCAGAAATCGGATAGCTCCAGTTAACACTTGTTCCCATCGTATTTTGGGAGAAAGGCTGCAATCGAAGCTTACTGTAATCAGTTTCCCGTGCAAAAATACTATAACCAGCGCTCACCCCATCAGCCGTAAAATAGGGTTCAGTGTAGCTAAAGTTAATGGAACTTTGATAGGTGCTCTTGTTAACCCCGACTCCGACCTGCTTTCCCGTGCCAAGAAAATTATTCTCAGTTAAATTAGCGCCAAGCATCAGTCCAAAGCCCTGAGAATAGCCGAGATTGGCTCCGACAGATCCAGAGGGCTGCTCTTCAACGGTGTATATCACATCGATCTGATCGCTAGTACCTGCGACAGGAACATTCTCTACTGTGACTTCCTTAAAAAACCCAACTCGCTCGAGGCGAACTTTTGATAACTCAATGAGAGCATTATTTGCGGACCCACCTTCCATTTGCCTAAGTTCACGGCGCAAAACAGGATCTGCGGTTTTAGTATTTCCACGGAATTCTATTCTTCTGACATATGCTCTCATATCTGGTTTAACCACGAAGGTCACACTTGCGGTCTTAGCTTCTTCGTCAATATCGGGAAAACCCTCGACTTCAGCGAAGGTATAACCTTCGTTACCCAGGCGCTTTGTAATATATTCACTAGAGGTAGTCATTAAGACTTGCGAAAAGATTACTCCCTCCCGGAGTAACACCAAGGCCCTCGCCTCAGCTTCTGTAATGATTAAATCTCCTGCCAGTTCAATACCACTGATGGTATAAACGTCGCCCTCTTCAATGTTAATAGTAATAAACACTGATTCTTTATCTGGGCTAATGGATACCTGAGTACTTAAAACTTCGAACTTGAGATAGCCCCGATCTAGGTACCAACTCTCGAGCGTTTCCAAGTCACCAGACAGCTTCTCCCTGGAATACTTATCATCGCTTATTATCCATGACAGCCAACCGGTATCTTTTTGCTCAAATTGGTCCAACAAATCTTGCTCAGCAAAGTCGTTGTTTCCGACAATATTAATATGCCTGATTTTTGCAACATCACCTTCATCTATATCAATATTCACTGACACTCTATTTCTAGGTAATTCCTTAACCTCGGTCTGCACTAATGCGCCATAGCGCCCCTGGGAGACATATTGCCTCTGCAGCTCTTGACTCATACCTTCTAATATAACTTGGCGGAAAATCTGCCCCTCAGCTAGACCATTATCCCTCAGGGCATCCATCAATTGATCTGTTTCGATAGCTTTGTTGCCCTCAATATTGATCTCAGTGACTGCCGGGCGCTCAATGAGCCCAATGACCAATATTCCGTTTTCTCTGGCCATAATGACGTCTGCAAAGTATCCGGTACGAAATAATGATCGTGTGGCCTGCCGAATCGACGCATCGTCGGCAAAGTCCCCTACATTTATAGGAAGAGAAGCAAACACAGTTCCTGCTGAGACTCTCTGGAGACCTTCAATACGGATATCTAAAACTTGGAACTCATCCCCATAAACAAGACTTGAGTTGACAATGAAAAGAGTGAGTACAACGGTTAGCAGTCGCTTCATTAAAATGTTTAAACCTAGTGATTAGTCGAAGTACAATATCTCAGAATGAACGCATGAGATCATTAAATGTGGCAAAAACCATCAACCCAATTAGCATAGCAAAACCTGCTTTGTAGCCGACGAGCTGAATCCTTTCAGATACTGGCGAACCTTTAGCTAACTCTATAAGGATGAACAAAATATGTCCGCCATCTAACACTGGCACTGGCAACAAGTTCATCACGCCGAGCATTATACTCAGAATAGCAACGAAGCGAACAAAATTATCTGCACCCGCTCTGGCTGAATCACCTGCAACTTTAGCTATAGTAATAGGACCGCTGAGATTTTTAGAACTCAAATCTCCGACTACTAACTTTCCAATAGACTTAACGACAAAAATAGAGGTACTGACTGTCTCTTGCACTGCCCTAGGTATTGCTGACAGAGCACTGTATTCGATCTCTCTGACAAGTGCTTCGGGATACTTACTACTCGAGGACAATTGAACACCGAGGAGCCCTACTTCGTCTCCATCCCTCAAGCCCATTTTAGGAGTTACGGATATCGTAAGCTGCTCAGCGTTACCGCCATCAAATGATCTTTCAACACCTAGTATTAACGACTCTCCAGCACTACTTGACACATCGTCCACAAAACTCTCAAGAGAGTTAATTAATTCTCCATTAAGAGTAATCAACTTATCATCTGTACGAAGCCCCGCCTCCTCAGCAGCGCTCTTTTTTTCGACCCCATAAATGGAGAGAAACTCTAATTCTATAACTGGCGATAGTCCTAAGGCATTTAAAGTCCCGGGGTCTTCTTCGTCCTCAAGCCAGGCGTTGACTCTGACCGGGATTTCATACCGAATCGTCGAGTCGGGGTAAGTAACCACAAATGGGATGTCCTCTGATCGGCCAATATAGTTAAAAAGTTCTCGCGAAACACTACCCCATGAGTTGGTCTGTACACCGGAAATTTCGACTATCTCCATACCACTCTCAAATCCAGCCTGTTCCGCTAGAGAGTCGACCTTCACTGCGCCAACAACGGGTGCCAGGCCACGTTCTCCCCCTAAAAATATGAACCAAAATATAAGGGCAGCAAGTAAAAAGTTAGCTACAGGGCCCGCTAGAATGATCGCCATCCGTTGCCATGGTGTCTTGCTGGTAAAGGCAAATGCTTTATCCTCTTCAGAAACTGAATCAGTTCGCTCATCTAGCATTTTTACGAAACCACCAAGGGGTAGAACCGCTAATCTGAACTCTGTCCCGAGTTTATCAGTCCAAGTTACTAGCGGAGCACCAAAACCAATTGAAAACTGCTCTACACGGACACCACAGCGCCTAGCCACCCAAAAATGGCCAAATTCATGAATTGTCACCAATACTCCAAGACTGATGAAAAAATAAAATACTGTTATAGCTAGATCCAACATTTAACGTTCTACCCTCAAAATAATCTCTGCGCTTGTTGCGCGAGCTTCTTTGTCCGACTCTTGGACTCCACTAAGCGAGTCTGGTTCCTTAAATATAGCACGGGCCATTGTATCAGCTACAACTTGAGCTATATGGGTAAAACCTATGCGGCCATCAAGAAAAGCTTGAACAGCTACCTCGTTTGAAGCATTCAATACCACCGGCGCATCTAAACCGACTCTAGCGGCCTCATAAGCCAGACCTAGGCAGGGAAAATTTACTAAATCAGGTTCTTCAAAATCTAGCTTAGCAATCTCAGCGAGATTCAAATCACTAACGCCAGAATTGATCCTTTTAGGCCAGGCCAATGCATGAGCAATAGGGGTCCGCATATCAGGATTACCCATCTGAGCAAGAACTGAGCCATCTACGTACTGGACCAATGAATGAATAATGCTCTGAGGGTGCACCACTATATCGATCTGATCATAGGTAACGTCAAACAACAAACAGGCCTCAATAAGCTCAAGTCCCTTATTCATCAGTGTTGCAGAGTCTACCGATATCTTTTTCCCCATGCTCCAATTTGGGTGGGCGCAGGCTTGTTCGCGGGTAACTTCATCCATCTCCCCAAGAGACCAACCACGAAATGGACCTCCAGAAGCCGAAAGAAGAAGTTTGCTAACTCCTCCTTTAGATAAGTTCTTAATATCTCTGGGTAGGCATTGAAAAATTGCATTGTGCTCGCTATCAATAGGTAACAGAGTAGCTCCAGACTTATCGACTGCTTGCATCAACAAATTACCAGCCATGACAAGAGACTCTTTATTGGCAAGAAGCACTTTTTTACCTGCATTAGCAGCTGCCAAGGTAGGTATCAATCCGGCTGACCCTACAATTGCAGCCATCACTATATCGACATCTTCATGGCTACTAACTGATGCAAGGGCGTCAGTACCAACTAAAACTTCAGTCGATACATGATTTTGAGTCAAGAGATTGACTAACTCTCTCGCGGCTTCAGCGTCCATTACGACAGCATACTTAGGGTTAAATTTTGCACATTGCTCGGCAAGTAAGGGAATCTTTTTATTTCCCGTAAGTGCAAATATGTTGTATGCACGAGAATGTCGATCTATCACATCAAGAGTGCTAATTCCGATTGATCCTGTTGCACCAAGTATGGTTATCTGCTTCATGATCAAAGACTAAAATTCGAGTGTAGTAAAAGAGCGTACATCGGTAGAGCCGCCATTATCCCATCAATACGATCCAGCACCCCGCCGTGTCCAGGAAGTATCGCACCACTGTCCTTCACTCCGCTACGACGTTTAATCATGCTTTCGAATAGGTCACCGATCACAGAGTACAAAGCCACAGGGAAAATAAGAGCTGATAACTTCAATACTGAAAGATGCTCGGACCAGAACTGCATCAAACAAACTATCAAAACCAACTGAAATACTAACCCCCCTGCAAACCCTTCCCAGGTCTTGCCTGGACTTACGATAGGTGCCATCTTATGACGGCCGGCGATTTTACCGACTATAAACCCCCCCACATCTGCAAGCACCACAATTAGAATACCAACCAACAATAGCCACTGACCCTGGTCTTTATACAAGACCGATACAATCGCTACCCACGTAAAAGTAAGTAACAATATACCCATTGCTGCTTGGACAGGTCGAGGCGACCACAAGATCGCACTAGAGGGGTAACCTTGAATCCATAGAAATATGACTGCCCATAGAGTTACCGCTATCAACAATATGCTTTGAGCACGTTCGGACGCAACGCCGGCAGGAAAACCTAACCAGACCGCAACACCAAAGATCGTGCATAACAATACAAAAATATAGGCAAGCCGTGGGACAGCTCCCTCAATTCCAACGACATCCGCCCATTCCCATGCTCCAAGCGCAACAGCAAAAAGAATAGCGATAGAAAAAACCATTGGGGACATTGAAAATAACATAGCTAGAAACACTGTAGCCATAAGAACCGCTGTAACGATCCTGAGCTTAAGCATTGGCTGAGGCCAAACGAGTACTGAGATTAGAAAACTGGCCAGTAGCAAGGAATATAAATCTACACGCCAGACGGCTTGGCTTAGACATCAGTGAGATCTGATGCGACAAAGGGTGTTCAACTGCTTGCTGATCTTGTTGCATCATCTGCCGTTAGTTGAGGAGATTAAATCTCCATCAAATCCTTTTCTTTAACCGATAGCGCCTCGTCTACTGAGCCAACGAAACGATCAGTTATCTTTTGGATGTCATCATGGGCCTTCCGCTCTTCATCTTCACTGATCTCTTTTTCCTTAAGCAGGTCCTTTATTTCAGAGAGGATATCACGACGGATATTCCGAATAGACACCCTTGAGTTTTCAGCTTCGGCTTTTGCTTGCTTACCATAGTTCTTTCGAGTTTCTTCAGTTAGAGCTGGAAGCGGAATTCTAATGACGGTACCCGCTGTAGTCGGATTTAAACCCAAATCTGATTTCATAATGGCTTTTTCAATTTCGGGAATCAATGATCGCTCCCAGGGCGTAACGGAGAGAGTTCTTGAGTCCTCAACCACGATCGAAGCGGCCTGTGATAGTGGTGTATCAACACCGTAATAATCGACTGAAATGCCATTCAACAAACTTGAGTGTGCTCTCCCAGTGCGTATTTTATTAAAAGCATTTGCCAATGCATCTAAAGACTTTGACATCCGCGCTTCAGCATCGTTTTTCAACTCATTAATCATTAATTAGTTCCTTACTGTTCTTCGATGAGCGTGCCTTCATCGCCGCCAACCAACAGATTTAACAACGCACCTTGTTTTGACATTCTAAAAACACGCAACGGCATTTTATGTTCACGGCAGAGACAAATAGCAGTTAAATCCATTACACCAAGTTTCTTATCAAGAATCTCATCATAAGTGAGATTAGAGTATAGCTCAGCATTTGAATCAATCATCGGATCGGCACTGTAAACACCGTCAACCTTCGTTGCTTTTAATACCACATCAGCATTAATTTCTATACCGCGCAAGCAAGCAGCTGAGTCCGTAGTGAAAAAAGGATTGCCTGTACCGGCAGCGAAAATGACTACATCTCCATCTTTGAGGTAGCGAATCGCACGGCGTCTGTCATAGTGCTCTACAACGCCGCTCATAGGGATAGACGACATGACTTGTGACGAAATATTGGATCTTTCCAATGCATCACGCATAGCCAATGCATTCATTACTGTGGCTAACATTCCCATATGATCGCCAGTCACCCGATCCATACCGGCCGCATTGAGGGCGGCACCTCTAAACAGGTTACCACCTCCAATTACCAAGCCTACTTGAACACCGATACCTACAAGTTGACCAATTTCAAGAGCCATACGATCAAGAACCTTAGGATCTATCCCATAGCCCTCGCTCCCCATCAACTCCTCACCACTGAGTTTCAGTAAAATTCTTTTGTATTCTTTAACTTTCCCCGAAACTGGCATAGCAACTCCTATACTTGAATCTTAACTTGCACCCTGCACTTGAGCAGCTACCTCTGCAGCAAAGTCTACCTCTTCAACATCAATACCTTCACCCACTTCGAATCTTACGAAGGATAGTATCTCAGCACCAGCGGCTTTAACCAAATTGCCAACAGAAATGTCTGGATCTTTAACAAACGGCTGATCCACTAGACTACTCTCTTTTAAAAACTTATTTACTCTACCGACGATCATCTTCTCAATAATCTCTTCTGGCTTGCCACTTTCTCTTGCCTGCGCTGCAAATATTTCTTTCTCTGCAGCGACAATATCGGCAGGCATTTGGTCAGAACTTACAACAGCTGGATTAACAGCCGCTACATGCATCGCTACATCTTTTGCCAATTCCTCGTCACCACCGCTTAAACCCACTATAACAGCGATTCTATTATTGCTGTGAACATATCCGCCGACAACATCTGCTTCAACACATGAAATCCTTCGAGGAGAAATATTTTCACCAATTTTTTGCACCAGCGCTTCTCTGGCTGACTCTAGATCTCCCTCCATAAGGGCAGCCATATCAGTGGCCTTAGAAGAAAACCCTGCGTTTACTACCGCGGCGACAAAGCCCTGAAAACCTTCATCTCGGGCAACAAAATCAGTTTCGCTATTAACCTCAACGACAACTCCATAGCCACCTTCAACCTTAACCGAGACAAGCCCATCAGCAGCCGTCCGCCCGGCTTTCTTAGCCGCCTTCATTCCACTGGACTTACGTAAGTCTTCAATCGCCTTATCAATATCTGCATCGGCTTCTACGAGCGCTCGCTTGCACTCCATCATACCCAACCCTGTTCGATCTCGAAGCTCTTTTACCAAAGATGCTGTTACTTGTGACATCGTAATCCTCTCTAAATCATAATTTCATTTAAAATAAAGGGGGCAGAAACCCCCTTTAGCTAAGCCTGATAACCAGTGTTAACTACTTATCAGAACTCTCGGCAGTCGACTCTTTAGTCTCTGCAGAAACTTCTTCAGCTGCTGGGGCTTCTTCAACTGCTGGAGCTTCTTCAACTGCTGGAGCTTCTTCAACTGCTGGAGCTTCTTCAACTGCTGGAGCTTCTTCAACTGCTGGAGCTTCTTCAACTGCTGGAGCTTCTTCAACTGCTGGAGCTTCTGCAACGGCAGCCGCCGCTTTGACCGCAACCTTTGGACTCACTTTTGCGGGCGCTTCCTCTGCAACCTCAACAAACTCATCTTTGCTTGTTATGGTTGCCGACTGGGCCTTGCCTTCAAGAACTGAGTCGGCAATCGATGCTGCGTATAGTTTAATGGCTCGAATAGAGTCATCGTTCCCTGGGATAATATAATCAACTCCGTCGGGATCACTATTAGAATCAACAATTCCAACCACTGGAATGCCTAGTTTGTTTGCTTCATTAATCGCAATGCGCTCATGATCCACATCAACTACAAAAAGAATATCTGGCAGACCATTCATATCTTTAATCCCGCCGATAGAATTTTCCAACTTATCTTTCATGCGAGTGCGAGTAAGGATTTCTTTTTTATTCAACTTTTCGAAGGTACCATCGCTTTCTTGGGACTCAAGATCCCTAAATCGCCGAATGGATGCTCGAATTGTTTTGTAATTAGTTAACATACCACCAAGCCAACGGTGACTTACGTAAGGCATACCGCACCTTTCTGCTTGCTCTTTAACTATTTTCTGAGCTGCTCGTTTGGTGCCTACAAATAAAATTTGATTACCTTTGGCTGCTTCAACTCGCAAAACTTCGAGTGCTTCGTTGAAAGCCGGAACCGTATGTTCAAGATTAATAACGTGTACTTTGTTTCGTGAGCCGAAAATATACTGGCCCATTTTTGGATTCCAGAAGCGAGTTTGGTGACCGAAGTGAACACCAGCTTGCAACATATCGCGCATACTGACAATAGACATAATTTTTCCTCTTGGGGTTAAGCCTCCACATTCCCCAATGATCAACCCAGCAAAGAAACCTCTCAGTGCAGGCACCCAGACCATTGTGTCGGAACATGTGTGTCGTTTAAATTAAATTAAGTTGTGAGTTCATTCCCACAACGGCGCGCTTTATACCATATTGGTGCTACCAATTAAAGAAAAAAAGGTGGGGAATATGTCAATGTTAAATCGATCTGTGGCGCGGGCGGGCACAGTCAATTTTTTTACTACCAGAAGCAATAAAATTTGAGTCAACCACTCCCCCATTTGCAACAACACGCGTACAATACTCCTGTCGAACAATCCCAGAGAAAATTTTATGCCGGTAAAGCTGAGAAGTAACTCGGAAATTGCGAAAATGCGAATCGCTGGTCGTCTGGCTGCGGAGGTTCTTGAATTAATAGAAGAACATGTAGTTCCCGGTGTCAGCACAGAAACTTTAGATCAAATCTGCCATAACCATATTGTCAACGTGCAAAAAGCGATCCCCGCATGTCTTGGCTATAAAGGTTTTCCAAAGTCAATTTGCACCTCTGTGAATCAGGTCATCTGCCATGGTATTCCCTCTGAAAAGAAGATCCTAAAAAGTGGTGATATCATCAACATTGATGTAACTGTTATCAAGGATGGTTGGTTCGGAGACACCAGTAAAATGTATTGTGTTGGAGCAGTTCAACCCCATGCTCAGCGATTAGTCAATGTCAGCCAAGAATGCATGTACAAGGCAATTGAAATTGTTGGGCCGGGAGTTCGCCTCGGGGATATCGGGAACATAATACAAGTTCATGCGGAAAAAAATTATTACTCCGTTGTGCGGGACTATTGTGGCCACGGTATCGGCCCACAGTTTCACGAGGAGCCACAGATTCTCCATTACGGCAGTAAAGGGACAGGCCTAGAGTTAAAAGAAGGAATGTCGTTTACGATTGAGCCGATGCTCAATGCCGGAAAATATACCACTAAATTAAAAAGTGATGGCTGGACGGTCGAAACTAAAGATGGGCGATTGTCATCACAATGGGAGCATACCATGGTAGTTACAGCTAATGGGTGTGAGGTTTTCACTTTAAGGCAGGAAGAATCGCTTTAACACGGAGACTCATCCAGTGTCATCACGTCCTTCAGAAGCATGGTCACCCCTCTTCTTTGATAAAAAACGTTTTCTAAATGATCTCGCAAATGGTGAACCAATCCCAGTCTTTCGAGATGCCCTCAGTGCAGCAAGAGCACACTTCAACAATCGATTTTATGAAGGCGAAGATATCCACACGCTGGTCAATGAAACTGCGCGCTTTGCTGATTCGATACTATCCTTAGCTTGGCACCGATACTCCTGGGATACCGACATATGTCTCATTGCTGTTGGTGGTTATGGACGAGGTGAGTTACACCCTCATTCAGATATCGACTTGCTCATTTTGATGCGAAAAAATCATGCAGCAAAGTACCAGAAGAATATCGAAAATTTCTTAGCTTTTTTATGGGACATTCAACTTAAGATAGGCCATAGCGTTAGATCGATAACCCAGTGTACTGTAGAAGCGAAGAATGATATCACCGTTGCTACTAATTTAATGGAAACTCGTTTGATTTGTGGTAATCGAGAACTTCTTGTGTCCATGCATAGAAAAACAGGTCCAGATAAAATATGGGCGTCTGCTTTGTTCTATCGAGGAAAAATTGATGAACAGATCGCCCGACATCACAAACATGGTGATACTGAGTATAACCTTGAACCCAATATAAAAGAGGCGCCTGGCGGACTTCGCGACATACAGTTAATTAACTGGACAGCCAAGCGACACTTTAATGTCTACCGCCGTTCTCATTTAGTTAAGGAAGGTTTTCTCTCTGAAGAAGAGTATTTAACCCTGCGTAGAGATGAGGAGTTTTTGTGGGCAGTAAGGTATGGACTTCATCTAATCGCCGGTCGAGGAGAAGAGAGACTTCTGTTTGATTATCAGCGCAAGCTAGCTGAGATGCTTGGTTACTCGGACTCCGACGACAAGCTTGGCGTTGAGAAATTCATGCAACGCTACTATCAGGTTGTTTTGTCAATAAGGGAATTAAATGATGTACTACTGCAATATCTAGATGAAGCAATTTATCGTAAAGGAAAAACAAAGAAAGTAGTTAAGATTAATGATCGATTCTTAATCCGTGATAATTATGTTGATACCGTAGATGAAGATGTATTTGTTAAATACCCGCCAGCCCTACTCGAGCTTTTCGTCATCTTGGGAGAGAATGATAAAATTTTGGGTATAAGGGCTTCGACCATAAGGCAGATTAGACTCCACAGAAACCTAATCAATGAAAACTATAGGTCTAATCCAGAAAATATAGACCTATTTATGCGCTTACTAAAAGTGCCATTTAAACTATCCCTTCAACTCCAACGCATGAATCGATACGGAATTCTTGGGCTTTATCTTCCTGAATTCGGACGCATTGTTGGCCAGACTCAACATGACCTTTTCCATATTTATCCTGTTGACGTTCACACCTTACAAGTGATCAGAAACTTGCGTCGTTTTGCACGACCAGAAATAGCAAAGTCATTCCCAGTGGCGTCCCATCTCTATAAAAATTTAGCTAAACCTGAGCTCGTTACCATAGCCGCTCTCTATCACGACATCGCAAAAGGGCGAGGTGGCGACCACTCAGAGCTCGGGGCTATCGACATCGTGTCATTTGCTGAGAGACATGGATTAAAGCCCGAGGAGACGGATCTAATCAAATGGGTAGTAAAAAACCATCTTTTGATGTCCTCTGTATCGCAAAGAGAGGATACATCGGACCCTGACGTGATCCATCGATTTGCTAGCCGTATGGGGGACCTCATGCATTTGGAGCATCTTTATTTGTTGACAGTTGCAGACATAAACGCGACAAACCCGCGGTTATGGACAGATTGGAAAGGTTCACTGATGCACAATCTTTATTTTGAAACAAAACGGGTTCTGCAGGAAGGTTTAGCCGCACCAGCTAGCCGTATGACCTGGGTAAACTCGGCAAAAAATGCAGCACTAGAACGCTTAGAGGCAAAGGGGGTGGGTAAATCTATCGCAGAAAACATATGGCATGATATAGGTGACGAGCTATTTTTGAGAGAACGTGCAGATGATATCGTGGCCTTCACTATTGCAATTGCTGATAACAAAAATACACAGGAACCTGTTGTCCTAATACGAGACATTGGTGTTGAAGTACCTATTGCCACTCAAATATTTGTCCATGCTCGAAACCGTCGGAAGATCTTTTCAGTAATTGCAGGAACTCTCGACAAACTGCAACTAAACATCCAAGATGCGCGACTCCAGAGTACTAGTGACGATCAAGCATTTGACGTTTTTTACGTACTCAATGATTCTGACCAACCAATAGGTGATCAACCAGAGTTATGCAAAAAGGTTATTAAAGAGTTGAAAAAAGGGATTAAAAAACCAGAGTCTGTTAATCTTAATATTCAGCGAAGAACGTCTCGTCAGTTAAAGCAATTTGCAATTAAAACCACCACATCATTAAGTAACGATACCGATACTAATACCACAATGCTAGAAGTTATTACGCCTGACCGGCCCGGACTACTTGCTCATATATCGAGTATATTTTTGCGGTTTGATCTCAACTTATATAACGCAAAAATCGCTACCTTAGGTGAACGAGTTGAGGATATCTTTTACTTGACTAATAGTAGCCATCAACCCTTGACTGACCCTCATCTCAATGAAGAGCTTCAACTGGCAATCTGCAATGAACTCGACAAACGCAATAATGATGATGTTGACAAAAATGAACTTCAACAAATAAAAGTGCGCCATTAATCAATGAATCCTAACCTTCAAAAGCTACAGGCATATCCCTTCGAACGATTAAGTGCACTTAAAAAGCATATTTCACCGCCCTCACATTTAAATCATATATCGCTATCCATTGGCGAGCCAAAACATCCGGCCCCAAAGTTTGTTAAGGATGTTCTTGCTAATTCTATCGATGAGATTGAAAGGTACCCCACAACGAGAGGCACCTTGGAACTTAGAAATACTATCTGCAACTGGCTGACAAAACGCTTCAACTTAACACCATATAGTGTGCTCCCTGATAAGAACGTTTTACCAGTATGTGGTACCAGAGAAGCGATATTTGCGTTTACTCAAAGTGCCATTAATGTCAAGGACTGCACTGACCTACCTGTTGTAGTAGCACCGAACCCTTTTTATCAAATTTATGAAGGTGCTGCACTCTTAGCTGGCGCTGAACCGGTGTATTTGAATTGCGATTTTGAGAAAAACTTTTCTCCCGATTTAATAAATGTCTCTCCTGAGGTTTGGGAACGATGTCAATTATTACAATTATGCTCTCCAGGAAATCCTACCGGTGCCGTGATGAGTTTGGAGGCCATGGAACAGGCAATTCATTTGGCTGATAAGTACGACTTTATTATCGCCAGCGATGAGTGTTATTCAGAGGTGTACTTAGATGAGCAAAATCCACCAGTTGGTCTGCTTGAAGCGTGCAGACATATCGGGCGTGATGACTATTCGAGGTGTGTCGTTTTTCATAGTTTGTCTAAACGGTCCAATCTGCCCGGTTTGAGATCAGGATTTATCGCTGGCGATGCGTCTCTAATAGCAGGGTTTTTAAAATACAGAACCTACCATGGATCAAGTATGTCACTGCCTGTTCAAAAGGCGTCTATCGCAGCTTGGAACGACGAAGATCATACCATTGGAAATAGAGAACTCTACCGCCACAAATTTGCTGCAGTAACTCAAATTTTGCATGGTTATATGGATTTTCCTGAACCCAACGCCAGCTTTTATTTGTGGGCCAAAACTCCGATCAATGATATCGATTTCGCACGAGAGCTCTACGCCACACAAAATGTCACCCTATTACCCGGACAGTTCTTGTCCAGGCCGAGCGACAATTGTAACCCGGGGCAAAATAGAGTCCGAATGGCACTTGTTGCCGATACAAAGGAGTGCGTTGAGGCAGCGTTACGAATCAAGGATTTTATATCCTCTTTAGAGGGTCAAGGAGATGCTTAAAAAAGAACGAGCCGACTTTATATTGACTCGCTTAAATGAACTATACCCAGAAACACCTGTTCCTCTTGACCATAAAAATAACTTCACTCTATTGGTGGCGGTTCTATTGAGTGCGCAATGCACGGATGAGCGCGTGAATAAAGTGACCCCTTCCCTATTCAAACTCGCCGACAACCCCTATGACATGCAACATATACCTGTGGAGAAAATCTATAAGGTAGTACGGCCCTGTGGTCTAGCTCCTCAAAAATCGTCTGCTATCTCAAAACTTTCAGCTATTCTTGTAGAACAATTTGGCGGGCAAGTGCCCAACGATTTCGCCAGTCTAGAGAGCCTGCCTGGCGTTGGACACAAAACTGCAGGGGTTGTTATGTCTCAAGGTTTTGGATTTCCAGCTTTTCCAGTAGACACCCATATTCATAGATTGGCACAACGCTGGGGTCTGACCAAAGGGAAAAATGTTGCTCAGACAGAGCGAGATTTGAAAGCGGTCTTTCCCAAAGAACGATGGAATAACCTTCATCTGCAAATTATCTTCTATGGTAGAGAGTTCTGCTCAGCTCGCGGATGCGATGGCCGTGTTTGTGAGATATGCCAAACCTGCTACCCCAATCGAAAGAATCCGTTTGTAGCAAATAAGCCTTAGCTTTACTATTTTGAGTACTTCATCATCACCCACGATTTTTGAAAGCTAACATCCTTAGCTTTTGATATAGTTATCTTTAAAGTTCAGCGGGATAAAATTACGTGACCACGTTATATGGAATTAAAAATTGCGACACCGTGAAAAAAGCACGTAAGTGGCTTGCTGAGCGAAACATTGAATTCATCTTTCATGATGTTCGAGCGGACGGCTTGGAACTTGCCCAAATAAATAGATGGATTGAGAAATCAGATTGGGAAACTGTTTTGAACCGACGCGGAACGACATGGCGGAAGTTAGATCAGAGCCTTCAAAGAGATATTGCGAGAGATAATGTGGCGGCACTGCTCCTCGCAAACCCAACAATGATTAAACGCCCTATTTTGGACCACAACGGCACAATCAATGTCGGTTTTAAGCCCGATATTTACGAATCGATTTTTAGTTATTAATTTTAGGAAAAAATAGACTCATGAGTAAGATGTATAGTTTTGGCATAGGTATTGGAACAAAAAATAACGCCGGAGAATGGCTGGAGGTATTCTACCCTTTACCTTTATTGAACCCTGACCCTGAGCTGACCGCTGTTCTCTTTGGTGCTCTGGGCTCAAATCAGACTGATTTAGAGCCATCAACTGATCAGCTTTCAGCGCTCGAGAGCGCTTTAATAACGTGCGGATACAGTGACCTTGCTGAAAATGTCGCTAAGTTAAAAACGTCCTCAAAACCAATCGTAGCAGTGTTGCTCAATGAGGACACTCCGCCATCATCGGTCCCTCAGGCCTACCTCAAGCTTCACTTGTTATCTCACCGATTAGTGATGCCCCAACAGACAAATATAACGGGGATTTTTGGTGTACTTAAAAATGTAGCCTGGACCAATATTGGCGCAATTGATATTAATGAACTGGCAGCCCGATCACTTGAATCTCGTTTAGCTGGCACACCAATATATGTCGATTGTGTGGACAAATTTCCTAAAATGGTGGACTACGTTGTTCCCACCGGTGTTCGCATCGCAGATACTCGAAGGGTTAGGCTTGGGGCCTACGTGGGCGAAGGCACTACCGTCATGCACGAGGGCTTTATTAATTTTAATGCCGGGACTGAAGGTCCGAATATGGTAGAGGGCCGAATATCTGCTGGCGTTTTTTGTGGCGCAGGATCGGACATAGGCGGTGGAGCATCTATTATGGGGACTCTTTCAGGCGGCGGAACTGAAGTTATTTCTCTGGGTAAGAAGTGTTTACTCGGGGCTAATGCAGGCGCAGGAATTTCATTGGGCGACGAGTGCACAATTGAAGCAGGTTTGTATGTTACGGGCGGAACAGTCGTTACCATGCTGGATGATCAAAAAAAGGGGTCAAATAAAATGAAGGCAAGAGACCTTTCTGGTAGCTCTAACCTTCTGTTCCGCCGCAATTCAATAACCGGGACTGTTGAATGCCTGACAAATAGAAGTGCCGTTGAATTAAATCAAGACCTCCATAAGGGAAATTAATTCTCGACAACACACTCTACAGAGCTCTGTCTAGACATGCATCTGAGAAAACCTTAGGAATTTATTAACATTGCGTGGTAACCTTTACTCAATACTTATTAGTTTTACTAATTTTTTAGCAATGTCAGCCGATAGAAATACGGATAAATATGGCTTCAAGTTAAATACCAGAATACTGGCTTTGACCTAACTATTTAGATTACAAAACAAGAGATGTGAAATGTACTCTCAAGCCCAACATCATCCAGGTAAGCCTAAGCGAAAAGAGCAGTCAAGAACTCGCTTGGCTAAAGCTAAAATGATTAGTGTAGCAACACCTATGTTTGCGGAAAAAGGCTATGGTGCAACCTCTATTTCCGAGATCGAAATTAAAGCTAATGTTAAGCGCGGGATGCTTGTCTATCATTTTAAAACTAAGAGAAACCTCTGGATGGAGGTCGCGGATCGCGTTTTTGCCCCGGTTGCCAAGCGATGGGAAGAGAAGTCTCAAGGGAGTCTCGCACAACATAAATCTCCTAAAGAAAAAGTGGAAATATTAATTCGAGATTACGTCCGCACCGCTGCACAATTTCCTGAAATAGGTCGTTTTTATAATAAAGAATCCTCTGAGGCTTCTTGGCGACTTGAGTATTTAGTAACAAATTATCTCAAACCTGAGAAGAATTACTTAGAGCAGATTAACGCTGAAACGTTATGGCAAGATCCTAGAGATCTTTTTCACTGGTATTATATTTTGTACAGCTCTTGTTCAGCTATCTTTTCCTCTGCGCCTGAATGTAGATTACAGTTCGGCATCAACTGCCTTGATAAAGAAATAATCGAATATCACGCTGACATACTGGTAGATCTTCTTCTAAGCAAGATGCGCAAAACAAGCTAATCACGACATTTGCGGGACAAAACGCTAACTGATCGTCTTGTACTTACGTTTCGATATTGACCTATCATTTACGCCGCTAATCTTTGAGCAAAAAAATGATATTCAGCTTATCTTTTGTTTGTAACCTGCGTTAGAAAGTGTAAAAATTTTGTTTCCATTGTTAATAAGCCAAAGGCACCTTTTATGCGACAAATTAAGCTCTCAAATCCAGGTGGACTAAAAAATTTGCAACTTGTCCAATCACCTAAACCATCTCCTGGTGAGGGTCAGATATTGATAAAAGTGTTTGCCAGTAGTCTTAATTACCACGATTTGCTTGTGGCGTTAGGTCGTATACCCACCGAAGATGGGCGAGTAATACTTTCCGATTGCGCTGGAGCGATCGAGGAGGTCGGTGATGGCGTCACTAAATGGCAAGCTGGAGATCAAGTGATTAGCTGCTGTTACCCTAACTGGATAGATGGCGAGCCAATCGCCGAGAACCTGAGTTTTATTGGTGATAATGAAGATGGCTACTCCACCGAATACATTGTAATTTCGCAGGATTCTGTCACCCGCATGCCATCGGGTTGGTCAATGGCAGAGGCAGCCACCCTTCCCTGTGCAGGCCTAACTGCCTGGCGAGCATTGGTGGATCGTGGCAATTTAAAGTCAGGTGAGACAGTCTTGATTCAAGGAACGGGCGGAGTGTCCATATTTGCGCTCCAGTTGGCTAAGTCCATGGGTGCCAAGGTAATAGCTACCTCCTCATCAGCTGAAAAGATGGATAAGCTACTGTCTCTAGGTGCTGACGAAGTCATAAACTATAAAGAAGAGCCAGCGTGGGGAAAAGCAGTACTTGCAAAAACTAATGGTCTTGGCGTCGACCATGTTATTGAAGTCGGCGGTGGCGGTACATTTGGCGAATCCATCCGTGCAGTCAAGATGGGTGGCCATATCGCCTTAATTGGAGTTCTGAGCGGGCCTGCCGTCAGTGAAATAATCCTCCCTCGTATTTTTATGAAGCAAATCAATCTTAGTGGTATCGCCATGGCTAATCAGCAATCTCAACTTGCCATGATCGACTATCTGGACAATTCAGACATCAGACCCATTATTAGTGATAGTTTTGATCTTGCAGATTTAGGTGCTGCTTTTCAGCACCAAATTGACAATAAACACTTTGGTAAAATATCAATCAGCATGAATGACTGATGGGCCTTATATGCCCTCCCAATTATGGGAGGGCTACCTTAGCGCCTAATAGCCTGCAGCATGGCCATCCTTTCGCGTCTCGGTGGCACCCCAGTAAACCCCATTGGGAGCTCGGTGAATTGCTTGATATCCACCGTAAGGGCCATTTGCGTACTGTATCTCGTGCCCCATCCGCATAAGTTGACGGATAGTTTCATATGAATAGCCAGTTTCGAGGTTTAATATGCCTCCATTGATCATGACCTCACCGGTAGGCTCTGAAGAGCCCGTATGGTGGATTCTGGGCGCATCACCAGCGGCCTGAATATCCATCTCAAAGTCAATCATATTAATAACAATTTGGGCATGGCCTTGGGGTTGCATAGCACCACCCATTAAACCAAAGCTCATCCAAGGTAGACCTCCCTTAGTGACAAAAGCTGGAATGATGGTATGGAATGGTCTCTTACCGCCCTCAAACTGATTGAAATGCCCTTCTTCTAAACTGAACATTTCCCCACGATCTTGTAGGACAAAACCTAGTCCATCAGGAGTCATCCCTGAACCCATACCTCGATAATTACTCTGAATAAGAGATACCATATTGCCCTCTTTATCCGCGGTAGTAAGGTAGATAGTATCGCCCTCCTCCAGCAGCTTTCCTGCAGGATAGGTATTAGCAGCCCGATCCAGATTCAACAAGCCCGATCTTTTTTGAGCATAGTCCTTAGAAATAAGAGTTGTAACGGGAATCTTATTAAACTCAGAATCAGCGTAATACTTGGCTCTATCTTCAAAAACCAATTTTTTAACCTCAGTAAACAAATGTACATATTCAGCCGAATCGTGATCCATACTCGAAATATCAAATAACTCAATGATGTTCAGAATTTGTAATGCGGCGATCCCCTGCCCATTTGGAGGTAATTCCCAAACATCATATCCTCGGTAGTTGGTACTCACAGGGTCGACCCAATTTCCAGTGTGAGAACTCAAATCCTCATAAGATAAAAACCCACCATTCTTCTCCATATAGTTTGCAATGGTTTTAGCTATATCTCCCTTATAAAATGCATCTCTGCCACCATCAGCGATGCTCTGTAAGGTTTTAGCCAGTCCAGGGTTTTTCCATATCTCTCCTTCCGCTGGCGCTCTACCTTCAATGGTAAACTGCTCGCTGAATCCAGGCCAACGCTCGAGTAGAGGAATAGATCGATTCCAGTAGTAAGCGATTAATTGAGACACAGGGAATCCCTCTCTAGCATAATCAATCGTTGGCTTTAAGAGTTCATTCATTGGTTTTTTACCGAAACGGTCGTGCAGCATAAACCAACCATCAACTGCACCAGGCACTGTCACCGGCAACGGACCATGAGATGGAATGGACTGATGCCCATTTTGGGCAAACCATTCCAGCGAAAGCGACTTGGGCGAACGCCCTGAAGCATTTAATCCATATAATTTTTTTGTTTTCGCGTCCCAAACAATAGCAAAAAGATCACCACCTATGCCGTTACCAGTAGGCTCTACTAGTCCTAGCAGCGCGTTTGCCGCAATAGCGGCATCAATTGCGTTTCCGCCATTTTTCATCACATCCAGCGCAACTTGGGTTGCCAGCGGCTGTGAAGTAGCGGCCATGGCAGAAGTCGCCAGCACTGGCGATCGTATGGCAAACACCTCACCAGTTACACGATCAGCTCCATTGGTGGCAGTTGATACAAAAATACTGAGTACAAGCACAGTCAATATTTTATGTCTCGTTTTATACTTAAACATTAAGCTTCCTCCCGTTAGGCCTGTCCGGTCAATCTAATCTATACCTTAATTTGTTCTCGCCTGACTCGCTGTTTCATGAATCAGGTCTGCAAACCTTTCCAATAAGGCATCTGGCAGAGTGTGTCCCATGCCCTCAAATCGAACTAATTTAGCATGAGCAACATGTTTCTTAGTCTCTATACCGCCACTGACATCAACCAAAGTATCCTGGTTGCCGTGAATAATTAAAGTGGGTAACTTGAGTTGCCGGAGAAGATTTTTACGGTTTGGAGCGACCCTTATTGCCGCCATCTGTCGTAAATAACCCGCGGGATAATTGGAGCGTTGAAACTCCCGTCTTACCTCAGCAGCCACCTCTTCATCAGTTTGTGGATAAGCCGGACTTGCAAACATCTGACGAGTATTGACTGAATTTTCTAATGCGGAGACACCGTTTGGAATAGGCTTGACCATCTGCCTTGCAACTGCAAAAGATGCCATACCCTTACCAAAAGCACCGGTAGTCGACATAATTGAGGTCAATGAGAGAATGCGCTCCGGATATAAGCACGCTACTAGCTGACTGATCATACCCCCCATGGACATCCCAACAATATGTGCCTTCTCAATACCCAGAGCATCCATTAGACCAACAGTATCATCCGCCATATCTTCCAAGGTGTAGGGTACCTCTGCCGGAATACCAAAAAGGGATCTTAGAGCAAGCCGAAATAAGGTTGGGGCAGTTTGATTATCCATTTTTTCAGTCAACCCAATATCGCGATTATCAAAGCGAATCACTCGGTAACCATGAGCAATCAACAATTCACAAAAAGCCGTAGGCCAACGAATCAATTGGTTATATAAACCAGCCACAAGGATAATTACTGGCCCTTCATCGGGCCCCATAGATTCATAGGCCATACGAATACTGTTCGACTGAACAAATTTGGTCGCTGACATAACCGCCCCTAAAAACTTCTGGCAATACGGGCTACTGCCACTATGACTGCCTATGCAATTCTATTTATTTTCATTGAACATTCTTAAATCGCTGCTCAACTCTGTAATGCCGCCATTGCTTTCATCACGAACTTTTCGGTTTGCTTACCCCCAGACTCAAGCGCTTTGTGAGCTGATACATCAGACAACTCATCCCATTTGGCAACAATCTCATCGGGATTCTGACTTTCTTTAGGCATAAAAATACCATCAGTCTCATACATGCTCGCTATAGCGTAGCCACCAGCGCCAGCGCAAAGAATCGTGCGTGTGGGCGCCGTCTCATCGCAAAGTACAAGAGCTCCGGCAGAAACGGAATCCGCGGTCATTAAATCTAAGACTGATGAAGGAAGAAGATCCTCTGTCATACGAGTGCCAGCCGTTGGGGCTAAAGCATTTACATGAATATTGTTTTTACCACCTTCGAGCACCAAGGTATTCATAAAACCAAGCACTGCCATCTTGGCGGCGCCATAATTTGTCTGGCCGAAATTACCGTACATACCGCTAGCTGACGTAGTCATTACAATACGTCCATAATTTTGTTCGCGCATAATCTCCCAAACTGCTTTAGTACAGTTAACTGAGCCCATCAAGTGTATATCCATGACCAATTGAAAATCTGCTAAGTCCATTTTGCTGAAGGATTTATCCCGCAAGATACCGGCATTGTTGATCAGAATATCAACCCTTCCCCATTTATCCATGGCTTGCTTAACCATATCTTCAACTTCATCAAACTTGGCAACGTTCGCACTATGAGCGAAAGCTTCGCCACCAGCCGCTTCGATCAAACCAACAACCTCCATGGCCGCATCAGATGAAGCTCCAGTGCCATCGCGAGCACCTCCAAGGTCATTAACCACAACTTTGGCACCACGCTCCGCAAGTGCTAGTGCATGGGATCGACCGAGACCATTTCCAGCACCCGTTACAATAGCTACTCTACCTTCAAAATTAATACTCATTACCTACCTCGTTTAATTCAGTTTTTTAAGACTATTTAGCCATTTGGACACTTAGCCACTCAGCTACCAACGCAGGTTTATCGCCACCTTCAATTTCGACAGTAATTTCCATTTTAAAATCATACTGCCCAGGACGTTTTTCCGTGATCTCCATAACTGTCGCGTGGCAACGTATCTTGCTGCCCACTCGCACAGGTGCGACAAAACGAACTTTGTCAAAACCTTTATTAACGCCCATATAAATGCCTTCAATCAAAAGATTGTAGCTCTCAGAGAAGAAGGACAGCATAGACAGAGTGAGAAACCCGTGAGCGATTGTCCCACCAAAAGGAGTATTAGCCGCTGCGACTGGGTCAATATGGATAAACTGTCGATCAAGCGTGCATTCAGCAAACTCATTAACCTGCTCTTGAGTGACTGCAAACCAGGGCGTTGGCTCACATACATGGCCTACATATTGTTGAATCTCAGATTTCTTAATGATTTGTGGCATTTTTCTATCCTTTTATGGTGTGCGTAGCTGTAACTGATTAAGGTGTTATTGGCATTATAAGTGCCAATATATGGTTAATACAAACGGTAAGAACGGTAACACAAATAGAAAACGCTCAGCCCATGTAACACTGACCATGCAGTATTAAACTTTCAGATTAAATACTAAATATTCCACCCATATGATGAGGTCTCACAAGCGGCTAGAGTAACTTATTTAGGAAAAGTAGGGATTCAAAAAACCAAGACCATCTTTAAAAAACAGCATAGATCACCAGATCTTCGTCTAGGAGCGTATTAAGGTAATAAAAGGCCAACAGTCTAAATCGTTAGGCGGTTACTTAAAGGCGCAAAACATTACTCTACCAGCCGCATTGCTGGCCCTCATTCTCACTCTTTAGCCAAGCGTTTAGCGGTGCAAAATAATCAATAATCGCACTGCCATCCATACCCCTCTGGCCCGTCAGTGCATTCATAGCTTCTGGCCAAGGCTTACTTTGACCCATCGCCAACATGTCCCCAAGTTTTTTACCCGCTGCTTTGTTATCGTAAATAGAACATTCATGCAAAGGCCCTTTGAATCCTGCAACGTTACAAAGCGCCTTGTGAAACTGAAACTGCATGATAAATGATAGGAAATAACGGGTGTACGGAGTGTTGCCTGGAATGTGGTACTTGGCACCTGCATCAAAATCAGCCTCAGAGCGTGCTACTGGTGCAGCAATTCCCTGGTACTCCTCACGCAGTCGCCACCACCCAGCGTTATAGTCCTCCGGCGCTATCTCTCCGGAAAATACTTGCCAACGCCATTCATCAATCATCTTACCAAAAGGAAGAAATGCGATCTTTTGTAGAGCCATTTTCATTTGCTTATTTATCGTTGCCTCGTAGCTCTCAACAGTTTCACTAATTAACCCTTTCTCCTTGAGATAAGCAGGTGTCATCGAAAGCTGAATAGTATCTCCAATCGCCTCATGAAAACCATCATGCGCTCCGCCTTTGAACACTGAAGGTTGATCTTTGTACATCAAATAATAGTAGATATGCCCTAATTCGTGGTGCAGAGTCTCTAACTGCTCTTCATTGATTTCAACGCACTGCTTGATCCTAGGGTCATTACCATTATCAATATCCCACGCGCTGGCGTGACACACCACATTACGATCTCGCGGTTTCTTGATCATTGAGTTTTGATAAAAGCTATCTGGTAATGCGGGAAGACCTAAGGATGTAAAAAAAGACTCTGCTGTTTGAGTCATCTCCAATTCATCATAGCCTTGATCGATCAGAGCGGCGGTCACATCGAGGGATGCAACACCGCTATAGGGTTCTGCGATATCATAAACGTTATCCCAAGTTTGGGACCACATATTACCAAGTAGGTGAGCTGGAATAAGCCCCTCATTAGGCACTTTATCCACACCGTAGGTGTCGCTTAACCTTCCGCGAACATAACAATGGAGCTCATCATAAAATGGCTTCACCTGTCCCCACAGCCGTCTTGATTCTTTAACAAAAGCGTCACTCTCCATGTCGTAGCCACCTTGCCATAGATCTGCGAGATTACTGTAGCCAAAGTCCTTAGCGCCTTGATTACCGATCTCTACGAATCGTTGATATTGCTGTCTATAGGGGGGCGAAACTTGACGCCAGCCACTCCACACATCGAGCAACTCATCATAATCTCGAGACTTCGCCAGGACTGACTCTAATTCCTGTAATTCACGACATTCCCCTGCAGCATTACAGTATTTCCCAACACCATACTGACCCTCCATATCTGTCAAAATAGCCGATAACTCTGCACGTAGCGCCGGATCATTTGGTGCAGGAGCGGAAGACCCTCGGAGCATTAACTCGATGGCGCGAGCGGTATCAGTGTCCATTTCAGCACTGCGAAATTGCTTAGCCTGCTTGACCATATTACTCTCGAATGTCAGCGCTCTCTCTCCAGCTTTAGCAGCTAAAATCGCTGTGTCTGGAGTAATATAAGTACTTCTAACCCAGTAAGCAGCACTTACCTCCTTATTTAGCTGACCGCCCTCTTCTTCGATCCTAGAGACAAACTGCTTGGCGGTCTCAGTAGGCTGTAAATCTCTCAAATTTCCATGATCATTATTCTGACCACAGCCAATCACCAAAGAGGCCGCAGATACCAACGCTATAACCCTTAATTTTGAGTTCATCGTCATAAGCTGTTTCAGAGATCAATCTGCTCCATGCATCATTTTGGTGATAACTGGTGATATCAGTAACATTAGCACTGAAATACCGATAGCGATAAATCCAACCTGAGAATAGACCTCAATATACCCAGCCTTGGCCGCTGCAACATTGGTCATTTGACCGCCAATAGTCTCAGCTCCAGTGGTTCTGGCGATAACGCCGGCTAAGAAATTAGATAACCCTGAGTATAAGAACCAAGCGCCCATGGTCATACCGACAATTCTTGCTGGAGCAAGTTTTGTAACTGCCGATAAACCAACCGGTGAAACCATCAGCTCTCCCATGGTGTGAATCCAGTAGATTAAGAAAATAAAGATAACTGGAGTTAAGCCAACTTCGCCAGATCCTTTCATACCAGCAACGAGAGCTAAGAAACCCAACCCAGCCAACGCAACACCGAGGGCAAATTTGATCGGCGTAGAAGGGTTGAGATCTCGCTTGGCTAGCCATATCCACAACCAAGCCACGAGGGGCGCAAACATAAAGATGTAGCCAGCGTTAAGAGACTGGAATACCGGTCCTGGAACAGACCAGCCAAATATTTCTCGGTCAACCAGCCGCGCAGTTAAGAGGTTGAGGGACGAACCGGCTTGCTCAAAGAGAGCCCAGAACGGAATCTGTGCAAGAATAAAGTAGATAGCTGCAAGCATTCGTGAACGTTCATCACCCTGCAATTGAAGCATTGAGTAACCGATCATTCCCAACATCATGACAATACCAATTGGTCCTAAAATCCCACCTACCAACTCTTCATTCATCACCAAGAACATGGATACAGCGATAATTGCGAAGCCAACCATGTAACACATCCACTCTACATTTATGAAGAGAAATACTTTTTCTTTTAGTTTTTCCATTGACGGAGGCTCTGCCTTACCTTCAAGCCAACTTTGGCATGATAAAAATACCAGCAGGCCTATCAGCATGCCAATGCCAGCTAATCCGAAGCCGTACTTCCAACCATGAACAATCCCTAGATAACCACAGAAAATGGATGCCAAAAAAGCACCCATATTGATACCCATATAGAAAATCGTGAATCCAGAATCACGACGCGCATCCCCAAACCCATACAGAGATCCTACAATCGTTGAAATATTGGCTTTTAGAAACCCTACTCCAGCGATTAATAGTGCGAGGGATAAGTAAAGCATGTTGAGATAGCCCTCTTCTGTCTCAACACTCATAGAAAAGTCATCTCTGGAAATCACGTCAGGTAAATCAACAACCTCGGGCTCAGCAATGACCATATCAGTTTCCGTAAAAGTGACATACGACTTACCGCTATCTGTAATAATTTGTTGTTTAGCATCGCCACCGCGGCCGTCCAAGGCAATCTGATACTGACTTTCGTTATAACTAAGAATCTGTTTAGAGCCACTACCCTCAAAGGTCATTCCAAAGTGGCCCAAGGTTAGTAAAATCGCCCCAAACGTCACAGCTTTACGCGCACCAAGGTACCGATCTGCAAGGGATCCACCAATAATAGTCATCACATATACTAAAGCAGTATATGCCCCGTATAACAGGCTTGATTTTTCATCAGAGAATAAAAAATGCTGCGTCAGATAAACTACTAAAAGACCTCTCATACCGTAATATGAGAATCTCTCCCACATTTCGGTTAAGAAAAGAATCACCAAACCACGGGGATGGCCCATGATCGTTTTTTCATGATTGGAGTTGTCAGATATATTCGGTGTACCCATGATTCAGATCCCTGCGCTAGACTTTAATAATTGGTCCTTTAGTGCTGAAAAGTAGTGGCACTAAAAATCAGCAGAGACCTTATCACAGTCCAACCCAGGGTGTAACCACATCAAGAGTTATGTGATGCGCTTAACAAATATTATCGTTATTTCGGTGCTGCCTTTGGTTGATATTTGTAGTACCCCTCGAACGGAATCATCAGATGGGCGTAATCAGTGCCTTTAAACATCTGATAAGGCGCTCCGGTGGTAAAATCTGACGAAAAGCCTGCGATAGTCGCAGGATCTTTAGGCATCAACATTAAATGTGGTCCAGACTCAATCCAGTGATCGTGCTTCATCGCCATACTTTTATCGCCACCGGGCATTGTATTATCCTCTCCCGTATCACCGTGTAACATCCAGATATAAGCGTCTCTATCCATGTCTGGTTTCTCACCCGCCATGTATGCGCCGGCCCATTTAAATCCCTCTGCGTCAGCACATAAAGCAAAGGCATGATGCGCTGTCTTGAAGCCTTTCTCCGGCATTGGCTTCGTAGCAGTACACGTCCATCCATTCGATCCCTCTCTCAAGACCTTACCGTTTTGACCCATAATGGTGGCGAAGTTACCTATAAATGATGGAGCTGCGGTTGAATATGCCCATATCTGCCACCTATCAGACGCATGAGACCCGTAGGGTTCTGCATGCGCAATAAATGAAGTAAAGAGAGTGAGTGATAAAATTACTATTGTTTTTATTTTCATTGTTATCTCCAATTATTTTTCTTAAACACTTTAGTATAGGCAGTTTTTATCTTAAAAAAAATAACAATAAAAATTTCACCTTAGTACAATATTCAGTATTAACCAAGGAGTTTTAAAGCATGCAAGGTCTTAGTCCGTCCATGGAGGCATTTTTAGCCGAAAAGCCAGAATTTCTAGCATTGCTAGGATTCAAAAATTATTGGTTTGAGGATCTCAGCCAAACCTATTTCTGCACTTTTGAGCCATCAATCGCGCTTACCCATTCAAATGGGACTATTGTTCAAGGAGGTTTCATCGCTGGCATGCTTGATTCCGCCATGGCGCAATACGTGTTACATGCCCATGACTTTAAGGTTAATCCGCTAACGCTAAATCTGGATATAACCTATCTAATGCCCTGCCGTCCCTCTCTTGTGGAAGCCAGAGCTCGAGTTCTGAAGATGGGGAGGTCCATAGTATTTACAACTGCTGAATTGTTTCAAGATGACAAATTAATAGCGACAGCAACCGCAACAAATAAACTTACCGATATAATAAAATAAACATTATTATCAGTTATTTAAGATATCTAATTAATGTATGTAATTCAACTTAAAGATCCTTAACGGATTAGGCCTGTTGTACTGCTGCTCGTTATATGTGGCACTAAATCTCTATCGAATGGCACCAATTAAAAAGACGTATAATTTAACGATAGCTAAGGTTAACATCGTACTCAAGAGAGAAGAATCCCATGACAACAAACAATCCACTTAGTGAAGACCAGCAGCTTGAAACCGCAGAACTAAAAGACTTTCGTAATGGTGTTGTTGACTGGATAAAACATAATACTCCAGCAGACCCTGGCTTCCTTCTTCCTCAAACATTTATGGAAGTTGGTTCAGAACAGGTTTTGGACTTCCTTAGGGAGTGGCAGTACAAGGTCTGGTCATCAGGTTACCTAGGCATGGCGTGGCCAAAGGAGTATGGCGGTGGTGGTATGCCTCGCATCTTCCAGCAAATTGCTGACGAAGAGATGAAGCGTGCTCGTGTACCAATTTGCTTTAACATTATTGGGCTCGGTTGGGCTGGGCCGTTAATTATTGATACTGGTACTAATTTTGAAAAGGAAACCTATCTCAAAGGTATTCTCACAGGAGAAGATATATGGTGCCAGGGCTTTTCTGAGCCAAACCATGGCTCTGACTTGGGGAGTATCCAGACGCGCGCTGAACGGGATGGCGATGAGTATATAATTAACGGCAGTAAAATCTGGACTACCATGGGCAACTATGCCAAATACATGATACTTCTTGCACGGACCGACCCTCAAGCCGAACGTCGCTATAACGGTCTTTCTTTCTTCTTGGCGCCCATGGGCACAGAGGGAATTACCACCTCACCAATCCAGAAGCTAACAGGAGACTACGGCTTTACAGAGACATTTTTCACTGATGCTCGCATCCCTGCTAGATGCCTGATGGGAGAAGAGGGTCATGGCTGGCGTATCGCCATGCAGACCCTGCAATATGAACGAGGTGCCGAAGCCGGAGCAGCTGGTGGAGTTTCCATTCTAGCAACGGTTATGGATGACCTGCTACGGATTGCTGAAGACGTGCAACGAGATGGCCAACCATTGATGAAGGATCCAGTGACA
>Ga0209307_1000032_pt1 | contig 133132 bp, 209 predicted proteins | sample COGITO_mtgs_1105_FD_185519 | JGI IMG/M metagenome (GOLD analysis project Ga0209307, IMG submission 185519) | Pelagic marine microbial communities from North Sea - COGITO_mtgs_110530 (SPAdes) (version 2) | ecosystem: Environmental > Aquatic > Marine > Epipelagic ... | reverse complement strand
AGAAATTCGTCAAAGTACTAACAGTGACGGTAACACTTTAAGATTTCTAGGTACCCAATTTGTTGCAGGTGCTGCTAACTCTCATAGCTATAGTTATACTGGCGGTGCACTTATAGCAGCTAGGGCATCGGCCCACAACGCACTTTTGTTTGATGTAGGTACATCTGGCACATCAGGTCATAAGTTAAAAGTATTAAATGATAGTAGTGGTGTTGGTGGTTCTTTGCAATATCTTCATGGTAGTGATACGAGGTTTATTGTTAAAAGTTCAACAGGCAACGTTGGTATTGGTACAGCTACACCTAGCACGAAACTAGATATTTCAACATCTGGTGCTGATGGTATTACTTTAAATGCAGATACTGTTACTTCAACAGCTTCTAATAGATTATTCTTTAATAACGGAACTGCAGGAAAAGCTGTTGGTTTATACAACTCATTTAATGCATTAAGATTTACAGTTCTAGCTACACCTGGAACAAGTACAGGTACTGAAAAAATGCGGCTTACCGAAGCTGGATTTCTAAGTCTTGGTGGTCATGCTCCAGCAACAATATTAGATATTGCCAACGTGGGTGGTGCTCACGGACTTGCTCTAAATGCAGATGCAAACAATGCCACACTTTCTAGTAGATTATTCCTTAATAATGGAACAGCTGGTAAAGCAATTTCTATAATGAATAATGGAAATAATCTTTCTATATCAACTGCTGCTACACCAGGATCAGGTTCTGGGTCTGAAAAAGTTAGAATATTAGAAAATGGTAATGTTGGTATTGGTACAACTAACCCTATAATGGTTGGCGGAGGTACGGGGTTAGTCATAAACGGCGGCGCTAATCAGGCTCGTTTTGCGTTGAGGAATGATGCTACAGGTGATGGCTCAGGTGCTGGATTTCACCTTGCTGTTACTAGTGGTAGTGGCTCTAACGGAGGCCAAGCAATTTTTGAGCAACGTCAAAACAATATAATAGCTTTTAATCTATATGGCTCAGAAGCTATGCGCATCTTACCATCAGGTAATGTTGGTATTGGGACGACTTCGCCTAGTCAAAAACTTGATGTAGCTGGTAACATAGCACTATCAGGCACAGTAGATGGTGTAGATATAGCCGCAAGAGACGGCGTACTTACAAGCACAACAACAACAGCAAATGCGGCTTTACCAAAAGCTGGTGGCACTATAACAGGTGATGTATCTTTTACTAATGGTAATAAAGCTGTATTTGGAGGTACTGGCAACGGTGAACTAGAGATATACGCTCATGCTACAAACAATAATGTTTACATATCTGAAAACGCCGCCGGTAACCTTAATTTAGGCGCAGATAATTTCAACATATACACAAATGCGTTTACAAAGCAAGTAGCATCATTTACAGCTGGAAGTGCTAAACTATTAAATGACGGTAATGAGAAACTAGCCACAACAGCTACAGGTATAGATGTAACAGGTAATATAACTGTATCAGGCTACATAGCTGGCCCAGCAGTATTAACTATTGATCCAGCAGGTGTTGGCGATAATACAGGTAAGGTTGTTATCGCAGGTGACTTACAAATAGATGGTACAACTACAACAATTAACAGTACAACACTAACAGTAGATGATTTAAATATCACACTTGCCAGTGGCGCCGCTGACAGCGCAGCCGCTAATGGAGCTGGTATTACTGTAGATGGAGCTAACGCTACTATCACATATGACGGCACAAATGACGAGTGGGACTTTAATAAAGACGTAAACGTAACAGGTAACATAGCACTATCAGGCACAGTAGATGGTGTAGACATAGCCGCAAGAGACGGCGTACTTACAAGTACAACAACAACAGCCAATGCGGCTTTACCAAAAGCTGGTGGAGCCATAACAGGTGCTATCACAACTAACAGCACCTTTGACGGGCGTAACGTGTCCGTAGATGGAGACAAGCTAGATCTTATTGAAGCAGGCGCCACAGCAGACCAAACTGCTGCGCAACTTCTGACAGCCATCAAGACTGTTGATGGTACTGGTTCCGGATTAGATGCTGATTTGCTGGATGGGCAGCAGGGTTCTTATTACTACAGTTCAGGTAATCCACCGCCTTTAACTGCTGACCCCACTCTAACATTAACTGGCGATGCCACTGGCTCAGCTACATTTACTAACCTTGGTAATGCTACACTGACCGTTGCTATTGCTGATGATAGTCATAATCACACCTTGGCAAACATAGACCAGGTTACTATTAATAACACTAATGACTTAGACACCTACAATACCAGAGGACTATACAACTGGAGTAGCAGCAATCCTGCCAACAGCCCTTATGCTTACGGGTCTATGTTAGTACTACCAGACGGAAGCCAATCGCAACAGCTATTACAAACATATGGTGGCACAGCTAACACAGTAAGTCTTTATGGCAGACGTAAAACAAGCGGCACTTGGGATACAACTTGGACACAGTATTTTAGTGATCATTACCACCCCAACGCTGATACCCTAACAACAGCTAGAAATATTAACGGTGTAGCATTTGACGGGTCTATTGACATTACTGTAGCAGACGCTACTAAGCTACCACTAGCTGGCGGCACTTTAACTGGTGGCCTTACGATTAACGAGAATGGCGACAGTCTTCATTTACGAAATACAACCAATGGTGGCAGTGTAGGTGTTTCTTTCAGCTCAAACGTCCCTGCTAGTCAAATTGGTCATTTGAGATTTTCACATTCAGATACAGTGACATACGGCTCTGGTGCAGCGTTTGTCTTAGGTAGTACCGAAGCAACTACAACTATCCTCGCTGATGGTAAGCTGATGTTTGATGAGGGCATCTATTCTAAACCAGCAACAGGTACAGGCGCTGGTACTAGAAAAGATGCTAACTGGGATACAGCTTATACAACAGCCAATACAGCTAATACAACAGCCAACGCCGCTTTACCTAAAGCTGGCGGTACTATGACTGGTCCGCTAACCATTGATACAGACAACAACGCCAACGGTGGTCTTCGTCTTCTTGTAAACCAAACGAACCCTGAGCAAGACTTCTACTTTGCTCAAGAAATCGTTTCAACCCTTTCAGGCGCAACTGTTACTACAGCAGACCGTGAGCAAGGTGGCATTTGGATAGACCTTAATAGTACAGCGACAGGCGGTGGTACTAATCACGAACACAGAGTCTACGGAGCCTACTTAGATGTAGATTCCACAGGTGATGCTGATATGGTTTACGGCGTTTTTGCTGATGCGACAGTTACACCAAGCACAGGCCAAACCTCTCAGGTTACAGGTGGTTACTTTAAAGCAGAAGATAACGGTGGTGCTGGCGCTGTTAGTAGTGTGTTTGGAGTTCAAGGCTTAGCACAAAGCGACAACGCAACTTCTGATACTAATACGTTAATTGGTGGATACTTTAAAACAACTAACATAGCAGATACAGGCAACGTTACTACGGCAAGTGCTGTTTACGGTGAAATAGAAATAGCAGCCGGCACAGGCGATCATTACGGTACTTCACATGTCTTCCAAGCACAATACGACAATAACGATACTGTAGCGCAAACAAATACTACATACTTGTACTACGGTAACTACGCAGGTGTACTGCCTACAACTGCTTACGGTGTTTATATTGCTGATGCTGTAACAAGTTACTTTGGTGGCACAATAAGATCAGCTGGTGATGTGGTAGCGTATTACTCAGATGAAAGACTTAAAGACTTCCATGGTACTATTCCAAACGCTATGGATAAAGTAAAACAACTAAATGGATATTACTTTACAGAAAATCAACTAGCAAAAGATTTGGGATACAATAATGATAGTACACAAGTTGGTGTTAGCGCACAAGAAGTTGAGGCAGTACTTCCTGAAATAGTTAAAGAAGCAGCTATTAATACTGAAAAAGGTACTGATTATAAAACTGTACAGTATGAAAAACTAACAGCATTGCTTATTGAAGCAGTAAAAGAACAGCAAACAGAAATTGACGAACTAAAAAAACTTGTCAAGGATTTAATGAGTCGATAATAATAAAATAGTATTGACAATGATACATAAATATAGTAGTATAGAATGAAACAGGACCGAAACTATGGCATTACCAGCAACAGGTAGTCAAATATCAATAAACCAAGTGCAAATACACTATGGGTTTACTAGTGGTACTACTAGAACAATGAGTGCTCTTGGTACACAAGTAGGTATTACTGCTGGCAATACAGTTTTGCTAAGTTCTAGTTTCGGTGGACAACCATAAACTCATAGGAGAAAATAATGTCTGAATTTGAATATAGTACATTTGTCTTGGGCAGATGTTCAACACCCGCATCTAAGTATGCGAAAGTTATCCAAGATATTACTGATACAAAAGCTACACCATTCTGGAGAAAGAATCGTAGCCATATCAAGATGCTAAAAAAAGTTAAAAGTAATTTAGAAAAAGAATATAAATCAGATGAATTACAATTTAAAAATAATGTTGAGCAAGTTGAATACTATGTAGAAAGACTAGCTAAACGCAGTGCTATTGAATTATTAGCAACCGGTAAAGTAAGCACAGAAACAATGGAAGATATGACTTGTTTAGGTAATGATTACTTTATTGACTGTGTACGTAAAGCAACTATTATTTCTTCTCAACTTAACAACGAAGTACAAAATGCTGAAAAAACAGTACAGCAAGATGACGTTGTGCCACTAAACATGATGTAATATGCTTGGTATATGTGTTCCGGTTAGAGATACGTTACACACTGGATTTGCTTATTGCTTAGTACAACTAACGTCTCATCTAACAAAAAATAATATAGACTACAAATTATATTTTGAAAACGGCAGTATAATATCTGACCAACGTTACCGCTTGACAACAAGCGCAATGAGTGATAAGTGTACACAAATACTTTGGTTAGATAGTGATATGTTGTTTCCAGTAAGTATATACGAACGACTAAACAACCACAACAAAATGGCAGTTGCTGCAACATACAGTACTAGAACAAAGCCTTATCGCAATACTGCTTTTAAATCTGATAAATTTGATACTGTGGATAACAACAGTGGGTTACATTCAGTATATGCTGTTGGCATGGGACTAATGTTAATAGACATAAGTATCTTTAAGACAATACCACGTCCATGGTTTCAGGTAACTTGGAGTGAACAGCACGAAACGTTTACAGGAGAAGATGTATACTTCTGTAGTCAACTACACAATTATGAATACAAGTTATATGTTGATTTTGACCTAAGTAAAAATTGTGGACATATAGGAAGTATAGCAATAAAAATGGAAAATATAAATGATTAAAACAGCATTTAGTATTACACGTTCCCAATGGAAAAGATATCCTGTGATTGAAACATCAGATGTTACAGACTTGTCAGTTATAGAAAAATATAAAAATAACTATCCTTACGTTTGGTTAAAAAATAAAGATTATGATATACAACCTAATTTTAACTGGAACTTTTATCCAGAACAGCACAATAAAAATAGTATACACTCTTTTCCAAGTTGTAATCCGCACAGCAAAAGACCAGTATCATGGAAAGCACTGTATCTTGTACCAACGCATTCGCCTGATCCTCTTAATGTAATACGTAGTAATCAAATTGCAGCTTATAAAGTAAATTTAATCCCAATGTATATCTATGCGTTCAATGATAAGTTTGTTATGAAAAAATATAGATTAGCTAATATTACTGAGCGGTCATGTCATCTGATTAATAATAAAAAAACAATGACTGAAGTATTTGAATCACTAAGTGATATTACTGATAAACATATTTGGTTAATAAATGCTGATGTTAAAATTGATAATATTACTGGTCTAAATTATCCATTGGGAGATGCTGATATAGTTAAATTTCCTGTAGCACACCAAAGTACTGGACTAACATATGCAGATGATTCAGTATTACTACTTAATATAGATTATATTAAAAAATTTATTAAATCAAAAGTAAGTATTCCTTGTAATATTGAGATTGCTAAAGAAACAATTGGGCATGTCAATGACACTATAGATCCATTTAAAGCATGGGCTAACGCATATTATACATGTTTGCATGTACAGCACGGTAATGATAACAATATTAAAAAGAAGAAAAATAAAATTCTTACAGCATATACTGGATTAGAACCTTCAAGAGTAAACACTTTAATTAAGGCTGGTGTACAACAAGCTGAAATTGATATACTAAATCCAAAATTTGATTATGATACGTTTGTTAATTGGGATCACATACTAAAAAGGTTTACTGAATGGAATACAAAATCATCAGATGAAAAAACACAGTTATCAAACAAACGTATGATTCGTGTTAAGAAAATTTATGGTGAGGATAGTGATGAGTATCAAAAACTATCAAGCCAATTGGGCAAGTCTTCTTTATAGCGTTGTCTTTCCCATATAGCGACAATTTTATCAACCATGTCTGCCTTTTCCAGTACTACACGAGCACCACGATGTAGTGGTTTAGGCCATGCGTCTACTTCTACCCAAGCATAGCCTGCTGTTTCATTATTAGTAACTGGGATAAATTCTTCAAATACAGTAACACAGTATGTATGGTAAGTAAAATTTTTGTCATTACTTACAAATGTGTGTATGGGATATACCTTTTCAATATCAGGTAAGTCGCCCATTTCTTCATTACATTCACGTAGCAATGTTTCTATAGGGCGTTCTTTTTTCTCAGACTTACCGCCCCAAAAACTCCAAGTAAGTGGATGGCTTACTGTCTTACTACGTTGTTGTAGCATTAACCGTCCTGTATTGAGAGCTAAAAAGCAACAACCACTAGCTGTTAGCATTATAAGTATATTCTCCAAAAACCACTATTGTATGTACCTTCGTATGCGTTGACCCATTGTGAACCATTCCATTTAAGTTTATCCATAGTAGTTGTGTTTGTTGTATGCTCGGTAGTACTAACAGTGCTGGCGTCAAAAGAGACACTCCATGTAGTGCCATTATAGCTGATAATGTCGTTCTTCTTAGCAGATATAGTACCCCAAGAGCCGCCACTAGGTACGTCATTAAGTATAAGGTAACGGTCGCCAGACACAGCAGCAGTTAATGTTCCATCGCCTGGATAACTTGTTTGTGGATCAATTACAGCATCTACTGCCGTTTGTGAATCTGCGGTTATAGTACTATTATCTAATGTTACTGTTAATGTATCTGATGAACTGTCACCATTAAGTTTACCAATAATATCAGTAGTCATATCTCCAGGATCGTCTGTTTGTTTAAATCTTATTTGACTAGTGCCTTCTCTGAGTTCAGCACCGTATTGTTTAAAAATAGTATCCCATCTTAGCCCAGCTTCAACAGCACCAGTTTTACCTAGTATTTGTGCTGTTGCTACTCCGCCTGATACATCTAGTTTTACTTTATTATCAACTGCTACTACTGTATAGCTAGTAGTGATAGCATTAATATCATTTAACACCTTGATACTATCAGCATCTCCAGTAGCAACTTCATGTAAGTTAGTAATGATAGTATGAATCATACTACTTTTGTTTACCTTTGCTGGAGGATTAATTAAGATTGGTAACTCAAATGTTAAAGTACTAATATCAATTATATCATCAACACCACTGGGTATACCACGGTTTGTCCACTGTGTATTAACAAGTTCAACAACACTTAAACTACTCCAGTCTAGTGGGTTGTTTGTTGTGTGTATGTTGAGACTTGGATTAAACAATACTAGTATTTGTTCTAGCATTTGCATTTTTTGATCTGTGTTACTTGTCCATATGTCAGTTTGCATTCTTAACGTATAAGGTACTGGCATATGACGTTCTACTGTGTACACACTGCCTTGTTTATTTTGATAACTGTTAGTAGTAGTATTATACTCTTTTTCAATAACAGTCATTTTTTCTTCAAACTGAGGAAACACTCGTTTGTTTACATCTGGTTGTAAATCAGTAACATAACAACTAATAAAAGGCACAGTGCTTAATGTATTCTCACTGTTCTCTCTTTGTATATGTGCCGCCATACGACTAATATCACCATAACGAACGGGTGTTGTATGATACACTGGCTCGCCTTGCTCAGTGTATCCTTTAACATACTGAAAGCCCGCAAAGATACGAATAAATTGCTGAATATAGCGTCTAAATTGTTTGTCATAAAAGTATGGTACTGCGGTTATATTTGTCATACTACTATTTACCCACGCTTGCGTATTCTTGTACGAGGATAGATAGCACCAGTTGTAGGCTTATTGTTAACATCTTTGTTATATGTGTTGAACGCCATATTGCCTGATGTGGCTCTGTGATTCTTCCACAATGCTATTCTATCAATGCTGCTACCGTCTATGCTTGTTCTTGTGTCTGTGTCTACATCTATTGCGTCTGCTGTGTCTACCATTAATCCTGTTACAGCATTGTCGTGTAAATATGTTCTTGCTTGTGCGTGTGTAAGGTTAGGATATATTTCTGCTAAACAAGCTAACATACCTGTTACGAACGGCGCACTATAACTTGTTCCTGATCCAGACTGTACTGTGTCCCAGTTTGATGTATTTGCTTCTTGTCCTGGATACGGAACACCAAACATAATATTGCTACTTTCTCCTGCGCCAAAACAACCAACTCCTGCGGCATATACATCGACACCTGGTCCCCAACTGCTGAAACCTGCTTTGCCTTGATTTGTGTTAACTCCTAACGCACCTACACAAATAGCACCATTGAACGTATAAGTGGAGCCACGATGATAGTAATATCTAAATGGATAATTACCGCCAAAGTAGTAATCTTTAAAGAAATATGCCCCCTCACTAACAATATAGTTATCGTAGTTGTCGCCATCTGACACATCAGTGTATCTGTTTTCGTTGCCTGCCGATGCTACAATAATAATTCCATCTGTTATAGCATCTTGCATATCACTTAGTAGGACTTGCGAATTTACACTAAATTGTTGATTGTCTGTCCACTCAGGATCACTTGCATATATACCTCTTGCATTTAGTTCTGCGGCTAATAGATCATTGCCTGTGCCGTTGTCTGTAGTTACACCCTGGAAGTGAATTAAAGCGGCCCCGCCGCCTACTAGGGTCTGTGTTCCCAAACTAATATTAACAATAGTAGGATTTTTTCTACCTGTTGCTGGATTTATACTTTTGTTTGCGTGAAACTCTCTGATGTAGGCATAAGTTCTATCATCACTACTGCCGCCTGACTTTGATTTTTCGTAAGTCTTGTCAAACATGTATATGTTTGCATCATTGGCAAGTCCGTATAGTGTGCCTGCCGCATAACTTGTGACTGCTGTGGGATGTTTGTCTTCTGCGCCATAGTTGTCACGAGCGTCTGCGTTGCTGTATGTATAGTTAGTACCACCTGTGATTGTGTTGTAGTGTTGACCCCAGTTGTAGTCCACTACTCTACTTGAATAGTCTGCGTGGTCGCTTAATGTTTTTATTTCAACAATAACAATGTCTACATTTTTACCACTTGCTGAATATGTTACACTGTCATCAACATATCTATCTGATAATGAAGCATTTGATCCCCAATTGGTTCTGTTTGCGCCTTCACTGTGTCTTAGTATGCCCCAATTTTTGTGATCAACAGTATACTTCATTCCTGTTTGACCATTTGCTTTTGTAAACGGCGCTGAACCGCTTGGAACACCTTTGTCAAACCTGCCTGTGAAAGTACTTGCTGGTTTATCTATGTTTCTATCTAAAACACTTTGTGGTATAACTTGTTCAACTCTGTCGTCATCAGCTACTTCCATTGCTTCTTCCATAGTAAGCATATAGCCTGTGGTTCTTGAAGTTGGGCGTCTTGCGGCACACTCTACTTTACGATCTGGAATAGTTAGAGCACCACCTGGTGTTTCCATATCCTCATAGAAAGCATTAATGTCTTCGCCATGCTTTAGTGTTACTTGGAACAATTCCATGTTACGCCTCCAGTTGTAGTATGGTTAAGCCTACTTGTACAGTACCTGTGCTACCGCTTTTGTTTGTAACTCTACATGGTATATTTGTAGTTGGCGAACTTTCTAAGTTAAATCCAATAGCACCTGGACTAATAATAACAGTTTCTGCGCCTGTGGTAATTACTTCAGCAATAACACCTGCGTCTGATGTTGGATCAATACCCTCTGCCCTTGCCGCATCTGCTGTTCTTGTTGCAGCATTCACATACAATCTTACACGGGCCGCTTTGTCTGTTGTGATAGCCATTAATGTGTATGATTTGAATCCTGTAATATCCAAGTCTGCTTGTGCGGCATCAGCTAAACTGCTTGTTGCGCCGATTGGAGGGGATCTGCTAGGTAAGCCACCACTAGCAAGTGTGTCATATGTAACTTCACCTGTAGTTGGATTGTATTCCATACTATGTGTACCACTAGCATTACGTACTGGCTTAACTACAAAACTATCTGCTGTTGTATTTTCTAATTGGGCACCAGTTGCGTTTAATATAATCGAAGTTGCTGCTTGCGGATTTACAAATCCGCCTGCCCTGTTCCCAATCGCTATTGCGTTGTCGCCTTGTCCAGCTAAGGCAGCCACATTACCAATTGCTACTGCGCTTGCACCTTGATTAGTAACCGCAGTGCCGTTGCCAATTGCTATTGCGGCACCGCCTTGATCGGTTGTAGCCGCACCAGTGCCAATTGCTACGGCGGAGACGCCTTGATTAGTTTGGCCAGCAGTTTCACCAATTGCTATGGTGTTGAGACCTTGAGTTACTGAACCGGCGTCTAGTCCTAATGCTATTTTAGTAGGTCCGCTGGCATTATTTTTATCAGCTAAAGTTGCCCACGACAATGATCCTCCTCCGTTAGCATCAACATACGCTTTAGTTGCAGCATCTGTTCCCGCTACTGGTGTACCTAAGTTTGTAATTTTACTTCCACTAGCATTAACTATTCCACTTCCACTGTTAGCTGAAAGAATGATATCAGTGCTACTAGTAATAGTTGGTGTACCTACCGCAGTTGATGTAATCGAACCAATAATATTAATATTTCCTGTTCCAGTAATATCATTGCTGTTTAGGTCTAAATTGCTTCCTAGCTCTGTTAAATTAGGTGGGGTATATGTGAATACTCCAGTTGTATTGTTATAAACTAAACTTGGACTAGCACTAGCACTAGTACTTGTTACACTTAATGCTGTTAAATCAATACCACCACCACCGCCGCCACCAAGTGTGTCATATGTAACTTCACCTGTAGTTGGGTTGTATTCCATGCTATGTGTACCACTTGCATTTCTAATTGGCTTAATTACTAAACTACTTGCTGTTGTGTTTTCCAAAGTTACCCCAGTCGCATTAAGTACAATTGAGTTGTTGCCTTGGGATCCTCTGCCAGCTTTCGTACCAATTGCTATTGAGTCTGCGCCTTGGCTTGATCTGCCAGATTCATAACCAATTGCTATTCCACGCTCGCCTTGGGTGAGCACTCCTGCCAAGGTACCTATTCCTACTGCGTAGTCACCTTGGTTACTTAACCCAGCTTGGTTACCAATCGCAACTGAGTTTGAACCTTGATTTGTCCGGCCTGCGAGGGGACCAAATGCTGATGAATAATCACCTTGAGATGTCTCGCCTGCAAGTTGGCCAACTGCTACTGAACTGTCGCCGCCTGAACCTGCAAGTCTTCCAATAGTAACCTCATTTGGACCATTTGCGTCATCTTTTCCAGTAATAGATGCCCAAGTATTAAGAGCAGGAGTATATGTGAATACTCCAGTTGTATTGTTATAAACTAAACTTGAACTAGCACTAGCACTAGCACTTGTTACACTTAATGCTGTTAATGTAATTCCGCCGCTTCCAGATGAATCGTTTGCTGGCTCCCACTGTGCGCCATCCCATTTAAGTACTTGACCAACACCTGGTGGTGTAGTGCTTGTATCTACATCAGTTAAACTATCGATGCTTTGTGATACTGTTAATCCTGTTACAGTTGCGCTAGTAAAGTCAACATTAGTATTTGTAAAGTCAACATCTACATTGTCTACAAATTCTATTGAATTGGCAGAGTTACCAAGTACAACGGAACCTGCTTGGTCGCCAATTACAATTTTACCTGCGCCAGTTGTTGTACGCATAATGATACCATTATTACCACCCACTAGTGTTAATACGTTTAATACCTCTGATATCGCAGAACCACCGCTACCAGTAATCTCGTTGCCATTTAAATCTAAATTGCCACCAAGTTGTGGTGATGTATCATCAACTACCTCTGTGCTTAATGTACTTAAACTAACAGTGTTGCCGCCGGTAATAGTTAAATCATCACCTGCTAATGTTAATGTTTGACTGTCACTACCTGGTGTACTTTCGAGAGTAGTTACTCGACCATCTAAATCGGTGAAGTTACTATCTAACTCTGTATGCGTTAATGCGCTACCTTTTACTAGTCTTTTAGTTATTGCCATGTTTTTTATCCTTACAGCACGTAATCGTCATCCGTATACCCGTCTTCAACATATTCGCTATTAACTTTATTGTCTGGACGTGGCATAATGACATCACTTATTGCTTGCTTCCTATTAAATTCTTCATCGTTTACCATTGACTTGGCATCTTCTGTAATATAATCACTTGCGTTATATGTACGGTCTACCCAAGTCTTGTCAGTTACGTTGTCGTAACTTCTGTTCCACTTAGAACCTCTTCTCACAAACATACGGTTCGGACTAAAGTCTGTTCTAATAAAATATTCGCCTTCATTGGCATCTGCTGGAAAAGCACTGCCACTTGCTATTGTTTCGCCATGGTTATATGTATTATCTTGTATTACAACACCACCAGCAGTTGCGTGTTCAAAACCATATAAATGATCTAGTAAACTTGTACCATCTGGATCATCTTGCGCAGCACTTGCTACAATCGCATCACTAACATTAAACTCTGACTTATATGTGCTTATATCGTAATTTACTGTAGCACTGTCACTGGCATTGCCAAGTATATCATTAAACTCTTGTGAGTCTGTAAGTGGATTAAGTTTTACTCTCCAAATATGACTATACCAAGTTTGACTAAATCCTTCAGCACCACGGTTGCCGTCTGCTACTACATAATACTTGCTTATAGGTGCTTTATTAGCATCTAATAACAAATCATCACGTAAGTGAGGTAATTCTAGTACATCACCAGGTAATAGTTTTCTTCCAAGTAATTCAACCATATCATTAGTATGGAATGTCATATAAAATTGATCGTTTGCTAAAAACATACCAAATTGTGTTAGGTCAAAATCATTGTCTTGTACATTATATATACCACGCAGATCGTAAATGTCTGGATCGTATTTTCTATCTCTGTTTTCCAAGAATAATAAGTCTTGTATTTTAGTTTCATTAATGAGACTATCTACATTAATAAAATCTCCACTGAGTGGATCCACTTCACGTCCGTCAATATAATTGGGCTGTGATGGATCATTTTGATTGGGCTGTGCGGCTGGCCCTACATACTTGTGTACGTTAACTCCTGTGCCTCCAATCCAAAATTGCTCACGGATCTGGCGATCCATAAAGTGAAAATCGTTAGTTTTAGTTGGTTTATATAATGTTAAACGTGGCATACGTATATTTATGGCTTGACAAAGGTTTTTAAATAGTGTATTGTTTATAAGTAACGGCAATATAGTTCAGGAGAATAACATGGCTAAAACATCAACTCGTAAGAAAAAAACAGTACGTGCTACAAGACGCAAAGGCGCTTGGGATATGGTTCCTACAAAGGATTGGCATACAGCACAATATCATATTCATTATATGATGGAGTCAAAAGAGTGGTTAAATCAAGTTAAGAACTATATTAAGAAAAACTACGATAAAGAAGTACAAGTAGCTATTAATAAGTTACCAGACCACAAAGTTGGTGGTAAAAGCCATTGGGCAACAGCCGCATTTATTGAAGAAAATGCTCCAGATAAAATTCATCCTGATTATGTAGGTAAACTAGATGCGTGGATCAAGAGTCTAGCAGAAGAAGGACGTCAGATTGTTGAGCTTAAAAAGATTGAATTAACTACAAAAAAAGTAAAGTATGTTCCTACAATTCAGGAAAGACTTCAAGAAGCAACCATTGATAAAATGGAAGAGATTGATCAATGGGCAGATGATTGGCTTCGTGATCCTAAAAAGAATCCACTTAAAGACAAGCAACCTCTACAACTATTCCGCAAGTTAGAAGTTAATCTAGGACATGCTCGATTTATTCAGCAGTTTTATGAAGGTGCGTATCAAGAGCTAGAAGAACTTATTAACTTGCCTGCTCCTAAAAAACAAGACGATATGCAACAGCAACTTGCTGAAGGTTTTAATCACTTGAGTACAAAAGAAAAGAAAGAGCTACATGGTTTTTACCAACGTATCTTTCAAGCACTTGACATTTTACGTGCTGAGAAGAAACAAACAAGAGCTGTGCGTAAGCCTAAACAAAAAAGTGCTGTTGATTTAGTTAAGAAGATGAAGTTTAAGCCAAGTGATCCAGACTACGGTATTAGCAGTATTCCTCCACAAGACATCATTGGTGCTAGTGCGCTAGTTGTGTTTAATACTAAAACACGTAAACTTGGTATCTACTATGCGCAACACGAAGCTACACTACAAGTTAAAGGTACTACACTTCAGTTCTTTGATGAGAAGACAAGCCGACAAAAAACAGTACGTAAGCCAAGTGAAATATTGCCACAGTGGAAAAAGGTAACACATCATAAACTTAAAACACAGTTCGGATATCTGAAAACTACTGATATTAAAATGAACGGTAGGATTAATGAAGATACTATTTTACTAAAAGCCTTCAAATAGTATAAATACTTACATGGCAAAACGTGATGAATTAATTAAAGAAATCGAACTTCGCTTAGGCGGACAAATGGTAGACGTAGAGCTCGACCCAGAGCACTACGATCTTTCCATTCGCAAGGCATTAGAAAAATATAGACAGCGTAGTGAAAACGCTGTCGAAGAAAGCTTCATTACATTAGACTTAGTAATTGATGTTGCTGACTATACTTTACCTGATGAAGTTATAGATGTTTATACCATTTACAGACGAGCAAGTGGCACACTTAATGGTAGTGGTGGTGCTGATATGGAACCATTCGAAGCAGCATATTTAAACAACTATTTGTTACACGGCGGTAGAGCTGGCGGACTAGCAACATTTGATGCTTTATCACAACATCGTGAAACACTTGGTCGTATTTTTGGTAAAGAGTTATTGTTTACTTGGAATACTGTTAGTAAAAAAATAACAATTCATCGCAGAACTAAAGCCGCTGACACTGTATACTTACACACTTATAAACAGCGCAGTGAAGAAGAATTACTAAGTGATACATATGCCATGCCATGGATTAAAGAATTGGCACTAGCATATAGTAAACTAATGTTAGCAGAAGCTCGTGGTAAGTTTAATACTATTGCTGGTCCACAAGGTGGTACTAGTCTTAATGCTGACGCATTGCGTAGTGATGCGCAAATGGCAATTGACAAACTAGATGATGAACTTAAAACTTATACTGATGGCCAAGCTGGCTTAGGTATAATTATCGGTTGACAACTACAACTAGGTTTGCTATTATATAAACATGAAATTAAAATTACTAGTAATAGGTCATGGACGCCATGGCAAAGATACTGTCTGTGAGATACTCAGAGACACGTATGGATACAGTTTTGAAAGCAGTTCAAAATTTTGTAGTCTACAATTTATATACAACGATCTTAAAGACAAGTATGGATATAAATCTGAAGAAGAATGTTATGCTGACCGACATAACCACAGACAAGAGTGGTATGAAGCTATCTGTGATTACAATGTACCGGATCCTGCTACACTAGGTAGAGAAATGTTTAACGCTTATGACATCTATTGTGGGCTAAGAAACAAAAAAGAATTCCATGCCATGAAAAATACAGGTGTGTTTGATTACTGTATTTGGGTTGACCGTAGTGATCATTTACCTCCAGAGAATAAAAATAGTATGAGTTTAGAACAGTGGATGTCAGACTTTACTATTTGTAACAATGGTACACTAAAAGATCTTGAGTTTAATGTACATGCTCTTATCTCACATATTGACTCATATAGTGCTAATTAATTAAATAACTACGTAGTTAACCCCTGTTTCCCCCCTGATATATAGCTATTCTAATAAATACTAACATCGATAGATATGACCAGAGGAGAATAAAATGGCTTTAGTATCACCAGGTGTACAGGTTAGTGTAACTGATGAAAGCGCATATGGCGCCGCCGGAAACGGAACAGTACCACTAATTGTTGTAGCAACAAGAGAAAATAAAACAGATCCAACTGGTAGTGAATCAGATGGTATCGCAAAATTTACAAAAGCAACACAAGCTGGTAATGTAATTTCAGTTACATCACAGCGTGAGCTTACACAATATTTTGGTAATCCAACATTCACTACAAGCGGAACAGCTATTGTACAAGGTAGCGAAACAAGTGAATACGGCTTATTAGCCGCATACAGTTATCTAGGACAAGGATCACGAGCCTTTATCGTTCGTGCTAATATTGACCTAGCAGAATTAGATTCAACAACAATTCAACCAACAAGTACATTTTCAACAGCAAATACATACTGGTTAGACACAGACGCTAGTAAGTATGGTATCCACGTATATAACAGTACAAGTGGACTATGGGAAAACAAACTACCAACAGTAGAAGTAATTAGTACAGCGGCAGGCACAGCACCAGCGGCAGCAGTTGTAACTGGCGGATATCACGTCGTAGTTTCAACTTTAAGTAATAGTATTGAATATTATAAAGAAAGTGGAGCGGCATGGGTAACAGCAGGCGCAACACTAGCACCACACTATAGCGTACCAGTAGGACCAAGTAATGGCGATGTTTGGGTTAAAACAACAAGCCCAGGTAACGGTGTAAGTATTGCTATTAGTAAATTTACTACAGCATGGAATCCACAATCAGTAGTAGGTGTAAGTGATGGTTCAGATAATGCTGATATTACTACATTTGTACCACAAGATGGCGCAAGCGCAACAGCACTAACATCAAGTGCCACAGCAGGCGGTATACTTTTAGGTGAAGCAGTAGATCAAATTGATATCTTAGTAGTAAGCGGCGCAGGCGCACCGTTGGCATTAGCTTCTTCATTATTAGCACAAATTGCAGCACCAACAGCAACAGCATCAACTGGTCAATATTGGTTTGATAACACAGTTGATAGTTTAGACATTTATACTAGTAATGGTTCTGCATGGACCGCAGCAGCTGATGTACAATATAGCACAACAGCACCAACAACAGACACCTTAGGCGCCGCATTAGCGGATGGTGATGTTTGGGTCGACACAACATTAGCAAGCGGTGCTAATGCCCGTGACTATCCTAAAATTTATCAGCATAATGGTTCTGCTTGGGTTAAACATTCAAATAGTGACCAAACAAGCGCAAACGGTGTATTGTTTGCTGACATTGACGACACTTTCGGCGGCGGTGCTGGTATTGCAGGTGCTCCAGATGCGACAATTTATCCAGATGGAATGCTTGTAGTTAATATGGCACAAAGTAGAAATACAGTACGTAGTTGGAACGGCACAGCATGGAGAAATGCGGCAACTAATCATTCAGATGGCAGTGGCGCATTTGGTAGATTTGCTCAACGTAAAGTTGTAGCGGCTGGCATGCAAGCAGTAGTAGCAGGAGCAGATTTACGTGAAGAGCAGTACGCATATAGTTTACTAGCAGCACCTAACTATCCTGAACTAACAGACGAATTAGTAACACTAAACAGTGACCGTGGTGAAACAGCATTTATTATTATTGATACACCAATGCGCAAAACTGCAACTGAAGCAATTAGTTGGGTTAAAAATAGTAACGTTGCTACTGAAAATGGAGAAGATGGCTTAGTAACAAATAATACTTACAGTGCCGCATACTATCCATCAGGCAACTCAACAGAGCCAGTTACAGGTAAAACAGTAGTTGTTCCAGCAAGTCACATGGCACTATACACATTTGCTTATAACGACAACATTAGTTTCCCATGGTTTGCTCCAGCAGGATTAACACGTGGTGTTGTACAAAACGCAAGCTCAGTTGGTTACATTACTAGTGAGAATGAGTTTAAAGCAATTAGCCTTACACAAGGACAACGTGATGAAATGTATCAAAACAAACTAAATCCAATTACAACATTTATTGGACAAGGTACAGTTATATTTGGACAGAAAACATTAGCAAGTACAACAACAGCACTTGACCGTGTTAACGTTGCTCGCTTGGTGGCTTACTTACGTGAACGTTTTGATGAGATTGCTAGACCATTCTTGTTTGAACAAAACGATACACAGACTAGAGCAAGAGCAGCACAAGTGTTTGAACGTTTCTTGGCAGATATTTTAAGCCGCAGAGGTGTAACAGACTTTGCTGTTGTGTGTGATACAAGCAACAACACACCAGCACGTATTGACCGTAACGAATTATATATTGATGTGGCAATTGAGCCAACTAAATCAGTAGAATTTATTTACATTCCAATCCGTATCGTTAACAGTGGTACACTGTCTAACGCATAAAAAGACTAAAATAACTACAAACTTAATGGGCGCCTAGTGCGTCCATTTTTTTTCACTGATTTCTTATAAATAGTATTAGCTAGTATAGAGGAGACTAACATGGCAGTATTAACAACACTAGGTGTTCCAGACAATTCAGGAAACACCACTACTATTATGCCAAAACTACAGTACCGTTTCAGAGTTACTTTTGAGGGTGAAGGCTTTAGTGCTACCCCAACAAGAAACGTTATTAGTACAAGCAGACCTGGATTAACACACGAACAAATCCCAGTAGATGCGTACAATAGTAGAATTTACTTAGCAGGCAAACACACATGGGAACCTGTAAGTATTGTATTACGTGACGACATTGATGGCGTTACACTAAGAGAATTAAATAACCAACTTAACAGACAAGTAGACCACGCTAACCAAAGTAGTGTAAGAGCAGGTGCTGGTTATAAATTTTCAACTTCAATAGAAACACTTGACGGAGCAAATCCAACACCAGGTGTACTAGACAAGTTTGAACTTAGCGGTTGCTACATCACAAACATTCAGTATGGCGATATGGCATATAGCGCAAGTGACCAAGTACAAGTTACAGTACAAATTCAATACGACAACGCAGAGATTTATGACGCTGCTGGAAACGCCACACTTACAGGCGGCACAGTAGACAACACATTAGTTAACGCAACAGGCTAATAACTAATGGGAATAACCTCTAGCACTGGTCCACTTAATGCAGCAGCATCGATTTACGGAGTCGACGATCTCGTAATGTTCAAGAAGCCAAGACAGAAATTTAACTTTTCTGTGTTTATGGAAATTGACGATGCTGCTACACTATCTGATGAAAGTTATGGAAAATCATTTGTATTTGATAGAGTATCAGGAGTTGAACTGCCTGACTATCAATACAATGTAACACGATTAAATCAATACAATCATCAAAGATTTGTGACAACTAGACAGGAAATTTCACCATCATCAATAACATTTTATGATACTGTTGATGGTCACTTTCAAAATTTACTTACTTCTTATGCTTCTTATTATTACTCACAAGGATTAAGTAAACTTAAATCTCCGTTTGCTTCAAATGCTACTACTGGTGTAATTAATACACCAAGCGGTCTTAACGCAATAAATTCGTTAGGTAGATTTTTCTTTAATAGAATTATTATAACTACTACTGACACACGTGAATCAGTTTTTGCTGGTCCACCAAATACTCCAGCAGCTGCTGGTGATGGTCGTGGACGAAGGATTATTATGTCTAACTGTATGATGACAAATGTTACTCATGATAGACTAGACTATTCAGACAGCGCACCAGTTACTTTTACAGCACAATTTCAACCAGAACACGTTGCTTTTGAAAACTTTTAATTAAACATAAATACGTATATAATGGCATCTAAGTTTCAACAAGGAATATTCACACCTAGAAATTTATCTAGGTATATTGGTAAACATTCACCGAGATATCGTAGTGGATGGGAATTAAAATTTATGAGATTTTGTGATACACATCCTAGTGTAGTAGCCTGGGCAAGTGAAAGTCATCGCATACCATATTTTCATCCAGTTAAAAATAAGCAAACAATGTATGTGCCAGACTTTTTTATAGTGTATGAAGATGTAAACAAAAAAAGACATGCTGAGTTTATAGAAATTAAGCCTGCTGGACAAATACTTGGCAATGCTAGAAGTCCAGCTCAAAAAGCCGCCGCAGTAGTAAACGAAGCTAAATGGCAAGCCGCAAAGTTATTTGCTTCAAAACAAGGCGTAGGATTTAGAGTGCTAACTGAGAATGAACTTTTTAATAATCCTAAGAAAACAAAGAAGAGAAAAAAATGAGTAAAAAAATTGAAGAAGTTTTTAACATGGCTAGTCCAGAAACGCCAGCACAAACTACAGCAGAAGAAACTGGGTTTGATTTAGAATCAATGCAACAAGCATTAGACACTGCTGATAAAATTGACCAAGCATTACCAGCAGTGCGTGATTTAGAGTCACTTGATAAAGACATGGATGAGTATGCTCAACAAGCAATGGATGCGTTTAAAGATCTTATGGATCTTGGACAAAACGTAGAAGACAGACATGCTGCTCCAGTGTTTGATAGCGCAAGTAAAATGATGACAAATGCCATTACAGCTAAAACAGCAAAGATGGACAAAAAATTAAAGATGATTGAGATGCAAATGCGCAAACGTAAACTTGATTTAGAAGAAAAGAAAGTTGAAATGCAAATTGCCAAGCTCAATGACACCCCGATTGATGGCGGTCCTATTGAAGGAGCTGCTGAAGAATTTGACCGTTCTAGCCTTATTAACGACATTATGGCAAAAGTGGCAGAATCTAAGAACGGTGATAAATAACTATAAGATAGGATAATATTATGAAAAGTTTAAAGCAATATTTGGCAGAATCTGAGAAAACATACAACTTCAGACTACGTACTGTGGCTGAAATGTCAGATGATCAACTAGATAAATTAGAGAAGCACTTAGCAAGATACAATGTAGAGAGCGTAAGCGCACCTAAGACTAGTATTATTCAAAGAAGCCCAGCCGGGTTTGGTGACATTGGCCCGAGCGCAGTGTCTACTTTGGAAATCGTAACACACCTACCATGTACTCCAAATGTAATGCAAGAAGAAGTTGCGGCGTCAACTGGTATTAGTATTGGAGCAATTAGAGTATATAATGAAGGTGAGTTTATCGACGAAGAAGAGGATTTAGAGAACGCTACTGATGATGAAAGCAAAAGTGTATTAGCAGATGCTGATTATAGCGAAGCTGAAAAAGTAGAACATAAAGACAACTTTGGAAATGAATTTGTTTCAAACTTTGTTAAGAACTTACCTAAATCAGAATTAAATAAAGAATATAAGGTATAAAAAAATGGATTTAAGAGACTTAGTAAAATTAGCAGGAATTGTAAACCCAGAACTTCTTAACAGAATTGAAACAACAGCAGAAGTTGAAGAAGCAGAGGGCGCAGGATTCGAGCAAGCAACAACAGCCCCAGATGAACAAATGATGGACGACCCAATGCAATCAATGGGTAGTGATGTAGATACAAGTTTACGCCGTTACTTGAAAGCAAAAGGCGATCATGTTAGTGTAGATGAAACTGTGTATCCAGACCACACTGTAGAAAGTGTAAGTGAAGCATATGCATCATTTAAAGAAGGTAGTGCTGAAGATGAGAAAGCAATAAGACGTGCTTTTGATAAAGCAGACGAACCAGAGCGTGGCGAGAAAAGAAAAAAAGTATCTCTTAAAAAAGCACCATGGGAAAAAGACGACGATGATAAAGTAGACGAAGCAAAAGTTGAAGAAGATGATATTGACGAAAATGCTTTTAATCAAGCGGCTGCTGCAGCATCAAGATCTGGTAAAGACAGTTTTGAGTTTGGTGGTAAGACACATAAAACTACAATGAAAAAAGATACAGCACACAAACTATCAGATAGCATAGACAGTGAACTAGCAGTACTTAGAAGAAACGCAGGTATTTAATATGGCACATTCAAAAATAGATAATACATTTAATGGAGCAATGGATAAACTAAAAGAACTTAATAGTGTATTCCGTGATGGCGGCAAGCTAGAAGCAGCTTGTGGCGATGATTGTGATTTAGGAGATGTAAGATCTGCTTTTGAAGAATTAATGGGAGCAATGCGTGAAGCACATACAGAAGCAACCATGGAAGAGTCAATAAATGAAGGCGGCATGAAAGACAAAATGATGGACGATGCTGAAAACATGGACCATGATGATTTTTGTCAAGAGTATATGGCACAAGGCGTTAGCAAAGAAGAATGTGACGAAATGTGGAAAAGCATGAACGAAGACGTACAAGAAGCAGGCGCACCAGACTACAACCCATCACGTGGCGAGTATGATAGCAACCGTGAATACGGTATGTTTAGTGACGAAGGCAATGCTGAAGTTGCTGAAGTTGTAGACGATATTGTTAAAAGACACGAAGCAGGTGAATTTGATAGTCCAGAGCGTGCTATTGATGCCGCTATGTCAGACTTAATGAACTTAGCAGATGATAACGATAATTTTGCTGAAGCAGGCGATACAGATGTTAGAGATCAAGTAGCACGTGACTTAGATAGTCGTATTGGTCGTGATAGTGGATTTGGTGAAGCTATTGAATATATGAAAAAATTAGCAGGACTAGAATAATGAAAACATTTACTGAATATTTAAAAGAAGGCGAAAAGAGTTGGAAACAAACATCAATGTCTCCAGCAAAAGCTATGAAAGAATACGGCAAAGAAAACGTAAAAGTTAAAAAAGGCGGACTACGTAATGGCGATGACATGGTAGAAGTATATGTAGAAAACTATCAAGATCGTTACAATGCAGTAGCAAGTACAGCAAACGCTATTAAAGTAGGTAAAAGCAATGCTTCAATGCCACAAGACGCAGTACGTAAAGTATCAGGCGATAGTTCATATACACATGCAGATAATCCATTTTATCAAAAAAAAGCAGATGATCGTAAAAATGATGGACTAGGTAAAAATGCGGAGATTATTAAGCGTATGAAACCTGGCGCAGATGGTAAGTTTGTATGGGGTAGAGATGAATTAGGAGAAGAAACCAAAGGTTGTTCAGATTGTGAATACATGAAAGACGAAACTGATGGTGAAATTGATACATGTGATGAATGTGCTGCTGAAGAAAGAGCTAACGCTAGAGCTAAAACTAACGAAGCAGGCGGCTATTATACAAAACCAGTATACGATATGATCGAACAACATGGTATTGAAAAAGTAATGCACGAACTATTAACTGCCTTAGACGCAGATGTTATTCAAGATGCGTTGTCAAGAATGGGCGAAGGCTTAGGCGAAGAAGCAACAGCAACATGTGAAGATTGTGGATGTACAATTGGCCAACCAGAAACAGGATGTGAATGCAATAATGATGCGCATACACACGCACACGAAGAATTAGATTACTTGCGCAAACTAGCGGGTATATAATATACAACCCTTAATTACAGGCTTAAGGTTTACATTTGGGGAAGCTGACAAAACAATTTGTCGCTTCCCCTTTTTAACTTAACATAAGTATTAGTATGTCAGTAGATACAAAATTAACTAAAACCCCGTACACAAAAGAAAAATACACAACGCATGAGTTACAAGAACTTGCTAAATGTGCTATGGATCCGCAGTACTTTATAACTGAATATGTTTGGATTCAACACCCTACCAAGGGTAGACTTAAATTTGAGTTGTTTGATTACCAAAGAGAACTATTAAATTCGTATCACAATCACAGATACAGTATTGCTCTTATTAGTAGACAGATGGGTAAATCAACTGCGGCGGGCGCATACTTGCTGTGGTATAGTATGTTTATTCCAGACCAAACTATTCTAATTGCGGCGCACAAGTATAGTGGCGCACAAGAGATTATGCAGCGTATACGTTTTGCTTACGAACTTTTACCAAACTTTATACGTGCTGGTGTTACAGCATATAATAAAGGATCACTAGAGTTTGACAATGGTAGCCGTATTATTGCTCAAGCAACTACAGACAATACTGGACGTGGTTTAAGTATATCGTTAGCGTACTTAGACGAGTTTGCGTTTGTAAGACCTACTATTGCTCGTGAATTCTGGACAGCATTGTCACCAACACTTAGTACAGGTGGTAAATGTATTATTACAAGTACACCAAACCAAGACGATGACCAATTTGCTCGTATTTGGCGAGAAGCACTAAAGACAACTGACGCATATGGTAATGAAAAAGAAACTGGTAAAAATGGGTTTAAAGCATACAGTGCTGATTGGAAACATCATCCAGACCGTGACCAAAAATGGGCAGATGAAGAAACAGGTAAAATTGGTGAGGAGCGATTCCGTCGTGAACACCTAAATGAATTCATTGCCTTTGATGAAACACTTATTGACAGTGTAAAGTTATCGTTAATGGAAACTAAAGATGTACTCAAGAAAACTGGACAAGTACGTTGGTATAGGCCATTCCAAAATGGAAAAACTTATATTGCTGGATTGGATCCAAGTTTGGGTACAGGTGGCGACAACAGCGCAATACAAATATACGAGCTTCCTGGTATGCGACAAGTAGGAGAGTGGATGCACAATAAAACTCCTATACAAGAGCAAATAAGAATATTACGTGGAATGCTTACTGAAATACAATCAGGAGCACCTGAATCTGAAATATATTGGAGTGTAGAAAACAATACACTAGGAGAAGCGGCACTAGTTGTTATTAATGAAATGGGTGAGGAAAACTTACCTGGCACATTTATATCTGAACCTAGACGTGCTGGATCAAGCAGAGGTTATAGAAAAGGGTTTACTACTACAAACAAAAGTAAGTTAGCAGCATGTAGTAAATTTAAAAACTGGATTGAAACTGATAAAATGGAAATAGCCAGTAGTACACTACTACGTGAAACAAAAACATTTGTTGCTCGTGGTGCTAGTTACAGCGCAAAAGAAGGCGAAACTGATGACTTAGTAATGTCAGCATTGCTGGTGGTTAGAGTCGCACAACAAGTAGCACAGTATGATGAAGTTACATATAACGAGCTTAAAGATAGTTTTAGTGATGAAGAAGATTTAGCACCTATGCCATTTACGTTTTTGGTATAAATACATTATATAGAAAGTTAAAGAGATATGTTGAGTTCAGAATTAGTTGCAGAAAAGATGTTTAAAATACTCAAAGGCAACGGTCACGATTTAAAATTGTATACTGATGAGGGTGCTGATACAGTAGACCCTGCAGAAGCTAGACGATTTTTTATGATAGACACTGGAACTATGATTAGTTTAGATGAAACTGAAAATACTCGTAATATAAAAGTAAGTTTAGGATCAAATGTAGATCATCAATCAATAAAAGAAACGCTAGGACAGATTAAAACTTTGGCCAACCGTAGTATTATTGAATACACACTAAAGAATTTCACCAAGTCAATTGAACCAAAAGATTTCGACTACCAAGCTCAAAAGGTAAAAGACATGAATCAAGATAAAGTAAATGAAGGCATCGGAGCCGCATACGGGAGTAGCAAAAGTAGCTACCAAAAATTAGAAAGTGCTAGACTTGTTATTAAACATAACAAAGCAGTGAATGAAGAACAACGTGGATCACGTAGTAGAAACATTCAAGCCATCTATATTGAAAACAGCGAAGGTGAACGTTACAAGTTTCCAAGTAACAACTTAGCAGGCGGCAGAGCTATGCTACGTCACGTACAAGCTGGTGGTAATCCAATGGATGACTTCGGCAAACATATCGCAGAACAATGTTCAGAATTAAAGAAACTTAAAGAGTTTAGACGTTATAGTGAAAAGAATGGACTTGTTAACGAAGATACAGCAGATATTGTAGAAGCAGTTATTGGACGTATTAACAGTATACGTGAAACACTTAACCGTATGAAGGGCGCAAGAACCTATTCATCAATGATTGAAGCATTTGAAGCCAGCGATGAGCAACTGGACGAAAATGGACTAGATGATATCAAAACAAAATTTACAGTACATCACTTTGATGAAAATGTAGAAGGCGCACTACCTTATGTTCAGTCACTTGTAAAAGAAATGCAAGCAGTACGTGAACACAATACAAAAGTAGCAGAAACAATCAACAACCTTGTAAGTGTTGTTGAAAATAGTGGTAAAACAGTTTGGGTTAAAGAAGGAACTGACATTGTCGGCGATCCTGAAAATCCAATGAACCACACATTTGAGAATTCTTCAGCACGAGCCCAATTAGGCGCAGTGATGGAGTATATTGCTAACGTTCTTGATGAGAGCGAAAGCACAATGTCAAATTGTCTTGCAGAAGCAAGTAAATTGGTTGACAGCATCAACGACGATGCTATACTGGGTAAATCAGCAAAAGCACTTGCTTCGCTGATGCCTAGGCTACAGCCAACACACAATGAGACACCAGTACATGCAGAAAGTGATCAATGGGAAGCGGATATCAATAAAGTATTCGAATCTTATGATATTAATAAACTTTTTAGTTGACAAACTAACGCATGTATTATATATTAGTGATAATAAGTACATTGTCACTTAGGCAAACTTAGGCAAAAGTTGCTCTTAGAGCAACACACATAGGCAAACATATTAGGAGAATAACTATGGCATCATTGGCAGAAATTAAAGCAAAACTACAAGCACAGGACAACAGCGGTCCAGGCAAGCAAAGCGGCGGAGGCGATAACGCAATCTATCCGTTTTGGAACATCCCAGAAAATTCAACAAGTGTAATTCGTTTCCTTCCAGATGGAGATACAGGAAACACTTTCTTTTGGCGTGAGCGTCAAATGATTCGCATGGAGTTTCAAGGAATCGAAGGACAACCAGACAGTCGTCGTTGTGTTGTAAACGTTCCATGTAATGAAATGTGGGGACCAGTTGGAAGCTGTCCAGTACTATCAGAGGTACGTCAGTGGTTTAAGGATCCAAGTCTAGAAGACATGGGTCGTAAGTATTGGAAGAAACGTTCATACGTATTCCAAGGTTTTGTAACTGAAAACTCTTTGGAAGAAGAGTCTCCAGAAAATCCAATTCGTAGATTTGTAATTAATCCAAGTATCTTCAATATTATTAAAGGTGCTCTAATGAGTAGTGACTTTGAAGAACTTCCTACAGATTACGAAGGTGGTACAGACTTCCGTCTTACTAAGACAACAAAAGGTCAATACGCAGATTACTCAACTAGTGGTTGGGCTCGTAGAGAACGTAGCTTAGATAGCAATGAACGTGCAGCTATCGAAACACATGGATTGTATAATCTAAATGATTATCTACCAAAGCAACCAAGCGAAGCAGAGTTGGCAGTAATTGCTGAAATGTTTGAAGCAAGTGTTGATGGTAAAATGTATGATCCATCACGTTGGGGTAATTTTTATCGCCCATCAGGTGTACAAATTGATACATCAAACAGCGCACCAAATAATGGTAGTGCGCCAGCAGCGGCACCTGCTCCAGTAGCAACGCCAACGCCACAACCAGTAGCAACAGCACCTACGCCAACACCTGCTCCAGTAGCAGAAGCGGCACCAACGCCTGCACCAACACCTGCTCCAGTAGCAGCTGAAGGTGACAAGCCAAGTGCGCAGGACATCTTAGCGGCAATCCGCTCAAGAGCATAAATCCATAACATATAGTTAAGGGCGGCAAATATGTCGCCCGACACTTTCTTTCTAGGAGATAATAATGGCAAGACCATTTGATGTAAGTAAATTCCGCAAGAGTATTACTAAAGCGGTGCCCGGACTAAGTGTTGGGTTTAATGATCCAGATACATGGATTTCAACAGGTAATTATACACTAAACAAATTAATTAGTGGAGACTTTGAAAAGGGTATTCCACTTGGCAAAGTATCAGTACTAGCTGGTGAATCAGGCGCAGGTAAATCGTATATTGCGGCTGGTAATATTGTTAAACAAGCACAGGATCAAAACATTTTTGTTGTACTAATTGATACTGAAAACGCACTAGATGAGACTTGGCTACACGCATTAGATGTAGATACAAGTCCAGATAAGTTGCTAAAACTTAACTTAGCAATGATTGACGATGTAGCCAAAGTTATGAGTGATTTCATGACAGACTACAAAAAGGAATGGGCAGACAAGGAAAAGGACGAACGTCCTAAAGTATTGTTTGTGATTGACTCATTAGGTATGATGTTGACACCAACTGATGTTAAACAGTTTGAAGCAGGTGATATGAAGGGTGACTTGGGCCGTAAGCCTAAAGCACTAACATCACTGGTTCGTAATACTGTTAACATGTTGGGCGAATACAACGTAGGACTAATGGCAACTAACCACACATACGCATCACAGGATATGTTTGATCCAGATGATAAGATTAGTGGTGGGCAAGGCTTTATCTACGCAAGTAGTATTGTGGTTGCTATGCGTAAACTTAAACTAAAAGTAGACGCAGACGGCAACAAGACTTCACAAGTACATGGTATTAGAGCGGCGTGTAAGGTAATGAAAACACGTTATGCTAAACCGTTTGAAAGTGTACAAGTGGAGATTCCATATGAAACAGGTATGAGTCCATACAGTGGACTTGTAGAGTTCTTTGAAGCCAAAGATATTCTAAAGAAGAGCGGTAACAGTTTGGAATACACTAGTCACGTAACTGGTGAAGTAATTAAAATGTTCCGTAAGCCTTGGAATGCTAATAAAGATGGCGCATTAGACCTTATTATGAGCGAATGGGACGACCAAAAAGTAGATGACGTTACTGAAGATGCTGATGAACTAAATAACGAGAACACATTATCTGAGGAAACTGATACATATGAAACTGAGTGAAGACGAAATTGAACAGTTCGTGAATCTTTGGATGGCAGTAAAGCCATACATTACAGCAAAGGACAAATATGACGCTTGTCAAAAGTTCTTAATGACCCTAGAAGATTCAATTGATATTGAAGAAGTATCTGATGAACTAGTTGGTTTTGACGGAACTATTGACAAAGTTATCCGAGACAAATATACTGAATATGTAGATTTGGACGAGTTTAACGAAGATGATGAAGAATGGTAAATGAGCTGGTTTAACGATATACGAAAAGATATCAGTAACATTATCCCTGCAATTGATTATTACGAAAAACAATTAGACGAAGCACGTAAAGAGTGTGGCCTTAAAGGCAGTGTCGAAAGACATTCACGAGACATGCCTGGTATAATTGAATATCGTTTTAATCAATTACAGGAGATAGAAGCAATTCTGGAATATCTGAATATTGAACTTCGTAAAATAAAAACACAAAAATATAAAAAGTTTTTAGAGCATTATAATCGTGCTCTAAGTAGCCGTGACGCTGACAAGTATGCTGAAGGTGAACCTGATGTTATCGACCAGCAACACATTTGTAATGAGTTTGCCTTGATCCGTAACAAGTATATGGGGCTTATCAAAGCACTGGATACTAAAGGATTTCAGATTAATAACATTGTAAAATTAAGATCAGCAGGATTAGAAGATATTTCATTATGAGTAAAAAAACATGTGACGCATTTTTTTGTACAAAAAAGACACCAAAGAAGTATCGTTACTGCTACGATTGTGCTAAAAGTAAGGGCTTAATTGGTGGCGGATTTAACTGGGTTGGCTGGCTAATATTAATTCTAATTTTAATGGCATTTTTTTAATAAACCGGCTTGACACCAAGACGTATTGGTGCTATAGTATATGTATAAGTTAAAAGAGGATCACAATGCTTTATAGTGTAATCGGCGGTACTAAAAAAGAACGACAACTAGTAACAGAAGCATTATGGTTTGCTAAAGATTACTGGTTACCACGACACCGTAAACTAGCAGTTGATGTAGAGATTGCGCCAGGATTGGCCGCCGAAGCAGACTGTTTAGAAGGCGATGATGATCGTGAGTATGAGATCCGTGTTCGCAAAGGTCTGAAAACTGAAGACCTTATTACTGCTATCTTCCATGAGTTTGTACACATTAAACAAGATGTACGTGGTGAGTTTCCTATGTTTGAGCCTAGTGATATTCCTTACTTTGAACGTCCGTGGGAAATTGAAGCATATGCTGAACAAGAAAAAATGTTAAAAAAATATAAAAAAAGTTAAATTAGCTATTGACATCTTGGTCTAGAACTGCTAGACATTATGTATAAGTTAAGCAAACAGGAGTTAGCAAATGGCGTATGTATCACAAGCAATGAAAAAAGAATTAGCACCAGGCATCAAAGCAGTACTAAAAAAGTATCGTATGAAAGCCAGCATTAGTGTTAATAATCACTCAACAATTTGTGTAAACATTAAGAGTGGTCCAATTGACTTTATTGGTGAAGCCAATAAAAAGAACCAGGAGATCGCAGAACGCCGTGGTACACCATACTATGAAAATGATGGATACATTCAAGTAAACCCTTACTATCCTGAAACATACGGTGCCGCTAGTGACTTTTTAGAAGAGCTTGTAGATGCTATGAAAGGTCCAAAGTACTTTAACAACGATGACGCAATGACTGATTACTTTAGTCGTTCACACTACACTGACGTTAATGTTGGTAAGTGGAATAAACCATATACATTGGAGGTGTAAACTGATGCAACTTTTCAATACACTCAAGTTTAATGAAGTTGGTCCTGGTCACTTTCAAGCTAAACAGCAGTTTGGAAAGTATCAGCTTAGTGTAGTACTTTTGCCTGGAAAAGCAAAGTATGAAGCGGCAGTTTTTGACGACAATATGTTTGTACAACTACCTGGCATAAATGACAATGATGATGTTATTCCAGGCTTGACACCAGACTCAGTTAATGCTATCATGTTAAAACTAAAAACAATAGAATTAAGGTTCCTTAGATCAACTGGATAGATCAACTGCCTTCTAAGCAGTAGGTTGCAGGTTCGAATCCTGCAGGGACCGCCAGAATACACCTAGTGATGGCAAATGGGGAGCCTCAGCGCTCATAACGCTTTGTTGTAATGACCGAGTTGGTTCGATTCCAACCGCTAGGACCAATAGTACTCCTTAGGAGTACCAAGAGACGTGTTGAGGTTGCTCCTCAGCTAGTATGGGTTAGCAAGTCCCATATGATGAGAAGTGATGTCGCAATCACAACAAAAGGCTCGATGCAAGTATGCCGGCAAGTGTTTGTCGTTAGTGTGGATAGGCGGAGCGAAAGCGTTGAGAACCTCCCACACATACACAGTAATTAGAATAAAGTGCCCTCTTGGTGGAATGGTAGACATTGTTTAAGTTAAAGTTTCTGACAATGAGTTATTGACAGCATACGATAATCATAGTAATATAAGACAAACGTTGTTAGAAGTTGGACTTGCTCCAAAAGGGGGCAACTATTCCAGAGTTAAAAAGTTAATAAGCGGGCGTGGCGAAATTGGTTGAAACGCAAAGGACTTAAAATCCTTCACAGATTAATGATCACGTTGTGGGTTCAAGTCCCACCGCCCGCACCAAAGAATAACCCTAGTGATGGAGAATGGGGATCCTCAGTCTTCACAGCGTCCCGGTTCGAGTCCGGGAGAGGGCACCAAGAATAAGGAAGACTGCTTATTGCTACACACAAGTAGCAACCAAACGTAACTAGCAATGTCAATAAGGCTAGGTGAGGGAGGAAGTGTTGATAGGTGTGTTAGCAATAAGCAGTCTTTATTCCCTCTTAGCTCAGTTGGTAGAGCAATTGACTGTTAATCAATTTGTCGCTGGTTCGAGCCCAGCAGAGGGAGCCAGAATACGGACAGGTGGCTGAGTGGCTTAAAGTAAATTTACTTTAATATGCTAAATAACAGTATAGGAGAGTAAGATGAACTTAGAAGGCATAGGCAGTTCAGGTAAGAAAGGTGTGGTAAAGCCATACTTGTGTAAGACTTGTAACGAAACTAATCCAGACAACTTTTATGGTGGTCAGAAGATCCGGTGTAAAAGTTGTCACATTAAATTAACGCACCAAACACAAAAAGATGTTAGGTTGCAAGCGATTAAACATAAAGGTGGCTGTTGCGAAAAGTGTGGATATAACAACTACACAGGAGCATTACAGTTTCATCACAAAGACCCGACTAAGAAGGACCCAAAAGCGTTTAGAAGATCTAAAAACTTACAGGTCTTTTTAGAAGAAGTAGATAAGTGCGCATTGTTATGTGCAAACTGTCATGCAGAAGAACATGCAATACTTGGAGGTTGGGACGGTTTACGGGCAGTTGGCTGAGTGGTTTAAAGCACCCGCCTACTAAGCGGACGAACGTTAATAGCGTTCCCAGGGTTCGAATCCCTGGCTGCCCGCCAAGATACAGGATAAGTATTAATATGAATAAATGTCCTGAATGTAAATTTGAATTGGATCACAACGACTTTTGTCCAATTTGTAGAGTAAAAAGATAACGCCGCAATAGCTCAGTTGGTAGCTTGCTCAACTAATAGAGCAAATTTTGCTTAAAAGCATAAATACTTTTGAGCAAATAAGGAGCCACTGATGTTTAAGTGCGGTGAATGTAATAAAGAATATGCTACCCAAAGAGCGTTGAACGCACATATGGTAGCACATAAAGAAGGAAGTAGATATAGCGTTAGCAGAGCAGGACCTATAAAAACATTTATATGTCTGCACTGTGGAAATGAAAATAAATGGTCACACTCGACTAAGAATAAATTTTGTAATTTAGAGTGCCAACATAGTTTCCAACATAACGAATACGTTCGTGTTTGGAAGGAAACAGGTAAACTAAGCAAAGGACCAGTTAAACGGTACTTGGCAGAACAAGTAAGTGGTTGCTGGCAATGCGGAATTACTGAGTGGAACCAAAAGCCAATTGTGTTAGAATTAGAACACAAAGATGGCAATTCAGAAAATAACGCTGAAGATAACCTAAGTTTGTTATGTCCTAACTGTCATAGTCAGACATTAACATACAAGGGTAAGAATAAAGGAAACGGACGACATAGTAGAATGAAACGCTATTATGAAGGACAAAGTTTCTAAGCTGATGTGGCCCAATGGTAAGGCAACTGATTTGTAATCAGTAGATTGGGAGTTCGATTCTCTCCATCAGCACCATAATAAGCCGGTCGGGAGTTCAAGTCTCTCAACAGGCACCATAAGCGGATGTGGTGGAATCGGTAGACACGCAGGTTTTAGGTACCTGTGCTTCACGGCGTGAGAGTTCGAGTCTCTCCATCCGCACCATAATGGTCCCTTCGTCTATCGGTTAGGACGCCAGGTTTTCAACCTGGAAAGAGGGGTTCAATTCCCCTAGGGACTGCCAAGTAATGGGTCGTAGCATAATGGTAATGCACCGCTTTTTGGTAGCGTAGAGTATAGGTTCGAGTCCTATCGACCCAGCCAAATAATAGAAAGAAAAAATATGTTAACAGAAGATTTTAAAAGAAACTTTAGTTTTAATGGTTCCGCACCTAGAAGTCAATATTGGGGTACAATAGTAATTACGTTTCTTGCGGTAATTATAGTAACTCCGTTTGTTGAAAGTGGTAGCGCAATGGTACTTTTAATTAGTATGGTGGCACTGATTTCCTTACTGTGGGTTATGCTAGCAGTAACAGCTAAACGATGCCGTAATTGTGGATTAAATCCATGGTGGACCGCCGCAACATTGATTCCATTTATTGGATCAGTTGTTACTATTGTACTTGGTTGTCTATCAACTAAGGATTCAGAAGGATAATAAAATGAAAGAACAATTAGTAAAAGCAGCACGTATGCACGCCGAGGGTGAACTAGAACGTGCCAAAACAAACATCTTGGTATACATGAACCACGCAGTTGGTATTGGTGAACACAGCGATATTGTTGAAGCTATTCAAGAAGAACTTGATAAAATGGCATCAGCAACTGATCGTATTGAAATGCTAAACACTCACTTTTCTGAATGAACCTGAATCCCTTAAATAAGAACACAGTGGACAGGAGTATAAGGTCAGATGTATAGCGTAGAAATGGATCATGATGAGATTACGATCACAATCATGGACGATCACGGTAATTACTCTGACCTTATTATTAATAGTTTTGATGACATTGTCTATATTAGACAATTTGAAGATGATAAAAAAATACCACATGCTATAGCAATATCACCACAACAATGGGAAGAACTGATAGCATCATTTCAAAGCCATGAAGGCTTTTTTAAGACAGTTAACAGGAAAAAATAATGACAGCTAAGACTTTAATCTTTACTATTGGATTGACTGATGAAATAGATAACAATGGTGAATGGATTGTACAGTCAGAACATGAACAACCTGAATATCGTAAATCTTATAATCTATACAAACAGAATCCAGAAGTGGAAAAAGCGTCACTTTCCTGGAAACTGAATATGGAAAATCCATTAGTTGTTAAATTAGTTGAACAATGGGAAAAGATTATCAGAAAACCACACCTTAAGATGATCAACACACGGCATAAGCCATTCCATTTTAATAAAGATTATTTGGATATGGATATGCTATTACAGCATATCTCGCTATTGCCTGACGAAGACATAATATCATTACCCAATAGTGAGTTAATGGATTATGGATTTGGAAAAAGAAACAGCACAAGTTGGGGAGCATTAGTATTGTTTATGGATAACATCTATAATCACAATAATATTAGCAATAGTTATATACATAGTCAAATTGATTATACACAAGAAAATAATGAATTAGCTATTGAGGAAGATTTTGATACTGTTAACAATAGAGTTTTAGAAATACCGTCAAATTTTTACTTAAACTTAAACTTAACTCAAAACAAAAATTCCACTGCTCCAACAATATTTAAAAATCTATTCCATCATCAACAGAATATATTTGAAGAATATGAAGATGAACTAATTAAGTTAGGTTATGATAAAGAATCGTATACAAAACTTCTTACTAGTGAAGTATTATTAATTGGTGAGCCACAAGACTCGCCTACAACTCTTTACGAAACTTTTTCTAAATATCCAACAGTTTGTCGTACTAGCTTAACCAAAGAGGAATAACAATGAAAATTATCGACTCATATACCAAAGAAGAAAAACTCAGCGTAATTATGCTACAAGACGAAGTCTTTAGTGTAGCATATTATGAAAATGATAAATGGGTAGGCGGTATTGAATATCCAAATAAACATATTAATTATGTCAAAGATGCGGCAAGTAATTGGATAGATGGCATTCTAACCAGAGAAACTATCCAAGAATACGGAAAAGTTTCTTAAATTAATTCAAACTATTTTATAACCTATTGAAAACACTGGAAACCTTTGTTCTGTTTTTTGTTGACTTCCTGATCTAGAACTGCTAGAACATTAGTATAAGTTAAACAAAAGCAAGGAATACAAAATGGCAATGGTTAAAACAGTAGTAGATCCAGTAAAATCGTTTGAAGATTTGCAGGGACGAATTCTTTGCAAAGTATTAAAACTTGATGACTACGAACTTCGCTTCCACTTGACTGAAGATCACTATGTGCGTATGTATCATATGCAGGACTGCTGTGAAAGCGTATACATCGAAGACATTGTAGGCGACTTAGATGATCTTGTTGGAACTCCACTGCTGTTGGTTGAAGAAGTAAGCAACTACGACGGCGAAAGCAAAGAATACAGTGAAAGCGAAACTTGGACCTACTACCGTTTTAGAACTATAAAAGGCTCAGTAGATATTCGCTGGTACGGTGAAAGCAACGGATACTACAGTGAAAGCGTAGATATTAAAATCGTAGGTTGACAACCAAGACGTCTTACTGTATAGTATTAGTATAAACAAAGCAAAAGGAATAACACAATGGTAATGTTAAACACAGCAATCCAAGCAATCCAAAACAGTGATCGTGATGAACTAAATCAGATTATTGCAGCAGTTAAATTGCGTCAAACATTCCTTGCTCGTCAAGCATCACGTTCGTTTATGGTAGGTGACATTGTATCATTTACAGGACGCCGTAATGCTACAGTAACAGGGCGTGTTACCAAAGTTAATCAAAAGACTGTAGTTGTACTTGATAACAACTCGTCTACACAGTGGAAAGTTACAGCATCAATGTTAACACCACTAAGCATAGGAGCCTAATCAGATGTGGGCAATTGAAGCAAGAAATTTCGGTGAGAAAAAAGATTACTTTTATCAGTCTGGATTGACAATGAAAGAAGCTCACCGTATGATCGCAAAAATGTCAAACAGTGGCAACTGGGCTAGCTGTCGTGCTTGGGATAAAGTAGCTGAGTGGAAGCAAGAAGAAGCTAACGAACGTATCCGTAAATTTGGTGGAAAGTTATCAGTATGAAAAAGTCAGAAACAGTTTACAATGTGGATCAAGCCTTGCAATTGTCTGTATATGTTGATGATCAGCAAGGGTTTATTAAAAGTGGGTTTGGATTTTACGACAGTGATCGTGGAGAAGAAACTAAAGATAATAAAACTGCGATCTTTCAGTATATGAATGGCACAGTTGATATGCCAGAAATTACTGATCAGCAAAAAGAACGTGCTGTTGAAATACGTGAATATTTTAAAGGTACACTAGTAGCAAAGAAGCTCATGGGTACACTTAATAGTTTTGAAGACGGTGTTATTAAGTCAATAGGCAATAACGAAACCAATAGTTTTGGCATCAGTGTTATTGCTAGTTTACCCAACAGTTTACGTATTAGTAAAAAGCGTGATGACCTAGACACTTGGTTTGACGAACTACGTGACAAAAGTGAGTTTATTGGTAAACGTGGCGAACGTCTACGTTTTGGTGTATATGTTCGTGATGTAAAGTTTATCGCCAAATATGGAATTCACTTGGTAACTTGTGTTGATAAAGATGACAACATTGTGAAGTTCTTCTTTAGTAAAGAACCTGATATCGCAGGATTGCTTGAAGGGCGTAACGTTATTCTTACTGGTAAAGTAAAGCAACATGACGTCAGCAAGTTTAGTCAGTGTAAAGAAACTGTAATTAATTACGTAAGAGTAGAAGAAAGTGCTTGACTTATCGAATACTTGATGTTATTATGAATGTATAAACAGAGCAAATGGAGTGAGAAACAGATGCAACAAGTAATAGTACATAACGGAACATACCGCAATATGCCAGTAACTGACAAAGTCTTTAAGATGACTAAAGAATTTAAGGACGGAGCAACCGGCCCTTATATTACAGTATGTGGCAAAGAGCATAATGATATGCCAGATCGCAATGTCCGTATTAATGTAAAAGGAACAACTTGCTTTTCATTAATGACAAATGGTGAAGTACAAACGCCAGAAAAAACTGAAACAGACGCAGAGATAATTGAACGTCTGCGTGAACGTTTTCAAGTATTAGAAGATATGACATACGCATCATGTGATGGTGTTGTCCGTGGTATGGTTGTTACTGGTCCTCCAGGTGTAGGTAAATCCTACGGTGTAGAGAAGGTAATGAATGAAGCGGAAATGATGAATAAAATGGGCGGGGGTACCACAGGTACTGGACGCAAATATGGAATGGAAAAAGGTGCCGCAAGTGCCATTGGTTTGTACAAGCTACTATTTGAATATGCCAACGAAGGCAGTGTGCTTGTACTAGATGACTGTGATAGTGTATTGTACGATGAGACATCACTTAACTTGCTTAAAGCGGCACTAGACAGTAGCCCAAAGCGGTTCCTGAGCTGGCGTAGTGAAAGCCGTGTGCTTCACAACGAAGGCATTCCAGACAAATTCGAGTTTAAAGGTTCGATTATCTTTATTACTAACCTCAAGTTTGAAAAGACACGTGGTAAGATTAAAGATCACCTAGACGCTATTATGTCACGGTGTCACTATTTGGACCTTACACTGGATACAATGCACGAAAAGTGGTTGCGTTGTAAGCAGATCGTCAGTGACGGTATGTTAACCGAATATAACTTTAGTGAGTCTGATCAATCAGATCTACTGGATTATATACACACTAACCGACTCAAGCTACGTGAAATGAGCTTGCGTATGGTACTCAAGATTGCCGATCTCAAGAAGATGAACGGCGATAAATGGAAGCGGTACGTAGAAATGACTTGTATGCGCCGTAATTCCTAATAGACAGTGCAATAGTAGACCTCCTCTGTCTGCGTCACTCTCACTCAACGCTATTGCACAAACTGGGGCTCGGTAAGACATCTTACCGAGCCTTCTTTATTATAAGTATTATTGACAACCCCCAACAAGTAGTGTAGTATATTAAATATGAAATGTAAAATTATCCTTAAAGACGAGGTTAACTGTAAAGTTGAAGGCCTCGACTTACAAACTCGTCGTAAATGTGAACAGAAATTAAAGTTTATGTTACCATACGCCAGACATGTTCCTGCTTATAAACTAGGACGTTGGGATGGATGTGTTGGTTACTTTACTATGGGCGGTAATACATTTGTTAATGCGCTTAGTCATATCATTCCAATACTACAAGAACAACGATACGAATTTGATATAGAAGACAATCGCAATACTTGGGATTTAAAGTTTTCAGAAATAACTGAAGAACATTTTGCTGACCGAGCATGGCCTGATAAACATCCAGCGGCAGGACAACCTGTTATACTACGTGACTATCAAGTAGGTATTATCAATAAGTTTATTAATAATACACAAAGTATTCAAGAGATTGCTACAGGCGCTGGTAAGACATTAATGACAGCGGCTCTTAGTAATCTAATTGAGCCTTATGGACGCAGTATTGTTATTGTGCCAAACAAAGATTTGGTAACACAGACAGAATTAGATTACATCAACTTAGGTTTAGATGTAGGTGTGTACTTTGGTGACCGCAAAGACTTTGGTAAGACACACACCATTTGTACATGGCAAAGTTTAAACATCATGGAGAAACGTTTCCGTGATGGAGAACAAGATTGGGGACTGGATGAATTTTCTGAAGGTCTAGTATGTATTATGGTAGACGAAGTACACCAAGCAAAAGCTGACGTACTTAAAAAACTACTAACAGGTCCGTTCCGTAATGTACCTATCCGTTGGGGGTTAACTGGTACAATACCCAAAGCAGATTATGAGCGTTTGAGCTTGGAAGTAAGTTTGGGCGAAGTTGTGCATCAGTTAGCTGCAAGTGAACTACAAGACCAAGGTGTACTTGCGCAGTGTGACGTTAACATACTACAAATGCAAGACAGTGTGAGCTTTGGCAACTATCAGAGTGAACTAACATACTTGACAACTGATAAAAATCGTTTAGACTACTTAGGAGACCTTATTACTAATATGGCTGAAACAGGTAATACACTTGTATTGGTAGATAGAATTAAAGCAGGCGAAGGACTAATTGAACGCCTAGGTGAAGATGCTGTGTTTATTAGTGGTAGTATGAAATCAAAAGACAGGAAAGAAGAATATGATGAAGTTAGTGAAGCAAATAATAAAGTTATCATCGCAACCTATGGAGTGGCTGCCGTGGGTATTAACATTCCTCGTATTTTTAACTTGGTTCTCTTGGAGCCTGGCAAGTCCTTTGTAAGAGTAATTCAAAGTATTGGACGTGGAATACGTAAAGCACAAGATAAAGACAGTGTACAAATTTGGGACATTACCAGTAGTGCTAAGTTTAGTAAACGCCACTTAACAGAACGTAAAAAGTTCTACAAGGAAGCAAATTATCCGTTTAGGGTAGAGAAAGTAAATTATAAATGAAAGTATTAACAGTAGAGAATCAAAGTTATGACTTAGACTTTGTTCCAGAAGAAATAGAAGATATACGTTATTGTGTATTAGATTACAGCGACAAGGATAACGCAGATTATATATTTGTACCATTAGTATTTTTGGAAAGTTTTAGTTCTCCTGCCGCGGTGTTAAAAATAGGAAAACATACAGTTAGTGTACCACTAGACTGGCATATAATTGTATGTGATCCAATGGTAGGCGATCCAGAAGTATTGCCTATTACAAGTTTAAATGATCGTGGATTTAAGGCATTTTCGATTAATCCAATTAGTGGATTTATGCCTGAGTTTAACGAAGTAGAAATAGTAAACATTTATCAAGATATGAAATGGTATTTTCCTAAATTAAAGTATGGACATATACTAGCAGTACCACTTGAAGACACAGTAAAACCACTGTGTGTTTACTTTGTAAAAGAAACAAATAAAATACCTGATGTACTGAGTACTGATGATTTATGGTAATATCAAAGGAGAATTTAATGACATTACACGAACAAATCGTAGAAGCATACGAAACATATACTAAAGAGCATGAACTATGGGAAGGCAAAAGCACTAAAGCGGCTGCTGGTAGAGCTCGTAAAGCACTAGGTGAGCTAGGTAAACTAACTAAAACTCGTCGTGCTGAAATCCAAGAACGTAAGAACTCCATGTAATGAGTGGGCAAAGACGATGGCTTAAAGTTTGGAGTAGAACAGTTGGCATGCCAGCTGGACTTAATGACGACGATAAGCCAGAGTTTTTGCCTTTACGACACAACGATGTTATTAAAGCATTATGGTTCAGAACGTTCTGGATTGTCTTGCATATTTTAACATGTTGTGCTATAATAGCTGGTAATGGAAGGACACTTGGAATATGGTAGGTAAACTTAGCATTGCTAACGAAATGCGAGCAATCGATACTAAAAATCGTAATTGGTATAAAACACTTGATGATGAAGAACGTGTAAAGTACGACAAACAATTATGGATACAACAGCGTTGGGCAAGTAGTGTACAGGGCGGTAACGCAGCACAGTACCTAATTCTAGTTAATGACTATTCAAATGTAAACTTTAATCTACTAGCTAAACATCCAGAACTACAACTACAGTCTTTACAAATTGCTGGTGTAGGAAAAGCACAAAAACATGATTGGATGCCGCCTGGTAAAAAAGGTAAAAAGAATAAACTAGCTGAATGGTTAGTAACACAGTATCCAGAATGTAATGATGATGAACTTGTAATTTTAGCACTAACAGGTGACAAGAAAGAGTTTCGTGATATGATGGAACAACAAGGTATGAAACCAAAAGAGATTAAAGAGTTGTTGAAAAAATGAAGTGCGAGTATTGTGGCAAGGTTTTTAAGCGTGAAAGCACACTTATGTCACACATCTGTGAAAAGAAAAGAAGATGGTTACAAAAAGAGTTTCCTGAAACTATAGCAGGATTCTTGGCATTTGATTTGTTTTATCGTTTGGGTATGCAAGGCAAGCCAAGAGAGTATACACAGTTTGTTGATAGTCAGTACTTTAGTGCGTTTGTAAAGTTTGGTAGTTATTGTATTAATACCAATGTTATTGACGCAGAAGCATACACACGTTGGTTAGTACGTAAGCAAGCAAAGCTCAAAGACTGGGCAACTGATAGAATGTATATGCTGTTCATTAGAGAACATCTAAAAAAAGAAACAGTTGATAGAGCATTAGAAAGATTTGTAGAACACGCAAGTAAGACGTCTTACTTTGATACGTTCTGGGAAAGTGCTGGTGGTTATGTTATCGCAGATTGGGCAGAGAGTGGAAAAATATCCCCCTGGATTATTATTTGTAGTAAACGAGCTCAATCAGCACTAAACAATATGAATGAAGAATGTTTCAATCGTGTAGCAAATAGTATTGATGCTACTCATTGGGGTAGAAAAACACAACAACAACCACAAGATGTACAGTGGGTTAAAACAATAATAGACGGAGATAGTAATGCGTAAGATGTATAATAACGTAATAGAGTTTTTTAAAGATAGTTATAAGTTTTCGCCGTTTGCGTTTTACTGCGAACTAGTTGAAGCCGTAATGCTGATTGGTGCTAGTGCGGTATTAACATATACAGTATTAGATCCAGCAACCAAGATCTTTATTCCTATGTATTTGGTAGGCAGTATACTTGGTGTGATCAGTACATGGATTAGACGAGCAGGATTTGCTATTGTACTAACAATATGGTTTGTTGTAATGAATAGTATCGCTATGGTACAGTTATTTTGGTTAGGGTAAAGCATGCCAGATATTGACTTAGACTTTGCTGACAGAAAACTAGCACTAAAACTAGTAAAACATGTACCAGCAAGATTAAAAAGCAAAAAACATAATACAGGTGTATATACACATCGTGTACCAGTAGATCCAGTTAATGGGCTTTGTACAATTGATCATAAAATGGCTGATGACAAAGGCTTTTTTAAACTAGACGTATTAAATGTCAGCATATATAAAGATGTAAGGGATAATGATCATCTGGAGCAACTAATGAATAAAGAGCCAGTGTGGCAATTACTAGAGCATACAGACTTTGTTGATAAAGTTTTTCATCTTTCAGGACATGAAAAATTACTAAAACAATTACGTCCTACTACACTAGAGCAACTAGCGGCAACATTAGCAATTATACGTCCAGCTAAACGGCATTTAGCAAATCAAAGCTGGCAACGAATACTACAAGAAGTCTGGACTAAGCCAGTTGGTAACGAATACTACTTTAAGAAAAGTCACGCCCATTCTTACGCAATGGCGTGCATAGTACATATTAACTTAATATGTGAACAATTAGGATATTAACATGAACAGAGACATTTTTTTACACGATTTGAAGCATACCGGGTTTACAGTTCAGCGTGATGCTTTTGATATAGGCAAGATAAACGAACTTAATGAATTTGCTGAAACAATAAGACCTGAGCGAGGACACACTAAAGATAAAAAATGGATTGGATGGAATCAAGTAAAAGACATGGAAAACCCTAAGACTGACATTGACTGGGCATATTACTGGACTGAACAAGTTCAGCATCCAATAATCAATGAAATGAAAAACACACTAGGACAATACGCAGACGCAGCATTCGGTGAACATAATTGGGTATGGCATGTGCAAGATTTTATTGTATTACATCCAGGTATGAATTTTTATCGTCCACATATTGATACACCTTATAGATTTCCAGAATTTCGATATAATCAAGAATTATTAGGTCTACAGTTTATGGTAATGATGTGTGATTTTAATGAACACAATGGAGCAACAGGGTACGTTCCAGGAACTCACAACTATATATTTGATCCAAGAAGCATACAAGATGATAAAAGTTGGTATACATTCTATGCTGATAATTATCAACAGTACACAGCAAATGCTGGTAGTTTTGTAGCATGGCATCCGAGGCTACTACACAGTACCATGCCTAATAACAGCAATGAAATTAGACGAGCATTATTACTGCATGCGGCAGAAAAATCAACTAGTCGTAAACTAAGTGTAATTGATCCGCAAGTAAACAGTAATATTAGAACTACGTAACTTTACGTACTAACTGAATATTACGGCGTTTAATACGTTTCTGACAAATGTTACTTAGGCTAATAGTTGGCCCATGTACTACTTGAAAGTCTTTAAGACTAAATGTAACCAGTGATGATCTATATTTGCTCCACTGACTTTTAAAAATAATGTTAATAGGGATCATTCTATTTGTCCCCCACCACCATTCTTCGCCTAGTTCAATAAATTCTTCTTTGTCTTTGTCATTTTTAATATTATCAAAACAATACATACTGGCCATCTGATGGTCCTGATTTTGCATTATTCCAACGTACTCGTTACCGCCGTACGAAACTAAAGTTAAGAACGGAAAATTTTCTAGTAGTTTTTGATATTTGTTTGGTATATGTGTCATTATTATTATTACTTATCACTATAAATAGTAGTGGAGATCCGAAACATGAATTATCAAAGCAAAGCATATAGTTACAACCAACGAAGTGAAATTGTTATACCAAATCGTAGAGGTACAACATATTATGGTTCACAAAATCATAAGCCATTAATTGCTTATGATGGGGTTACTAATGATTTTGAATTCTTTGTTATCGATAACAGTCGCAAACCAGTAAGTTTAGCTAATAAAACTTTTAAAGCAAGTGTGGTTAATAGAACAACCAAGACTGCTATTATAACTAAAACTCTTGTTACACTTAGTACTGATACTGGTAGTGTATTAATGCGGTTAACTGAGTCCGATCTAGGTAAATTGTCTCCTGCGTTATATGATGTTACCATTACTTATACCGATAGTGAAGCAATGGTATTTGGACTATACAGTGACCAAAACGCACGGTTAACATATGTATTAGAAGTAAAAGCTACCACAGCTACCACTATTACCCCTAGTCAAGATGATGAAAGTTTAACTGGTGATACTGATACAACAAATAATTTTACTGGTACAGCCCAAAGTCAGAATAGTGACGGCACAAATACTGTTGTAGCGTACACTACTAACTTTAGTGGCAAGTTTTATGCTGAAGGATCACTTGAACAAAGCCCAACAGAAGCAGTTGGCGATTGGTTTACTATTCAGCTTAATCCAGGTGACGCAGAAGATTATTGGACATTTACTGGTGCCACTGGACTAGAGCCGTTTACATTTGATGGTATGTTTATGTGGGTACGTTTCCGCTATGTTGCAGCAGTTGGCAACGAAGGAACACTTGACAAAGTGCTATATAGAAGTTAAACTGCATATATGATAGTTTTAGATTTTGTACGCCAGAGCATTCCTGGTGGCTGGAAACAGTCCCCAAGTGGATGGACAAGTGGTAATTGTCCAATGTGCCATACTCGTGGACACAGTAGAGATACTCGTGGACGTGGCGGTATAATGTTCCAGGACGATAAAGTTCAATATAACTGTTTTAACTGTAATTACAAAACAGGTTGGAGCCCTGGTAACCGAATCAACACAATGTTATCTGATTTACTAGTAGCGTTTGGCGCTGATCCAGCCCAAATACAACGAGTTAATTTTGAACTACTTAAAGAGAACGAAAAAGATCAAGTAGCACAACAGTTTATTTCAACTACTGAACGTAAGGAAAAAGCTAAAATTACATGGCAACCTATGGAATTGCCAAAAAACGCAACTACCTTTGATAAATGGGATACTGATACACTAACTCCAAGACAACTGGAAAGTTTTATAAAAGCAGTACAGTATGTTGAAGAGCGTGGAATGAGTTTCTATAATGGTTGGCAGTGGACACCAGAAAGCCATTTCAGAAATCGTATCATATTGCCGTTTAACTATAAAGGAAAAACAGTAGGATATACAGCACGTTGGGTAGGACAAACACCTGACAAAGCTACACCAAAATACTATCATCAGATGCCCAAGAACTTTGTTTATAATCTAGACAAACAGCGTACTCATAAGTATACGATCGTTACTGAAGGTCAAATGGACGCATTGTTAGTAAATGGCATTGCTACTAGTGGCAATACACCAAGTAATGTACAGTGTGATATTATTGACGATCTAAAAAAAGAAGTTATAGTTGTGCCAGACGCAGATAGCGCAGGCATGGACTTAGTTAAAACAGCTATTCGCAGAGGTTGGTCAGTCAGTTTTCCTCCATGGGAAAGCTGTAAAGATGCGGCAGATGCTGCTGTAAAATATGGTAGACTATTCACAGTGAGGAGCATTATAGACAGTGCAGAAACAAACACAACGAAGATCCAGCTACTTGCAAAATCCTATTGTAGATGATTACTTGCAAAATCCTATTGTAGATGATTATAATATAAGAGATGAAAATTTTTGGAGACAAGTAGATAAGATGAAACACATTAGCGCATATGCTGATTTACACAGTTATTGGACCAAGCATTTTGCTTGGATGCCAACCCGTAGTGATCACAGTGGTAAGTTTATCTGGTTGACAAATTACTGGGAATACGCTATAACTATGGATATGCATGGTAAAGTGCCGCTCAAGGGTGACGCCTGGCGAATGATCTACACTCGAGAGGAATATATATTGAAGAAGCTAACAAATAATGAGTGAAGAGTACACAGAAGATTTACAAAAGTTATATCTAGAGTTTTTACTTGCTGACAAAGATTTGTTTGTACGCTGCAATGCGATTACAAACAGCAAATACTTTGTTCGTAAGTATCAGCCTGTTATGGACTTTATACAAGAACATGTAGATGGCTACGGCGATTTACCAACACATGAACAAATTAAAGCCAAAGTAAGAATTGAATTTGATGATGTAAGAGCAAAGATTACTGATGACCATAAAAAATGGTTTATGGATGAATACGAAAAGTTTTGTAGACACAAGGCACTTGAGGGTGCTATCCTGGAAAGTGCTGATAAACTAGAACGACATGAATACGGAAGTGTTGAGCAACTAATTAAAGATGCTGTTGGTATTGGACTAGCAAAAGACTTTGGGCTTAACTACTGGGACGATCCAGCAGGACGTATACAAGCAATTAAAGACAATCGTGGACAAAACAGTACTGGATGGGAAAGCCTTGACAAGATACTATATGGTGGATTTAATCCAGGCGAACTAAACATCTTTGCTGGCGGATCCGGTAGTGGTAAGAGTTTGTTTATGCAAAACATGGCACTCAACTGGAGTTTAGCTGGCAAGAACGTAGTGTATGTAAGTTTAGAACTTAGTGAAGAACTATGTAGTATGCGTATTGATGCTATGGTTACTAACCAGAGTACTAAAGATGTTATGCGCAATGCTGATGACACAGCACTTAAAGTACGTATGGCAAGCAAAAAAGCAGGCGTACTACAAATGATACAAATGCCTAACGGCGCAACTATTAATGATATCAAGGCATATATTAAAGAATATCAGATACAAAACGACATTAAAATTGATGGATTGTTTGTGGACTATTTGGATCTTATGATGCCTGTTAGCGTTAAAGTTAATCCAAGCGATCAGTTTATTAAAGACAAGTATGTAAGTGAAGAACTACGTAACTTAGCTATTGAGCTTAACATATTGTTTGTTACAGCGTCTCAGTTGAATCGTGGTGCTGTTGATGAAGTAGAGTTTGATCACAGTCACATTGCTGGTGGTATTAGTAAGATTAATACAGCAGACAACCTAATTGGTATCTTTAGCTCAAGAGCAATGCGTGAACGTGGCAGAGTACAGATACAGTTTATGAAAACACGTAGTAGTAGTGGTGTTGGATCTAAACTAGACTTGGGCTATGATATGAATACACTGCGTATTACAGACTTGGATGAAGATGAACAAGGTGAAGAAGGACAAGTAGCAAGCATCTATCAGAGCTTAAAGAATAAAGCAACTGTTAGCCCTGCTGGTACTGAGTCAGCACAGCCTGATAATACCGCAGTGGAAAACGCCGCAAGATTACAAAATTTACTTAAACGAAGGGAATAGTTGTTAAAACATTGATGCCGTTGACCTTATATGTATCTATAATATGATGTACGAACAACGGGCGAAGATATTAGCCTGAATTGTTGCCCGCATCCCATAGCTGTATTAATTCTTATTGCCTATGGATCCTAAGTTCACGATCAGGAAATGCAAAGTTGCTATAAGTACTATCCACCAATGTTTTAACAACAATATTTATAAATAGTATTGATATGAAACGTAAAACGAGATCTATTTTAGAAGAAATTAATTCTATGTCACCAAAGCGTGACAGACGGCAACTTGTTGAAGCAAATGCTGAACAAGTAATTGCTACGGCAATTAACTTAATTGAATTAATTAATGAGACATTTGATAATGAAACTGCGGCGGATTTGAATAAAAGATTAATTAATTCAATTCGCACCAAGGATCCTCGGAAGTTTAAAAGAGGGGTATCAAAGCTGTGAAGATTAAAGACATACTAGGCGGAATGAGCAAACGCAAAATCCGTCGTGGAAGCCGCATCAAAAGATTAAGACAAGAAGATTTACATCTTAGAGAAGGCGGTAATGTATTCCCTGACAGTGTGGGCTTTGATCACAAACTAATACCTGGCATTATGAAATCAATTAATTCAGTACTGGCAAAAACTGGTAGTACTGCTATACCAATTGGTAGTGGAGCAACTCCAACACCTGGTAAAGTAAGTGGTGACTTGGATATGATCGTAGATGTAGATCAGCTAAAACAACATTTTAATATGGAAGACGCTAAAGATGCTGACATCCGTAAAAAGCTACGTCAAGTATTTGACTTAGCAGGGTTTAACACAGGACAAAGTGGTACTAGTGTACACGTAGAAACACCAATTGGTGATAACACACACCAAGTAGACATTATGGTAGTACCAAATGCTGCTAATGCGGCACAATTCCATACACATAATATTCCAAAAGGATCGCCGTTTAAAGGTGTTAACAAGCAACAGATGCTTAGTATTATTGCTAAAGGAAAAGGCATGTTATGGAGTAACTATGTTGGATTGTTTAAACGTTTACCAAACGGTAAAAAAGATCCAGATGGATTTATTACAAGTGACATTGATGAGATTGCTAAATTATTATTAGGCCCTAATGCCCACAAACAAGACATGGGCAGTGTGGAAGCTATTGTAGCAGCATTGGGTAAAGAAGGCGAAGAGCTATTAGCAAATATCAGAGCTAACGATCCAAATTGGAAAGAACAAAGCTAATGCGAGCAAACCAGTTTTTAACGGAAGCTAAAGTAGGGCGTGAATACCAGCACTTAGAAGATCTAGTATTTGCTGAAGGCAGTGCTGGTGCTCTTAGAGCGGCAAGTATACTACAACGACTTGGTCAAGATTCAAATGATGTAGCCATTAAATGGGACGGCAATCCTACTATCTATTGGGGCAGAGAAGCAGACGGAACGTTTGTACTAACTGGTAAAAATGGCTGGGGTAAAAATAAAACTACTAGCAGTGATGAATTAAAATCATTTGTTATGAGTACTGGTAAAGGCGAAGACTGGAGACAGGACTTTGCTAATAACATGGGTGATGTATTTGACATCATGCAACGTAATACACCAAACGATCTGCGTGGCTTTATATATGGTGATTTATTATACTCACCAAGCAAACCATACGTATCAAACAACGACACATATCAATTTGAACCAAATAGTGTTCTATATACTATAGACGCTAACAGTGATCTTGGTAAAAGAGTTGGCGCAAGTAGTATTGGTATTGCGGCACACAGTATATACGGAGAGTTTGGCGACAAAACTGGCACTCCTATTAAAGATACAAAAAGAATTAATACTAATGAAGTTGTAGTTATGGGTCAAACATATGTACCACATCAAGCTAGTGTAGATATTAGCAGTGTAGAAGACATTATAAAAGCAACTAATGCTAATGCTCAAGCAATTGACGGTTGGTTAACACCTGAACAGGGTCTTAGTAATAAAGGTAATATCATTTATACATATGTAAATCAAATGGTAAAACAAGGTAAATTAAAGCAATTACAAAGTGGTTTTTTCGACTGGTTAAAAACTAGTAAAGTAAGTGCTGGACAACAAGCAAAACTAATGGCTAGTGACAGTAATGGATTAAATGCTATACTAGGATTAGTTGTACAAATTATGACAGTAAAAAATAATATTATTGATCAGCTAGACAATGCTCCAGCTGATGTAACAGCAACTACAAAAGGTGAAAGTGGTGGCGAAGGATATGTAGTAGGTAGAGATAAAATTAAACTTGTACCAAGACATCGCTGGACGCCAAACTTATAAATACTACTATGGAACAATATACAGCAAAGCAATGGGCAGAAATCGAAGGCGGACATACTATGAGTGAGGCTAACGAACCAAAATTTGGGTTTGTTAATGATCTCAATGAAGCTAGTAAAATGTACAAAACTCGTCAACAACTTGAAACTGTTGATTTGAAAAACACTGCGGACTTTGCGTTCATGAACTTGCTAACAATGCATATAATGTCACAAAATCCAAGTACTAAACCTATGGCGCAAGATTATGCTAAAAGAACACTTGCTAGCGGTGGTAACTTTAAAAACTATCGTAGAGACGGCAATGATCTTTATCACGCACTTCATAAAATATCAACTAAAACTGGTATCGATGCTTCTGAAAAAGCACAAGCAGCAAGAGTTGGTATACCAGAGCAACAGTTAAAAACATATTTAAGATCCATAGCTGCTGGGCAAAATCCCAAACAAGCTAGTGGATTATTCATGCGTCTTGAACGCAGTCTTGATATTAAAGAAGCTAATTATAAGTCTATTAGACGAATGGCAACTGGATGGCAAGGATTACAAGCAGGACAAAAACAATTAGCAGCAACTAAAATAATTCAATATTATAGAGCCAATGCTATACGTAGTGAACTGTATGAACCATTTAAACAATTTAGTAAAGCAGGCGGATTAATTAATCCAGATATTGCTAGCGCAGAGCCAAAAATTACTGCTAGAAAAATTGCGCAAAGAGCAGCTGTTGGTGCTGCAGCGTTCACTGGTGGATTTGCTGCTGGCAGAGCATTTGGAAGAAGTCTAGTTTAAGGTGTCATTTGATACAACAATACATAGTCTATACACTAGTTGATATTACTGACAATAATAGTAAATCAAAAAATGTTATAGCATATAATCAAAAACAAAATTTTAATACACTTATTCAGCTAGCTGGCATGAGAAGCCAGCCAATATCTATTGCAGTTAAGTGCCTTGAAGCACAAGATGTAGTTGATTACCGCTTCGGTTCAGCGCATAAAGGACTACATCATGTGTGGAAAATTGAATTTGCAGTAGAGCATGCCGACGTTTACATGTTAAACGATAATCCAGTACATTTCTTAGAAAATGATTTTGACGGCGTAGCATTTACTCCTTATCTGACAGAAACCGCAAACTTTGTCACTAATACATTTGAGACTTATGACGAAAAACTATTAAACATATACTTTAAGAAAACGTAGACATCAATAAATAGTATTAAGAAAAAACTAAGGCACAAGACTACGGAGTTCGCCACAAGCCTCCGATATCAAAAGGCTACATAAAAGGCTACTGTTAACAAGGCACAACGATGTGCTGAAGACACAGTTGAGAAGAATTATGTCTATAGCTACAATTGGGACAACCCAGTTAGAGAAACAGAATTTAGAAGCTCACGTTGACCTGTGTGCTGAGAGGTATCGTGTCTTGGAAGAAAAAGTTAACAATATTGATACCCGCCTTAATAATATTGAAAAAAGTGTGACTTCCATGAGAGAAGAAGGCATCCGTGAATTCTCTAAAATGCGTGAAGAAATGATTAAAGCAAATGCCACAACAAATAAAATAATGATGGGAACTGGTGGTACAGTTCTTGCTGGTGTACTAACATTACTAGCAACATTATTAATGTCATAAAAATCTAATAAATAACTATATGAACTTAAACGAACTCACATCAGAAGAACCTGTTGTTGAAGCACAGCTAGTCTGGGCTCGCAAAGGTAATAAAATTGTTAGAAAATTTCGCTGTAGTGTGGGACAACGAAAAGGCAGAGTTGTGAGCGATCCATCACAATGTGCTAAACCCATTGATATGAAGAAAAGAATGACTTTACGTAAAACTAAAGCAAAGATGGGTGCTAGAATAGCTAAAAAAGCACAGCGCACAAAACGTATGAATCCAGCAAGTAAAGCAATACAAAGGCTAAACAAGGTAAAGTAACATGAAGATATTTGATATCATAAATGAGAATAGTAACAGATCTGATATAATTAGAAAAACAGCGGCTGATCTAAATATACCATTTGCGATAGCTATGGAACTTTTTAATAAAGAAAGTAGAACAGGTCAGTTTGATAAGAATGGTAACACTGTAGTCGGTGACACGAATCGTACAAATAATGCATACGGAATGGCTCAAGTTAGATTACCAGCATTAAACGATGTTAATAGATTATATGGAACAAACTATTCATTAGATGATATAAAAAATGATGCAAATATAAATGCTAAGGTAGGATTATTGTATTTTAAAGCACAAGGTGATCATTATGGTGCAGCCAATTGGGAAGAACAACTTAGAGGATATAACGGTGGTCCTAGCGCAATTAAAGGTGATGTAGCATCAGCAAATAATTATGCACATGATGTTTGGAACAACGCAGTATTTAACCACGAAGGACCAGATTCATTAGAGAATTTTAAATATAAAACATTAACAAATGAAGACAAAAAAACATGGATGAAGGACGGCGTTGAAATGTGCAGCAAAGACTGTTGTGGACAACCTGTTACTGAATGTGAATGTGGTCCAGAATGTAAACATTGTGACTGTTACAAAGTTAATGAACGTTATAGTTTAGCTCAAGGCAGATCAGCTATGGGTAAATTTAATAGTGATCAAACAAATATGAATAAACGTATCAACAATAAAATGGCAGATACTAACCGAGAGCTTACAATTAAACAAACACAAATGAATAAAAATGCCAATAGAGACGCAAGACGTCTTCCTACAGGTACACCAAATCGTGCGGCGTACGATAATATGCGTCAGGATTTGTTGAGAGGCAGAGGGATACAAAACCAATGAGAGCATTTGTAACCAAAGGTGGCTTTCCTACATTTATTAATAGTCGTGAAAGTGATTTTTTAGATAGTCATTTTACTGAAGACATTATACTAGAGCGTAAGTCATTAAATGAGCGTGATGCGTATATTGCGCAAAACTTAGTTGTACGTGGTGTACTAGATAAAGTAGTAGACAGTAAAACAACAGGTTATAAACTTAACATTAACAAGTACGGTAAATTATAATGACTAGATCTCTTAAAGACATTTTAACTGCGCAGGTTGAGGAAACATCTGCTATGCTTAACGAGGCTGCAGAAGCTGACGTTGATCTAAAAGTTGCTATGACACAAACTATAACAGAGCAATCAATTACAGTACAAAACTATCGCATTGACATTATCAGTGAGCAGTTTGCTGGTAGACAAAAAAACTTTTATAATGTAGTTGATGGCAACGAAGTAATACACAGTGACTTAGCATTGTTTGAAACAGCAATGGGTATTGTTAAAAAATATATCACTAATAAAACATCAGGAATTACAGAATTAGAAAAGTATGACCATGATTATAGTAATGCGCTATATGAAACTTGGGCACAACAATCTAGAGCAAACAGAGGTGGTATCAATGAAGATATTGCCATTGCTAAAGCCAGTAGGGCGAAGCAAAAAGTACAAGAAGCAAAGCAAAGAATTTTATCACGTCTGTAACAGATGTGTATAAATATAATAAACAACGGGGAATTATACAATGTATTTAAACGATTTAAACTCAGCTGCCCACAACGTAGAAAAAATTAACAAAGTATTGGCTAACACATTTGGTCATAATGTTAATGTTTCTGAAATGAGCAGTGAATCATTAGGGCGTATGTTAAACGCAACTAATGCAAAGATTACAGCAATTAAAGAAAGCAACAGTGCTTATTGGGAAGATAAAACTTATAATAAATTAAGTTTAATTTCACACTCATTACGTACTTACATCAGTGAAGTTGCGCCAACACGTAACGATGGTAAAAAGATGAAAACTAAAGTACGTGAATCAGCAGAACTAGAGCAAGCAGAAGTAATGCTAGCCGCACAAGAGTTAGTTGATGGACTACAAAAAATGGTTGAAGACTTAGCAGGAATGCAAGTACAAAAACTTATGCCAATTGTTGACGCAATGAAAGAACAACTAGGCTTTGAACAAGCAGAAGCATATAATGCTAGTGCTGAAGCGGCACTTGGTGGATTACTTGACTCTGCTAAATCAGCAAAAGGTGAATTAGAAAACGCAACACTTGTAGCACGTGGCGAGCAACCAGCACAAACAATGCCAACAGACATGGGTACAGATACCATGGACCTGGGCGACACAGATGAACTAGACATGGGTGACGAATTTGGTGGCGACGATGCTGCCGCTGGTGATGACAACCAACTTGGACGTGAGTTAAAAGGCGAAAGTGCTTTAGCAGACATGGAAAAAGGTGCGTTAGCTGAAAAAAAGTTTCTAGAGAGTAAAGACAAGCTCTTTAAAATGGTTGAAAGCGGCACTATGACACACGATCAGTTTATCAATATTATTAATGAACTGGACGCAGGTAACAAGTAATGTTAGTTAATGAAGTCATAATAACTGAAGGACAGGACTATGTCCTAAATGGTATCGAAGAATTAATTGTTCGATCTAAAGCACGTGGTATGACTTCAATTAAAACACCAGCATTATTAGCTAAATTACAGTCTAGTGGATATTATTTAGAAATGAAATCACTAATCCGTATGTTAAACAGTATTTCTGCCGTTGGTAGTGCTAACAAACAAGAAGTAAAATTAGATTCAGCTCTCCCCACTGAAACTGATCCTACTGACGACACTGTTAGTAAAATGGCATCAAAACAACTGTCAAAGAAAGATAAGAAACTATGAGTTATCAAGTAAGCGCACAGCAAGCAAGAACAACAGCAAGAAATGATTTAACAATCTTTGATGAAACATCAGCATTGATGCGTCAAGTTATAGTTGATGCTAGTGCTGGCGCTTACCAAACAATAGTAGATGATGGAACTACAATGACAGAGAGTAACCCAACAGCAACCGCTGATGCCAAAGCATATTTTAATGTATGGCAAGGAACTGACATTGCTGATGTTGCTAAAGTTGACCAAATGAAACAAGTTATTAGTTATTTTGAGAACTTGGGTTATACAATACAACGTCAGACAAATACTACTACAAATACTACATTTAAATGGGTAATCAACTATTGACATTGTAGTTCATTAGTGCTATAGTCACTATATGTTAAAAATTACCACACCCTACCCGTATCAAGAATTTAAACGCAAAAGCGTAAACGGCAAACGTTTATACGAAAATCCGTATGGCGATCCTGTGCCCAGTGTTACTACTATCCTGAGTAAAACAAAGGATATGACACACCTCAATGCTTGGAAAAAGCGTGTAGGTGAAAAGAAAGCACAACAAATTGTAACTGAAGCCGCTGGCGTAGGTTCAATAATGCACGAAATGCTGGAAGCATGGAGCCTTAACCAAGAGTATACAGGTAAAACTATGCTACAAGCCAAGATGATGGCAGAGACCGTTATAAAAAACGTAGAAGCTGACATTGACGAAGTTTGGGGTAGTGAAGTAAACTTGTGTTATCCAGGATTGTATGCTGGTACTACTGACTTAGTTGGCATGTACAAGGGGAAGCCTTGTATTATGGATTTTAAACAAACCAATAAACCCAAAAAGCGTGAGTGGATTGACGACTACTTTATGCAAGCCGCCGCTTATGCGATGGCCCACAACGAAATATTTGAAACAAAGATTGAGCATGCCGCTATCTTTATGTGTAGTCGAGATTTAGACTGGCAGTTATTTGAAGTAGGCCCAGAAGAGTTCAAAGTTTGGGAAGAAAAGTGGGCCGGCAAGGTAGCAGAGTTTTATAACCTGTCATAAATACATTATAGAGGAACAGATCAATGGCAGACACACGTATTAGTAAAATTAAAGTAAGGCAAGGCAACTTCGCAGATTTGCCCTTGCTTGATCCAGGTGAAGTAGGATACGCAACAGACAATCAAAGGTTGTTTATCGGAAACACTACTATTAGTGTAGGCACAGGTAATGGCGTAATCACAGCATTTGTTGTACCAAGTACATTAACTACAAACGGCGTAGTAGGAGTATTTGATGACGGTTCACAAGTTAATCCTGCTGATTATAGTATTGTTGGAACTACACTAACGTTTGCTACTGCTCCAACTGGTGCTATTACTGCCAACTTTAATGGTGAGATTAGCATGGAACGTTACGCAACGATTCCAAACAGCCTTTCTCTAGCTGCAAATGGAAATAATGTAGTAACTGGCTTTAGTATTGATACCACACTATACAATATCGCTATCATTGATTATACATTAGAAAGTACTAATGGTGTACGTGTTGGCCAAATCAGAATGGCAACAGACATTAGTGCTTCAACAAGCGCAATTGATGATAATTATACCGAAACCGCAACAGTAGATGTGACCTTTAGTGCAGATATTAGCGTAGCAAACACACTACGTTTAATGTACACTGATGGCGCTAATACTATAACGAAATTTAAATATACATATCAACTTTGGAACAGCAATTAAATAATCAAGCCTGGTATGAGTCACCTAGCAAGCGTTTAAGTATGTGGCGTGACTTCCGTAATGGCTTGGATCAAACAAATACACTTGATGTAAGTAAGACTGTAGTACAGTGGTGGCAAAGTGCTCCATTGGTTAACATATCTATTGATCCTGTTAACCCAGAACAGTGGCCAACACCTTGGGAAATGTTACATCAAGGAAACTTTTGTCAAAATAGTGTCGCATTAGGAATGGCATATACTATCTATTATGCCAATCCAAACATACAAAATGAGCTACTGTATGTAACATGTATTGGTAAAAGTTTTCAGCGTCTATGTGCGCTGATCGATAATAAACACCTGCTTAACTTTGATCACGGTAGTATAAGTACATTACCCACTGAAGATATATGTTCTGTTTCCTACAGAACTAAAATAAAAAACATAATAAAATAACAAATATACCCCGAACTACGATGATTCGGCACTAACATGATATACTATAAGGACGAAAACAGTATGAGCAATATTCAAGTAACAAAAAGAGATGGAAGTAAAGAGGCAATTGACCTCGAAAAGCTACATAAAGTAGCTTTTTATGCCTGTGAAGGTATTAATGGAGTTAGTCCTAGTCAAGTTGAGATGAAGAGTAACTTACATTTTTATAATGGTATTACAACTGATGACATCCAAGAAACACTTATTAAAAGTGCTTCAGAGTTAATTGAAGAAGATGCCCCAAACTATCAATGGGTAGCAGGGCGCCTTATTGTGTATCATTTGCGCAAACAAGTATACGATAGCTTTGAACCTTGGCATATCTTAAAACTAATTACTCGTAATGTAGATGAAGGATGGTATGACCCAGCGTTGCTCACTGAATATACTGCTTCAGAATGGGACGAACTTAATGATTATATTAAACACGACCGTGATCAAGACTTTACATATGCCGCTATGGAACAATGGCGTGGCAAGTATCTTGTACAAAACCGTGTTACAGGTGAAAAACTAGAAACACCACAAATGGCATATATGCTAATTGCAGCGACATTATTTGGTAGTTATGACAAAGAAACAAGATTAAAATGGGTTAAGGATTATTACGATGCCATTAGTACTTTCGATATCAGTTTACCTACTCCTGTTATGGCAGGCGTGCGTACTCCGCAGAGACAATTTAGTTCGTGCGTTCTTATTGAAACTGGCGATAGTCTCGATAGCATTAACGCAACTACTAGTAGTATTGTCAAATACGTATCACAAAAAGCAGGAATTGGTATTGGAGCAGGAAGTATACGGGCTCTCGGCTCCCCCATACGTCGAGGTGACGCATATCATACCGGGGTCGTTCCTTTCTTTAAAATGTTCCAGTCTGCTACCAGATCATGTAGCCAAGGCGGCGTGCGAAACGGAGCAGCAACATTATATTACCCGATTTGGCATCTCGAAGCAGAAGATCTACTAGTACTTAAAAACAACAAAGGTATTGAAGATAATCGTGTACGTCAAATGGACTACGGTGTACAGTTTAACAAACTAATGTATGAGCGTTTAATTACTGGCGGAGACATTACCTTATTCTCACCTAGTGATGTACCAGGACTATACGAAGCATTCTTTGCTGACCAAGACGAGTTTAAACGTTTATATGAAACAGCAGAGCGTAATACAAGACTACGTAAGAAGACAATACCAGCACTTGAGTTGTTTAGTCACTTTATGGGAGAACGCAAAGATACTGGACGCATTTACTTACAAAATGTTGACCATTCTAACGAGCATGGTTCGTTCAAAGCAGATATGGCACCTATTAAACAAAGTAACTTGTGTTGTGAGATTAATTTACCTACAAAACCACTTAATGACTTTAATGATCCAGATGGTGAGATTGCCTTATGTACACTAAGTGCTGTTAATTGGGGCAATGTACGTAAGCCAAGTGACTTTATCCGTATTGGTAAACTAGCAGTACGTGGGCTTGATGCTCTACTCAGTTATCAGAACTATCCAGTAATTGCGGCAGAAATGGCAACCATGGGTAGACGACCATTAGGTGTAGGTATTATTAACTTGGCATACTGGATGGCACGAAACAATATGACATACAGTGAGCCTAATCTAGAAATGATTGATGAGTATGCTGAAGCATGGAGTTACAGTTTAATTAAAGCAAGCGCAGACCTAGCACAAGAGCAAGGCGCATGTTTGTGGAATGACCAAACAAAATATAGTGATGGTATCCTACCTATTGACACATATAAGAAAGATGTTGATGAACTAGTAGCACACAAAGAACGTATGCCATGGAAAGAACTAAGAGTACAATTAGCTAAAACAGGTATCCGTAACTCAACACTAATGGCTCTTATGCCTGCTGAAACGTCAGCACAAATTAGTAATGCGACAAACGGTATTGAACCACCACGTAGTTTAGTAAGTATTAAACAATCAAAACATGGTGTACTAAAGCAAGTTGTGCCTGGTATCCATCATCTCAAAAACAAGTATGAACTACTATGGGATCAGACATCACCAGAAGGATACTTACAGATTATGGCAGTGTTACAAAAATATATCGATCAAGGTATTAGTGTAAACACAAGTTATAATCCACAGCACTTCCCAGATGAGAAGATTCCAATGAGTAGTATGCTACAACATCTAATGATGTTCTACAAATATGGCGGCAAGCAGTTGTATTATTTTAACACATATGACGGAGCCGGCGAAATAGATATTGACAAACTGGAACAATCAAGTATAGTGGAAGATAATATAACAATTGAAGACGATGAATGCGAAAGCTGTGTAATATAAAGAGAGAGATTGAATGAGTGTTTTTGACGTAACTAACAAAGGTAGCCAAACAAATAACTTGGCATTCCTTGATCCATCAGGAGGAGTAACAATTCAACGTTACGATACAATGAAGTATCCTAGCTTTGATAAGTTTACAGACAAACAACTAGGATTCTTCTGGCGTCCAGAAGAAGTTGATACATATCGTGATGGGAAAGACTTTAAACAGTTGACGGACCATGAGCAACATATCTTTACAAGTAATCTTAAAAGACAGATCTTGTTGGATAGTGTACAAGGGCGTGGACCAGTGGAATCGTTTGGTAGCATTGTAAGTTTACCAGAACTAGAGAACTGGATTATTACCTGGACATTTAGTGAAACAATCCACAGTCGTAGTTACACACATATTATTCGTAATGTGTATAATGACCCAAGCGTTATCTTTGATCAACTTATGGATATTCCAGAGATCATTGAATGTGCTGGAGATATCTCCAAGTACTATGACGATCTAATTGAAGGCGCTAGTTACTACAATCTACTAGGTGAAGGCGTACACACAGTTAATGGCAAAAAAGTTGTAGTTGATCTGTATGAACTTAAAAAGAAACTATGGTTAGCACTAATGAGTGTTAACATTCTTGAAGGTGTTCGCTTCTACGTTTCATTCGCATGTAGTTGGGCATTTGCTGAACTTAAAAAGATGGAAGGCAATGCTAAGATTATTAAGTTTATTGCTCGTGATGAGAACCTACATTTAGGATCAACACAGCTATTACTTAAAACACTCAAGAAAGACGATCCAGTGTTTGAACAGATTGCTCGAGAAACAGAAGAAGAATGTATCAAGATGTTTACTGATGCTGTAGATCAGGAAAAAGCCTGGGCGGACTATTTGTTTAAAGACGGTAGTATGCTTGGCTTAAACAAAGAGCTACTAAGTCAGTACATTGAACACATTGCCATGAAGCGTATGGGCAATGCTGGTCTTCCTAAAATTTACAATCAAGCTAGTAACCCATTGCCTTGGACAAAGAAATGGATCGCTGGTGGAGATGTACAAGTAGCACCACAGGAAACAGAGATTACAAGTTATATTAACGGTGGCACAAAGCAAGATGTTACCCAAGATACATTTAAAGGATTTAGTTTATGATTACAGTATACAGCAAAAACTTATGCGGTTACTGTGACATGGCTAAGGATTATTTAAAAAAGAACGGATTCGAGTTTGAGGAGATCAATGTCGAGTCTGTTCCAGAAGCACGTGAGTTTCTAATTACAGAAGGTCACAGAACAATGCCACAAATTTATCATGATGGCAAATTATTAGTAGAAGGCGGCGGTATGGCGTTAGTAAGATTACAACCCGAAACTGTACGTGAACTTATTGGAGAAGTAAAACTAAATGTTAAAGATTTCAAACTTTAAAAAAGGCGATGTAATGACTGTTAAATGTAGCACTGGCGAAGAAGTCGTTGCTAGATTTGATTCAGAAGACGACAACGCATTAAATGTAGTAAAGCCAACAGTGCTTACAATTAACCCACAAGATGGTAAAGCAATGCTTATTCCTTGGATTATGAGTATTGATACAAAAAGCAATGATCCAGTGTTTATTGGCAAAGCGCAAGTTGTAGCAATTACAAAAACTGAAAAGAACTTAGCTGACGGATATATGCAGAGTACAACTGGTATTACGACAGCAACAGCGGCAGAAAGTAGTCTGCTTATCTAATAAATACGTGTATGAACTTTGTACACAGAAATAATGACAAGAGACTATGTGGAGCCTCAACTAGAGCTATAGTTAATAATGTCAGAGTAAACGGACAATTTATTAGTACAGAGGGCGACCCCAACAGTCATGGTGGGGGCGTTCTTCAAGCTACTGCGACTAGTGGTAGAACTCGTGCTGGCGGTAAACCTATCATCATTTTAAATGACCCCTCATCAGCAGACAGCTATTGCGGACGACCAGGTTATGGTCCTGAACACTGTGGACCATCAGCGACAAGCGCAAGCGGCGATGTAAGAGCCGGAGGGTAACATGGCAGACTTTACTGATTTTAAAAATGGCTTACAAAATGCCAATGACTATCTTGATACTAAACATCATTTAAGTGGTACCACTGCTTTAGGTAATAGTAACTTACGAGCAGTAGCACAAGCAGAGTATAGTTTTACATTACGTGAACTGTTATGTGGTGTACTAGGCGGCAATGGTATAAAACTTCCAAACATTCAGATTTGTATGAGCGCAAACATTAATGCGCTACTGGGTATTCCAGCATTACAGGGCGAGCTATATGATGCGTTATCACAATTAGATGGCGCAATGAACGACTTTATGGATCACACTAAGTTAGATAGTATACTTGGACGTCTTAATGGTGTATTGGCAGAAGCACAAAATGTTGCTAACATGATTAACTTTTGTAGCGCACCAGTAGATCCAATCGCTATTCCAAATATGTTAGAACGAGCAATGGGCAGTTTCCTTGGTGCTGGTAAAAATTTAATTGATCAAATTGGTAGCATTGTACCTGGTCAAGTGTGTGCTTGTATAGGAACAGGCGGCTTTAACGGTAACGTGTTTAATGGTGGTATACTAGGAAATATTGCTAATAATATTGATGCTATTAATGCTGGATCACTTGGACAAAGTGTAATTGATAGTATACGTAACGATATCGAAGGTGTTGCTGGTGGTATTAAAAACTTAATTAGCTTTGAAAATAATATTAATGGATCATACAGTTTAGGCGGAAGCCAATTTGCTACTCCTGACCCAAGTTGTAATAGTGGTGTTGGTGTTATGCATAACCCACAAAACGGAAGTGTTGCTAGTAATGCTAGGTTAGCTTCAAGTATGAAAGGTTTATATGACAAACTTGCTGGTTACCCAGTTACATATAGACCAGGAACTTCGCTTGGTGGGTCAAATGGATCTGTACCAATTAGCGCAAGTAACTTGTCACAACAAGAATCAGATCCAATTGAATACGAAAACATTTTCAAACTATTGTTTGATGATGACTTCCTGACATTATTAGATCAAGCAGATGATCCACAAAGTAATGTAGACAATCAAATACCAGTATACGATTATTGTGGTACAATTATTGGTTATACTACACAGGTAGTACAACGTGAAGATGATAAGAGTTTAGGTAGCGATCCTACAGCACCCAACAGTCCTGGCTACTTGGCAGGCGGATTAAGTACCAGTGATGGAAATACAGCTACGGATAATCCAACAGTAGCAAGTGGTTCTATTTCAGTACAAAGCGGCGGTGGTGCTAATGTTTATTTGGTTAATAGTGAAGCTGCACAGTTAGCACTACAAACAAATACAAATGATTTAGTAGTAAGAACAGACATCTTAACTATATTTGCCCGTTTAGATACAGCATCATTTAACTTTGGTACAATGTCAGACTATCAACAAAGTAGTGTAACATTTACAGCATTTGGAAAAAACGTTAATGAATTGTCTGGTACAGGATTTGTAGCAAAAGATGGCGCAGTTGCTATAGCAAGGTCAATTAATGGTACTAATAATGAAATAACAGTTATTAATGGCAGTGGCGCTGGTGGCAATCCTACTATTGGTTTAGCTGATAACACAATTATACCAGGACAAGGTTCAATTACTATACCAGTTGGTAGCTCTACTCAACGATCAACACCAGCTAATAGTGGTATGTTACGCTACAACAACACAACTAATGAAGTAGAAGCATATTATGCTAGTACAAATAGTTGGAGAGATATAGCAACAATTGATGATATCAATGCTCAAAGTAATATTTTTGTTAACATAGGTACTGGTGTAGAAGTATACAAACAAAAAAATGTCAGTAATGAACAAGAATTCAGAAAAATTAATGTTAGTGGTGCTCTTAGTGTTGTACAAAATACTAGTGACATCACTATTAGTGATACACTAACTGCTAGTAATTTAGGTACTGGAGCAGAGATATTTAAATCAAGAGTAACAAATGATTTACAATTCAGAAAACTAAAATCGTCCAACAATAGTGTAACGATTACTGAAAACGCTAATGATATTGATTTAACTATACCAGGTGTAGGAAATACAACCTTAACAACTACTGATGTAACATCAACACCAGCATTGTTTAATGGATTGGTACTTAGCCCTGGTACTAACAAAACTTGGTTCTTTAAGATTTATGTACTGGCTGGGCAAGCTCAAACTAATCGAGCTTGGCAGATACAAGGCGTAGTACAAGATATTAATGATGCAGATAGTTTTGTTGGCGCAGTTAGCCGTATAGACTACCAGCGTAATACTGGAGATGCAGAAGCATTTATAACACCTTGGAACGCAACTACCGCATACTCAACTGGTGATCAAGTTGAACATGACTTAATTATATACCAAGCAATTAATAATATTTCTGCTAACACTCCAAGTTCTTATACAAGTCCAGATACTAATTATAGTGATTGGACTGTGATTGACGCAGGATGGAACGCTACTGTAGCGATCTTTAATAATCAACTATCAATAAGAGTACGTGGAGACACAAGCACTGTAAACTGGAGTGTTAAACTAGAATACGTTGAATTATAAATAATACTGAAGAAAACACTTGACAAATAAGTCGTTTTGCCGTATATTATGTGAAGTAATAGGTTATGGTAAGACGTCATGGCACAAAACACTATAACTTAACTATAGGCAAATGAAAGGCAAAAAAATGAGATCGAAAGATACTGGAGACGGGCGCAAAATTATGGCAAAGGTCGAAGTACCCTTGGGGGTAGACGACATAACATTATACGCATTAAGATACCTCGATGAGATTGGAGATAACGATCCACGAGAAACTGTATTATCAAGCACAAAAAGAGAAATATTTGGATTTGCGAAAAGAGCATTGTTCTTATACGGCGCAAATGAACCAAAACACTATGTAACAAACAAACTTAACGGACAAGTAAAAGTAGTTCGTAAAATTGTAGAATATAAATTTCCAGAGTGTGATTAATGAGTAATGTAATAAACTTCAATCTAGAGAGAGCAGTGCGTAAAAGCGGATTGCATCGAGCAGAATGTAAACAAATGATTGAAGACGGATTTGATCCACTGGTTCCAAATGATGTAGAAGAATACGGTGACTGGTTTTCAGTAACTGGTAATTTCCATCAGGAACACAATTGGACAGATGAAGCAATACATATGTTGCTTACTGAAATTTTAGCTCAAGACCCAGAATAAATACATAAAACAAAGAAGTGGACTAAAACTTGAGCGATACCCTGGTTTTGAATGCAGACGCACAACCTGTTAGTTTCTTACCATTAAGTGTGGTACAATGGAAAGAAGCAGTAATGTATATGTACCATGATAAATGCACAGTGCTTGACTGGTATGACGATTGGATTGTCCGATCTCCCAGTTGGGAAACAAAAGTGCCAGCAGTTATTATGCTGAAAGATTTTAAGCACAAAACACGTAGGCCCCGATTTAGCAAAAATAATTTGTTTTTGCGAGATTTATATGAGTGTGGCTACTGTGGCGAAAGACATCTGAAAAGTGAACTTACAATGGACCATGTCCGACCTGTATCAAAAGGCGGCAAGACATCCTGGGTCAATTGTATTACCGCATGTAAGCCTTGTAACTGGAGTAAAAGTGATAAAGTAGGACCAAATTGGCGTCCGCTATATAAGCCTTACCAACCAGGATACTATGAACTTGTACGCAAACGTAAGCAATTAGATTTTGCTGTACGACATCCAAGCTGGTATCAGTGGCTTGATTTAGAAGATACTTAAAAACTTCTTGACAACTTATAACATTTATGTTAATATATTGAAGTTGTGTGACTGTTCACACACCGGGAGACATAACCCGTAAAACCTAAAAGGAGATAAACTATGGATATTCTTAAAAAGATTAAAGGATGGGCTGCTGGCCTAACAGACTTGGGACTTTCAATTGTAGCACTACTGCTAGTTGTTGAAGTACTAGGATTAGGAGCGATTCCGTTCTTCCCAGAAACAAGTGTAGTAAGCAACGTATCAGCGATGCTAGGCACACTAAGCGCAGAAGGCCTAATGGGCTTGATTGCTATCTGGGTACTATATGCTATTTGGAATAGAAAATAGACAGGATTTAATTTAAAAAAAATTATAACCTATTGAAAACGCAGGAAACTTTTCCTGCGTTTTTGCTTGACACCAAGACGTTTTGGTGCTATAGTCGTAGTATGATAACAAACAAGGAAACAAAAATGATGCTTACAGGTTACACAGAACAAAAAGTTATTGAAAACTTTGCTGACGCATATTTAGATGGAGATGTAGTTCGTTGGGTATCCAATGACCGTGTTCCATTTCTTGATATGGTAACTGACTTTGCAACATTAGGTTTGATTGCTGATTTTCAAGTTGAAATTTCTGAAAACACTCGTAAGATTGAACAGACATCATTCTTAAAAGAGTACATGATTTCACAAGCTAACCGTTCAGAAGAACAAAAGAACGAAGAGCGTATGATGGCGCAAGCAGCATTTGGTCCAGATACTAAAGTTGTTAACGTAATTACAGGAGAAGTTTTATAATGTATAATATGGAAACTGCACTAGTTGACTATATCAACGCTCAACGCAAAGAAGCTGAAGAGTTTTCAAAGCAACCTGGTTGTTGGATGGGTATGATTCCTGCGGCAACTGAAACTGAGTATTGGAATGATCGTGTTCCTTCAGGTACTCTTAAAGAATATAACCGTATTCAACTTGTAGAAGATGCGTACTATATTACTGCTGATTATGTCAGTAAAAGTTATGCCCGTTCTTTAGACTTTGCTAATTGGAAAGATAGTGCTATTGAACGTCACATTGAAAATATTTGTAGAGAAAAGGAAGCTGCGTAATGACTATTGAATCACAACTACCAATTGATGTACTCAATAAAATTGAGAACGTATATGATGATGTACACGGCGGGCCATATGATCGTGGTGGCGCTGACAGTTATTATGGACGATCTTTTGATCCACATTACTGGCCTCAAGGTACACAAAAAGGTGCTCGTGTTGAAATGAAAGACATGACTCCACTGGAAATTACTGCCTATACCAAAGGCTTTAATGATAATGAAGACGCAGGTATGTTTAAGGAATGGTAATTAATGCTTGACATTTGTAGTTTTAATCTATATATTATTTAAGTAAGGAGTGTTTATTATGGCTACATTTGAAATTGAAACAATTGAATACAACAGACACGGAAGTGTTAAAAAAGAATGTGAACTATTTGGTAGTAAAAAAGAAGCTATCAATCATATGAGAAAGAAAATTAAAGATCGTCATGGCTTACTACAACGAGGTGAGATTAAAGACGGCGAAGTTAAACTTCTCGATGACCGAGGAACTGTCCGACAGAAAATTAAATTTGGACAGATTATATAAACTCTTATACATGAGGCAAAGAGTATGAAAAAACTTATTATGGCAGTTATGATGTTTTTCGCATTTACTCCAGTATCATCAGCAACAGACTTTAAGCTAATTGAAGAATTTCCTGAAGTACGCTGTATGGCATTAAACATCTACTACGAAGCACGAGGAAGTAATTTAGCAGACAGAGCAGGTGTTGCTGATGTAGTTCTTAATCGTGTAAACGATATACGTTATCCCGATACAATCTGCGAAGTAGTCAAGCAGGGGTTACAAGATGATAACGGTAACATGCGCCGTAACAAGTGCCAATTTAGTTGGTACTGTGACGGCAAAGCAGATAACCCACAAAACCAAGATCTTTGGGTAGATGCTCAAACTCTTGCGTGGAACGTAGTTCAAAACGGCAAGCACCGTGGACTAACAGAAGGCGCAACACACTACCACGCTACATATGTACAGCCTAATTGGGCGTCATCCTTACAGCTAGTAGGACGTATTGGTGCGCATATTTTTTATCGTTGGGAATGAAAATACATAAATATATGTATGAAAATTAACGAAGTAATAAATCAACCACTTGAAGAAGGTCCAAACGACCCTCATATTTTTAAAGCAGTGTTTATGGCCGGTGGCCCAGGTTCTGGAAAGTCTTATGTGGCTAGAAAGATGCTTGGATCTAGCGGCCTTAAATCTGTTAATAGTGATGAGATTTATGAATATTTGGCGCAGAAACAAGATATGGATCTTGGAGATCCAGAAGTTGTTGGTAGTCAAGCAGGTCAAGAAGTACGTGATAAAGCCAAAGAGCTTACACAGAAAAGACGTACTCAATATTTAGATGGTCGTCTAGGTCTTGTTATTGATGGTACAGGCAAAGATGTTGCTAAAGTACAAAAAGATAGTAATGCGCTAAAGTCATTGGGATACGAAACAATGATGGTGTATGTAAACACAAGTGAAGAAGTAGCACAAGAACGTAATAAGCAACGTGCTAGAAGTATTCCAGCTGAAATGGTTTCCAAAATGTGGAACCAAGTTCAACAAAATCTAATGCAGTTTCAGCAAGTTTTTGGCGCCGCTGATTTCCATGTAGTTGATAACAGCGGGGGTCAAGAAAACCCAGCTCGTGAACAGAACTTTAATCAAGTATTCAAAAACGTACAAAAGTTTTTAACAACGCCGCCTAACGATCGGCGTGCGCAAAAATGGTTGGCTGCCCAAAAGCCTAATCAGGAACAATAAAATGTACGATTATAAATGTTTAACAATGCGAGTTATTGACGGCAGTACGATAGATGCTGAAATCGATCTTGGCTTTAATGTATTAGTACGACAACGTATTAAACTTCATGGAGTAAATGCTCCTGATATTAAAAGCTCTGATCCAAAAGAAAAAGAACGTGCGCAAAAAGCACGTAATCGACTAGCAGAGCTAGTTGGAAAAGAATTTTACTGTCATACAATTATGAATAAGCGTGGCAAGGCTGGTAGAACTCTTGGACATGTCCATATTATGGACGCTAATGAAAACCGTATTGACGTAAATCAGATTCTTATAAACGAAGGCCTAGCCACTCGGTACGGAGATTAAATCATGTTATTTGGTATTTTAACTTTATTAGTCGCACTAACTATCAGTGGAGTTGCGATTTACTATAGTGTAGCAGGGCTAGTTGCTATATTTGCAGCAGCAAGTATTCCTATTATTATAATGGGCGGCGCACTAGAAATTGGCAAACTAGTGGCGGCTGTATGGTTACACAAATATTGGGATCGAGCAGCCTGGTGGTTGAGAGTATATCTTAGTATAGCAGTACTAGTACTGATGTTTATTACAAGCATGGGTATCTTTGGATTCTTATCTAAAGCACATATTGAACAAACTGCCGCCGCTAATGAACAAGTGGCAACACTGGAAAGATTTGATGCGGAGATTGGCAGAGAACAAGAGATTATTACTAGAGCTAATGAACGTATTGCCAAAGGAGAAGCTGATGCTGACAAAGAAGATGTTGGTATACAAGAAAAAATAGATAAAGAACAACAACGTATTGATGGCGCATATACAAGACGTCAACCTAGCATACAAGAGCAACTTGATATTATTAGTGCCGCTGAACTAGCACTTGATGGAAGAGTTGCTGTATTTTCAGATGAAATAGCTAGCTTAGATACAGAAATAGTAAGATTAAATGGATTAATATCAGAGCTTAGAACACAGTTATCCAATACAAGTGTAGCAAGTGTAGAGGAACAAATACAGCCTTATAGAGATCAAATTACACAACTTGATAATGATATTACTAGACTAGACACCCAAGCGGCAGATTATGAAGCTCGTATTAGTGAACTAGTACCAGACTATAGTGCAGTTGATACACTAAAAGCACAAATTACAGCAATTGAGGAATCAATTGTTATTACCACAAACAAACTACAAAGTACAGAACGTGCTAAAATACAAGAAGGTCAGGCAGTAATTGGTGTTACTAGTGACGGACTATTTGGCAGTAATACAACTCGTGCGCTAAATGCTTGGGTAACAGCACAGCAAGAACGCATCGCACAATTACAATCACAAGAGACAGAACTAAGATCACAAGCACAATTAGTTATTAGTTCAGAGCGTGAACGTTTAACTGGCTTAGTTACAGGGCTACGAGGATCACAAACAGAAAGTGTACAAGCACGTAAGCAAGGACTATTAGATACAATTGATCGTATTAGAAATGATGCGTCAAGTAGTTTACAAACACAACGTGATAACATACAAACAAAAATTACTATAGTACTTGATACAGACATACCTGCTGTTAGAGAGCAACGTAAACTAGCACAGGATAGTATTACTGATTTACGTAACTCACCAGATCGTAAAATTGAAAATGCGCAAGCAGAAATGGCTAGACTACGTGAACTAGCAGAAGCAGAGATTTTACAGTCACAAAGTGTTATTGAAAGATTACGTGCTGAAATTCAGATAGGCGATGATGTAGATTTAGATACATTAACTGACGCACAGTTAGCTAGAATTAAAACAGCAAACGATAATATTGACCGTATTACAAATGAAAAGTTTGCGCTACAAGCAGAAGCTAGAAAGCTAGAAGCAGAAGTAGGACCTGTTAAGTATTTGGCAGAGTTTATATACGAGGATGCTGATCGCACTACACTAGAAGATGCAGTACGTTGGGTAATACTCATTATTATATTTGTGTTTGATCCATTAGCAGTTGCACTACTAATTGCAGCACAGTATATATTTGAATGGCGTAGAGCAGATCGAGGATTGCCGCCAAGAGATCCGCCACCAGTAAAAAAGCCTAAGCCTGTAGTTGAACCAATAGTGGAAGAAAAGCAGGAAAGCATACTACCAGAATTACAAGAAGTTACTAACAACACAGTAAAGACTCCTATGGCAAAAGTTGTTAAACCTAAGCCAGATAATAAAAAGGTTGACAAACCGCTATATGACCCGTATACTGATACAAGACCAACAAGTAAATTAAGCCCTAGTGAACGTAACGCAAGAACTGTCATATGGCCTGATGATTATGATGGAAAGTTGGCTCCACCTAAACCATATAAAGAGGATGAGTAAACCCCAATGAGGGAAAACAGTATATACCACATATCACCGCCAGACATGAAGTTATTAGATGCTGGTCCAGTTGTCACAGTTTTATCTAATAATAGTAAATTTTTAGATGACATTGAACGAGTACATGAAGCAATGTACAAAAGTGTACCTGTTGTAATTTATAATGCTAATGGACCAATTAATGATAACAACATAGCCTGGCTAATTAGTACAATGAGACTTAGTGACAATGTTTTTGTAGATTTGGACACTGTTACACAAACTGAATTAGTAGCAAGTATACTAAACGAATCTAACACAATTTACTTTAGTAAAGAAGATCGTCAGTCTGATATATTAAAACTATTTAATATACGGAAAGAATATACAGTATATAGTGATACTGATGAATATATGATGATGATTACAAATGAATACATATAAAGGAGAAAGTATGATTACCAAACAATATATAGGCCCAAATGAAAAAATTTAGCAAACCAGAACCTAAAACACCTATTAACGGACAAATACGTTACAGTGAGTTAAGAGTAGTTGACGATCAAGGTCAACTTGGAGTTATGCATAAGTCAAAAGCACTAAAAATTGCTGAGAGTAGAGGATTAGATTTAGTAGTAATAACTGAATCTGCCAAACCTCCTATCGCTAAGATTTTAGATGCTAATAAATATCTCTACGAACAAAAGCGGCGTGAAAAAGATCTAGCCAAACGGCAACGTGAAAGCCGTATTGAAGTAAAAGAGATACAGTTTAAACCTAATATTGGTGATCATGATTTTGACACTAAACTAAAAAATATTGAAAAATTCCTTAGTAAAGGAAATAAAGTAAAACTAATGGTGCGTTTTAGAGGCCGAGAAAACGCAAATAAACAGGTAGGATTTGAGATACTTGCTCGTGTAGTAGATACACTTGAGGAAGTTGAATGGGATTCAAAGCCTAGTTTAAATGGTAATCGGCTAATAGGAATATTAAAACGAGGAAAAAATGGATAGAGATAATAGAAAACCAAGAAGACGAGAACAAAAAGAAAATAGAGGACTACAAGTAGACGTACACAATAACGACATAGCTCGTGCGCTACGTAAACTAAAGAAAATGGTAAACAATGAAGGCTTGCTTAAAGAGCTTCGTGACCGTGAATATTTTGAGAAGCCAAGTCTAAAGCGTAAAAAGGCTAAAGCAGCGGCACGTAAACGCTGGCTAAAAGAACAACAAAAAAACTCCAATAGATAGCTTGACAATCAGTACCGTATGTACTATATTAGTATTACGATAAGAAATGCCACTCAATGCGCTAGTCGTCAAGTGAGCAAGATAAGAAATACATATACAGAACTACGGGTTGCTACGAAATAAGCACGTGGTGGGCGATAGTTAGCCTACCGACACATAAATAACTGTGGATGCCAATTATGGGTCCACAAAATACATCTTGCTTAATAAAGGAGATATAAGATGAATAGATTAACAACGATTGACTTGAATAAACTTACCCCTCACAGTGTTGGCTTAGAACGAATGTTTAACGACATGTTTAAGTACACTGAACATCCACAAAATGCTGGGTACCCACCATACAATATTGTACAAGAGAAAAACCGTTTCCAAATTGAGATGGCATTAGCTGGTGTACGTATGGATGATATAGATATTGAAGTCGCAGATGGTGAATTAACTATTACACATGACCCGGTTGAAGTTGAACCAAATGAATCAGTACGCTGGGTACATCGTGGAATTGCGCAACGTAAATTTAAGCGCAGTTTTACACTCGCTGATGATGTAGTGGTACAGGGTGCGAGGATGGAGAACGGCATGCTATATGTAGAGCTTGAACGTATCATTCCAGAAGAAAAGAAACCCAGAAAAATAGAAATTTCAGCAGTATAAAACTATAACACTAGGGGCGGTTAACGCCGCCCCACATAACAATTAGGTAAAGCAATGAGTACAGAACTAGCATCTAAGATCGACACATCATGGATTTTCGCACATCCAAAAAAATACAAAGTTATTTTACTAAATGATGATCTAACTCCAATGGATTTTGTTATAGAAATTCTTATTGGTATTTTTAATAAATCAGAATCTGAAGCTCATCAAATTACACTAGCAGTACACAATACAGGTTCAGGTATTGCGGGTATTTTTAATTATGAAGTTGCTGAACAGAAATCACATGAAGCTACAACTATTAGTCGTAGTGCTGGGTTTCCATTAACTCTTAAAGTAGAGGAAGAATAATATGAGAATTGAAAATGAAGTACTGTTGGACTACAGCGATGTCTTGATTCGTCCAAAGCGTAGCACATTAGGCTCACGCAAAGAAGTAAACTTAGAACGTGAATTTACATTCCGTAATTATAACAAACAAGACATTATGTCTGGAGAATATGATTGGAAAGGTGTTCCAATTATGGCAAGCAACATGGATGGTGTTGGTACATTTGAAATGGCAGACAAACTTGCTGAAGGCAACATCTTTACATGTCTAGTTAAAACATATAGTGAACAAGATTTAATCAAATACTTTACATCTGATTTACCTGAGCGTAGTGACTATGTTGCTATGAGTATTGGTATTCAGGATCGTGACTTAAACAAATTTGAAAAAGTTTATACAGTATGTAAAGAAAATTTAAAATACGTTTGTATTGATGTGGCAAACGGATACAGTCAACGTTTTGTGGAGTTTGTGGGAGAATTTAAATTCCGCTTTCCTAAAGTAGTAATTATTGCTGGTAATGTGGTTACGGCAGATCAAACGCAAGAGTTAATACTAAATGGAGCAGACATAGTTAAAGTTGGTATTGGACCAGGTAGTGTATGTACCACTCGTATTCAAACTGGTGTGGGATATCCACAGCTCAGTGCCGTTATTGAGTGCGCTGATGCCGCTCATGGCCTTGGTGGTCATATTATTGCTGACGGTGGGTGTACCTGTCCTGGCGATATTGCTAAGGCTTTTGCGGGCGGGGCCGACTTTGTAATGCTAGGCGGTATGCTTGCTGGACACGATGAAGGTGGTGGTGACGTAATTACCCGATACTATGAAACTAGTGAACTAGAATATCAAGTTGGCGAGCATTTGGCCAATTGTGTACATAAAGTAGAAGAAAAACAATTCATAAAGTTCTACGGAATGAGCAGTGATGCGGCAAACACTAAACACTTTGGCGGACTTAAAGAGTATCGTTCAAGTGAAGGACGTGAAGTGCTTGTGCCTTATCGTGGTGAAATTGCTAGAACTGTGCAAAACATTCTGGGCGGCGTTCGCAGTACATGTACATACGTTGGTGCCAATACACTAAAGCAACTGAGTAAATGTACAACATTTATTCGTGTAAACAACCAGTTTAATAAAACGTATGAGTCTACTACCACCAAGTTATAGTAGCTGCGCAATAACGCACAGTTGCGTTAAACGCATATCGAGTCTACGCAAAATGCAGTAGTAAATCACTGAAATCCATGTTAAATATAAGTGTGAACACAAAATAGTGTTTACACTTTTTTTATGAAATGACACCCTGAAAAGACGGGGGGTATTGCTTTCCTCAAGCATTTTAAAACTTAATCAAGGAAAAACAAAATGTTTAACGACACATTCAACGGTCTTGTAAGTTTACTTGGAAATCCACTTCCAACACGGAAGTTCGAAAAAGAGATGCTTACATACGCAAAAACAGAATACGGAAAAGATTGGCAGTTTGCTTATCAATATATGCTAGATCATTCAGGTTCAGCACCTAACATGGGAGTACATCTCTAATGGCACATTATGTAATAGAAGCGTCAAGTTGGATTCAAGATGCAATCGAAGGATTCAATGACTTACGTAGAGCAATGAAACTACGTGCAGAACGTAAAGCATCATACAAACAAACTTATAAAGAACTTAGCAAGTTAAACGACTATGAACTAAACGACATCGGCATTTGCCGTGGCGACATTAGAAACATTGCACGTGGTGATAGAACAATCAAACGTGGTATCGAAGTTAACGAAAACTTGAGAGGATCTATATAATGACTGTAGCAACAATGAAATCAAACACATGGGGAATTACATGTAAAACATGTGCCATTCTTTCAAAAGCAATTGTAGCAACTGGAATGTTTTTATGGGCATTTGGTGAGTCAGCTGGAAGAGCAAGAGCAGCAAGTGAATTATACCGTCAAGGGTATGTAGAAGAAGCAAGAAGATTAATGACGGAGAATAATTAATGACTGGTGATATAGCAACGTTTGGCGCAATGATTGGCGCAGGGTTAGCAACAATTGGAATGGGCGGAGCAGCCATTGGTGTTGGAATGATTGTAGGTAGTGTACTTAAAGTAATGCCTAAGAAAAGTGACACAGGCACAATGTTTGTTGGTGTAGCATTTGCGGAAGCATTAGGAATATTTGCATTCTTAGTAGCACTGCTATTAATGTTTGCTGTCTAATGGTAGGTGATCAGCACATTGAAATATCAGCACAGGTAGTGCAGAAGTTAGGTTTCTATATGTTTGTAATTATGACTTCACTTATGGTAATATGTATAGCTTTTGGTTTCTATGCTGTTATTCAAAAATTTAACGAACCAAACTGGAAAGAAGTATGTATCGCAAAAGGCGGTGTGCCAGTACAATTAGAAAAGTCTTACTTCGACTGCAAAAAGATGTAACAAAGAGGAATATAATATGTTTACAAGATTTATGAAACTAATGGAATACAGAAGTTACTGTATGAGTATCAAGCAACTACGAGACATGGGTATGAATGATAAAGCCAATGAAATCTCAGAGTTTAAACATAACATGTATAAAACAAGTTAATGTTAGATCCAGATCACACATACACAAAGCCAAAAGGCGAGAAGAAAAAAGGCGGTAAGTAAGCCGCAGTACAACAGAGTAAAGCACCACAAGGTGCTTTTTTCTTGACTAATTAACTATCAGTGCTATAAATATAGTTAACACACGGAGGCTATATGCAACATTCTATTGAGGATCTTCTAAGAAGACTTGAAGTAATGAAAGACAAAGCTATTCTGTTACATCGAGTTCGTAATGAGTTTAGTGAAATATCATATAAAGATTATGACAAAGCAGCTTGTCAAAATATTATAGATGATATACAAGCAATGGCATTGGGCATTGCGAATGATAAAGAAGGTACTGATATTATTACTGAGATGGAATATAAATGAACTTATCAGGTGATTTTTTAATCAGCATTCCAGCTGTAAATACTGGAACATTTAATCGCAGTGTTGTTCTTATGAATAAGCACACTGGCGATGGAGCGTCTGGTTGGATAGTTAATAAACAATTAGATGATAAAATAACACAACGTTTACGCAAAGGTATGAATCTTACTCGTGACATACCATTATACTTTGGTGGTCCAGTAGACGTAAACAATGCTGTTGTTATACACAGTAATGATTTAAAATTACCTAGTACAAGAAAACTTAATGATACACTAAGCATCACAAAAGACAAGAGTATTGTCAACGTAATGAACATTGGACAATTTCCTGAATACTGGAGAGTAATTGTTGGTAGAAGTTCATGGGGAGCAGGACAACTAGAAAGCGAAATACTTGGCAGCCGTACAAATGGCATTGGTACTTGGATGTCAATAGACTATACTGATCAGTTAATGTGGCAAACAATGCCAAGTAATCAGTGGGAACGCAGTATTGAACTAAGTGCCACACAATTGACTAATAATATTTTAAAAATACCAAATATGTAATTATGTTAGCGCCAGCGTCAACACAAATGTGTAAATACGATGTGGCAAGGAGATACATATGTGTTCACCAGAATTGCGTAAAGAAGCTAATAGACTAAACTGGATGATTAAAGGTCAACTTATTGACTCGTCCGAATCAGACTCCACAGTTGAAAGAATTTATCATTCATATTTTCAAAGACTTTGGAATAACAACGAGAACTACCTTCATGAAGAAGGCTTTACCCAAGCGTGGGAGCAGCAATATGGTAGCCAATAGAATAACAGAGCTAACTGAAGATGAACTAACATTTATGGAAGATTTATTACTAACTGAGTTTAGTAAAGAAGCTGAAAAAGCAAAAACTTGGAAATCAAAAAACCATTACCAACTCCCACATGGAAAACAAAATAGAATACTAAGTTGTCTAAGCGCAGTTAGAAGTCAAAAACAACTTAAAAAGACATTAGCCACTAAGTGGTAATTGGCTCTGGGGGTAGGATTCGAACCTACACGATAAATATTTTGCGAACATCTACCACACGATAAACAGTCGTGCGTGTCTACCACTTTCACCACCCCAGATCAATTTTTAGGCGGCTTTGTCTAAACTTTGTAGTTTATCCAGTGCGGCAATCATACGTGTCATGCCAATGCCACCACCTACTCTTTGGAAGAAGTCAAACTTGAGGAACTCTTCTAGTTCTGCTTCTACACGTTCTTTACCAAACAATTTAAACAGCAGCTCAGCATAGTCTCCGTCTACAATACTGTGGAATGTATCACGCATCATATCAACATCACAACTACGTTCTGCTGATCCAATAGTTTCCATACCACCTAAGATAACATCCATCTTCTTAGCAGTATTGCCATCATCGTTACGTGCCATGTTCCAGAAAGGTGATGTTAGTTCTGGGAAGTCTGTAATTAAACAACTACCAAAGTTCATATCCATTGCTAATTCGTGTTGTGCGTCCATTTCAGTTGATTGACTTACACCAAAGTGTTTTTGCCAGTCGCTGTATGTTTTTTCTGTTAGTGGGTCAAAGCCCAAGTAATCACATAGTTCAATTTCCATCTTTTTAAGATCATCTACATCGCCCGGCATCTCAAACTCAAACATTGGGAAGATAATGTCGTGTCTGCCTGGTATAGCGTTTGGTTCCTGTCTATAGGACGTTGACACACAAAAAAAGCCCTTACTATCGGGCTTGCTTAATAATTCATGTTCTAACCACATCTGGCCTGTTTGCGGTAATGGCCAAACCTGGTCTGCGTAATTGTATGTTGCTACATTGAACGGATCTTCACATGCGGCAAGTATGCTTAGTCTATTTTGGGTATGTACTTCTAAGAAGCCTTTGTCCAAAAAAAATGACCTTAAAAGGCCAACTGTGTCTGTAAATTTTTGTGGGTTTATGAGTTGCGTCATCTTTTTTTCCTTTTCTGAAATTCAGCCTAAAAAAAATTAGCTCAAAAAAATTTGAGTGTGTTTTTTCTATCCAGTCTATTTAGTCTTTTCTATAATAAGGCTTGACATCCTCTTGTGTTTAGTATATAAATAGACTGTAACGTTGAAGTGATTTGACGACTATACTGGACCCGGGGGCGGTACCCGGCGACTCCACCATAAACACATTAGGTTTGAAATATAACCTCTCTTTCCCGAGATGATAACTCGATATAGAGGACCTAGAAATAGGGTAAAGAATAAGAGTGCTAGTGTGTTTTTGATGGGGTCGAAATAGGATCGACAGGTAGGATAGATGAGTGGAGTTACCGGGATATAAGCGCCGTTACCGCGAATAAACTTTCTAAATGCAAACGCAAATAGAGCGCCAGAAATGGCTTTAGCTGCCTAATTAGGTAAGTGGGGGTTTGTAACGCACCTAGCAACAGAAGCGTTACACTATGACGGCTGAAACATAGGTTAAAGTACAGCCAACACAAAAGGAAACCTAATTAATGAAATTATTAAAACTATTTTCCGCAACATTATTAATGTTGGGGTCTTTAGCTGTGTCAGCACAAGCAGATGCACCTAAGGATAACATCACGGTCGGATTTATTTACGTCGGACCAACTGGTGACCACGGATGGACATACCGTCACGATATTGGTCGTCAGCAAGTAGAAGAAGCATACGGCGACAGAGTAACAACACGATTTGTTGAAAGTGTAGCAGAAGGTGCTGACGCTGAACGTGTAATGACACAAATGGCACTACAGGGCGCAGACATTATTTTTGCGACATCATTTGGATATATGGATCCAATAATGAACGTAGCAAAGAAGTTTCCAAACGTAAAGTTTGAACATGCTACAGGTTATAAATCATCTGACAACGTTGCTAACTATGGTTTGAAACTATACCAAGCAAGACACGTACAAGGTGTTGTAGCAGGTATGATGACAAAAACAAACAAAATTTGTTATATTGCTTCATTCCCAATTCCAGAAGTTATGCGTGAGATTAACACGTTCTTCTTGGGTGCACGTAAGTACAATCCAGATGTAGAACTATCAATTGCGTGGGTTTACACATGGTATGATCCAGGTAAAGAAAAAGATGCGGCAACAGCATTGATTGACCAAGGTTGTGACATTGTAGCACAGCATACTGACTCACCTGCTCCACTACAATCAGCAGAACAAGCAGGCGTACTTGGATTTGGACAAGCAAGTGATCAAATGAAGTTTGCTCCTAACGCACAATTGACAGCAACTATTGACAATTGGGGTCCTTACTATATTAAGAAAGTAGGACAAGTACTAGACGGTACATGGGAAACAGGCGATTACTTTGGACACATGAACGAAGACGCTGTACAAATGGCACCGTTTGCTAACATGCCAGCTGACGTACAAGCAGAAGCACAGCGTGTAAAAGATGCTATTAGCGCAGGTGAGTTATTTGGATTTACAGGTCCAATTAACAAGCAAGACGGAACAGTGTTCCTGAAAGAAGGCGAAGTAGCAACTAGACAGCAACTAGACACTATGATGTTCTATGTCGAAGGCATTACATCAAAGGTACCTGGTTAATGATTCCAGTAATTGATTTACAAGCATCAGACGCTTTAGATCGCATTGACGAAGCCTACACAACAGTAGGCTTCGCAGTGTTTACAAATGCGTTAACTGAAACACATCAACAAGACATCAAGTCTTGGCAAGAACAAATGAAAGCATTCTTTGAACTGCCAATGGATAAAAAACAAAGTTATCCTTATAACGCAGATACTAACTTGGGTTATAGCATGGTAGGCGACGAAAACGTTGATCCTACAGCACCAAAAGATATCAAAGAAAGTTTTAACTACAACAATACACGTATGCCAGAAGACCTTTGGCCTACAGAATTACCAGAGTTTAAAGCAACAGCCTTACAAAGTATTGACATTGCAGATAAACTTACTATGAAAATATTATCTAAGTTTGATACTATTTTAGATAGTGGAACTACACTAGTAGATTCACATTTACAACCATTTAACACAACAAGAGTTATTCACTATCCAGCATATACTGGACCAGTACAAGATAAACAAATGCGTATAGGAGAACACAGTGACTACGGCACTATTACATTACTATGGCAGATTAATGATGTTCCTGGGCTTCAAGTCCAAGATCTCAAAGAAGAGTGGCACCCGGTCCCGTATGCGGATGATGGAGTAGTTGTTAACATTGGTGACTTACTACAGCGTTGGACTAACGATTATTTTAAAAGTACTAAACATCGTGTAGTTAACAGTCATATACATCAACAAAGATATTCGATGCCACACTTTGTAGACCCAACACCCGGCACAATAGTACAAAACTTACGTGACGAACAATCAAAATATGAGCCCATTGAGTCAAAAGAATATTTGATGTGGCGTCTAGCACAGAGTTATTAAAATGAAACAATACATAACAAGTTACCAAAACTTTCCAATTGATGGAATTGATTATAAGGATGTAGCAAGTTTATGCGCATCACAAGATGGTTACGCAGAAGCAAATAACTTTATATACAGTAACTTACTAAAATATTGTCCTGTAGATAAAATTATTGGTATTGATGCTCGTGGATTTATATTTGCTAGTGTGTTTGCTCATCGTACAAGAGGCCCACTAGTACTAGCACGGAAACCTGGTAAACTTCCTGGTAAGATAGCTGAAAAAGAATACGATTTAGAATACGGAACAAATAAATTACAAATACAAGCAGATAGTATTGAAGCAGGAGACCGTTGCCTTATTATTGATGACTTAATGGCAACTGGTGGCACAATGTGCGCAGTATTGGATTTAGTACAAGAATTAAATGCTTTTACTGTGGCAGTAGCAACTGTTATTGACCTACCTAAATTAGGTGGAAGCGACTTAGTAAAAGCTCGTGGTATACCATTTTACACAGGTGTTGAATACTAATGCAACACAATACACATGGATTTGAGATAGAAGAAAACGAACATGATGTTGTTGATAAAGACTATCCAGAAATTAAAGCAAGAGTAGAACAAACTGAATGGGTAGTAAAATTAAAAAACCAAGCAGGTGAAGAATGGAAAACAAAATGTACAGATCACTATGCTTGGAAAGCTGCAGAATATATTATGGAATTGGAGAAGCAACTAATGGTATTTAGAACAGGCGCAGACTTATTTGAAGTAGGTGACTTTACAAGTCACGCAGGAAATAAACTAGCATGGAAGATTGAGTGCGATGCTATACGCCCAGAGTGGTGGGACGGATTAGCACGTATGATTATGGATTATCAAACAGAACCTTTTAGTAAGGTAGTTGGTATTCCACGTGGCGGAATGGCATTAGCACACGCTATGGAAAAATATGTAACACCAGGCGATCATCCTTGGATGGTTGTGGATGATGTATATACTACAGGTACAAGTTTTAGAGAATTCTGTACAGACAATCAAACAATGTTTGCATACAAGTGGTGCGCATTTGCTCGTAAGCCTATTGAAGGCAATGAGTCACATGACGTAAGAGCATTGTTTACTATGCCACAAAGTACTTGACACATACTAAATACCACGCTATAATATAGCATACACACACACACAGAAAAGGAGAACATTATGTTCGATACAAAACAAATGACAGACATGGCTGAAAAATTCAGCGAGATCTATAAAAACACTGGACTAGATCCAGCAAAATTTACTGAAGCATTCAGTAAAATGACACCCCCAACTATGCCAACAATCAAGTCAAACAAAAATGGCTATGAGATCCGTACCAAAGTACTGGAGATGGCACAAAACAATGTATGGCAAGACTACCATGCCAAATGGGGAGCGTTTGAACAAACAGTAAAACGTGATAAGGATACTGGCGAAGTTGTGACAACTGTTACAATGCCAGAAGTACCAGGTGCTGATGCTGTACTGGAAGCAGCAGACAAGTTTTACAACTTTGTAAACGGTAAACGATAATAACTTAGAGTAGCAGCTGCTACACTTTAACGCACGCCATCGCTATTAATTTATGTGCCTTGGCGTGCTATATATATATATTATATACTGACACAGAAAGGTCAACAAAATGAGAGAATGGGTATTTAATTGCTGGAATGTAGTAATGGATCACGAAAGTAATCCACTAAGTAATATTCCGGACTTTAGTACACGCCATATGATTATGCAAGTATTAGCATGGATGTGGTGTATCGTATTTGCCATCATCGTAGGTAGCATGTGGGCTGGCGTTATTAGTATGCTTCTACACGTATTACTACTCGCTGCAATCGCAATTACAGTAGCAACGTTTGAAACAGCCAAGCGTAAGCCAAATGTATTTGGTGCTTATAATGGTCGAGCAAATGGTGGCGGATAACAGTGTTACATAAATGTAACAAGTACGACACTATTTTGCTTAATATCGTTGACAATATAGTATCCTGTGTTATATTAAGATAAGTAAATACACACACAAAAATTTACAATAAAAAAAGGGCACCACTAAGGTGCCCTAAGTTACGAAAGAGAATTATAATTATGAAAAATACAATCTTATCAATTGTAGCTGTATTTAGTACAGCAGGCTACGCAATGGCTGAAGAAGTTGCAGTAGCTAATCCAGTTACTTTAACTGGTGAAATCAAAACTACAATCGCAGAAACAGCGGCTGACAAATACGGCGCAACAACAACATTTGGTTTAGATGTTGGTGTAACTGGCATCGCATTTGGTGGTCTAGATTTTGCTACTGGAGCAGATGACAAACTAGCATTAGACGAATGGCATATTGGTGCTAACTTAGGTTTAGCAACTGTATCATACGGCGACCAAGGCAACAACTGGATTGGTGCTGAAGGCGAACAAACTATCGCAGATCCAGCAATGGGCGATAGTTTAAAAGTATCAGTTGGTGATGCAACAGTAGCACTAGGTATGACAGATGCAACAGCAGATGTAACAGACTTGTCAAACGTACAAGCAACATACACAATGGGCGTAGCAGATGACCTATCACTAACAGGCGCAGTTGACTATAACCTAGACAGTGAAACAACTATCCTTGGTGCAAGCCTAGGCGGTATTGACTTGGGTGTTGCAACGGCAAGTGGCGCATTTACATACGGACTAGACTCAGAAGCATGGGGATACGAAGGTGTAGTAGCAACTGGCGGACTAACAGCATACATTAACGGTGACAACGTAGACGCACTACAAAACATCGGTGGTGGATATGATATGACTATCGCAAGCGGACTTGAGCTTGGTGCTGGAGTATCATATAACATGAACAGTGAAGAGTTCAAACCAAGTGTATCAGCATCATTTAGTTTCTAAAAACTAAAAAAAAATTACAACCTATTGAAAGCGAAGGATTTTTTCCTTCGCTTTTTGCTTGACTCCAAGACGTTTTGGTGCTATATTAAGTGTATAAGTTAAACAAAACGGAGAAGCATAATGCAACTCAAAGGCGCAATGACTGTTTTAAATCGCAGAGTTCAGTTTTATGGTAAAACATTTGATTGGTTAATTGAAGCAATGGATCAAGGCATGGATGAAAACATGACAGTTACACAAGCATATAAAGTTTATAAACGTAATCAACGTAGATATACTTGACAATTAACGTGATAAGTACTATATTATAAGTGTAACCAATTAAAAGGACTAATGTTATGGACATGGAAACAACACAAGGACTATTTGCAGTGGGTATCGGAATTGTACTCTTCGGAATGGGTTACTGGAAGGGCAATCAAACTGGTTTGCAAAACGCTGTAGAAGCATTATTTAAAATGGGTGTTCTTGCTGTTGATGAAAATGACCAAGTAGTAGCAGGTCCTAAAATTAATAAGTTCAAAATGTAATACCTAATGACAAGAATTGATAGATAAGAAGTAAAACACAAAATTTATTATTAAAATGCTCTAGTGGAAACACTAGAGCATTTTTCTTGCGACCAATAAATATTGGTGAGTGAGAAAAGGACACACAATTAATGGAAAATATAATATTTGGATTAGCAATGACTGCTCATTTAGGTCTTGCTGGTGAGTATAATGAAATACACCCACATGTACGTTATGAAAATGATAATGTAATTGCTGGAGCATTTGTAAATAGTATAGACAATATATCATTATATGCAGGTAGACGATTTGAACACGATAACTTTGGATTTGAATTGACAGCCACAACTGGATATCTTAGTTTAATAGTTCCCCAAGTACGTGGCACATACGATGTACATAATAATGTAAGATTGTTTGTCGGAAATGCTGTTGAAAAAATACAAGGCAAAATTAAACCAGGAGCAGTTGTTGGTATCGAGCTATTATACTAAATATAGTTGGAGACAACATTACATGAAAATACAACACGTAATTGGCATGTTATCCCTTACTTGGTTAAGTATGTTAGTACCAAGTACGGCGGCTGCCGACTTAACACACAGTTTTAAAAACCCTAGTTTTAGTGGCATTGGGTATAGTGCCCACGTACTTAGTATTGAGCAATTGGGATTCAATAGACAAAAAGATATTGATGATGAAGCTCAACGTGAAGCTGATCGTATTGAGCGTGAACTTGAAAACACTACTCTCAATAAATTTATTAAAAACTTAGAATCAAGAATCTATGCTACACTGAGTAAACAAATGGTGGACAATATGTTTGCTGCTTGTGGTGAAGAAGGACAACCGGATTGTGCTAATAGTGGAACGACTGAAGTTGAAGGTGCTACTATTTCTTGGACCAAGGATGAGGCATCTGGCAGTATTACACTAATTATTGACGGCGCCGATGGTTATACAGAAATAACTATTCCAGGATCTGGGGAGTTTAACTTTTGAAGCTAATAACAACAATAATACTTACTGTATTTCTGGCTGGGTGTAGTAATTACAATCCAAAATTACCTAAACCATTACAACGTCCAGCAAACTTACAGGAAAACCCACTAGTAACAGAACTGAATCAGTTAAAGCCATTAAATGGTCCTGTTATGACTGTTGGAGTATATAGCTTTACAGATAAAACTGGACAACGTAAGCCAGCAGACAATATTGCTAACTTATCTAGCGCAGTAACACAGGGTGCTGAAGTTTGGGTAATAGATGCGTTGCTACAAGCAGGCGAAGGCACTTGGTTTGAGGTTGTGGAACGTGTAGGCATGGATAACGTTATTAAAGAACGTCAGTTAATACGTAACACAAGGCAAAATTATGAAGCAGAAGACGCTACCCCACTTCCGCCAATGAAGTTTGCTGGTATATTAGTTGAGGGTGGCATTGTAGGCTACGATTCAAATATTACCACAGGCGGAGCAGGTGCTAGATACTTTGGTCTTGGATCAGCCGCAGAGTATCGTATTGATACAGTAACAGTTAGTATGCGATTAGTTAGCGTAAGCAGCGGCCGTGTATTGGTGAGTGTAGCCGCAGAAAAATCTATTGCTAGTTATCGCACAGCTGGAGATGTATTTAAGTTTTTAGACCTTGGCACTAAAGCATTGGAAGTTGAAAGTGGTTACAGCGTAAACGAGCCAGTAAACTATGCTGTAAGGGAAGCTATTGAAGCAGTAGTGATAGAAATTATATGTCAAGGTGTTGAATTGGGCTTATGGCAATGGGAAGAAAGCGAATCTCATCTAGAAGGTGAGCATTAACTTAAAATGAAATGGATTTTAATATCATTAGCAGTTATAATAGGTGGTATAGTATATCATACATTACAATCACGTAGTCAAATATTTTGGCAACAAGTTGGCCCCAATACAGATAAGGCGTTAAATCCAGATACCCATAATAACTAATATACTTTAGTATATCTGCCCAATTTCACCCACATTTCACTAAATATAAGTGTGAGAGTGAGATCTATATGCAGAAAAAATTATTAAGTAGTGCCATAATGGCAATAGTGTTTACAACATTAGCATCGTTATCAGTAATGGCTAATGAAATATATATAACACAAATTGGGGATAGTCTAGATTTAGATATCACTCAAGACGGACAAAACAACGAATTTGGAGACAGCACTACAGACGCTGGGCTCTATGGCGATAATATGGTGTTTAGTATAACACAAACTGGTGATACAAACACTATTGACGCAATTATTGCTGGTGACAGTTATACAGGTACCTGGGTGTTTACTGGAAATAGTAACAATGTTGACCTATTATGTGACAGCACAGCAACAATTGGTGGTGGCAATTGTGATAATGTAACATTAAATATTACTACAACAGGTGATGACAACAACTATGACTTTAAGATTGGTGAAACTACTGATGGCGGTGATGCCACTGTTAACTTTACAATTGATGGTGATGACAACCTGATACAAATGGACTTGGATGGAACTGATGCTAATGTTACTGTAGAAATTGACAACAGCGCATCAACAGCAAGTGGATCAACAATTACAAGCGCAACTGATACTAACCTAAGTACTAATTCTCCAGGTAACATTATTGATTTAAATATTGATGGTAATGGTGATACTTTAGGACACACTGTAACATTAGATATAACAGGTGGTGGTAGTGTATATACTATTACACAAAGTGGTATCTACGATAACCTAGTAGATATAACTTCAACTGGGGACGGTAACACAGTTGATATTACACAATCCGATTAAACTTATATGTATAATATTTGTTGCTCTAGCATACGTAAGTATAGCTAGGGCAACTCCTATTGGAGCGGTTGCTGAATCTTCTGGCACAAGTACAATTAAACGTGATAAAGAAGCATACACTGGCGAAGTAGGTCTTGGCTTACAAATGAACGATAATATTGCTACTGGTAAAGGTAAATTGCGTTTAGACTTTGTAGACGATACTAGAGTAGATGTTACTGAAAATAGTCGTATGACTATTGATGAGTTTATATACGATCCAGCTAGTGGAACAGGTGCTCTTAGTATGAAAGCAACACTAGGCGCAGTACGTTATGCTAGTGGACAAATAGCAAAGAATTCAAGACAACGAGTAAACATAAGAACGCCAAGTGCTAAAGTTACAGTGCGTGGTACAGACTTTATGATGATTGTAGATGAGATAGGCGGCAGTATGATAACACTATTGCCCAGTTGTGATGAAAGTGGATTATGTGTAACTGGTGAGATTAGTGTTGAGAGCGATGTGGGAATGGTTATTATGAATCAAGCATTCCAAACTACTATAGTTTCACACAGTGGTGCTGTTCCAAAGCCAGGAGTTGTACTAGACTTACCAGAAAATATGCTTACAGCAATGTTAATTGTACGTAAAGTATCACCTTACACAGAAGAGATAATAAAACAAAAACCACCTACTGATATATTAGACATTGACTTTTTAGAGTTTGACGAACTAGACAGTGATCCATTAGTTGATGGTATTAAAAATATTTGGGTAACTGATTTAGATAACACAACTTACCTAAATTCAGAGTTTATAGATCAATTGGAAAAACAACTTGCTGAAATACTATCAAAATGGTTTGATAGTCTAGGAACACAAAATGTAGAGTTTTTTCAGGATAAGTTTTTTGGATTAGATCCAGATACAAATATATTTTATGATGAGGAATATCCTTATTTTGTAGTAAGTCGCAAAGAAGGAGATCAACATTTCTTTCAATTAAATTTAAGCCAAAGTCACAGCTACAATGTAGACTTTGTTCAAGGAGGGTTTTATGAATACGGTTTTAAAGTGGGTGTTGGTTCCTCTAACAGTATTGTTATCAATCAAAACAACTACTAGTTGGGCAAATGAAATATGGATTAGACAAGTTGGTGATAATATAGATATGACTATCACTCAAGATGGCGCTAACAATAAGATAACTGGTTCGGGCGGTAAAGCTCAAGTAAGTGGTAACAACACAAGCACTACATATGCGCAAACAGGTGACAATAATCAAGTGTGGGCGTGGATGAGTTCTGGTAATGGAATAAACAATGTGTCGCAAATAGGCGATAACAACTCAGCAAGTTTAGATTGCCATGGTAATAATTGTGTTATTGATATTGAACAAAATGGCAACTATAACTATGCATATGCCGAACTAGGCAATGGTGGTGATTATAATCAAACTATTATTGTTGATCAAGATGGTAATTACAACTTTGCAAAAGTAGAAGCAAACGGTGATGATAATACTATTACTGTAGACCAAGATGGTAACAATCATATAGTACATGGGTATGGCAACACACCAATAACTGGTGATAGAAATAACATTACACTTGTACAAGATGGATCACAATACAATCAAGCTCAGGCGAAGGTTGTTGGAAATGATAATACAATAGATGGATATCAAGGTGGACAATATAACTTTGGTAGACTGGTACTAACGGGTAACGACCATGATGTGACGAGTTCACAGGAAGGTACTGGATCTCATAGTATGACTTTAGACCTCACCAATGGTGGTGGGGCGTATACTGTAAATACAACACAAGACAGCACAACTAATCAATCATACAGTTTAACAGGGATCTGTACAAACACAATAGGATGCGCTATTAGCGTAACACAAAATTAAATGGAAATATTATATGGAATAGCATTATCAGCACACTTGGGGTTAGCTGGTGATTACAACTTATCACACCCACACGTTAGACTACAAGACAATCAATTTATTACAGGTATATATGTTAACAGTATGAATGATATCAGTGTATATGGTGGTGTGAAGTTTGATTATGACAATTTTTGGGTAGAGGGCGCACTAGTTACTGGATACAATAACAGTAATATTAGTCCATACATTAGAGTAGGCAAAGAAATTTATCAAGACAATAGTGTATTCGTCGCACCAGCTTTGGAATCATTTGGAGAAAACAATATCGGTATAGTTATTGGAATTGAATTTTTAAGTAAATAAACTTACTACAGATCCAGTGAGAGGGGCAAAATGTCGCATAACCAAAATCCCATGGACCCAACAGACTGGCTATGGCTGTGTATAATGCTCGCAGCCATATGTACGTTTTGTATATGGGTGTTTATATAATAAATACTGGGAGAAAATATAAGGATGATAAATTATGGCACTGCCAAACTACGAACTAACAATACCATCTACAGAACAAAAGATATCTTACAGGCCCTTTCTTGCAGAAGAGCAAAAGGTATTATTAGAAACATTAACTATTTCAATAGAGTCTCAAAACCCATTACAGATGTTTAACGCAATTGTTAATACTATTGATGCTTGTGTTACTTCTGATATTGAAGTGTCTCAACTTTCAAAGTCTGATTTAAAATATATATTCACTCAAATTAAATCAAAGTCAGCATGACAACACGATTGAACGATACACCCAACAGCAGAAAATTGACCGCAGACGAAGAATTGCTAAAGTTAGAAAAAGTTTACATTCATCGTCACCGGCCAGGCAAGAAGATAAATCGTCCAAAGTATTGTCCAGTAGTGGAATTTATACCAGGGGTTAAGAACCCAGACTATTATCAAAAGCCAATAAAGCCGTCATAGAAAAGAATACAAGAAATGCTGAAATGGAACACATTAAAGCAAAACTAATGAGGAAAAAACATGAATACTAAATTTAGTATAGGTGTTGTAATTACAATAGTACTACAAGTTAGTGCGTTTGTATGGTGGACAGCACAACAAGCACAGACAATTAGTCAACTCGAATCAGAGATGGCAGAACTTACAGCAAGAACAGAAGTTGAAAAAGAAGTTACATTAATTAACGATGTAAAGCAGTTACGTAAGGATTTAGATGACCTTAAAGCAAAAACACTTGACGGTATTTTAGAGATTGATAACATGCGTATTAGTGAAGACAATAGACTAGGTGAATATATTGACCGTAGATTGGCAGACCTAATTGGTGAATTACAAACTACATTCACAACACATGAGGTTTGGATAGACGAGCTTGAATTAGTAGATGACGAAATAAAAACACAGTTATCAGACCACCAGCATTAAGGATTAATTATGCGTAAGATATTATTCTCTCCAATATGGAGTGTGCTTGTACTACTACTTCTTACTTGGGTGTATAGTAGTAACCCAGTATTTCTAGATAGTTTAAGGTTGAGATACTTTGACCAACTAATAGTAAATCAAGAGCCAATTGAAAATAACATATACACTGTTAACATAGACGAAGCAAGTTTAGAAGAAAAAGGACAATGGCCCTGGCCACGTGGAGACTATAGTGAGTTAATTATAGACTTATATGACCGTGGTGCTGGCTTAGTTGTGTTTAATGTACTAATGGCTGAAACTGATCGAGCAGGAGAGGATCAAGATTTAGCATTAACAATGCAACAGTTACCAGTTATCCTAAACATGCTGGGCGCAGATGAGAATAAAAACGAAGCAATTAATCCTGGTGCTACTATTGTTAATAGTGACTTTATGTACCTTATACCCAGCCGTGAAGGTGTTATAGCAAACGTACCAGACATAGAATTTTCATCAGTTGGCAGTGGCATCGTAGATACATTCCCAGAAGCTGATGGTGTAACAAGACGTATGCCAATGGTTATAGAAAGCCAAGGCACACTTTATCCAAGTGTTACAATGGAAGTATTACGAGTTATTGCTGGAGATCCTAGTTTTCAGATTAAGTTAAATGAATTTGGTGTTGACAAACTACGCATACCACAGTTTGGTATTATACAAACAGATGGACTTGGGCGTGTTTGGATTGACTGGAGTCAAAAGAATAAAAGTTATAGCACAACAAACTTACCAGACGACTTTGATGGCGGCATAGTATTTGTTGGCCCAACAGCGGCAGGTGTTTCACAGCCAGTAGCAACAGCGGCGGGCAGTATATACCCACACGAAATACATGCCACTATACTTGGCACAGTGTTTAACAAAAGTAATATTGAACGACCTGCTTGGGCTTTTGATGCTGAAATGTTAGGCTTCTTATTAGTAGGACTTTTTGTTATTGTACTAGCACGTTGGACTTATGCTGGCATTATAGTATTTGTAGTCGCAGTAGGTGGTTCAATATTTTATAGCATATATAGTTTTAATAACTATAACTATTTGATTGATGGCGCTACATCTAGTGCCTTTTTAATACTAGTGGGCATGACTAGGTATATAGTTAAATTTGTAGATGAATTCCTACAAAAACAAGAAATTAAGAAACAGTTTGGCGGATACGCATCACCTACAGTTGTTAAACTACTACAAGAAAATCCAGCACTCATTAAAGATGGTGTAAAGAAAGAAGTTAGTATCGTGTTTAGTGACTTGCGTGGCTTTACTCCACTAGGTGAGAGTTTTGGTGACGATGTAAAAGGCCTAACTAAAATAATGAATGGCTACATGGATAGTATTACACAGCCTGTATTAGACAGTGATGGAATGATTATTAAGTATATAGGCGATGCTAGTATGCACATACACAATGCGCCTATAGATGATCGTCACCATCCAAGAACCGCAGTACAATGTGGATTAGATATGTTAGCGGCAGTGGATAAATTTAATGAAGAAGTTATTATTCCACAAGGTAGACCAGCAGTAGGCATGGGCGCAGGTATCAATACAGGACTTGGTTATATTGGTGAGATGGGATCAACAGCTAGACACAGTTATGATGTTTTGGGAGACGCAGTAAGTACTGCCGCACGTATTGAATCAAAATGTAAAGAGTACGGATGTTTACTACTAGTAGGCGATGCTACATACCAAACAACTAAGTCAGACTTCTTTTACTTAAAGATAGATGACTTAGCAGTTAAAGGCAAGAGTGTTGGTGTTGGTATATGGACAGTATTAGATCAGAAGCGTCCAGCTTGGCGTAAAGCACAAAAGAAACACCAAGATATGTATGAAGACTATCTGGCGCAAAGATTTGATGACGCAATAGACAAGTGTAAGATGTTACATGATCACTTTGACGGACAAATGGCTGGCTACTATGATATGTGGATTGAGCGTTGTGAATTCCAAAAGACACAAGACTTACCTAAAGATTGGAATGGCGTGTTTTTTGCCCAAACCAAGTAACTTTTTGTAGCAACTTCTAAATAAATAAAACTATAGTTATTTGTGAGAGGATACATGATGCAGAATAATGAATATGACGTAGTCGTAATTAAAGTAGTGGATGGCGATACAGTAGACGTAGATATTGATCTAGGGTTTGGTGTTTGTTTAAAAGACGAGCGTGTGAGAATTATGGGCATTGATACGCCCGAGTCACGCACCAGTGATAGAGTAGAAGATTTGTTTGGCGAAGCAGCTAAAGCAAGACTTAAAGAACTTATGAAACACGGCGGCAAACTTATTACTACAGAAGATAAGCATGGCGAAGACATGAAGGGTAAGTTTGGGCGTATCCTTGGAGACTTTAAAGTAGACTACAATGGTGAGATGAAAAAAGTTACTGAGATCATGGAAGCAGAAGGACATTGCGTTCCTTACTTTGGTGGAAGTAAAGAAGAAACACAAGCCGCACACCAAGTAAACCGTGTACGTTTGCTAAACGAAGGTATTGTAACTCAAGAAGCATACGATGCCGCAGTTGAGAAGATGAAAAATAAGTGATTAAAAAACTAGGTATACTAGCGTTTGCATTTTTCTTTATAAAGGGGCTAATTTGGTTAGCCCTTTTATACTTTGGTGCTACATGGCTAATACCAGGATAAAGTAAGTGGTATAGTGTGCTATTTGATCTATAGTAGCATACTTCCAATACTTTTTATTTCTATGTGTAACTTTATTACGTTCTGCTATCCAATGTTTAGTATAGTCGATAATAAAATGTAACACAAAATCTAGTAAGGCAAGCCATAGTGCCTTGCCAACACCTACTAGCAGTAGTGCTACAAAAAATGTTAGCACTGCATGGTGCGAACAATGTATCCATAGTCTAGGTTTAGTTAATTGTGTCTTTGTTCCGTGTTTATCATCAGTAAGTTCAGCCTGAAGGAATAAATCTGCTATGGCATGTTTTACTGTTAGTAGGAAAAAGAATGTTAGTGCTGTCATTTATTTTGTTCTTCTTTATATATTTTTTTAAGATCTTCTAGTGAGTGTAATTTTTCATTATCAGTTTCACTAAGTCCAGCTTCTTTAATTATTTCACGAAGTTCAGCAATCTTGTTTTGGTTTATCTCTTGTTGTTCTTTTAATGTTAAAACTACATTTAGTTTTTGGTTAAGACGGATTAGATCGTTATCTAACATACGTATACGATCAATTAGCCCAATAAGAACACCTTGTGCTTGTCCAATAACTGGGTCGATAGTTTCTGTTACCCATTTCCAGATAAAGAATATGAAATATCCAAGGCCCATAGCGGCAACAATAGGAAACCCATATTGACTAATTAATTCAGCAATATTTCCCATTACATCTCCCTACAATTACCAAAGTGATAACGTTTCATATTGTGTCCTTGTTTACCTTGTTTACCACAATGTGGGCAAGTTACAATAGGTTTGGCAGCACGAGCCGCCGCCAACTTAGCTTTAACTTCAGGACGATTCAACGCCTCTGTCACCGCAGCTTGGTGTGCTTCAGTCTTTGGACGAACCCCACAAGCATTGGAATTACCTATTAGTTTTGGATTTGGTTTACCTAACTTACTTTTAGAAATGTTTTGTCTATGCTCGTCTGTTTTAGACACACCTTTTTTGGCACCTACATTAGATCCTACTACCCAAGGTTTGCTCATGCCTTTATGTGCTTCGCTAATTTTGCGCTTATGCTCTTCACTTTTTGGCATTGACATTAGTTCATACATAATTTCATCATGTCCTATTAATCCAGCTAACCCCTTCCACGCAAGTTTATCTTGAGTTCTACCATATGTTTCGTATAGTTCTCGATGTGCTTGTGCGTGTTCTTCTACAGTTAGTTCTATTAAGTTAGCTGGATCATCAGACCCGCCAGCATGTTTTGGAATAATATGATGTTTATGTTTCATACACTTATTTATCTTTTTACTTTGTCTGGCAGTGGTGTTGGATGTTATGCTATATCGTCTCTATCTTCACCAATTTTGGTAAGCCATCCATTTTCGTTAACACGAAAAATGTCGCCTGGTTTATACAAGCCTTTATCCATTACTTCTGTGGGAGTATCGCCAACAACAGTAAAACTATCGCCTGCTTGGTTAATTGTGTAATCTACCCACATCATTATTGTTCACCGATTAGTTCAAAGTAACCATTGGGTCCTACACGATATGTATCTCCAATTTTTAGTTCTACGTCATCAATAACAAAAAATTTGTCATCAGGGTCTTTGTCTTTAAGAATACGAAATCCGTTTTGAAATTTCATTAGTAATAGGTCTTTCCACATCATTAGTCTTTCCTTGCGTCATTTTTGCCATCAGCCCGTGCAATCCTATCCACGTCTGGTCGCAACCCTAGAGCATTACTCATTAGTGTATCAATACGTATGACATCATGATTCATTGTTTGTACACGATTGTCTAGGCCCATAATGATACCCTTTAAACCATTGACACTTCCAGTAACACCTGCTAGTATAAACTTCAATGTTAAAAACACAAAGTAACCAGCAGCTAGTGCGCCAACGATTGGAAACCCTACCTCTGCAATTAGTCCGAATATTTCCATTCCATTTCACCCTCACAGTTAAATGCTACTGTTATTTATGAAAGAAAGTATTAAATAAAGTATGAGCGAGAAAACTCCAAATACGCCTACGCCCACACCGTCTGATGACCCGTGTGATGATGTTACTGGCACAGATCTTTCTAAATGGTGTAAGAAAACACTTGACAAGTAATACGTCTTACTATATACTATGGTAGTAAACAAGGAGAAATTCATATGTCATTACCAAAGAAGCTACCCGCAAACTTTATAGAAACGTATTATGAAAATTGTAAAGAGCGTGAACTTTATAAAGACCCTATATTAACTAAAGAACAATACTGGGAAATTTGGATTAAAATGACAGAACATGAGGAATCAAGAAAATGAATAAACTAATTATTGCAGGAATTATTGCCCTATTTGCGACAACCGCAAATGCTAACAGCTACAGAGTACAAGGAAAAATTATTGAAATTGTACCAGTATATACAAAAGTAAATCAACAGACACCAGTAGAAAAATGTCGTGATATTGAAGTACCAATTTATGGACGCACTGGCGGCAATGCTGGTGAAGGTGCCTTGGGTGGTATGATTATCGGCGGTGTACTAGGTAAAGTACTGGGCGGTAACGACGGAGGTGCTGCAGCTGGTGCTATCCTTGGTGGTGTTGTAGGCGCTAATAATTCACAAGGACAACGTCGAATTACTGGATATCGTACAGAGTATCAGTGTACTACAACTTATCGTAATTCTTCTAAGTCAATTATTAACGAGTACGACATTGTATATCGTGTAGATGGCCAACGAATCACTGTACGAGTTAATCGTGCTGTTGGGCAAAATGCTTATGTTGGACAACGTAAAGATTTCCGTGTAAATTATCAACTTTTAAATTGACATCTGTGTCAATATACGCTATAACGTAAGAAACAATAATTTACGCTGGAGAGTAATATGAATAACAAAGTTGTATATGCGAATGAAGCTACTATCACTAGTACACGTACTGGTACAGAAGTTGTAGCTGAGATTGATAACTTTAAATTTGAACAATACTTGGATGCCTTTATTGCCACTAACAAAATACCAATGCGTTGGAATGGCAAAGTATATGTAGGTAATGTTAGTGGTATGGAATTTACAACAGATGGCCCAAAAGAGTCTGTAAAGTTTAATCGGAGGTAATAGTATGACAATGCATTTAGTTGGTCCACATATGACCACAACAAAGTATAATCGTAAACAGAAAAAGCCTAATGCTAAACTAACAAAAGCACACGCTGAACATGAGAAATGGCTCAAGTCAATAGGTGTTGGTAAAACAAAAGCTCGTAATACAAATACTATTCCAGACTATTCAACCAAGGATACAGTTGAACTCAGCAATAAGGTTGCTGGACATGGGCCTGCTCGAGAAAGTATGACCTACAGTGGAGAGCGTCAGTTAGTTGGTATTGCTACAATGCACAAAAGTAATATGGTTCCTATCTTCGCCGATAGGAAAGAAGACGCCAAAGATATAGCGAGTATGAGACGATAAATGATTAGACCAGGTATACATGCTACTATTGATTTAGAAACACTTGACACCCTACCTAGTGCTACAGTACTAAGTGTAGGCGGTGTTAAGTTTCGTCCAGACAGTAGTGATGATCCATATGATAGATTTTACATGAAAATCTTAGTTGATGATCAAGACAAATTAGGTCGTACTGCTAGTGACGATACAGTTGAATGGTGGGGCAAACAAGACCCTGTCGCAATGAATGAAGCATTTGATCAAACTGGTGCTGTCACAGTTACAGAGTTCTTAGCCGCACTTAATAAATGGATTGTTGGTGTAGATACATTTTGGGGTCAAGGCTATGGCTTTGATTATACCATACTTGAGAATATGTATCGTGCTAGTGGACGTAATGTGCCTTGGTACTTCTGGCAAGTATTGGACTCACGTACATTAATACAAATGTTACGTGAAGATCCACGTAAGCAATTTCAAACAAACTTACATAAAGCAGATGATGATGCTTATTATCAATCAAAAGCAATTCAGATTGCACTAAAAGATCTAGGAGTATTTAGATGATAAGATGGTATGATTATGTAGCTAGCATATGCTTGGCATATTCCATCTTATTTAAATTTTTTAACATACCTGTTATTGACGCAGTACTAGCATATGGATTATGGGTAGGCTGGAGAGATTATTATTGTGAATATAGAAAACAAATGGAGAACAACACATGGCATTAGTGCCCATCGTAATTGATAAAACAAGTGCAGGTGAACGTAGTTATGATATCTACAGTCGCTTGTTAAAAGACCGTGTAGTAATGCTTAATGGTCAAGTAGAAGACTATATGGCTAATTTAATTGTAAGTCAGTTATTGTTTCTGGAAAGTGAAAATCCAGATGCTGACATTACATTGTATATTAACAGCCCTGGTGGTGTTATTACTAGTGGCATGAGCATTTATGATACAATGCAGTACATTAAACCAGACGTAGTAACAGTTGTAAACGGTCAAGCATGTAGTATGGGAAGTTTCCTAGCACAGGCTGGAGCAACTGGTAAGCGTATGGTATTACCAAATAGTCGTACAATGATCCATCAACCAAGCGGTGGTGCCAGAGGCATGCAAAGTGATATTGAGATCCAGTACAAAGAGATTACACACATGAAAAAACAGTTGACAAATCTGTATGTTAAGCATAATACTAGTGGTAAGACATATGAAGATTTTGAACGTGACATGGATCGTGATACATTTTTAACAGCACAAGAAGCAGTTGACTACGGTCTAGCTGATCGTGTAATTGAACAAAGATAAGTAAGTATAGTGGACTTCACAGGATCGCCCCACTCTAAATACTCCGTCCTTGTAATATAGGAGAAGAATATGCCGCATTTAAGCACAAAAACATACGGACACAACATCGGACTATCAGCGGTGTTCCGTCAGCCACACGCAGATCATTCACACTGTAGATTCTTACATGGATACAGTTTGGGATTTAAGTTTACATTTGGTTGTGATGAACTAGATCATCGTAATTGGGCTGTAGACTTTGGTGGACTAAAGCCACTAAAGAAATGGTTAGAAGATACATTTGATCACAAGACAGTAATTGATCGTGAAGATCCATTCTTGTATAAGTTCGCAGAACTTGAGAACATGGGACTAGCAGAAATTACAGTACTAGATGGGGTTGGAGCAGAGAAGTTTGCTGAACACGCATTTAACTTCGCAAACAAACTTATTAGAGAAGCAACAGATAATCGTTGCTATTGTGTAGAAGCAGAGTGTAGTGAGCATGGAGCAAACAGTGCTATCTATCGACCTGGCTGAGTTAGAATGGTGTGCTAATTGGAAAACAGAACATGGATATTATTGTACTGTAATACTTAGAGACAACAGCCGATATAGTAAACCAAGAGGAGTTCATCTTTTACTTGATGAACTCTTTGGTACTAACTATGGAGGTTTTAGATATAATGATAGTACAAATGGAGTAGAAATTTGGTTCAAGAAGAAACAGGACATGTTGACATTCAAGATGTTGACAAAACCCTAATACACGATAAAATAGTAGCAAACTTAAAAGAAGTTTATGATCCGGAGATTCCTGTTAATATCTACGATCTAGGATTAATATATAATATTGATATAAATAATCAGCTATGTAAAATTACAATGAGCTTAACAAGTGCGTTTTGCCCTGCGGCAGACGATATTATTGCAGATGTACAAAGCGCCTCAAATTCAGTAGACGGTGTTGACGATGTTGATGTAAACATTACATTTGATCCACAATGGGGTCCTGAAATGATGAGTGAAGATTGTAAACTAATACTAGGAATATTTTAAGGAGTAAAAATGTTTGATAAATTAAAAAAACTAATGGGTATAGCATATCCATTATCAGGTGGACCAGAACCAGTAATAACTGATGCATCTGAAGCAAAACAAAAAATTAAAAATGCTGAAAAAATTACAACTGTTACAGTAAAACCTAAGAAGCCAACAACACAAAAACCTAAAGGCGAAACAAAAGCATCATTAGGAAAAATGACAAAGAAAGATATTGACGACCTAGCTAAAGAAAAGTTTGGTGTAGAATTAGATCGCCGTTTAACTAAAGATAAAATGATCGTTGAATTTATAGCCACACAAAAGAAAGCAAAATAGTATATGACGTATATTGTCAATGACGCATGTATTATGTGTAAGTATACAGACTGTGTAGAAGTTTGTCCAGTAGACTGTTTTTATGAAGGTGAAAACATGCTTGTAATTAATCCAGAAGAATGTATTGATTGCGGCGTTTGTGAGCCAGAATGCCCAGCAGATGCGATTCAACCTGATACAGCACATGGCGCCGCCGCTTGGGTTGAGACTAATCAAAAGTATGCTGACATCTGGCCAGTAATTTTTGAGCAAAAAGATCCATTACCTGATGCTGAAAAATGGGATGGCGTTGAAGGTAAATGGGAACACTTTAGTGAAAATCCTGGAGAAGGTTCTTAAAATAAATAACATTATGAAATTAACTATATCAGACTCAGCAAAACAATATCTTAATAAGATGATTGAAAACGAAAACAAACGCTATGTTACACTAGATGTTAAAGGCGGCGGTTGTAGTGGCTTTCGATATGAATGGAACTTCAGTGATGAAGTATCGGGCAATTTAATTGACGATATTTTAGTTATTGATGTAATGGCTGAGATGTTTTTATTTGGATGTACAGTTGACTATGTACAAGAATTAGGCGGCAGTTACCTTACTGTTGTTAACCCTAACGCAACTGCTAGTTGCGGCTGTGGCGAATCGTTCGCAGTTTAATAAACGAGGAAAATATGAAAATAATTACAGGAAGTAGCAATACTGCTTTTGCTAAAGCGGTTGCTGATCATTGCTTCACTGAGTTAGTTCCAGCAGAACTAAATCGGTTTAGTGATGGAGAAATATGTGTAGAAGTACATGAGAACATTCGTGGTGCGGATGTTTTTTTAGTGAATAGCACTTGTACACCAGTTAACGATAGTTTAATGGAAATGCTGATAATGATTGATACTGCCAAGCGTAGTAGTGCTAGTCGTATTACGGCAGTTATCCCTTACTTTGGGTACGCACGCCAAGATCGTAAAAGTGCTTCAAGAACACCCATTACTGCCAAACTAGTTGCTGACTTACTAACTACAGCAGGTGCAGATCGTGTACTCACAATGGATTTACACGCAGGACAGATTCAAGGCTTTTTTGATATTCCAGTGGACGATTTAACAAGCCGTGTAGTGTTTGCTAAAGACATTAAAAAACAATTTTACAAAGACGGCAGTGACATCAATACTGTAGAGACAGTATTTGTTTCACCAGACGCAGGCGGTGCTGTAAGAGCTCGTAAGTTTGCTGATATGTTCCATGGCGATATTGCTATTGTAGACAAACGTAGACCTCGAGCAGGTGTTAGTGAAGTAATGGCACTGATTGGTGATGTTAAAGGTAAACATGCTATCCTAGTAGATGATATTGTTGATAGTGGAGGCACACTATGTAAAGCCGCAGAAGCTATCTTGGATGCTGGCGCACTAAGTGTTAGAGCATACATTACACATGGTGTACTAAGCAATGGTGCTAGTAAAAAGATTGAAGCTAGTAAACTAGAAGAATTAGTTATCAGTGATAGTATTCCTTATGATGGCAAAAGTACAAAAGTTAGACAAGTAAGTTTAGCACCATTATTTGGCGAAGCAATGCGCCGTATTACAAATGAAGAAAGTGTGAGTAGTTTATTCCAATGAAATATGTAATTGATATCGACGGCACCATCTGTAAAGAAGTGATTATACCTGGCACTGGTGGAAAGAAAGACTACGCTAAACATATTCCTATGCTGGATCGTATTGCAAAAGTAAACGCATTGTATGATGCAGGACATACTATTAAATATATGACAGCACGAGGTTGTGTGAGCAAAATTGATTATTATGATTTAACTAAAGATCAATTAATAAACTGGGGTGCAAAGCACCATGAACTAAGTGTTGGCGAAAAAGAAAACTATGATATTTGGATTGACGACAAAGCGTTTTGGAGTGAAAACTTCTTTCGTAGTACAGGCGAATCTTATGAGTGATTACACATGCGACAACTGGGTAGTTATTAAGATGAAAGGCGATGATCCTCACTATCGTCTTCTTGTTGGAACATCCGGTGGTTACTTAGATGGCGACAGTTGGCGTATGAACAGTGGCATTACAAAGGTAGAAGAGGACGAAGCATTCTATTACTTCTCTGGTTCTAGTGGGTCTCGATATCGTTGTTGTAACTTTACATCAGCGGCGTACACACTGAGAATGAACAATGCTGGTATTTGGGATCAGCTTCAGCAAATTCACGGCGACAAAGTTGAGATGATGCCAGAAGATACAGACTGGATGAATATGGATTGGATTATTAAATGAGCTATAAGATCGAAGCCGCCTCTAAAGAAGAATGGGCTGAAAGAGCCTTATCTGGTGAGAAGAAGTTGACTGGCTTGAAAGATAGTGTTAGAGAGTTGTTTAGTCTTCTTGACGCTACTGAGGAAACTGACGAAGGTAGAGTACACCGACCAGTTCAAATAGTTTGTGTACGTACTGATATGTTGATCAAACTTGAAAACGTCTTGGCTACATTAAAAAGCACAATGGAAGAGGATATGAAATGAGTAAAGTATTAATGTGTGATCCGCCCAGCGGTTGGAAGTATGGATTTCCCAAACCAATGCCAAGCACCTTGGGAGAAGACGAAAGTATCTTTCCGTGGTTGTTGAGCGAAGGTTACCCACAGGCAGAGATTGATGCTTGTGGCAAACATTTCTATTGTAGGTATTGGGAGGCAGACGATGAGTAAAGTACAGAAGTTTCGTAGTAAAATTGATAACTTCTTTGGCTGGGTAAAAGTTACTGAGCTAGTGGAACTTGACGAGATTGACGTTAGCGAAGATCCAGTACGTCCAGAGCTTGATGTAGAATGGCGCACAAGTTATGGACGTAAAATATACGGATTAAAATACCAAGACGAGATTGAAGGTATTATATGTATTGCGTATACTAATGATGTTCCTTCAAGTGTTAAAGAGCTAGACTTAATGAGTCAAAACGCACACTTTAAAAAAGATGCTGACACAGCAATTGCTTATACAGTATGGAGTCGCAAACGTGGCGCTGGTAAAGAGATCATAGGCAAAGTTGGCGACATGATGAAGCAATCAACTAATGTACAAAATTTAGTAACACTAAGTCCACTAACACCTATGGCTACACATTTTCATATACGTAATGGAGCAAAACAAATTGCTATCAACACTACTACACAAAACTTCAAGTACGACTTAACACAAGGATAGAATTATGGATCATAGATTTATAGCGGCAATGGATCACAGTGGTGGTTCAACAGGTGGTGTACTAGAACGTTATGGACGTGAGTACACAGAAGATAACAAAATGGAACGTGTACACGAAATGCGTATGCGTATGGTTAACTCACCTGACTTCAACGATAAAAACATTTGGGCGGCAATACTATACCAAGACACAGTTACTCGTGGCATGGTAAATGTCCTGGATGAAAAAGGTATTGACACGTTCCTAAAGATTGACAGTGGCTGTGAAGAAAGTGGTATGCTTAAACAGTTTCCAGTAAAACAAATGTTAGAGTGGGCTACAAACGGTATTGGTCCTAAGATTTATGGTACAAAGATGCGTAGCATTGTTAAAGGGGGAAGTATGGTACATCCTGTACTCAAACAACAGTTTACACTTGCTCGTACTATTTGGGAGCATGGGCTTGTACCAATCATTGAGCCCGAAGTACCTATCGACAATCCTGTTAAAGCTAAAGTTGAATCAGCTCTTATGTATCACTTACAAGAGTTTCTGGATGAGTTTCCAGGTAAATGTATTCTTAAACTAACACCACCAGAAGTACCCAACTTGTATCACAACCTTACAGTATTTCCTAATGTAGAACGTGTTGTGTTCCTAAGTGGCGGATATGCTACACAAGAAGCATGTCGTAGGTTAGGCGCTAACGCAGACGTTACTGCTAGTTTTTCGAGAGCATTGAGTGAAGGTTTAAACTATCACTTGACAGACGCTGAGTTTAATGCTAAGATTAAGCAGAACATTAAAATGATAACAGAGGCAAATAAATGACAAATCCATTCAAAGACATCGAAACATTTGGTACAGCATGTGACCAACCACCAAGTGAAGCAAACTACAAAATGTATCTCGATCTAATCCGTGAGGAAACAGACGAGCTAGAAGAAGCTATCCAAGACAACGACAAAGTCGAACAACTTGACGCACTTATTGACATCTTAGTTGTTACTATGGGCGCAGTACGTGCCGCAGGTTGGGACGGAGAAGCAGCCTGGAAAGAAGTAATGGATACAAACTTTGCTAAGATTGATCCAACTACAAACAAAGTGATCAAACGTGCTGATGGGAAGGTGTTAAAACCGTCAAATTGGTCTCCGCCTAACTTAGCACAATTTATCAAATAATAGTATATCTATTTTTATATAATTTGTTAGTATTATATCTAACAGCCCAAAATAGCCCTTTGCGATTTATTCCCAAGGGGCTTATTTTTTCTTCAAAGTTGTATATATTAAATTTAATAGTGCTATTAGTATGCGTATCTAATAGCGTATATTCTTTAACATCTAACTGTCTTTCTTTGTTTCTACGCTTTACACCTTCTGATATTTTTTTAGAAACTTCTTTAGAAGTAGTATTACCGTAATTCCAGTGATTCTCGCCTACTCTGTTTTCTAGTTGCTCTTGACTAAATTTGTATCCTTTTAGTCTGCCTTTGTTGGCGATAGAAATTTTATTCTTCGCTTCCTCTGGCATTATCCATCCTGCATTGCCATCGCCGCCATCTGTTTTATTGCGCAATATGCCAGTGCCGTTATCTATGCGTCCGTGCCATTTTATTAGACGTCTTTCTAACGCTAACGCACCTACATCTGTTAGATTAGATTCTAAAATGATAATGTTAGAAAAGTCTTTTTTTGGAAAGACAGTTCTATCTGTTTTAGCCCACGCCCTTTTGCCGCAGCCTTTGCCTATATAATACGGTGTGCCGTCATCACGAATATACGCATAGACATAAAATTTAGTTAAATACATTTGCTGATACTCCTTGTTAGTATTAGAGTAGTTGGAGTTGCCGCTCGCGAACTACACTTATATTTATACAAAAGATAAAAAAGAACAGGTTAGAAGTGCTAAAGCCAGAAGGTTGGCAAGCACCACAACTAGCACAGTTTATCAAATAAAAAAGGAAATATAATGTTTTTTGCATCAGTAGCTACAGGCGCATTTATAGGTGGCCTTATTGGAACTAAAGTAGTTGATACAACTAAAACTGAAGGTGAACTAGGTGTATTAGCTTGGGGATTAGTTGGTGTTATTGCGGGTTCTGTTATTGCATCTCTATTAGGTATTGTATAGGTTTGTTGAGTAATAAATAATTTTTGTAATACAACAGTATTATATTTGTGAGCGACGGGGTAAAGCCGTCAAGCAAAGGAGATTATTATGGACGCACTCACTTTATGGAGCCTTGTTGGCTTCTTATTCGCAGCTTATGCTGTGATAGCAAACGATTCAGTACAGACTCTCGGTACATGGATGGCATCAAACAATGAGAGATTTAGTTATAAAGTATTATGGGGAGCCGCAAGCGCAGTATTACTTGCTACACTCTGGTATGGCTGGCATGTAAATGGTGGAGACATCAGTTACGGCAGACTAAACAAGATCCCATGGCAAGAAGTACAATGGTATCATGCTGCGGCACCGGGCATACTTGTATTACTAACACGCAAAGGTGTACCTGTATCAACTAGCTTCCTAGTACTAAGTGCTTTCGCAAGTACATTTGTATTAGAGAAGATGCTTATGAAAAGTATAATGGGTTATGGTATTGCGGCAATGTTCGCATACTTTGCTTGGTACTTTATTAGCAGATGGATGGACGAAACAGCACCAGTTGCTGAAAAGAATAAAAATTACTGGCGCATAGCACAGTGGGTAGCAACAGGCGGATTATGGTGGACTTGGTTGTCACATGACATGGCCAACATTGCTGTATTCCTTCCACGTGAAGTACCAGTAGACCTTATGGTATTAATCAGCTTTGTATTTGTTGGCGGCTTGTTCTTTATGTTTAGAGAACGTGGCGGTAAGATACAAGAGATTGTATTAGAAAAACACAACACCAGATACGTAAGGTCAGCAACGCTGATTGATCTATTCTATTGGTTGTGCTTGTACTTCTTCAAAGAGCTGAACGATATACCAATGTCAACTACTTGGGTGTTTGTTGGTATGTTAGCAGGACGTGAACTTGCTATTGCCAGCTTCACAGGTAAGCGTAAGTTCAAGAGTGTATTTCCGCTAGTAGCAAGAGACTTTCAGAAGATGATGATTGGTCTAGGTGCCTCAGTGGCTATTGTTCTAACAATACATTATGTGTTAGTACCAAACGGACTATAAAATAAAACAAGATAATGTCCCTATCGCTAAATAGTAGCAGATAGGGGCATTTATATAATGGGCACAAAACAAATAATTTCAAAGAATATTTCGGCTGATAGTACACAGTACATTGGTAAAGATGGTGAACTGTGGGTAGACACAGTCACAAACAAGATGAAGATAAGTGACGGAACAACACCAGGCGGTGTTGATTTAGCAGGTGGTGGCGGTGGTGGCGGTGCTACAACTTGGGCAGCTATTACTGACATTAATAATGCTAACGGACCAGGAAAAGTTGCCATTGGACGAAACGCCGGCAGTGTAAACCAAGGTACCGAAACTGTAGCAATTGGTGACGATGCAGGTAAAACCAATCAAGGTAACAACTCGTATGCATTGGGTAACAACGCAGGCGCAACCGACCAAGGCGCAAGTTCTGTAGCAATTGGCGATGTAGCAGCTTCGAATACTCAAGGCACCTTATCGGTGGCAATTGGTGCGAATGCAGGTACAACAACTCAAGGCCAACAAGCAATAGCAATTGGGGGTGGAGCAGGTTTTACAAATCAAAGTACAAAAGCAGTAGCAGTTGGCTTTGCCGCAGGTGTTACAAATCAAGGCGAAGACTCAGTAGCAATTGGTTTCGAAGCAGGTGAAATAACTCAAGGCACAAAAGCAGTAGGAATTGGATATCGAGCTGGTGAAACCACACAAGGAAACAGTACAGTAGCAATTGGTGATAGTGCAGGTGAAACAACACAATCACAGCATGGAGTGGCAATTGGCGCACTAGCAGGCCAAACTACACAAGGAGAAAGTTCAGTAGCAATTGGTAAAAATGCAGGTAAAGTAAACCAAGGATCAAGTGCGATAGCAATAGGTAATCTCGCAGGCGTGAACAACCAGCACAACAACTCAATTGTAATTGCAGCCTCAGGCTCAGAGTTAGAAACAGCCCAAACAGGTCAGTTTATGGTTAAACCAGTTAGAAACTATAGTAATGCAGCCGCATTGCCATCAGGATTTAAGCAAGTTGCTTACAATCCAACAACAGGCGAATTTGTCTATTATGGTTCTGCAGGATAATAATTAACAACATAAACTAAATTAAGATAGGGCGGATTTAATCCCGCCCTATTTTTTTGACTTACTGTAACTTTTCTAAGTTAGCAATATAATTTGTCATACTGTGGTCACTAAAGTTATCGATACCGCCTTGCTTTAGGCCCATCCACATTCCACGCCAGCGATCTTTAACACGGCGGGTTCCTTTAAGATTTGGCTTATAGTCGCCATTTGAATCTATGTAGTGTTCACAACCATCATGTTTGTAACCCATAATAGCAAGTGGTACACGGGTAACAATATCATTGTTATTAACCCAACGTTGGTGTTTACAGTTTAAACTCTTGATAAACTTTCTCCAACCTGTACGTGGTGATCCGTATGTATACACTTCAGCAATGTTTGGCATAAGTGGATCGTCTTCACAACGGCTAGCCATAATAGTTGTCATTGCGGCACCTAAACTGTGTCCACAAAACCATGCTGTACGTTTCTTACCACACTCACGTAAATCTTCCATAACCATTGGCCATAGTTCGTCTACTTCTGTTTTAAAGCCAACGTGTACACGGCCAACAGTTTCTGCCATTACTGGAGCTGCTTTTAAGTCTGCTTTAATATCGTTAAACTCATTTGGTTGTGTTCCACGACAAGCGATAACAATGTCTGCTTTGTTCATAAAGCGATATGCTTGAGCACCGCCATTGTTGTAAAATTCTATAGTAGTAAAACCTAATGCTTTTGCATCTTTTTTAACTTGTTTTGTATCATCACTGTATGCTATACTTGCTAGTTTAGCAAATAGTAGACTACGTTGTTCAAAATTCATGTCTGTAATCATAATAGTTTCCCTCTCACTACAAATATTTATTGACAAATGCCAAAAAAGTGTATATACTGTTAGTTAAATATTAGGAGAATCTATGAACATTTTAATCGCAGGCTACGGATTTGTAGGACATGCTCATAAAAAACTATTGAGTGAAACACACTCAGTTAGAATATATGATCCACATAAAAATTATCCATGGACAGATAATCCAGTGGATGCGTGTATCATTAGTGTAAGTACACCTCCTGCTGATGATGGCAGTTGTGATGTAAGTAATGTTTGTGATGTGATTAGTCTGTTATCTGAAATGACACCAATCTTAATTAAAAGTACACTAAGTTTAGAAGGTTGGCGTAAAATTAAGTTTATGTATCCTAATCATTTAATTGCGTTTAGTCCAGAGTTCTTACGTGCCGCAACTGCTGACGAAGACTTCTATAATACTAGAGAGATTTACATGGGCGGTGATAGAAAATCATTCTGGCACACATTGTTCTCTATAGCATTTAAAGATGATAAATTTACTACGATACATGTTGATGTGGAAGAACTCATATTAACAAAATGTTTCCGTAATGCGTACTTAGCAACTAAGGTATCCTTCTTTAATCAGATACACGATCTATGCGAGGCAACTGGTGTAAACGCAAACATGGTACTACATCTTGTAGGTGAAGATACTCGCATAGGTAGTAGTCACACAGAAGTAACAGAACAGCGTGGTTTTGGTGGTCATTGTTTTCCTAAAGACACAAGCGCCATTATTAAAACAGGTGAAAAGTATAATACAGACTTGACTTTGATCCGTAATGCTGTAGAGTATAATAAAAGTATAAGGAGAGACTAATGTTTGTAAATTATGACGGCATGACTGTTGATCAGATGCTGGAAAAACAAATTGAGCTAAAGCGTAAAGTAGCGCAAGCACATCAAAGTGGCATGAGTCCAGGTATAATTGGACAAATGCAAAATATGTTGGATGTATTAATGGTTGAGTATCAATCTCGAATAGCAAGTGATGCTGAAAAGTTGAAACGTGAACGTGCTGTTGAAGATGGCAGAGATCCCGATGCTGACAATGTAATGAATATTGGCGATGTTGAATAGCGATAACGAAATCATTATTAATGAAGATAAACTTGTAGAATTATTTCTACAGGGTAAACAAGTACACACGGTGACAATGGAAAATACAGTAAGTGTTGATAGATACAATCAGTTTTGTAGTTTGTTTCTAATTGATGAAAACATAAACGTAGAATTGCCAAATAATGGATTAGATAAGTATAATAAAGAGCTAGTTGATAATTGGTTTATGCCTGACGAATACAAAAAAATTAACATAATTGATCACTTACTAAGTAAAACAAAAAATGAAGCTGAGTATCAACGTGTTGTTACAGAACTTACAGAGTTTGAAGAACGTGGGTTGCTGTCACTATTACAGTATATGATGTATTTTGTTGAGTTAATGCGTGAAAACGATGTTGTAATGGGTGTAGGACGTGGATCAAGTGTTGCTAGTTATGTGTTATATCTTCTTGGTGTACACAAGATAGATAGTATTAAATACAACTTAGATTATAGGGAATTCTTTAGATGAGAAGTGTAAAAACTGCAAGAGGTAGAATGATTGACATGGCTGCTCTTGCCGCAAAAAATGAGACTGCTAGATCAGTTGGCAACGTATTAATGAATGCCAGAGGTGATAGATTAAATAGTGACGGTACTGTAAAGTATACTGCTCAGGAGATTGCTCAAGCAGATGCGGCCCAACGGACACCAGCTACAACAACACCAATTAGTGATCCAAAACCAATTATGTCTACTCCAGCGCCAGAGCCAGCGCCAGTAGAAGAAACAGTACTAGAACCAGTAGTAGAACCTGAACCAGAAGCAGTAAGTAAAATTACTAGAACAAGAGATGATGGTTCAAAATACGCAGAGATTGAATACGATGACGGTTCAATTGAAACATTAGAATTAGATGAGGAATAAATGAGACAAGTAAGAGCAACAGCAACAAGTGTATTAGGATTTTTTGTAAACCCTCCAGGACAACATACACTTAATAGTGGACTAATTATCTTGAATGATGATGGTGAAACTCGTGGTATTAAATCAAGATACTTTGAAGTACATGATGTTGGTAGTAGAACAGAAGTTGCTAACGATGTTAAAAAAGGTGATATTGTCTGTGTAGCACACGGACGTTGGAGTCGTGGATTTAATGTCGACGATACTGATAATAGAAAACTATACGCACTAGACGCCAAAGATATCATGGGTGTGTATCATGGAGATGTTAGTAACATTGAATAGATATGAGTAATATTATAGATTTTCCAACAGGGTTTGAATTTAAAGTACTGTTTGAACTACCTGAAGATAAAATACTACATATGAATAAAACTAAATCTGATAACTGTCAAATTGAAATAGATGGACAATACGGTACAGCGATTGTTGATGCGTTAAATGATAATAGAGCAATTGATATATTACTAAAAGTATTTCCAGCGGCAATAATTATAAAGGCAATAAAACAAAATGAGTAGTTTTAGCGCACATTTAGAATACATCTTTCATATTACTTGTAATCATTGCAAGTGTTACTTTAGTTACGCAGTGATGCAAAAGAAGTTTAAAATCGACAGAGGACATTGGTATTGTCCAAAGTGCGGTGCTAAAGGAAGTATTAAACTTGAAGAAGAGATATAATAATTTTAAACTTTGGTATGTACATTTACGTGCTGAAGGTCTGAGATTGTATGGATATCCTAGATACTACACCAGGTGGAAATGTTTTCAATGGGCATTTAGTAACAGTGGCACACATAATATAGACGGGTCGTATTTTACGCTCGACAAACCTAAAAATAATGTTATAGTAAAAGAAAAAGTGGAAAAGTAAATGAAAGAATTATGGGTAGAAAAGTATCGTCCCAAGACTTTGTCTGAATATGTATTCAAGAATGATGGTCAAAAGAATCTTATTAATGGTTGGGTAACTGACAAAAGTATTCCACATTTAATGTTTGCTGGAAGTGCTGGTACAGGTAAAACTACACTAGCAAAAGTCCTTATTAATGAACTAGGTGTACAACCAGCAGATGTATTGTATATCAACGCTAGTCGTGATAACGGTATTGAATATGTACGCAACAAGATTACTAACTTTGGTGATACAATGCCTTGGGGAGACTTTAAGGTTGTACTACTAGACGAGGCTGATTACTTGTCTCCAGAAGCACAAGCGGCGTTACGTGGTGTAATGGAACAAAACCATCAGAGTGTACGTTTTATACTTACATGTAATTATGATAATAAAATTATTCCAGCACTTAAAAGTCGTTGTCAAGTATTTCAGATCCAGAAACAAGACGAGACAGAGTTTTTTAATCGCATGGTAACCATACTTGATGCTGAAGGTGTTACATATGATCCTTATATGTTGGGATCGTTTGTTGTAGCTACACAGCCAGACATGCGTAAAACTATCAATAACCTACAATCAAATGTTATGGATGGTGTACTAACACAGCCTGAAGAAGGTGGTGACGACAGTGCTTGGTTAATTAAAATGGTAGACTTGTTTAAGAGTGGCGATATACGCAGTGCCCGTAAATTAATTATTGCTAATGCTAGACCAACTGACTACGAAGGCATCTTTAGAAAGCTATATGAGAATATAGACTGGTTTGGTGACACTCCAGATAAACAAGATGAAGCTGTTATTGTTATTCGTAATGGACTAGTTAAACATATGAGTGTAGCAGATGTTGAAATTAATCTGAGTGCTACATTAATTGAACTGCAAATGATATGAATAAAGTAATCTTTGTTGCCCTAGCTGAAGAATTTCCTCGCAAAATGGCTCCCAAAGGTTTTAACGTTGTGTATACTGGTATCGGTAAAGTTAACGCTACGCTAGCAGTAACACAATACTTGACTGCTAATCCACATGTTACGGCTGTTTATAATTATGGAACAGCAGGTGCTAGTGATGATAGTGTAGCAGGCGAGCTACTAGGAGTATGTAGTTTAATAGAACGAGATATGGATATCACGGCGCTTGGACTTCCGTTATATGTAACTGAAAAAGATCAAGAACAACATTTTTACACTAGTAATCGTCAAACAAGTATTATATGTGGTACTGGTGATAGCTTTGCTAGACCAAATTTACCATATCATATTGTAGACATGGAAGCATATGCCATTGGCAGAGTGTGTGAACACTTTGGTATTCCAGAGTTTTATTGTTTTAAATATATCAGCGATACAAATAATGACTTAGATCCAGGTAAAGCCTGGAAGCAAAATGTATCTAAAGGTGCCAAAAAATTTAGAAAAATCTTCGATTAATCTTAAAAAACCGGTTGACAACTAATCCTTTATATCGTATATTGTAATTGTAGCTAATGATAGTTACAGATGCTCATTCCAGAGCAATATAACATAAACCGTAAAAGGATATACTAACTATGCAATTTATGCAATCAACACGCACAGAAAATGCGACATACGCCGCAGGTGTCAACGACAAGTTTAATACAGACAAAGATGACATCCTAACATTAGAAAAACGATTCACAGAATCACTAATGGCAAAAGATCCAGATTTAGCTGAATGGCTAACAGGAATGTTACAAGAATTCCGGGATCGTTACCCCCAATATGAAAAGTTTACAGACATGTACCCAGATATGGTACAGATGGCTCCTAACAAAAAGGACCGTATTACACTTGGGCAACTACTAATTAATGCTACTATCCAGCGAGAAACAGACATTGACTGGATTGTAGATATTCTCGGCAAATTTGACCCGTTCTTTGTAAACATCATCCGTATCTACCCTAGTGAACAAAATGACAAGTATCTTATTTGGGATGGTGCACACACAACATATACACTAATTTGTTTAGCTATGTATGCATTTGGCATGTCATGGGAAGAAGCAATGGAACTTGAAGTACCAGTTGCTATCTATCCAGGCAAGCGAGTTGCTAAACTACGCCAACGTTTTATTGGTGTACACGACAACACAATGACTAAACCTCTTGACAAGATTGACTTGTACATGCAGTATGTATGGGCAGTACGTAACAACGGAGATACTGATCCTTGGTCAATGCGTTTTGAAGAGATTCAAACTGCAATGGAAGAGTTTAATTGCTTCTTTACACACAACAAGTTTGGTGACACTGGACAGCCAGGTGCTATTAGCCGTCCTTCAGAAATCTTCCCTACAGGACGTGATGTTAACAAATGGAAAAGCAGTGTACTACGTCGAGTATTCCAGTATCATACACTAAGCAATCCAGATGCGCCAGTTGAACCCCTAGAAATTGACAACATGGCACACATCTTCCGTGCTTGTGATCAACAGGGCATTGTAGTTGATGATGATTATGTTAAGGCTGTTGTAAAATACTTAGGTGTTGTAACAAACAATACTTGGGCAAAAGGCTATAACCAAACTCGCAACCGGAAACACAAAATGATTATGGATGCTTACCAGGGTTGGTTAAAGCGTCAGCATTATCGTATTCGTGAGAACTACAATACACGTTGTAACCAAACAGAAGTTGCGCCAACTTGGTTGTGTCAAGCAATAGAGGCTGCAGGCTTCCCATTCGAATTGCCAGTGTTTATTGGCAAGTATGCATACGAGTTTAATGCAAAAGAATTGGGGGTGTAATATGAGTTTACGTGATCCCAAAATGGATATGCTAAAGGAGGGGTTATCTCTCCGGAAGGCAAGAAAGACTCGTTGCACGATTGATGGCTGTAACAACTTTTTAACAGCATACCAAGGACCAGGTAGTGATACACTGTGTCGTGAACATCAGAAAAACTTATCTGATTACGGCGGTATGGCAACTACTAAAAAAGTATACAGCCACAGTCGTGAGACACATTGTGAAAGTTGTGGTTACACACCATATAACGATGAACAGATTCAAGCAGTAGAAGATCTTAAAATGCGCAATCAGATTATTCGTTATGTATTGCATGTAGATCATATTGATGGCAATCATTTGAACAATGCGCCTGAAAACTTACAAACACTGTGCAGTCGTTGCCACAGTATTAAGACAGTTATTAATGGCGATACACTGACACCACGTATAGCAGTATAAAATTATAAACTATTGAAAAGGCAGAAAACTTTTTTGCCTTTTCCTGTTGACACCAAGACGTTTTGGTGCTATATTATAATGGTAACAAAGAGGAAATTAATATGTTTGATCAAACTGTAAAATTTGAAGATGTAAGCGCAGAAACAATCGCAATGGAAGATGTTGTATTTACAGACGTAGATGCTGATACACTATCAATGGAGTATTGGAACGACATGCAAACTGAACTAGGATATGAGACTGTATGGTCCATGTGGGAGTTTTCAGATATTGACCAAAACATTTTCAACGAGGGTGTTAAGCGTATTTGCTATAGATTTTATGATCAAGCATCAACTGTTGAAGAACTACAAAACAACACTGCTAAAGAAATTGAAGTGAGCGCATTTGCTCCAAGTGGTAGTGTTCGTGATATATGGCGTGCTGCTGAGTCTTGTTACCAACAAGCAAAACAACTTGGTGATTGGCATGTCTTCATTGAAGATTGTGAAGTTCGTGAAGATGGATCATATGAACTTTGGATGGGATCATGAAAATCCAAATCGACGGATTAAATGATAAGCAAGTCCAGATGCTAGATAAACTTTGGACTTGTGATACCACTGATGATGTGTTGGAATGGATGAACACACTCAGCAAAGAAGATTTTTTTATGGCAGTCACACTTCAGGAAATGATACTTGACGAAATGCTAACAATGCCTGCTGAAGAAAACGTTAGCGATGCTCGTAAAATGTTATCAGATATTGGAATAAAATGTACATAATTACTGGCTTCTTTCCTGATAGAATAGTTCGCAAAGTCTTTAATGACATTTGTGACGCAATAGAGTATCGTGACGATTTAGATGCTCACTATATAAAGGTTCTATAGGAAACATGCTAGATGATCATGCCGCAGAAAAGTTTGCTGAAAACATAAACATGATGGTGCCTTGGTATCTCATGGCATCATATGCTTACTACAAAGAGGATGATGCTATTTTGTCGGATGGCTTCTTTGACGAAATGGGCAAGACAATGTTGGCTGTTTGGGACGACATTGAACACTTCCACAAAGAACATATTAGTAAGGGCGACTTAGAAGCAGGCACTTTCTTGGGCAAGTATCCAAGTCGTGTAGAAGGTGGTCTTAATAGTCTTAGAGAAACTTACTTTACTAAAGACGGAAAATTAAGAAAAAAACCGAAAAAAAAGTAAATTAGGGCTTGACAACCAAGACGTCTTACTGTATAGTATATGTATAAGTTAAGCAAATACGGAGTGAGAACCAAGATGCAAAATGAAATTCAAAAACTAATCCAAAAAGCTAAAGAAGATTACACTAAGTTTGTAATGTCCGGTGGACGTGGTATGCCAGATCCAGATAGTTACTTTGGTAAAACACTTGCTAACTTTGAAAATAGTTTTGAGATCAAAGAAGGCAGCAAATATATTAAACTTGTCCGTGATGGTGGTGTTTGGGGCTTTATTGTTAAAACTGATAATGATAAACTGTTCCAAAAAGGTGATATTTTGAAAGCGGCTGGTTACAATACACCTGCTCGTAACAAAGCACGTGGTAACATTTTTGCTGATTCATTCAGTGTTGCTTGGACTGGTCCACATTACTTGAACTAAGGAGTCGCAAATGACACCAGTACTTTACATAATGACTGATTATATTAAATGCGAAGTTGATGCTAATGGTTCTAAGTTTTATTACTTAAATGATGAACTCCATCGTGAAGATGGACCAGCCATTGAGCATAGTAGTGGTAAGAAGTATTGGTGGTTAAATGGTAAACGCTTAACAGAAGAAGAGTTTAATAAGCGTATGGTACCTACAGTAGAAATGACTATGGATATTATTGACTTGCCAACGCTGGAACAGCAAGTAAGCAACGACATTGCAACTGCACAGGTAACTGTTGCTGAATTTTGGCAATGGTTGCTGAACGATGAAAATCAACACAATCCAATGGAGTGTTTGTAATGTATCAACGATATGAAGACTGGTCCACATTACTTGAACTAAGGAGTCTTAAATGACTATTGTAGAGAAAGCATATACTTTTGCAACGGCGGCTCATGCTGCTGTTGGACAAAAGCGCAAGTATGATGGTGCTGACTATATTGTTCACCCTACTCGTGTTGCGAATCTTGTCAAACAATACGGCGGTACTGATACTATGATAGCCGCCGCATACTTACACGATGTTGTGGAGGACACAGATGTTACTATGGATGTTATCACTAGCCTGTTCGGCAGTATTGTTGCAAAATATGTTGATGATCTCACAGACGTCAGTAAGCCTGGCGATGGTAACCGTGAAGCACGTAAAACCATAGACAGGCAACACACCGCAAATGCGACAGCTGACTCGCAGTTCATAAAGTGTGCTGACATTATAGACAACGCATATGACATCGCTGATAACGATCCTAGTTTCTGGAGAGTTTACCGTCGTGAAATGTCACTGTTGTTGGACGAAATGGTTCGTGTTAAAGACACACCAATATACCTAGATGCTCGTTGGGCACTGGAAGAAAAACAGTTGACAGCATAGCATTTATTTGTTATGCTGTTGATATTAATTCAATTAAAAGGAAAATAAAATGTCTAACTATGTAGCAACGCTCGTAAAAACTGACTTTAATCAAGCTGGTCCATTAGAGACTAAGATTTATATAGAACAGAATGATTATAATTCTCGAGCACTTCTTGAGAATCAATATTCTGGATACAAAGTTGTATCAGTAACTGTTAATAATTAATAAAAGGAAAATAAAATGACTGATGTAGTTTTTGATATTGAAACAATCCAAAATGTTCTTATCGCCTGGGAGGAAGGCGCATCAGACGAGAAGAGAATGGCTCGCCAATCACTTCGCAGTATGCTTGTACGTAAGCAAGCAGAGCTAGATGAGTTCGAACGGAACGCACCTGGTTATCAAATTGAAATGGAAATGTAAAGGAACCTCCCATGCTAAATTTAATTCGTAATCTATCAGATAATACTCGCATTTATGTATATGCGTTCAGCTATGTACTAGGATTTATGCTGTTTATTGGCACAATTACACTAGCAGTAGATGCTGTGAACACATATAGTTCAAATCCTGAGTTTATTATCTACGGCACACTAATTATTTGGTTTGCTTATATTGGTATTAGTATAGCAATCAGCAGTGCTAAATCCAAAGTAAAGGCTGAAGCTCGTCGTGAACGTGATATTATTAATAAAATATCTGATGTATGATCATTGATTGGTCCATAGATGAAGTAAAGGCTCATGTAGATAAAATCGCATGGGCCGAATCAGACCCACGTATGGATGGTTTTGTAACGTGGAGATGTAAAAAAGATTTATATGAACTATTATGGTATCTAGAAGATAAACTAGAACGTTGTAGTACATATAGTACAGAGGAAGAAAACCTCATAAAAAATAGACGTGAACATAAAATTATCAACAAACTTGAAAGCAGCATCAATAATGAAAATCCAGGATATCGACGGCGTTAAAATTAGCGAGATTCTACAAAACTATAATCACCCAATGTTCGAGAGAGCATTTCAAATGATCGAGGAAGAGAACTTTGAAACAGACGGAAACACCAATCAACACACTACAACAACTGATGGCAATAACCGCCGAAGAGTGCGGAGAATTGACCCAAGTATGCATGAAGTATTTGAGGCGTTACGAGAATATTGAACAGATTGATGACAAATATCGTCAAAAACTACTTGAAGAAGTAGGCGATGTTTACTGTATGATTGATTTGTTAATTGATCATGGACTAGTTGGAGAAGCTGAAATCTACCAACGCAGTCAAATTAAACGTGAAAAACTTAAAACATGGAGTACCCTAATCAATGACACAGAATGATGGACGTATCGGTTACCGAGAATTAATTAACTTTTTTAAGGAAAGCGCACGAAAGCTAGACGCAAATGGCGAAGAAGATTGTGCTTTCTACTTTGAACAAGTTAGTGAGTACCTAACTCGTAATCCACATAAAGGTTTACAAGAGAAACCCGAGCGTATTTTAGGACTTTAATTTAAATTAATTTGAATTATTTTATAACCTGTTGTTTTCATTGAAAACATTTGTTCTGTTTTCTGTTGACATCTTGGTCTAGAACTGCTAGAACATGTATATAAGTTAGTTAAACAGAAAGATTACAATATGTCAAATTACGCAACATTACAAGAATCAATTAACACTGCAACTTTCGATTCAGATAACTGGAACGCTGATGGTAGCATTAACTGGAGTTTTGTTGACGCAGATGCGTTTGATGAGTGTAATAAATTGTTTGACGGCACAAAGGCTTTTTACGCCGCATTTGATGAAATTGTAAACGTTATAATTGCTGAAATGCGTGAAGAAGCTGAGTCAGAAGCACGTTTTGAAATGGCAACATCATAATGACTAAACGTGTTAATGACATGGATGTTTTTGAAAAGAGCATCCGAGACAATCCACATCACTATAATGTAGTATTGTTTCAGCCAGTAACAAACAGTCGTATTGGCAAGAGCTTTGATACTATTAGTGAAGCAATTGAATATGGTACAAACATTGTATCAGATGAAAATAAAGTTAGAGCCGCAATGGTTTATGCCATTGATAAAGATAATCACCACGCACTATGTGGTACAGTTAACCGTTTTAATAAAACATACAAAGAAGTGGAAGTAAGAATATGATTGATGCAGCAGCAGTTGGACGTTACATGAGCGATTTGTCTTATAGAACAACAGAAAATCTTGAGCTAGCAAATATGCTAAGCCGTATATCAGATGAACTAGAAACATTTGGTACTACTGTCTTTGCTAAACGTTGGAACGATTTTACTCGTATTGAAAAGCAACTTATTATTCAATGTAAGAAAACAATGGAAAATGAACAGGAGAAATGGAATGATATGGGACAAACTGGCCCTGTGCCAGAAACAGATAGTGGACGTCCTCGATGCACACTGCCATGAAGATAATGAACCAGGGCTAGACTATTTTAATAGAGACGGCTGGGTAAACCGTGTATGGGCTAACGATAATATTCGTAGAGCCCATATTGACGTTGTAGATGCTAGAGAGAGTCGAGGACTTTGGATGATGCACGTATGTATATTTCCAGTCCTAAACAACGATGCTCCTATCTATGGCTTTGATGTTATTGCTGGTAAACGTAAGATAACTGGAGCGTTCCATGATTTCTCTCCTAGTAGTAATCGAGAGCATAATATGATACAAGGGTATTTTGACAGTGTTGATCACTTTGTACCCAAAAAGCAACGTGAACTGCCTGAGTGGGCTCGTAATATCTTTACAAGTAAAATGCTTGCCGCTGGTAACGTTACTGATGAAGCTGAAGTAGATGAAATTATTCGTATTGCTACAGATAATTTAACAGCATATTTAAGCGAGGTTGGCGAATATACAGCAGGCGAACGTGACCCAGCGGTAATTAAGGCACAAAACTATTATTGTGATAATCAGAAGCTAAATCCACACACTGCTAATGTAATGAAGTCACTTGGATTGCCAGAAGAAGATGTAGAACTTTTTTGTAATAATATGCTTTTTCCTAAAATTAGCACTTGACAACCAAGGCGTCTTACTGTATAGTATAAGAGTAAATTAAGAAGAAAGATTAATAATATGAATAAGAATATAGTACTAACAGATATCGATGGTGTAATGCTTGATTGGGAGGCTGCGTTTCATGATTGGATGGAAAGCAAAGGCTTCCAACGTAATAGTATTGCTACGTATGACATGCATGTTGTATATGGGCAAAAGCGTAACCATATCAAAGCATTGATCTCAGAGTTTAACAATAGTGCTTGGATGTGTTGCTTAAAGCCATTACGTGATGTACAATATGGTGTTGAGCAACTTGTTAAAGCAGGTTATCGTTTTGGAGCCATTACTAGTTTGAGCTTAGATCCTTATGCTAAGGAACTTCGTACACAGAACTTGGTTAACTTGTTTGGTGATGTATTCGACTTTGTTACATGTCTAGATACTGGAGCAGATAAAGACGAAGCTCTACTACCTTATAAAGATAGTGGACTGTTTTGGATTGAAGACAAGCCTGAGAATGCCAAATTAGGTGCAGACCTTGGCTTAAAGAGTTTGTTGATACGACACGAACACAATGCTTGGTTCGATTATGACGGTGTTAAGAAAGTAGACACATGGGCTCAGGTGTATAATACTATTGTTAAATCTTAATTATTCGCCATAAATGTTTAGTACATCTACAACAGCAGGATGTCTTTCAACATCTTGTTTTGTAAAATGTACGCATTTGATTGTATTGTGTTTGTCGGTTAGTTTGGTTGTAAAGTCTTTTAGACCATTATTATCATATCCTCTATCATGTTGTGCTAAGTCTCCTGTAACAACGATTTTAGAACCAGTACCAATACGTGTTAGTAACATTTTCATTTGTTCTGGTGTAGCATTTTGCATTTCGTCTGCTACAATCCAGCACTGTTTGAATGTTCTACCACGCATATAAGCTAGTGGGGCGATCTCGATCTCTTTGTTCTCGATCATCTTTTCCACTTGCTTTGGATCCCAATGTTCTTCTAATACGTCGAATATTGGTCGTGTCCAGGGTGCCATCTTATCTTTAAGACTGCCGGGTAGGAACCCGTGTTGTTCGTCAACGCTTACAGCAGGACGTGTGATTACTATTTTACTAATCTCACCCGACTCAAACTTCTGAATGCCCATTTGGACAGCCAGCATGGTTTTACCTGTTCCAGCAGGACCAGTTGCAAATGCTATTGGTGTTTGGGTGTCGTCTAATATCGCAATGTAATCTTCCTGATGTACATTACGTGGTAAAATAGTTATCTTCTTTTTGCGATATGTCTGTAGTTCTACAACCATATTGTTAAAATTTGCCTTGCTATTTTGTTTTCTCGCTCTTCTTGACATGTAGTGCTCCATTGGTTAAAGCTGAGCCCAATGTGTCCACAAGAGTATTTATTAAAGGAGCATAAATAATACTAAGATGAGTACAGATATTGAACAATTAAAGAATACCCTAGATGGTATTATAGATTCAACTAACAGCTTAAATGTGTTGATTGAATTCGAGGAAGTTTTGGATAATTTACATATGTACAGTTATAAGAACTGGGAATATGGTGAAGTAATAGCAGGACCAGACGTAAGTAGATATTGGATTACAGTAACACTAATGTATCCAAAAAACTTAATGCCTGACCCTGATGCGGCATTAAGATTAATCAAACACGGAGCAAAAGTTTATTACAAAAAGGATGAACTTATTGAACCAGTTAAAATTACATCACCAGATGATCTTGGCGAAATAGATACTGACACAGGTAAACGTAAGCCAAAGAAAAAAACTACACCAATTTGGTTAGTGACAATTGAAATGCCACGTGACTTTGTTAGTGAGTTTGATAGTAGTAAAGTTACAATTAATGGCGTTGATATTGATATGAGCGATGTTGATAGTGCTTATGACACTGATTACGATAATGACATTGCTCCTAATAAAGAAGATTTAACAGGTGGTTTAGAATGACAGTAAAATATGGTGAAATGGAGAACTTAGTAACTCCAACAATTAGTATTGACCAGTATACTCCCAAGATTGGCGAATCAAATGAAACAGTTGTTGTTGCGTTTGAAGTTAAATTTGAGCAACCAGCAAGAGATCTAAGTAACTTAATTGAAACTGACGTAACTGAACATCTAGATGTAGACGTTAGTGAAGGTCCAAACGGTCAAGGAAACACAATGGTGTTTGTTGAATTTAATCGTGACTCAGGACTATATGAAAAAATTATGAATATTGTTAAAGTTGCTAGTCAAGTAACTGGTATTACAGAGTGGAAATATAATTACTACAAAGGTGATAGCGCAATTGATTTAACAGAAGATAACTTATCTAGTACAGTGGTTAATAATTCAGAAAAATATGTACTAAAGTATCCTCCAGCACCAGAAATTGATGAGTCACTTGAAAGAGTTCGTAGCCTCGCCGGACTGTAACTGGAATAGGTATAAGTAATGAGACTAGCAGGATTGTTATTAATTGTTATCGCTGTAATGGGCGGTATAGGGTATTGGTATTATACTGATACTCAAGCTCGCATGGCCGTACTACAAGAGAATAACGCCAAACTAGAAATAGCAGTACAAACTAACGAACAAGCACTGGAAAGTTTACAAGCAGATTATGCTAGAGTCAATACAGAGTTGTCTCAAATAAATGAAGCATATACACAAATACGTAGACAGAATCAAGAGCTAGCAAACAAGTTAGAAAAGATAGACCTAACAGCTGCGGCACTTGCTAATCCTGAAGGTATTGAACGTGCTGTTAACCGTGGGACTGAAAACGCAGGAAGATGTTTTGAAATCTTGAGTGGAAGCCCACTAACCGAAAAAGAAAAGAATGCAGAAAATGAAATCAGTTTTAACAAAGAGTGCCCTTGGCTTTGGCCTGGTCATACTCCTAACAGCGTGTTCTCAGCCCCAACAAACGATTGAGATAAGCGCAAAACCAATCCAACGACCTGAGCTAACATTGCCAGCAGTTGATGAACTCAATTTAAAAGAAGTCAACTGGGTTGTTATTAACGAAGATAATTTGGATTCAGTAATAGCTACACTAGCACAGAGCGGAAAGCCATTTGCTATCTATGGACTTACTGGTGATGGCTATGCTAATCTTGGATTAAACTTTAGTGACATTCGTGCGCTAGTACAACAACAGCAAGCAATCATTGCGGCATACGAAGGCTATTACAAAGAATCAGATGCGGCAATAGCGGAACATAATCAAACAGTAGATGACTAATCCTTATAGTGTCTTGGGTGTCAGCCAAACTGCGTCCGAAGATGAAATCAAACAAGCATATCGTAAATTAGCTAAACAACATCACCCTGACCGTGGCGGCGATGAAGAAAAGTTTAAGACTATTAACGAGGCTTACGATAATATCAAAAATCCCCCACAACAAGATCGATCTCAAGGGTTTCATAACCAAAATGATATGCGTGGATTTGAGGATCTATTTAAACAACACTTTAACTTTACACAGCGACAACCACGTAATCAAGACATACATATTACATACCATGTAACACTAGAAGAACTAATCAGCAATACTCCAAAAGATATTGAAGTAAAACACAACAATGAAGTTCGCAACTTAACTATAACTATACCTGCTGGTATATATGATGGTGTTGAAGTAAAGTATACTGGATTTGGACAAATATCACAACCAGGTATTCCAGGAAATCTAATTGTACGATATCGTTTAAAAAGACATCCAATATTTGTCGTAGAAGAGTTTAATTTAACAAAACAGTTAAATATTAGTATAAGAGAAGCGATGTTAGGAACAGAAAAGATTATTACAACACTTGATAACAGAAGTATAAAACTAAAGATTAACCCAGGTACACAATCTAAAACACGATTACGAATACCAGAGTGTGGACTGCCACGTCGTGGAAATTCCAATGGAAATTTGTATGTAGAAATAATGGTAGATATTCCAAAACTAACTGAACAAGACTTAAATAAATTGCTTAAAGATGTAATCTAGCTGTTGACATCTGACGTAAGATACACTATATTAATATTAATAAAGATAAAAGGATTATAAATGTCACAAAACGACCCAAAAATAGAAGCACTAGTAGAACGCCTATTTCAATTGACTCGAGGGTACAAACATGAATATGTTACACTAGAACATCTACTAGCTATATTGCTGGAAACAGAAGAAGTACAGGATATTTTCTATGATATTGACAAAGATCCAAAGGTAACTAGAGATCTAGTTATCACTTATCTAGAAACTGAAGTTGATAGTATTGACAAGGAAGAGTTTCAACCACAAAAGACAGTTATGCTAGAGCGTGTGTTTAATCGTGCGTTTACACAAGCAATGTTTAATGGTAGACAGAAACTTGACCCACGTGACTTGCTTATTAGTATCTTAACAGAAGAGCAATCGCCATCTGTTGTATTGCTAAATCAACTTGACATTACTAGAGAAGACTTAATCTCATATCTAACTAATGAAGCAACTGAAGAAGCAGAAGCTAATACTCGTGATAAACCATTAAAGCAAGAACGTATACTAGAAAAGTTTTGTGACAATCTAAATATGTTAGCTAATAATGGTGAAATTGATCCTATGATTGGTCGAGAAACTGAGCTTGAGCAACTTGTACAAACTATTGCTAGACGTAAAAAGAACAACGTTATCCTAGTAGGCGAAAGTGGTGTTGGTAAAACTGCTATTGCTGAAGGACTAGCACATCTAATTAATGAAGATCGTGTTCCGGATGTTATTAAAGACAATACTATCTATAGTTTGGATATTGGTTCACTACTAGCAGGTACTAAGTTTAGAGGTGACTTTGAAGAACGTCTTAAAGAAGTTTTGGATGTACTAGAGCGCCGTGACGATGCTATCTTGTTTATTGATGAGATTCATATGATTATGGGAGCAGGCAGTGCTGGACAAGGAGCAATGGACGTTGCTAACTTACTAAAGCCAGCATTACAAAAAGGCAAACTACGTTGTATTGGTAGTACAACATATGACGAGTATCGTGAAACCTTTGAAAAAGACAAAGCACTTAATCGTCGTTTTTATAAAGTAGATATTCCAGAGCCCACAGTGGGGGATGCTAAACGTATTGTACGTGCTGCTATTCCAGCATATGAATTATATCATGAACTAGCATACGACCAAAAGGCATTGGATGGTGCTGTTGACTTAACACACCAATACTGGCACAACCGTCAGTTACCAGATAAAGCATTTGATGCTCTGGATGCGGCGGCGGCAAGACAAGCATTACTACCAATAGAAGATCGTAAGAGTGTACTAGAGCTTGATGACATCCGTTATGAGGTTGCTAAACTAACACGCATTCCAGTAGATCAATTAGTGCTAACAAAAGACAGTGAGTACAAAACTGAAAAGCCAGTTGATATTGAACGTATTGTTACATCAAAAGTATTTGGACAAGACGAAGCTATTACAAGACTAGCAGATAGTATCTACATTGCTAAAGCAGGACTTAAAGATCCAAACAAACCAGTTGGCAGTTACTTGTTTACAGGACCAACAGGTGTAGGTAAAACAGAAACAGCAAAACAACTTAGTGATGCTATGAGTATGCCACTTGTACGTTTTGATATGAGTGAATACCAAGAGCGTCATACAGTTGCTAAACTAATTGGTGCGCCTCCAGGATACGTAGGTTATGGCGAAGGTGGACAAGGCAGTGGGTTGCTGGTAAACAAACTAGAAGAAAATCCAAACTGTATCTTGTTGCTAGATGAGATTGAAAAGGCACACCCAGATGTAAGTAATGTATTGCTACAACTTATGGACAATGGTATGATTACAAATAGTGAAGGCAAAAGTGTTAGCGCACGTAATGCGATTGTTATCTTAACCAGTAACTTAGGTGCTAGAGATGCTGAACGTAATACAATTGGGTTTGGTGATAACGATAATACAACAGCAAGTAATGAAGCAGTTAAACGTTTCTTTAGTCCAGAGTTTCGTAACCGCTTAGACGCAGTTGTACAGTTTAATAAACTAGATAAGACATTAATGAAACAAGTTACTAATAAGTTTATTAAAGAGTTGCGTGATATGTTAACACCACGTGGTGTGGCAATGTCGCATAGTACACAAGTTCTTGATTGGTTAACTGATAATGGATTTACTCCTAGTATGGGAGCAAGACCAATGGCACGTTTAATTAATGAAAAGATTAAAAAGCCACTTGCTAAAACATTACTATTTGGTAACGACATTACTAAAGTACACCTAGAGATTGTTGATGATGAGATTGTGATTCAAACAAGTTAACCCCGTTTCTAATAAATACTACTATAACAGGAGTATTAAAATGGCACACTTAAATGAAACACACTTTGTTGTAAAAGTAAGTGAACTACTACGAGATAACCAAGAAGCACATACAATTCTTGATGAGGAAACAATAAATAGTATTGAGCAAGTCATCCAGGAATTAGCGGGTGCAGGTAAAGTAGTAGAAATTATAAAAGAATGAGTACAACAAGTATTAATATATTACCAAGCCAGGCAGTTTTAAGCTACACTGGTGATAAAGTCAAAGCAGATGGTTATTATGGCCAAACTGATGGGCTACACACAATCTCGGCAAGAGTAACAAACTTTGTAGGCAGGATTTATTTGGAGGGCAGTTTAGCAACTGACCCTACCAATACTGATTGGTTTCCAATTTACTTAACTAGTGGACAAAGCTACAGACAGTATCCAGTTTTAGCTGCACCAAGTGGAGTAAACAACCTAGGAGATACAACTACAGAAGCATGGACGTTCCGTTCAAATTTACTTTGGATTAGAGCCCGTGTTGATCGTAGTTATATTGATCCAGCCCCAACTTATGACGTTGCACTACATGGTACAGTGGATAAGATTCTCCTAAACCTATAAATAGTATATAATACAATTAACAGTTTAGGAACGATCAATGCCAATATATGCACAAAGCTCAACATTACGATCATTATTGATTCCTTTAGTAGACATCGATCAAACAACGATTGCAAATGAAGACCTCCTGCAATACAACTCTACTACGGGAAAGTTTGAAAACAAACCGCTATCCAGCGGTGGCGCCGCCGTCATTACTACAGCAAGTAATGTTGGCACAGGTGCTACGGTATTCAAACAAAAGACTCTTCAAAATTTAGAATTTAAATCAATTACAGCGGGTGCTGGTATCACATTAGTGGCTAATGCCAACGATGTAGAAATTAGCTCTACGGGGGTGCTTGATACTGCCAGTAATTTAGGCGCAGGTCAAGAAGTATTCAGCAGCAAGGTTGCTGGAGACTTTCAGTTTAGAACGATAAACGAAGGTATAGGTAATATTAACTTTACTGTATCAACTGTTGCTAATGAAATAAGATTTGTTAACACTGCTGAAATTAATACTGCCAGTAACAGAGGCGGCGGCGCAACATTATTTGCTGCGAAAACCGGAGCTGATTTAGAGTTTAAAAGTATTATAGCTGGTAATAACATAACAGTCACAAGTGATGCTAATGAAGTTACTATTAACAGTCAAGCACAGATACAAGATTCATCTGCTTACCAAATTACAGCAGCATTTGACGGTAATGGTAACTTACAATCAATTAGTGATTTGCCAGCAGGATGGACAAGCGCAGTTGTTGGTAACAAAGCAACTATAACACACACTGAAAACAAGATGGTTAAAAACATAACTTATTGGGGCAAAGATGCCACACTGGGATGGCAGCTACGTTTTCCAAACGCTGGTTTCCAAGCTACTGTGCCAGTTGGTTCAGAGAATAGTAAGTTTATTGTTGACCTTAACGCTAGTGTGGCAGGAGCCGATACGAGTAGTACAGCAAAAATAAATGTGATCTTCTAATATGAGCTTAATTAAGCCACCCAAGTTATTACCAATCCGCTTCAATTTAATTAGCATTGCGGATCCCGACGCTGCAGGGCGGGAGTATCGCTATAATGCGTCACTATCACTTATTAATCCACAAACACACAGTGATAGTACACAAGGTAGTTTTTACAACTTAACTGACTTAAATGTTGGTGACTATGTAAGTACTAATGGCGGCGGTAAGATACTCAAAGTTGTCGACATTACGGCACAAACAAGTCAAAATGCGACTATTATCGCAGAAGATGAACTAAGATTAAACCAACAACAAGACACAAGTGGTAACTCACAAGGATACATTCCTAGTAGTGAAGGCATTGTATTTGAAGTTAGTGAAGGACGTCCAATCCTTTTTCCATACACGCAATACAGTGAATCAATTGTTGGATTTATTAAAACAGCGGCTGCTGAGATTATTAGTAAGTTTTCCTACTTACGTCAAGACAAATTAATAAGCATTGAGCAAGCAGGTAGCATAGCACTAGGACTGGCTGTTGGTGACATTGTTACATGGGACGATACTACTAATCTTTGGAAACTACTAACTGCAACTGATACAGCTTGTGGTGTTGTGGTTGAGACTGCTAATCCTGTTCCAAACGCATTTAGAATTAACCCATTTGGTGATACAATTGATATTGATTTGCCAGATGATGGAAGTGGCAACTTATATTACTACTGGGATACAGCTAATCCTGGCAAATTAACACAAACAATACCAGTTGGGCAAAAACCATCACCAGTCTTCTTAAAAATAGATAACAAAAAAGCAATACATTTTGATGGTGCTATTGTTATCGCCCCAACTAATATAGTTACAATAGACACTACTCAGACAATCACTGGCAAAAAGACATTTGCCAACACTACAATATTTGAACAAACTATAACAGTGGCTGGTGATATTGAAGCAGATAGTGATTTAACAGTAGACGGCAACACGGCACTCAACGGCACACTTGATGTTACTGGAATTAGTACACTTGGTGTACTTGGTGCTGGAGAAACAACACTAACAAGTGCCACAGTAAGTGACTTAACCGACAACCGCATTGTTATTGCGGGAGTAGATGGCGCCATTGAAGACGACGCTAATCTAACATTCGATGGCACAGATTTAACTCTTGGTGCTAACACTAATTTACTAGTAGGTGGAAATGTAGGTATTACTGGAAACTTAGTAATTTCAGGTGAAACTACAACTGTAAACACAACTAATACTGTTGTAACTGATCAGCTAATTGAACTTAATCAAGGTTATGCTGGTCCGCCAATGTCTGCTGACAGTGGTATTGTTATTAACCGTGGACCAGAAGACAACGTGTTTGTTGGTTGGGATGAAACATCAAATGAATTTACTGTTGGTACTGGGACATTTAACGGCTCTTCAACTGGAACGTTAATTACTTTTGATGCTAATGTACGGTTTGCTGGTATCAAAAGCAGTACACTAACTGATAATAGAATACTAATTTCTGGTGCCAATGGCATCATTGAAGACGATACTAACCTTACTTGGGATGGCACAGATTTAAGTGTAACTGGTGCTGGTGTAGCTTTTACAACTGGTAAAATTGGTGTTGGTAACCAACTTAGTGCTAATGTAGATCATACTATGTATGTACTATACGCAGCAACTACAGACGCAACACCAACTCAGTTAAATCTAAGTGTGGGCGTATCTAAAATAGCAATTGCAATTAATACTACAATGCAGTTTGAAGCAACTATTGTTGGAAGACAAACTGGCGGTACAACACATTGTAGTTATAAGATCACTGGTGTTATTGATAATCCTGGTGGTACTGCTACTTTAGTTAATACAGTAACAGAAACTATTTTAGCAGAAGATGAAGAAAGTTGGGTCGCCACAGCAGCACCAACAGGTGAAAGTCTAACTATAACAGTAACTGGCGAGGCGGCAACGAATATTCGTTGGGTTGCCTTTGTTAAAACTACAAGTATTTCATTCTAATCGGATAAATAAATGTAGGCGGATATATAACCGCACTAATTTTTTAGGAGAAAAGCAATGGCTTTAACAACAACAGCAACAACAAAAGCAGGCAACGGCTTAGGTTCAAGAACAACAGTACTAGTAACAGACGCAGCAGTAGCAGACGCAGCTGGAGCGGCAGCAATTGAAGCGGCACTAACAGTAGACGGCGGAACAGTAGCAGGTATCGCAGGAACAGCAAACGGCGGCGGTGTTATGCACTTCGCAGTACAAGGCGGACCAGACGTTTCAGCTTACTCAGCTACAGTAAAAGGACAAGCACTTAGTGCAGTAGTTACTTTTGAAGCAGACGCATAAGTTACTTAGTTAACTGACAGAGATTAAAAGCCTCGCTATCATTAGCGGGGCTTTTTTTATATAAATACGTGTATACAAACATAGGAGTTATTATTATGGTAACAAGAAATTCAACAAACAAAATCGAATTTAATACACAAGAATGGGGTGCTCCAGTATCATACTTTACTATTGATACAGGTGCTTCATTAGCAACAGAAACTAATCCAGGCGAAGCAGTAGAAGCTATTGTAGAACTTATTGCTCGTAAAGGTACAATTTTAGCCATGGGAGCAGAATTAACTGGTGCGTTTCGTGTAGCAATTGAAAACAATGCTTGGTCAGCAGGAAATTTACAAACTGAACTACAAGGACTAGGCGCAACAGTAGGTGTAAACAACTACGACTGTTCAGGCGCTACAGTAGCAGACTTTACATTTTAAATCAGTGAGAGAGACAGAGGAAATTTAAATGCCAAGAAAAAAACCTGAGCAACTCAAATCAGCTGGAGCAACACCTGCTCCAACACCAACACCGGTAGCACCTGCTCCAGTAGCACCAACACCAGTAGCAACAGCACCGGTAATACCAGTACAAGCACCAGTAGCACAAGCACCAGGTGTTTATCATCCAGCAGACACTAACGGAGACGGTAAAGTATCTGATGAAGAACTAGCAATGCACTTAGAGTTCAAACGTAAAGAATTTGAAGACGCAGATGCGATGCGTGATGCGCAACGTAAAATGGCTTGGTTTGCTTTAATGGGGATGTTACTATATCCTTTTGCTGTTGTATTAGCAGTACTAGCAAACTTAGATCAAGCTGCTACAGTGTTAGGTAATATGGCCGCTACATACTTTGTATCAGTTGCCGCTATCGTTGCTGCGTTCTTTGGTGGACAAGCATATGCTGGTAAATCAAGTAGTAAGAAAAGATAACACATGCAAGACTTTTATATCCTTCAACGTACACCTACAGCACTAAACAGTGAACAAGCAAAAAAATGGTTTTATACTATTGAGATGCTTGGTCCAGAAGGCATTATGGCTGGTGATGACGACACAACAACAAACTTAATGCTAGGTATGCAAGATGAACAATATGTATACATACTACCATTGGTAAGACATCTTACTGGCAATGAAGCAGAACGTATTGTTGAAGGATATATGCGTGTTACTGAACATGACTTTGAAATAGAAACCAGCAACGTATATCGTGCGGATGCTGATTTTGGACACCCATTTGAATACGATATTAATATCGAAGAAGATGCTAGACTAACATTATATAACTCAATGGCACGCCAACACCACAATAGTTGGATACAAGAGCGTCAGCAAAATGGATGGCGCTTTGGTCTTAATTTAGACTTAACAGAAAAAACACACCCAGCAATGCGTCCTTGGGATGACCTACCAGAAAGCTATCAACAACGGATGGCTGTAAAAGATAAAGAGCTTGTAGACTTTTACGCAAAAAATAAATCACAATTTACTTGACAACCAAGACGGCTTACTGTATAGTAAGGACATATACATTCAGGAGAATCTTATGTCAAACAATATGCCAGCCTACATTGTCACTAACCCTTGCTTAACCGGATTGCACACCAGCAAAGTGTTAACAAAACAAGAATATGCGTCTGCCCAAGAAATTTGGGGTAAGCAAGCATTTGTTGTTGCGCCTTTCTCAGAATCATTGTATAATACATTGTATGCGCAATTTACACAGTCAAAAGAATTTATCCACAACTTGCTACCTAAAATGAATTCTCCGCAGTTTATTGCTGCTCACCGCAAATTTTATAATAAAGTAACGCAAAATGTTTAATCAAAATCTAAATCGTATCGGGTTTGCGTGTAAATACATGCACCCGGACCAAACGCAAAAGCCAAAGATACTTAAAGAAATACAGTCTAAGTATACAGAGCGTAGTACAACTATCACATGGCTTAACCGACAAACTCGTGAGGTAGCAGAGCAACGCTTATATGAGATTGCTTTTGATAACGTTACTAACTTAGAAAGGTTAATTAGATATGTTGGAAATTTACCAGAACAATTACGTATGGTACGTATCGGGTCAAATTTGTTGCCTGCTTATACTCATGGTGATTGGGCTTATTTCTATAGGGAGCCAAGTCTCCAAGCACGGCTCGAGCGAGCATACTCGAGTGTTGGCGAAATTGCACGTGAGCTTGATGTACGCTTGTCTATGCATCCTGGTCAGTTTACCGTTCTTGCTTCCGATAATCCAGATGTTGTTGAGCGTAGTTTAGAGGAGTTTGAATACCATGCGGATATCATCAGGTGGATGGGTTACGGTCAGAAGTGGCAAGACTTCAAGTGTAACGTCCACATCTCCGGTAGACAAGGTCCAGCCGGTATCAAAGCCATCCTTCCAAGACTGTCTACAGAAGCAAGAAACTGTATCACTATCGAAAACGAAGAAAACGCCTGGGGACTCGACGCAACGCTAGAACTAGAAAAAGATGTTGCTCTTGTACTCGATATCCATCATCATTGGGTGAACAGTGGCGGTGAATATATTAGACCCGACGATGACAGAGTAAAACGTATTATTGATAGTTGGCGTGGTGTTCGTCCTGCGATGCACTACAGTGTTAGTCGTGAAGATTTATTGCTTGAACACTCTAGAACACACAAGCCAGACTTTCCAGAACTTGAAGAGCAAGGCTTTAAGAAGGGAAAACTAAGAGCGCATTCAGACTATTTGTGGAATGATGCTGTAAATGACTGGGCACTCTCACATTGGCAGTGGGCTGATATTATGGTAGAAGCAAAATGTAAAAACTTAGCAAGTAACCAACTACTACAACGTCACTTTATGAATACTGATGCGTTTACTGGAAAGATTGCGGCATGAGAGACCCTGAACTAACTGATAACGATGTAACGGTGTTCGAATCGTATACGTCTACGTTTAAGTTTAAGTGTATTCCCAAGGAAACAAGTAACTTTAATGTTTTTAGATTAACTAACCAACACCTTACTGATACCAAAGCTGAATCTATTTGGGAATATTATCGTACATTATTCATTAATGCTAAACTAACTGGCGAAGGGTTATCTAGTTTTCGTAAAACACTACAAAAATTTATTGAGAATAAACCATACCAAAGTGACGCTATATCATCATTTGATAGTCAACCTAACGTCAGTAATAGTTATTCTAGTACTCGTAGAACAGAAGACATCAATCGTTACATTGGACTAGCACGTTGGCTTGAGCTACAATACAATGTAGACACTGCGATTGATCAACTTAGTGAAAGTTGGGACAGACAACGACTAGAAAAAGCGTCAAGACGTATTCAAGGTACAGTGCCATTTAATAACTATGTCAGTTATTTTACTAGTAACATTGAAGCAAAACTTAAAGACCCCAAGGATTATGAAAATCGTAAACTGCTTGTACGTAGTGTTTATGCGTACACTCATAAACAAATTCGTTGGTACATTTGTGCTAGTGAATATGGTGCTGTAAAAGTATGGGTACACACAAAGCATAATCCATTTATAGAAATGTTTGAAACCCGTATTAATAATGGTATAGAAATTAATGTTGTTACTAGTAAAATATTATGTAACATTGATGACTCTACGCCTTATATTAAGATTGAAAATTTCTTTATAGATAACTAAATATCCACATGAAATCATTATATTCAATTTGTACTGTACTAGTACTTGGTGCTTGCAGTGTTGGTATCGCAGAAAATAACAACAGTGTAATGTCAGCACAGCCTTATATTGGCTTACAGGAACGAGTACATCGTAACGAACTTAAAGAACTATTAGATGTAGATCCTGTACGTACAGAATGGTGTGCGGCATTTGTTAATGCTGTACTAGAAATAGACAGCATACCTAATCTAAACGATCAAACCAAGTATCCTCCGCTCATGGCTAGAAGTTTTTTATATTGGGGCGATCGTGTAGAACCTGGAGATATACAACGTGGAGATGTTGTTGTGTTTCCAAGGGGTAATCAGGGTTGGCAAGGTCATGTTGGCTTTTATTATGGAAAAACAGCCAATGGTAAGTGGGTTATACTTGGTGGTAATCAAGCCAACCAAGTGCGTTATGATTTGTACAATCCATCTCGGGCGATAGGAATACGTAGATATCCGATAAATACTACTAGTCCACGGAGGACTTTATGGGGATTCAACCCCGTAGACTTAGAACGTCAAGGAGAAAACAAATGGGAAGACCACTAAACAAAAGATTCTTTGCTAAAGCTGATGTAGGACCAACAGCGGCAGGTGAAGAAATTAAAGTAAGTTTTCACAATGGATCTGGAGTAAAAGAAGGCTTTATTGTGAGACAAAAAGGATCTAAAAGATTCGTATGCTCAGCACTGGGCACAGATGATACTGAACACACATGTACACTAGCAACTGGTAAACTACCAGCGGCACTAGTAGCAGGTGAAATGGCTATTTCATTCAAAATGGATGATGCGGAAACATACACAGTAAGTAAAATTGCTGGACGTAAAGTTACGCTATCAGCACCGAGCTCAACAGGCAGTAATGCTTATGATGGCAAAAGTGTTCCATGGAACTTTGCAACATCTGTAGCAGATGGCGCAGCACAAGTTGAAGAAGCTGGTGATGACGATATTGAAGTTGGCTCAGACGACGACGATTTCACAGATGACGCATAATTAAACTAACTAACGCCCTTAGATAAATACTTTATAATAGTATTACTGAGGGCGTTTTTATGAAAATAAATGAAGTTACACAAATAGTCGAACAGACTGAAATTACTCTAGAAGACAATCAAGACTTCCACGAAGAGTTTGGATATTTGGCATATAGTATATGTGAAAATGATTTATTCGAAGCAGAGTATCAAGGACGTAAAGTTAAATTAAACAAGCCAATGCGTGGCGATGTTAAAAAGTTTAAAGTATATGTAAAAGATGGCGACAAAGTAAAAAAAGTTAACTTTGGTCATGGCGGCACAAGTGCTAAACGTCCAACAATGCGTATACGCAAAAGCAATCCAAAAGCACGTAAGAGTTTTAGAGCAAGACATAATTGCGATAATCCAGGAC
>Ga0209307_1000031_pt1 | contig 141351 bp, 131 predicted proteins | sample COGITO_mtgs_1105_FD_185519 | JGI IMG/M metagenome (GOLD analysis project Ga0209307, IMG submission 185519) | Pelagic marine microbial communities from North Sea - COGITO_mtgs_110530 (SPAdes) (version 2) | ecosystem: Environmental > Aquatic > Marine > Epipelagic ... | reverse complement strand
CTTTCATCTGAACACGACCTTGTGGTTGGCCAAGTTAATATCTCAAAGTCCTTTACATGTTCACTTTGAACTTTTTCCAATTCAGAACAATATACTTCATTCTCCGACCAATCATAAGATTTAGAAGGATCGTATGTTGGAAATGTTTCCACTAATTTATTAGTTAAATTATCCACCCTAGAGAGTGTTTTTAAAGCCGCTCTCATATGTCTCTCTTTTGCCATTTCAGGAGTTTCGAAATCAGAATTTTTCTGAACAATCCACTTCTGAATGATCCAGTCAAGAGTTTTAGAGAGGACAATGATGACAATCCAAAAAGGGATAAGGTACAGCCAACTTTTTTCGCTAACAACCTTAAACGAACCTATTATTCCTGCAATGCTCAAATACCGAAATGTACTTTTGAAATTTCCATTCTTATCCGTGTGATATTCATAAATGTACTTATCACCATTCCTTTTTATTGAGTTAAAATGAATTTTCATAGTTCTTTTAATTACTTACAACGGTTTGGCTATGCGCAGTGTCCCGAAGGGCATTGCGTATAGGTTTTGTTGGGTGCTGGCTTAATTCTTTTAAATATATCTTGACCAGAAAGCTTCATTTGGGAAATTAACCATTGCTGTCATTTCTCTTGGGTTAACTCCATTTTCATACGCATCAGCCATAAATTTTAAGGAATTTTTTAAATATTCTCTGTGCGAATCATCCGATTTTTCGACCGTAATTTTTGTCAATGCAATTACTGAATGGGCTAATTGGTATTCGAACCAAGTAACTGGTAATTTAGTCATTACAAATCTGTTTCTCACATCCTTGAAATATAACACTCCTTCAATTATTTTTCCTGACGGAATGCCTTCTTGGATAGATATACCTGGTGGAATAAATCTATCAATATCTTCTGGTGTCAAGTCAGTTTCTGAAACCTCTTTAATGAAGTCTAGTATTTCAACACTTACATATTCATGCTTTTTCTCAATCGTAAAAAGGATTTTGGCGGTAAAGTTCAAAACCATTCTTACATACTCTATATCTTTTGTTTCAGGATGGATTTTCTCAAAATTGACTTTATAATTAAATCCATCTGAGGTTCCAATTTTGCTTTTTAGGACTGGCATTCCAGCCGCTTTCTTCATTCGTCTAAACATGAGGAAGCCGATGATGATTATTACAATTAGAATGTAAACCCATGTACTCATATTGTTAAATTTTTAATTGCTTGTAACGTTTTGGCTAAACTGCGTTTTAATGCAGTTTAGATAAAACCTAAACCCTTAAATCACCTTGGGGGTGTATGATTCTAAATCGGTTTTCTGTTTTGGTTAAGGTTTCAAAGGTATAGTATACCCTAATATGTAGGCTTATTTTAAGGGTCTAATAACATGATGTTTCCCTTAAAAAGCACTATCTTTTTTTCAGACTCCTTTCTTCCCGAACTGTAAGATAGAAGTTGGTATATCATTTACTCCAAAGCGCGGAGATAACCATCATTTGACCCAAAGTACACAACCCCGTCAGAAACCGCTGGGGATGACCAAACGTCACCTCCAGTTTTAAACCTCCAAATCTCCTGACCAGTGTTGGTGTTTAGAGCATAAAGATGATTGTCATCAGATCCAACGTAGACAACCCCGTCAGAAACCGCTGGGGATGATCTAATCCAACTATCAGTTTGAAACCTCCAAATCTCCTGACCAGTGTTGGTGTTTACAGCATAAAGATGATTGTCATCAGATCCAACGTAGACAACCCCGTCAGAAACCGCTGGGGATGATCTAATCCAACTATCAGTTTGAAACCTCCAAATCTCCTGACCAGTGTTGGTGTTTACAGCATAGAGATGATTGTCCCTAGCCCCAACGAATACAACCCCGTCAGAAACAGACCCAACGAATACAACCCCGTCAAAAAGGGCTGGGGATAAAGAAACTCCATCTCCAGTTTTAAACCTCCAAATCTCCTGACCCGTGTTAGCGTTTATAGCATAGAGATGACGGTCATTAGATCCAACGTATACAACCCCATCAGAAACCGCTGGGCATGAAACAACATCAGCATCAGTTTTAAACCTCCAAATCTCCTGACCCGTGTTAGCGTTTATAGCATAGAGATGATTGTCTTTAGATCCAACGTATACAACCCCATCAGAAACCGCTAGGGATGCTACAACCCAATCACCAGTTTTAAATTTAAACAGTTCTGGAGGCTCTGTAAACCGAAATACACTCCACACTAGCAGAGAAAGAAAGGAGGCTATGATGATAAATAGAGTGAGAAAAACGATTTCTTGAGCAATGAAAAAACGTACAGAATTGATTTTTTTCTTCAGTCTAGCGGCTAATAATATTAAGCCTATTGAGAGAATAAGAAAAATAGAGATCTCAGTGAGTAATCCAAAAGGAAAACCAAGTGTATCTCTCCAAAAAACATCAAATAAAATTGAAAAAATCAATAGGCCAGCGATAGCTGTATACGTAGTTAATCGATCCTTAAGTCCAAGCAAGGGCTTGACTTTATTAGAATTTTGAAATTCTGATACTTGTAGGTCAGAATCAGAGGAATTGAGCTTCATTACAAATCGGGCAATTATTTCCCATCCCCCTACAATTGTGAGAATTAAGCCCAAAATAACGTACAGTATTGTAGTCAATTCCAAAGTCGAGTATGATTAAAAAAATGAATTTGGATTAATTTCTTTTGTCTCCATATTTCCGTTAGCCACCTTATAAAGAGTTACATTGTATTGGTTAGAGTACTGTTCGCTGTATTCAAATCTCAGCCAATCAGAAGGATCAGAAGATTCAGAGAAAGACGCGTCGCATTTGAAGCCGCCTATAATTGAGGTATTAGGCACATGGTAATAGTTATCCCAATCAAATCCAGTGTAATACTGAAGCTTATACGTTCCATGGGGGATTCCTGTTAGTTTAAAAATTGAGTTCTTTTTTATAAATTCATTCCTGATTACCGTACCCGAACTAACATCTTTAAGTAAACAAACAGCGTTCTCGTCTGAGGTTTGAATAGTAAGTGAGTGCTGAGTCCAATTGTTATAGACGCCTGATCCAAAATAATCATCATATGGGCTATACCCATTGTCTGGTTGATTAAAATTGTCTAAGCAGGGCAAATTAGGTTCGATAAGATCATAGGCCCGTGGCTTTACTTCTCGTGGCTTAGTACTACTTTGTATCTCGGAGTTATCATTTATTGAAACAGAAGGATTATCACCCTCTAATAATAGACTTTCATTGCAGTGTCTTAAATAGATTGACACTAATAAAATCAAGGAGTAGAGAGTGATTTTACTTCTTCTATTCATAGCATTTTTTCAGTATTTCATAAGCTTCTTGAATCTCTCTGAATTTTGCTTCAGCAATTTTCTTTATCGACTCATGAGCATTATTCAAAACATCAGGATGAAATTCTTTCGCCAATTTCCGATATGCTGCTTTAATCTCTGGAAATGAAAGGCTTGGCTCTAAACCGAGGGTAGCAAAAGCATCAATTTCTCGCTGTGAAAATTTCTTAGTAGAAGTATTGGTTTTTTTAGAGCCTGATGCGAATTGATTTTTTAATGAATCTAATCTCTCAATTGTGAAACTAAAATCAACACCAATTTTGTAGATAAAATCTATTTCACCTTTCGTGATGTGGCCGTCACTTGCGGCAACTGAGAATAAAAACTGAATGACACCATAGTATTGATTGGGAGTCATTTTATCTTTTAATATCTTGACTAACTCTTCGATGCTATAAACCTTTTTGTCTTCTTTATGCTGACGAAAAAGCTTTTCACTCTTTCTAATTCCATATTTTGATTTGAAGTAGTCTCTTACTCTATTTAATTCGTCTTGTGTAATTTTTCCATCAGTCTTGATGAGATAGCTAGACAACTTTAGTAACGCAAGCTCAAGACTAATTTTTGATTTTGATGGATCATTGACTATCTCTCTCGTAAGCAAAAAGGATGCTGCCGCGCCTATGAACCCTCCCAAAAACCAGCCAGGGATTATGGCGAAATAAGACCAGTATTTTTCAGGAAGGAATACCATGATTAGGCAAATTAAAGAATTTTAATTGCTTCAGAAAATCCCGTCAGAGAAATCCTTTGAAGCTTGTTTATCAATGCTGAGTTTCATGCAGCCTAAACGAGATAATCGAGAATGCAATTCTTATTAAGAACCTCATTCATTTGGATGTGGTCCCGAGTAAATGTTAGGGGTTACTCTAGAGTGTAGGGGGTGTTATAGAAAACCTCAGTAATTGATTGAAAATCAATAAAAACCTGAAACCTATTTGACGATACTATGCATTGGTATAGGGAGTAACTGGTTTATAAACAGTTTTACTTTCTGAAAGAAAATATTAAATCATAGTATCATCTTAAGCATGTCGATGCATGATAATTCAGTTTTCTATTTCAAGGAGTATGGGAGTGTTTATACCTTACATGATTATATAAAGTAGATTATCACTGTATAACCCTCCTTCATATGTGTAACCAAAGTTTGTAGTTATAGGGTTTATCTTAAGCTCTTCTTGTTCACTCATATCCTTTTCTTTTTATAGTTAATAACGTTATCAATAATATAAAAAAGATCATTCTTGAGTTCTCTGAAAGGTAATCTTTACCGTCTTTAAATCAATCATGATTTAGACTTTAATTCACTTCAATAATATAAACGAACTTCTTGGCTATCGCGACTTGCTGCGATAATTGCTTATTGCTTAAAGTACTTATTTTTTGAAGGGTTGGAGGGTAGTCTAGTAAATCAATCTAGCTTCATCATACAATTGCCATCTCTGGTAATGATGTCAGTTAAAATGTCGAATTGAGAGGTGGTATTATTAAACTCGTAAATAACATGACTCTTAAACTCCTCAGAAACAAGCTCAAAAACCTCCGTCACGTTAGCATTGTCTATTGACTTTATATCTCCACTCTTATCATTGAAGATTTTCTCAATCTTCTTGAGGTTTGATGGATTGTCGTTTACGATGTCCGTAACAATTTTCAAAAAGCTGTTCTTTTCGAAAGAGTTTAAGTTGTCTAATACCTTTTCTAGTTTCATGAGTTCCTCAATTAGCTAATTATTTGATCAAGGGCTAAAGTAGAAATATAATGAACATCAAAAAAGGAGGGTTCTCTAACTTAGAGCGCTATTTAAACAGCGCTTCAGGTGATACGGTATGTGTTTCGAAATTTCCATTTGAAACCTTATAAAGGGTGACAGAAAAAGTTGAATAAGAGGTTTCGTCTTGCTCCAATGTAATTAAATCAGTCTGCTTCGAAGACTCCGTGAAAGATTCGTCATACTCGAATCCTCCAGTAATCTTTGAAGTCTTCTTTATATCATCTTTCCAATGATTCCCCGTATAATACTGCAAATAGTATATACCATTTGGAATTGATGTCATAGTGAATTTAGTGCCTCGCCTTACATATTCATGTCTATATACAACATTTGAAGGCCATTCCCTAAGAAACACAACTGCATCGGTTGAATTACCATTATCTATTGCTAGTTGGTTTTGAACAGTTTTGTCATAGATTCCGTTGCCGAATCGATTAAAATATGGAGAAGCGCCATTTTCAAGTTGATTCATAGCACTCAATGCTAAAGTCATCTTCGGCAATTTCTTTTTTAGCGCTTCGATTTCAGGTATGGTAGGATCGATATACCCAGAAGTTGTTTCAGAATCGGAAGTCGGAGCTTGTTTATTATTGTATTCTCGAATTGCAGCTATTACAAAAAGGAAAACTACCACTATTATAAACCGAAAAAAGTATAAATCCATTTTTTCCATAACCCATGCCTTCCTCATATAAGAGGGTAATGGGAACTTCTTTTTAGGTTTAGGTTGCTTTTTTTTAAATGACCTTGAGTCAGTGCCACAATTGGGGCAAAAAGTAAAGTCATGTTCAAATGATTTATCGCACTTATTACATGTCTTCATTCTCTAATTCTTTCAGTTTTTTTAACCCTTCCTTATTTGCGATTTTAGCTTCAATTATTCTGTTTTCTTTTATTAATTCGTCAATCACGGAATCTGAAAAATGAAATTTTTTCCATTTTCGGGTCATTATTAGATATCCAGAATGAGCCAAGGCGGCAGTGAGAAAAATGGGTCCGAAGATTTCGCCATCATGTCCAGTGCCAAAAACAACAAATGAAAAGAAAATCTCTATGAGAGTGATAATGACTAACAGTATTTGGAATATCCTCATTGCTTCGTAGTTTCTACAAAATAAATAAAAACAGACTACATATCAATTCTAGGCATATCTAATCCATAATCGCTGAACGTCTCTTCAAAACATTCTAGAACTTTCTTAGTGTCTTTTTCTGTGCAAAGGATTGCATCGTGAATAAGCAAGCACCAAGTTCCGTTCAATCCTATAAAGACCTCTTGCATCATGAATGACTCTATTCTAAAGATGATTATTCCGAGGTTCTTATAAGGCATATAAGGCTCTTTCATTCCACTTAACTCTTCTTTATCCTTCCCGACTAATAAAGCGCTTAAATCAAGGCTATTGTTGTTTAATTCGTCTATTAGACAGCCTAATCCGTTATACAATAGATTCCTCTTCATTAAGCCAATCATTTTGCTCGTCCAGAAGACTGTTCGAGGGTTGCTGTTTTGAAGTATAGCGCTGGCTTTTTTTAAAAGAAACCGCTCTTTGTTATTTGCCTTTTTGAGCTTGTTCAAGTCTTTGGGACTTAGTATGCTCTCAACTGTTAGTTGCCAATCAGGATCTAAAGTGTTAAGCATTGGCTTTAAAAAGACAGTGTAGAAATCCTTTCTTATTGCTTCTTGAAGTCTTCGGATTAACTCATCTGAAAAGTCTATCGAATAAATAATATGTTCAAGAAGACGAACTACTCTTTCATTTTTGAACGCAAGGCGAACAAGACCAGGATTTAAAATAAGCTGTACTAGAAAGAAGGGCTGTGATGCTTTAATGTCTAGCTCTCTTATTCGGGCGTAGATATCGTGCATAGGTCTAATGTTCTTTCTTATCTCCCTTGAGACCTCAGTAATTAGACAGTAAACACGGTGACAGTATCGACCAATGAGCGCTCTTTGATTCAAGTAATGGAGGCTCTTATTGTATCTCTTTTCCTCTATTGAATCTCCAATGAACCTAGCCGCGTTCAGATTATATTCTGTTAGCTCTTTGATTAGCTGTTCTCTTTCTGTTCTGTAATGACTTCGGGCCTTTCGATAATTATGAAAAGCATTAATAGCTGTTTTGCATTTCAATATGCACCTCTCGAATTGACTCTTGTTCTTTTTATTCTTTCTGTATAGAACTGATATCTGAATGTGATGCTTCGTGTCATCTGGTGATGAAAAAGGGGACTCTATTTTCACTAGCTTGAATAAGCCACTCTTTTGGCATAATTCAAGTATGTCCTTATAGTCACCTCCTAACAATGTCAATAGATCAATTGCTCTGAATTTTCGGAGGGTATTATAACCAACTGAGCAAGCTATTATTTGAGTGAGTTTGTAGACTCTTTCTAATACTGAATCATTGTACTTCTTTTCTAGCTGTTGGTATTTAGATTGGATATTGGATTTATAACCATAAACCAGCCTTTCCTTTTGGTATTGATAGTTCTTCTTTCTTCCCCAAGGACTGAACCATTTGTAAGGGTCCTCAACAATTGAACTTTCAGTGTCTACTAATTCAGATTCTAACTCTAGATATCTCTCAATATCCTCCCAACTACTTATTCTATTCTTCTCTATATCTCTACTCCTTCTCATACTACTATTGTTTTGAGTTTTTAGAGACTGAATTGCCCACGGTACTTGACTTAGAGCCTTTTTTATTTCCGTAAGAAGAATTTAGGGGAATGAGGGCTTCTTCTATATCACTTAGTTTGTAATAAGTCCTACTACCTATTCCATAAGAGGGGAGTTTTCCTGTCTTACTCCATTTCCAAAGGGTCGAGAGATCAACGTCTAAGTGTTTAGCGGTTTGCTCCCTTGTAAGAAGTTTATCCGCACTTTGATTTGCTAAACGATCGTCTATATAAGACTTGATCGAGTTTTCTACCTCCGTGAACAGAGTCTTTAGCCCTGAGAGGTCCGTTTTAGTAATTGTTACTTGTTGTTTCATGCAATTAAGTTTTAATCTTAACTGCAGAAGTACTTGACTAGCAGTGCTCTAGCTGCCAACTTGGTAGTTGGTTGGTAACGATTTATCTGTTTTTTCTGTTTTTTTCTTCAAGTTCCGTTCTCCAACTTTGAATGCTGTCAAACATCTTTTTAGTAAAAAATGAGTCATCTTCTAGTTTACTCTTCACATTTGTGAGACTATCACTTTTATCCGTTTTTGAAAACTCGACATTGAAGAAGCTAAACAACTTTTCAAATACTTCTCTCTCGGTATGCTCTTTTATTGCCTTCGTCTCGATTAGTGCTTTAACCAATTCGTATAGGTCTGTTTTACTAGCGTGCCATTGCATTTTATTTAGCAAAACTTCTTTATTGCCTTTGGCTTCTGACTTAGGGATGTTCGGTTCAAATTTTTGACCGTGATTAGAAATTTCGTTCAGTAGTTGCTCGCCAGTTCTTCTTTTGTCGTTAATCTCTATTAATAGCTTAAAAAGTTCTCTATCTATATTCAATTCTGATCGAAGTTTATCTAGCTCTTCTTCTACATGTGCTTGATAAACAGACCAATGCGATCCTTCTCCTTCTGGCAGAGTATCAGCATACTTCGCCAGTTCTTCTTCTTTGTGAGTTATCGAACTTAGACACATTTCCAATTTAAACTCCTCCGCTGCTTGTTCATCAGGGGCTTCTGATTTCATTGTTGAAAGCTCTGCTATCCTGTGAATGATAGAGTAACTTATTCTTTGTTCAATGTCCTTCTTTAAAGCGTCAAGTTTCAATTTTGAACTTGCCATTTCCTCAATGTCACTAGCAAGTTGAAATGGATTGTCACGATAGTATCCATCTAAGAAGTTTTTATAAAGATGTTCAGGAGTCATAATTTATAGAGCTTTTGACCAAATTTCAGCTAATTTAAGGCTATAGTTTAGAGGCTTCTTTTTATATTTTTAGTTCAGACGATGACCAATCAAAAATTCAAGCTTTTGGAGAATGAGATTGAATCCTGAAGAAATAAAAGGGCTGATGACGCTATTGTTAAGAACACATATCGTTCACTGATGAATAGAGATGTGAAGGGTGTTATATCCTTTGCGCTGACGAATAGACTAGAGAGTATTTCGAGGTATCAAGCGGCTGATGTCTGCCTATTTGCTTAAATATTCATAGTCGATATCCATGCTTGAAACTCTTCTGTCATTCATCTTGTCTCTTAATTCAACAAGGCCTAAATAGAATAGAAACTTGAATTTAAGTTCATTGTTAGATGCGCATCGTAAAAGCGCATCTCTATACCAAATTTTAACGCCTCGCATGCTATACAGCATTATACCAGGAACTATGACCATTATTAGTGCTTCATAATTTCCAATAAATAGGGTTGCAATTCCAGATATTACACTAATTATCCAGTATAGACCATAAAAAGGTGTCTTTATTATGCCTGAAGCCATGAACCCCAGGACAGGTAATATCAGAAATAGAAGCAGCAAATACTTGCCTACCACAAAAGGAAAGACTATCATGAAAATGAACCCAATTAAATATTGAATAATGCCGAATAAATAGAATCTTTTCTCGGCCCACTTTGATCTCATCATTTTGAGAATAGAGGTGTCATAATCCATCATGCTCATGGTGCTCCATATCTCATAGTCTTTTTTCAGCTCCGCTAGACTATTATACTTTCCAGTATTAGTTATCTCTCCGATACTAAGGGCCATTGCTTTTCGCATCTCCTCGTTCGCACGTTCGCTAATAAATTGTTCCAAGTTCATATTAAATCCAATTTAGATTTCCTTCTGATTCATCCAGAAGAGTGTCGATTTCTTTATTTGCATGGTATCGTTTAATGACTTTTACGTTACCCTCTTCATCGTAGTATTTCCATTCACCTATTCTCATTTCAGAGCCAGGGTTGAAAAAATCATCTTCGGAAATTGACTTATGCTTTCGACTTTTCAAGCTTCCTGACAGCATAACTGAGCCATTCTCATGGAATATGGTGATCTTTCCATCACATATCAGCCCTTCAGCATATTGTGCTTCCAAGAAAGGAGTTTTTCCATTCTGATAATACTCGACATAGGATCCGTGTCGGTAACCATCTTTAAAGTTGATGACAAATTTTAGATCATCACCAGAAAACACATTCATTCTATTCGAATTTTCTTCGAGTGTTTCTGAAGAGCCAATCCCCCAGATGATGTCTCCATATTCGTAAGAAGGGTCTTTTTTGAAAACTGCAACTGGAATTTCAGAATCTTCCCTGTCTGAGTCATAAAGAGAATCGAAAAAGAATTCTTTCAGGTCTTCATTCATAAGCTTTCGAAGACGTGCTAGAAAGTCTTCATTGTGGATCATTCTATTCAGGGAGCTTTCTGGAACAGGAATTTTAGAATTGACAATTACATGAGCGGACCTAGACTCTTCAGGAGCAGTTTCAAACGAAAGTGCCACGATTTCACATTTGTCATGTTCACATATGTCTCCGTAATTATCATGCCAAGCCATTTTGATTCCAGATGGATTTGATTTTTGAAAGAGCTCTTTGGTTTGGATATCATCCAAAATTTCCTCAAAATCTGAGATTATTTCGAAAACCTTGAATTTGTGTGAGCTATAGGTTCGTATAAACGGATTGATAATTAGCCAATTTGATACCACATAAATCACGAGAGGAATGTACCATTTGTCTGTGATTAAGTATGATGTAATCAGTAAAGTGATTAGCATGAGCCAATTTAGAAAAAAAAAGAGATTTCTGTACTTAATCCAGATGGGTACGCAATGAAGCCATGAACTTGCCTCCACTACAGCTCGTACTCCGTTTCTAAGATCGAAAATTGCAACACTAAAGTAAATTAGACTTAGCGATGAGAGTATGGCAGCTGAGTATGAAACGGTACTGATAATAAAGCCTAGTATCGGGCCAATGATTATCAATAAACTGAAGAGTCGATTAAGATTCTTTAACCAATACCATTTAAGCTTTGTGGTAGACTTAAACGATTCAAAGCTAATCTCCATTTCACTAAAGGCAGCCTTATTGAATGCTGTTTTGCATTCATCATATTCAAATTCCCAGAGAAGCTTTTTAAAGCTGAATTTTTGATTCGTTAAGGGATTGTGAATCACATCGATGTAAGGATCAAAATAGAACTGATTCGACATGTATAGGTCGATTATCTTGTCGCATTTATCAGACTCTAAGTTTTTTAAGTAACCTCGGTTTGATAAATGCACATACTCGCGTGATGACTCCATTTGATTGAAATTGAGAGACCAAGATAAAATTTCCATCGAGATAGTATTTTTGACCTGACAACTAAAAAGGATAATTAGATAATGTCTTGCTTATCCTCTAAGGCAATCATTTTTGAAGGAATGTGGATTTAGATGAGGAGAAAAAGAAACTCATCTTAAGTGATGGGGTGGAATTATTATTCAAGATCTGGAAAATTGATAAGGCAACTAGGTTATTCATCAGTTTAGATCAATTGTAAAGTGATTGCTGACTAGTAACTGACTAGAATAAACAAAAAAAATCCTATTCAACTGTTAAACAATTGAATAGGATTTGTTATTGTGGAGCTGGTGGGAGTCGAACCCACGTCCAAACAAGGAACCATAAAGCTTTCTACGAGCTTAGCCTACTGATTGGTTTTCGATTTTAGCCAGGCCAGAGGCAGCCAAACCAAAACTTATCTTCTTAATTTCAAACAACCACCGAAGCCTTGATCATTCTATTCTGTCATTGACCACGCCTCTATCAACACAGGGGGCAGACAAACCCGTGCCAGAGACGTCTTGTCTCATACCTAGTATGAGATTAAGCTTAATCTTCTATCGAATGATTAAGCAGCAAGAGCGTAAGATGTTTCGCCAGTTATAATTTTAAACAGCTTTTTAACGAGGTGCTATTCAATCCCCGGCTTGCTTACAGTATCATTCATCTTGCTGTCAAAACCGGTCAGCCCCAAAGAACAAGATGCAAAGGTAGGCAATGATTTGCCCAATGCACCATCTTCATTGACGTTAAAGATTACTAAAGGCAGCCAACGCCCCAAATTTTTTACCCGTTACAATCTTTACTTCCCGTAGGGAAAAGACGTTATCTTTGCCGCCCTTGTGAAATTGACTCAAGGATTCATTTTAAAGTGCATGCTTTTGAAATTGTGCAAGGAACACCTGATTTAAAAGACAAGCCAGTAGATAAGATGTCGAACATCTACAACGTTGACTTCGAAAAAGAAACCATCTTCTTTGAGCACAATAAATACAGCATCTCTCAAGATAAAAATGGAAGCAAAGGTTCTGTGATCGCGAAGAAGATGAAGGATAATCCGGCAATACGTATTCAGATTCAGGGTTACACATCTCAGTCTGGTACGGAAGCCTACAACAGGTTATTGAGTCAGCGTAGAGCCGATGAATTGAAAGAGTTGTTGATTGAAAAGTATGGCATTGACAAGGGAAGAATCGAAGCGATTGGTAAAGGAGAAGATCCTTCTTCTCATCCAACCGAAGCGAGAAGAGCTCGAATTATCATACTCGAATAATATAATCGATAGAATTAAGAAAAAGCCCTGCATCTTTGCGGGGCTTTTTCGTTATTTTGAAACCCATTGAAAAGACTATTAATCATATCGGGCTTATTGTTTTTGCTCAGCACTTTAGTGCAGGCGCAGGGCTATTATTGGGGCAGCGCAGGGAAAACAAAGCGCATTCAAAACCTTACGGTAGAAGCTGGGTTGGGCTTAAGGATGTACTCGGGTGATATCCAACAGCGGGGGTCATTGTTCAATCCGCTGAAATTTGCCTACGGTCTAGGGGTTCGCTATCAAACCAGTGAGCGACTGGGATTTGCCTTGAACGGGGCGGGAAGAGGATACAAAGGCACAGCAGAACAAGGCGCGGGATTTCCGGATGCCATGGAAGAAATGAATGGAAAACTGTGGGAAGGAAATGTGACGGTGCAATTCAGTGTGCTCAAATGGACAGATTTCACCAAACGCCAATTCACCGATCGGGATCCCGTTACAAAGGGCAATGTGTTTATTGGCGTGGGATGTGGTGCGGCATTGTTCAACGGCTCCTATTCTTCGTTGCGCTATGCCACAGGAAATACTGTGGATAGCTTGGGAAATGACTCCAGCTTTACCTTTCCTGTTTCTACTTCAGGCTCTGGTTCTGGAATAGGGTTTTATGTGCCGATTCAATTTGGAATGCGTTACCGTTTTGATCCCATGTGGAGTTTGTCTGCGGGGATGAACTATCACCTATATTTTACCGATAACCTGGATGGATTGCAGCGCGGACAAAACGATGGCATGACGCTGTTTATGGTGAAATTGGGTTATACGTTTGGTCAGAACAAAAAGAAGGCGAACATCGGCAAAACGCCCAATCAAAAAAGAAAAGGGAAATGATAAAATTTGGAATCATTAAAGAAGGAAAAGTGCCGACCGATGAGCGCGTGCCCTTAACTCCGTCTCAGATTGCCAAATTGATCGAAACCAAGAAAGAAGGACGGTTTGTTGTGCAGCGATCTGATGTGCGAAGGATTATAGATGCAGAATATGAAGCACTGAATATCCCGATGGCCGATGATGTTTCTGATGCTGATGTGCTGTTGGGCGTGAAGGAAGTTCCAATAGATCAGCTGGTTCCCGGTGAGACGCATTTGTTTTTTTCACATACCATCAAAATGCAACCGTATAACAAGAAACTCTTGCGCGCGGTGCTAGATAAGAAAGTACGCTTGATCGACTGGGAGTGTTTGCGCGATGCGCTGGGCAGAAGGGTAATAGGATTTGGAAGGTATGCAGGAATTGTTGGCACCTACAATGCTTTTCGGGCCTATGGAAAGAAGCACAAAACCTTTGATTTAAAGAAGGCGCACGATTGCATTGACCGGAAAGCAATGGAGGCACAATTGGTGAAAGTACAGTTGCCCAACCTCAAAATATTACTCACAGGAAGAGGAAAAGTAGCTAAAGGCTCCATGGAAATTCTGGACGCCATGAACATTAAGAAAGTGGGTATTCGTGAGTTTTTGAAACAGTCCTTTGATGAACCCGTTTATTGTCAGATCACATTCACTGAATACTTTCAACCCAAAGACCACAGTGGTTTTGATGTAAAGGAGTTTTACGCGCACCCCGAGCGATACAAAAGTGATTTTATGCGCTTCGCCAAGTGCAGCGACATGCTGATTACAGGACATTACTGGGACTCTAAATCGCCCTTCCTGTTTACCCGTGAAGACGCTCGATCCTCAGAGTTCAACATTCAATTGGTAGCCGATATTTCATGCGATATTGATGGTCCGGTGGCTTCAACATTGAGACCATCTAGTATCGAAGATCCATTTTACGGCTATGATCCAATCGAAGAGAAAGAGGTAGCCTTTGATGCCAAAGGAGCAATCACCGTGATGGCGGTTGATAATCTTCCGTGTGAATTACCAAGAGATGCCAGTCATGACTTTGGAGAGATGTTCATTTCATCTGTTCTGCCCAGTTTTTTGAATGGCGATAAAAAAGACATTTTGAAAAAGGCCACCATCGCGCAAAACGGAGAAATCACCGAGCATTATGCATATTTGCGCGATTGGGTGAACAGTTAGGCGTTGCCTAAGGCTTCAATCGTCTTCAGCGGGTCTTCAGATTTGTAAACGGTGCTTCCAGCCACCAATGCATTTACTCCAGCCTCAACCAATCGAGGAGCATTTTCTAGATTCACTCCTCCATCCACTTCAATGATGGCTTTCGATGAATTTTCGAGCATAAGCTTCTTCAGTGTTCTCACTTTATCATAGGTGTGTTCAATGAATTTTTGTCCGCCAAAACCAGGATTGACGCTCATGATAAGCACCATGTCTACATCGCCAATGATATCGTTAAGCAAGGAAACGGGAGTATGTGGGTTCAATGCAACACCCGCTTTCATTTCGGCTTTTTTAATGGCGTCAATGGTGCGGTGTAAATGCGTGCACGCTTCATAATGAACAGTAAGGATGTCTGCGCCTGCCGACTTGAAATCGTTGATAAAAGGATCGGGATTGGCGATCATTGCATGCACATCCAGCACTTTTGATGTATGCCTTCTGAAGGCTTCAATGATGGGCAGTCCAAATGAAATATTAGGAACAAAAACACCATCCATCACATCCAGGTGAAACCACTGGGCAGCGCTTTGATTCAGGTGTACAGATTCTTCTTTTATTCTAGAAAAATCACAAGATAGGAGGGAAGGAGCAACAATGTTTTTCATGCCGTAAAAATAGATATTGCAATTACTCTAGCTCGAAGATTATCCGAATGCGAAGGGGTGCTTTTTCAACAACTTCAAACGCACCTTTGAGCTGACCCACGATCAGCTGGATTACTTTGAGGCCTATACTTCCATTGCCTTTAGGTGTTTCCTCACTTGTCATTCCGTTGCCATCGTCAGCGTATTCTAATATTCCACTGATGCCGCGTTTGTTCAGTTGGATGTTTAAGTGTCCATTGGTTCTTCCTTCAAAACCGTGCTTTAATGAATTGGTTACCAATTCGTGGATAATCAAACAAAGCGGCACAGCTTGATCAACAGGTACTTCTGTTTGGTTGGTATTGATGGAATCTTCATTTTGATTTTAACGAGTTCTTACTTAGTCAAAATCAAATGGACTATGTGTACGAAGTATTAATTCCCCTATTAAGAGAAAACCCCAATATGACGTTGGTTCTAGAAGGTCATACCGATAGCGTTGGTTCAAACGATGTTAACTATCGAATGTCTGTATTGAGAATTTCCAATGTATTGTATCACATTGAAATGAACGGTATTGAGGATACAAGAATTACAGTTAGACCAAAAGGTGAATCAGAGCCACTTGCACCAAACTCAACTGAAGAGGGAAGAGCAATAAATAGGAGAGTAGAAATTATTAAGACACCTGAAGATTAGAAGTAATGTTTAGCCTAAATAAGCTTTCAAAAGCTTGCTTCTTGAAGTATGTCTCAATCTACGAATTGCTTTCTCTTTAATTTGGCGGACGCGTTCGCGTGTTAGGTCAAACTCTTCTCCGATTTCCTCTAATGTCATTGGGTGCTTCCCAGTCAAACCGAAGTACAAGCGAATAACATCTGATTCCCTTTCAGAAAGAGTAGCTAATGAACGCTCGATTTCTCTGCGCAGAGACTCGTTTAAAAGAGACAGCTCGGGGTTGTTTTCATTGTCTCCACTTAACGTGTCATACATGTTTCTGTCATCATCTTCTGATCCTAGAAGAGGAGCGTCCATAGAAACATGACGTCTATTATTCTTGATGTTTTGGCTGATATCTCCTTCTGCCATTTCTAATTCAGTGGCAATTTCGTCAACTGTCGGTTCTCTCTCATGCATTTGTTCAAGTTGAGCGTATGCACGATTGATTTTATTGATATTTCCAATTTTGTTTAATGGAAGACGAACAATTCGAGCTTGTTCAGCTAAAGATTGAAGGATAGATTGACGAATCCACCATACAGCATAAGAGATAAACTTAAACCCTCGCGTTTCATCAAAACGTTTAGCAGCCTTTATTAATCCCAAGTTGCCTTCATTAATTAAATCAGGTAGACTCAAACCTTGGTTTTGGTATTGCTTCGAAACAGATACCACAAATCTTAAGTTAGCTCTTACCATTTTGGCAAGCGCCTGTTGATCTCCTTGCTTAATCCGTTTAGCTAATTCAACTTCTTGCTCAGCAGTGATTAAATCTTCACGGCCGATTTCAGTTAAGTACTTATCGAGAGATGCTGTCTCACGATTTGTTATTTGCTGGGTAATTTTAAGTTGACGCATAGGATAGTTTTTTCTCATTATAAAGAAATACTATCCTAGAGGGAAAAAAAGAAGCCGATATTTAGACTTTTAAATATCGGCTTGTTAAAACTGTAATTGTAAGTTGCTTTTACTGAGCAGCGTTAGGCTATGGACGGGGAATTAAAGCCTTTCGAGAAAGTCTTAATTTACCCGTTTTTACATCGATTTCAATCAATTTCACCTCAATTTCTTGACCTGCTTTCAGCACGTCTTCAACATTTTCGATGCGTTTATGATCAATTTCTGAAATGTGAAGTAGACCTTCTTTGCCAGGAAGAATTTCAACAAATGCTCCAAATGCAGCTATGTTTTTAACCTTTCCTTGATATACTTCTCCAACTTCTGGTTTTGCAACGATGCCTTTAATCCAGGCCATTGCTTTATCCATTCCTTCTTTATTATCACATGCTATCTGAACAACACCTTTGTTGTCTTCTTCAGCGATAGAAATTGTTGTTTCGGTTTTAGCTTGAATCTCTTGAATCACTTTTCCACCCGGTCCGATAACTGCACCAATTTGTTCTTTATCGATAAGAATTGTTTCAATTCTTGGAACGTGTGGCTTGAAATCTTCACGTGGTTCTTGAATGGTCTTGAGCATTTCATTCAAAATGTGCGCTCTACCTTCTTTGGCTTGGTTCAAAGCTTTTTCAAGAACTTCATAAGCTAAACCATCCACTTTGATATCCATTTGACAAGCAGTGATTCCTTTTTCTGTTCCGGTAACCTTAAAGTCCATATCACCTAAGTGATCTTCATCTCCTAAAATATCAGAAAGAACAGAGTACTTTCCATCTTTATCCATGATTAATCCCATAGCAATACCACTTACGGGTCGCTTGATTTTCACACCAGCATCCATAAGAGCTAGTGTTCCAGCACATACAGTAGCCATTGAAGACGAACCATTTGATTCAAGAATATCAGATACTACACGAATAGTATAAGGATTGACATCAGATGCAGGAATCATATTCTTCAAAGCACGAAGTGCTAGGTTACCATGACCAACTTCTCTTCTAGAAACACCGCGAATTGGACGGGCTTCTCCTGTAGAAAATGGAGGGAAGTTATAGTGAAGCATGAATTTGTCACTTCCTGAATGAAGGGCACCGTCAACGGTTTGCTCATCAAGCTTTGTACCTAATGTTATGGTCGTCAGCGATTGAGTTTCACCTCTTGTGAAGATTGCAGAACCGTGGGTCCCAGGTAAGTAATCAATTTCTGTCCAGATTGGACGAATTTCAGTTGTCGTTCTTCCATCAAGGCGCTTACCTTCATTAAGGATCATCTTGCGCATTGCTTCTTTCTCAACTTTGTGGAAATACTTGCCAACAAGTCCACCTTTCTCTTCTTGATCTTCTTCGCTTAATGTAGCAAGGTATTCAGCTTCAAGTGCTTTAAAGGCGTCACTTCTATCGTGCTTAGCACTCGCTGAAGTGGCGATTGCATAGCACTTGTCATAGCAATAAGCCATAACAGCTGCTTCAAGATCAGCATCATTTGTTTCATGAGAGTATTCTCTCTTAGGGCTTGACTTTTCAATTTTCGCAGCAAGATCTAATTGAGCTTGGCAATGAAGTTTGATTTCGGTATGAGCAACTTTGATTGCATCGAGCATTTCTGTTTCGCTTGCCTCGTGCATTTCACCTTCCACCATCATTATATTATCAATGGTAGCTGCAACCATGATATCCATGTCGCAATCAGCCATTTGAGTAAATGTTGGATTCACAATGAACTCACCATTTAATCTACCAACGCGAACTTCAGAAACAGGGCCTGCAAAAGGAATATCAGAAACAGCGATCGCAGCGGAAGCAGCTAAACAAGCTAAAGCGTCTGGTTGGACACTCTTATCAGATGAGATTAAACTCACCATAACTTGTGTTTCTGCGTGAAAGTCATCTGGAAATAAAGGTCTGAGGGCTCTATCTATTAAACGCATTGTAAGCACTTCACCATCAGAAGGGCGTGCTTCTCTTTTGAAGAATCCTCCGGGAAACTTACCTGTCGAAGGGTATTTCTCTCTGTAGTCTACAGTTAATGGAAGGAAGTCTATTCCCTCCTTAGCATCTTTACTTGCTACTACCGTTGCCAGCAACATGGTTCCTCCTTGCTTGACAACTACCGAACCGTCAGCCTGCTTAGCAAGTTTGCCAGTTTCGATAATAATTTCATCGCCATTCTTAGAGGCGATGCTTTGTTGTGTTCCTAATAACATAATGAAACGATAAGTGTAAATATGAAAAAAGGCAATGAAGATTGCCTTTTTTCTAAAATGATTGGAAGATTACTTCCTTAAATTAAGTTCTTTAATGATGCTTCTATAACGCTCAATATCTTTTGATTTGAGATAATTTAGAAGACTTCTTCTTTTTCCTACAAGCTTAATAAGCGCCTGTTGGGTAGTAAAATCTTTACGATTTTTCTTTAAGTGCTCAGTTAAATGAGCAATTCTGAAAGTAAAAAGAGCAATCTGCCCTTCTGCTGATCCAGTGTTAGAAGCCGCTTCTCCGTGCTTCTTGAAAATTTCTTGTTTTGTTTCGCTAGTCAAATACATGCTACAGCTTCTATTTCTTTATAAGGGGCACAAATATATACATTTCTATCTCTGCGTCAATCACTTATTTAATTTTTAATTAATGACAGGAATTGGCCCAATTGCTCCTTTAAATTTTTACGTTCAACAATGAAATCCAAAAAGCCGTGTTCGAGAACGAATTCTGATGTTTGAAAGCCCTCGGGTAAATCTTTTCCAATGGTTTCTTTTACTACTCTTGGTCCGGCAAATCCAATAAGAGCGCCTGGTTCGGCAATATTGATGTCGCCTAACATTGCAAATGATGCAGTCACACCACCTGTGGTTGGGTCAGTGAGCATTGAGATGTAAGGTATTTTCTTTTCGCTCAATTGAGTCAATTTAGCACTTGTTTTGGCCATTTGCATCAAAGAGAATGCAGCCTCCATCATTCGAGCTCCACCACTTTTACTAATCATAATGAATGGTGAATTATGCTCTATAGCATAATCAATAGCGCGTGCAATCTTCTCGCCAACAACCGACCCCATGCTTCCTCCAATAAATTGGAAATCCATACAAGCAACAACCGCTTTCTTGCGATTGATATTTCCAGCAGCCGTTCTCACAGCATCGTGTAATCCAGTCTTTCTGATCGTTGCTTGCAAGCGATCACCATATTTCTTCGTGTCCTCAAAAGACAAAGGATCACCAGAGATCATATGCGGATTAATCTCTGTATAACGATTGTTATCAAACAAAATCTGAAAATACTGCAATGAACTGATGCGCTCATGATAACCACATTTTTCGCAAACCCACATTGAATTAGCATGTTCCTCAGAACTCACTACATGGTTACAACTACGGCACTTATACCATAAACCTTCAGGAGTCTCTTTTTTCTCCGTAGTTGGAGTTCGAATCCCCTCTGTCATTCTTTTAAACCATCCCATGCCTAATGCTTTGAATCGGCTGCAAAGCTATACCAATATTTGGGACATCATAATCCTAAAAAGGATACTGAATTGCGAGATTGAATGTTACTTCTGGTCGATAAGGTTCCGTCCACTGATCAACGGGTGTTAATCCTTGATCTTGTCGTGCGTCATTGGCTGAAGATCTTAATTGATTTGTAATGGTTTTAGACTGAAAAACCCATCGCTCACCTTCAGGAAGGGCTGGGTTCTTCAACTGCAGCCCCCCATCAAGTCGTAGAATAAAGAAGTTGAAGTTCAATCGAACACCAGCTCCGGGTGCAATAGCAATCTCTTTGTAAAAACGGTCAAATGCAAACTCTGCTCCATCCCGTTGTGGGTCTAAGCTCAAAAGCCAAATGTTTCCCATATCTGCAAATAGAGCTCCTTCTACTTGTTTGATGATATGAAAGCGGTACTCTAAATTCAATTCTAAATGAAGTTCACCGACTTGATCAATTCCATAAGTTTCAATTTCTGACAGACTTCCTGGGCCTAACGCGCGAGCTCTCCAAGCCCTAATTCCGTTTGATCCTCCACCAAAAAAGCTTCGTTCAAAAGGAAGTGTGTTCAAATTATTCAATGGCGTTCCGATTCCTCCAAAGAAGCGATAAACCATTTTGGAGCTTTCATTGATATTGGTATTCTTGACAAAGTTCACATCAAATTTTACGTATTGGGCAAAAGCTATACTATCTATTAGGTATGAATTTGTTGATTCATTGTAGGGCAGCTTTAATGCATTACCTGCTGCTCTCAATATGTTTCCCGCTGATTCAAAGTTGATTTTATAGTAATAATAGTTCTTAAGTTTATTGATGTCTTGGGTTGTATATGAGTAGCTTATTCTGCCGGCTGCTATGATGTGGTCATTGTAACTATTAATGAGCAATGAGTTTCCTGTTTCTTGTAACTGCTGTTCAAATAGTGCTTTTTTATCAAGCTCAATAACACTAAGATCCACAGGGGCAATGATGAGTTGATCTCTTTCGCGAATCCTCATCGTGTACTGATAAGTTGTGTTTAGTAAATTTCTTTGGTATTGGGGACGAACTTGTCTGTCTATAGAGGCGCTAATGTTTGTCTTCGGTTCTTTAAGCCAAAGAAACTCTCGTGCTGTAAGTCGAAGTAAAAAATCCGGAATTGTTATGCTTAATTGCGTTCCGAATTCGTATGTATTGAAAATACTAATGTTATCGATTACCTCATCACTCGCATCGGAGATTGTACTGTTGGTGCGCTGTGATTCTAGACCGCCATAAATCTTCAAGTCCAATTGCTCAGCACCACGAAAAACGTTTCTGTTTTTATAGTTGATGGATGAAGAAATTCCTAAGTTGCCTGATCGGTTGGTTCCTGTTGTTTCGAGACTGAATGAGTGTTTTGGAGCTCGGGTTAAGTTAACTGTAAGGTCAAGTAAGGCTGCGTTCGTGTCAATATTACTCTGGGAGTATTGCATATCGATGAATCGAAAGTTATTCAAGGCATTGAGGCGCTCATAACTATAGTTGGTTCGACTTAAAGAATATTGCTCTCTGGGAGATTGGAAAAGGTTTCTTGATATACGAAGAGGTCGGATAAATGGCTTGTCAATATATAGAAAAGTTAAATCCCTAAACATTATGGTGTCTAATCCAGCTTGGGTTTTAGATCGTGCAACATAGTTTTCATTAATGCTGATTGAGTTGATATAGTGCTTTCTGTGCGAAACTTCCACGATTGTATCTTTTGTGTTGACTTTTTCAGATAGTCTCAGATTCCGAAGTCTTACTGATACATCAAAACGAGTGCCTGATAGATTGGTGTCAACATCAAAAAGCACGTGGATTTTATCAAAAGTGAAGTAGCCTAGATTTTTCATTTTCCTAGTCAATCGATCTCGTTCCTGCTCAAATTGTTCAGCATTGAACCTATCACCTGGTGTCAAAGATGTTTTTACTCCGTTTTGAACTTGAAACTCTTTGACTAATGCTGTATCCTCAAAAGCATATTTTACCTTTCTTATGGTATAGGCCGGACCACTATAGATGTAGTAATGAAGTTCTGTTGTTTTCTTTCCCAAGAATGCATACGCACTTACACGTGCATCAAAGTAACCTTCGTTCTTCAGTGTTCGCAGCAACTGATCTTTGCTTTTCTCTAATAAAATTGGCTCGTAAATAGGAGGTGCTTCGCCAACCGTGTTTTTTAAATAGCTGAAAATCTTTTTTTCTTGATTGCGCTTTGATGCAAAATTCCACATGGTAATGTGAAATGGAATAACGCCTAAAATTTTGCGATAAGATTTTTGCTTAAGCACATAATCAAGCGCTTCTGGATCTGCTTCGTAATCGAAAACTCCATTTTCGTTCAGGTGGATTTTGGACTTAACTACAAGGTGCTGACCTTCCTCCACATGCCGGGTAACTTGACATGATTGGATGATCCATGAGATGAAAACAAGAAATATGACATTAAGTAAATTCCTCATCAAGAGGTGGCCTTATCTTTGGCTCAAAGCTAATGGTATTTAAGCGACTCTTTTGATTTCCAAAAATGAAATAAAACGTATTCGTGGTCTTCACTCGAAGAAAGGGCGAAAAGAAACACAACAATTTATTGTTGAAGGCGAGAAATCTGTGCGTGAAGCACTTGCGTCTCATTTCGAATTGGTAGCGTTATATGCCCTTGAGTCTGCATCTCAAGACATTCTTGACCGAGCGAGTTTGATTTCGGAAAAAGAGATGAAGCAAATTTCGGCATTGAGTTCTTATTCACCGGCTTTGGCCGTAATCAAGATGATAGATGCCAAAGTTGATTTTAATTCTTTGTCACAACAAAAAGTATTAGCACTAGATGGCATTCGTGACCCAGGCAATTTAGGAACAATCATAAGGACAGCTGACTGGTTCGGAGTCTCAACAATTCTGCTTTCCTCTGATTGCGTTGATTTGCATAATCCCAAGACTTTGCAGGCTACCATGGGTAGCTTTTTAAATGTGAATGTCTTTCAAGGTGAATTGTCTAAGATGGTTGGTCAACTAAAGGAATACAGCGCATCTATGCCAATTTATGGTGCTGTGTTAGATGGACAAAGTGCGAAAGCGATTAAACTTTCGTCTTCTTCTGGTTTGCTGATAATAGGAAGTGAGTCTCATGGTATCAGCGATCCGATAAAGGCGCTATGTTCAGATAAAATTACAATAGCTGGTAAGGGGAAAGCAGAATCTCTGAATGCAAGTATTGCTGCAGCAGTCTTATTATCGGACTGGATGGAGGATTAGCCTTCGAAATTGAATGAAAGCGCTATTATTCTTGAATTTAACCCGTTGATTGGGTTTGCAAATTTGGTTTGATCTTGAACGATGATGTTGTTTATACCATAACTAAAACGCAATTCTGGACTGAATTTAAAATACTCTAGAAAAAAATCAAACCCAACACCAGCTTCAACCATGTAATTCATACGCTGAATCTTCACAATGAACTCGCCTTTTTCATCTACTGTGTTATCTACAAACTCTTGAGAAGCAAGGTCAATGCTGTAATTAAAGCCCGCGAAAATGTATTGCGCAAAATTATTGACACGTGCTGACCTGTATTTGAGGTATAAAGGAATATCAACAAAGGTCGACTCTACAGTTCTTACTACGGGTGATTGAGCTCTATTGTTGGCATCAACATAGGTGTAGTTTAAATTGCGTGAAGCGAAGGCAATACCAGGTGTGAAGCGCAATCCGAAGTACGGACCCAAATGCAACTCAGATAACACATGAATGATGAATCCAGGTTGGCTATTTACTTCAAGTCGAACAAGTGAGTCACCTAAGGTCAAATTAGGATCAACATTAAATCCATTACTCGTAAACCCGAGTTGAAAACCAAAGTGGAGTTTTCTATTGTCAAATTTGGGTAAGTTTTCAGGGATGTCACGTTGAGCAACAGCGCTTAAAGTAGTGGCTGAAGCAAGTATCACAAATATGGTCTTGATAGAACGCATTCGATGCAAAGGAACGAAAGCTTCTCTAGTTTTATTTTTCTGCCAGATATATTGTCGCGATTCCGAATGTTAATCGGTATTCTTTTATGTTTTTATATCCTACTTCATTTAAGATCGCCATAAACGATTCTCCTTCTGGAAATGCGTTCACCGATTCAGGCAAATAAGTGTAAGCGCGCGAATCTTTAGAGATGAGTTTACCGATGTTGGGTAAAATGGCTTTGAAGTAGAAGTTGTAGAGTTGTTTCATTGGAAACATGCGAGGCTTCGAGAATTCTAATATGGCTACTGCATAACCAGGTTTCAAGACACGCTTTATTTCCTTTAATCCTGCTTTAAGGTTTTCAAAATTGCGCACTCCGAAGGCAACAGTTACCGCCTCAAAATGATTTTCTGAAAAGTCGATGTTTTCCGCATCACCTAATTTTAGTTCGATTGTGCTATCGAGAGAACGTTTTTTCATTTTGACATTCCCTACCTCTAGCATGCCTGCCGAAATGTCAATTCCTTTAATGGAATTTGGCTTTAACGACATCAGTTCTACTGCAAAGTCACCTGTTCCAGTTGCTACGTCTAAAATAATCGTTGGCTTATAAGGCTTCAAAAGCTTTACAGCCTTCTTTCTCCATAGTTTGTCAATGTTCAAACTAAGCACATGATTTAGCAGGTCGTATCTGCCAGAAATGTTGTCGAACATCTGAGCCACTTGCTCTTTTTTGCTACCTTCTTCAGTATAAGGTTTTACTTTTTCTGCTGCGTTTTCAGTCATTAACCAACCATTATGTGTTCTTCAGGATATGAGTAGTTTGTGCTAATTATCTTTCTAGAGAACGCGAAGATGATAGATAATGTTCCCAAGCGACCTATAAACATGGATACAATTAGGATTATCTTTCCTGGATCACTAAGCATTCCTGTAATTCCTGTGCTTAGTCCACACGTTGAAAATGCAGATACTTCCTCAAAAATCAAGTCTATTAGTCCTCTATCGCCCATGGCTAGAATATGATCTTCGGTTAGACAAAGTGCATAAATGCAAATAAGCATTCCCCCACCAAATGTTACCAAAACGGTGAAGGCCTTCAGCATGTCATCATTTGGAATGGTTCGGCCAATAAACTCAACGCTCTTTTTTCCTCTAATAATAGACCACGTATTGATGCATATTAGTCCGAAAGTTGACGTTTTTATGCCACCAGCAGTCGAAAATGTATTTCCTCCCACGAACATCATAAAAATGAGCATAAACAATGTGGCCGTTGAAAGACTGAATACGTCTGCGGTGTTGAGTCCAGCTGAGCGAGAAGAAACTGATTGAAACAGCGCCACTATCGTCTTCTCTACAAATGTCAAATCTGATAATGTCGTTTTCCATTCCGCTGCCAAGTAGAGAACAACGCCTATTCCAATTAAAATCAGGTGCGTTCTAACTGCCAATATCGTGCTCATGTTAGCTCTTTTCCATGGATGCTTTAAACGATCACGCATAAGGCTTGGAGTGAAGAGGTCAAACATGACAGTGAAACCGAAAGCTCCAAGCAATACTAACAAGGCTACTACCAAATGCATTAAATAAGCTTCTCTGATAAAAGGTGCATACATGCCGTCTGTGACCGTTGAAAAGCCTGCGTTATTAAAAGCTGAGATCGAATGAAATATTCCAAAGAAAAGACGATCTCCGCGAGATTCGAGAGGCATGTCAGGTGTAATCAAAGCATAAATTAATAAACCACCTACCACCTCAATAATGGCACTTAGCGCAAACACTTTAAAGAGCATGCCTTTTGCATTGTAAAAAGCATCTTTTGTCACAAAGTCTTCGATTATATCGTCTTGCTTCAAACTGAATCCCGCTCGATTTAAGAAGGCGGCTAAATAAGCAAATGAAACTATGTTTAGCCCACCCAATTTCATGAGTAACATTATTACAACATGGCCTTTGTATGAGAAAAATGTGGCGGTATCCACCACGATTAAGCCGGTCACACAGGTGGCGCTTACTGAAGTAAATAATGCGTCTATAAAGCCCATGCTTCCATCCTGCACAGTCATTTCTGGCATGAGCAAAAGCCCTGTTCCCAATCCAATAATCACTAAAAACGAAGCAATAAAAATTGATGATGGATGGATCTTAATATTTGAAAAAATATTCGTGTTGTCATTTAACTCAAAGAATACTACTATGAATAGATAGAATTGCAGAAACACAACAGAAAGTGCGCTTAGACTCTCTAAGCCAATGGCATTAAAAATCGTTTGGACAATTAGGATGTCAAACAGGTTATAGGAAAACCCTTCTAAGGTTAGAATGAGCACAAGTAAGGTTTCAAACCAATTATCCTTCATGAATTTAATCGGCTCAAAGTCGTAGAAGATTTTTACTAAAAAGTGCAAGACATAAAAGCCAAATGAAAACTGAACAATGCCCTGAATGATTGCAGCAGTATTTGGATTGTGACTGAAACCGTGATAGTAAAATAAGCTGCTTATGGCAGCCATCGAAATCAAGATGCTTAGTATTTTAAGAATCTTTAGATTCTGGGCCTTACTGCTGTAAATAATCAGGTTGATTCGCTCGCGTATTGATCGAATATCCACGTCAGAGGGATTTGTTGATTTCTTCTAAAAGATCATTCTGAGTTATCGATACCACTCCTGGAAATTGGCAAACCCAGCCACCAGCCAAATTTGAAATGGTCGCTATATTTCTTAAATCCATGCCAACAGCCAAGGCGCAAGTGGCCGCGGAAATAACAGTATCGCCTGCGCCAGAAACGTCAGCTATTGTGCGGTTGAATGCCGGAATATGATGATTTTCGCTACCATCTGTTATGAATACACCGTCCGCTGAAAGCGTGAAAAAAGCACACCCAACGGGCATTTTTTCTTGGAGGAGTCTATAGGCACTCATCAAGTCGTTATGATTTGATGTTAAATGAGGTAAGGCAAGCCCTTCTCTCAACTCCTTCATATTTGGTTTAAACAAGGTCGCACCAGCATAACTGAAAAAGTTTCTCTTTTTAGGGTCAACAGTAACCTTTATTCCTAATGAGGAAGCTTTCGAAATGACAGATTTTATCAATTGAGAGGTTATGCAACCTTTGTCATAGTCTTCAAAAATTATGGCATTTGGCGAATGCTTATCGATTAAGCTGATGATTCGATTGAGTAACATTCGCTCGTCTTCCGAACTTAAACTCGAAGTGATTTCTTCATCAAACCGAAGAAGCTGACTGAATCCACTTACCATGCGGGTTTTTTTGGATGTCTGTCTTGCTCCACTAGTTACAATTCCACTCGAGTCTAATCCTTCTTTCTGCATTAATTTTTTGATGGAAGCACCAGCATCATCATCACCAATTACTGAGCATAAAATACTCGAAGCGCCAAGCTTATTCACATTTAAACCAACATTAGCAGCACCACCTAGCCTATAATCTTTAGACCTAATATCCAAAACAGGAACGGGGGCTTCGGGAGAAATCCGAGATACATCACCTTTGTAATAGGCGTCAAGAATTACATCTCCAATGACTAGAATTTTAAGTTGGTTAAACTGCGAAACCAAACGCAAGAGCTCTTCTTTGTTCATCAGTTCAATTGGTCAATCGCTATTTTTAAACGGTCAAGTGCCTTTTTTAAATCTTCTTCAGAAGCCGCATAGCTTAGTCTAATATATTCATCTGCTCCGAAAGCACTTCCAGAAACGGTTGCTACGTGCGCTGTTTCTAGCAGATACATTGAAAGTTCACTTGCATTATTGATCTGCATGTCGTTATGACTTTTTCCAAATAGGCTTGAAATTTTTGGAAAAAGGTAGAACGCTCCCTCTGGGCGATTGCAAACAACACCGTCTATCTTGGAGAGTCCATCAATCATTAATTCTCTACGCTTTTTAAACTCCTTCACCATTGGCTCTAAGTCTGCTGGATTCATTTCCATAGCTGCAACCGTGGCCATTTGGCTAATGCCTGATGGAGCGCTGGTAAATTGACCTTGCATCTTAGTGCAAGCCTTGGCAATTTCTTTTGAAGCAGCGATGTATCCAATTCGCCAACCAGTCATTGCAAATGACTTGGAAACGCCATTTACAGTAATCACTCTAGAATATAGTTCTGGAATCGCTGCTAGGCTGAAGTGATCACCTTCAAAACGGATATGCTCATAAATTTCATCAGAAATAATAAAAACATTAGGATACTTTTTAAACACCTCACCCAAGGCTAGTAATTCTTCTTTAGAGTATGCACCACCCGTAGGGTTAGATGGCGATGAAAACATGAACAGTTTCGTGTCTTGATCTAAATGCGCATCAAGCTGTTCTGGTGTGATTTTAAAATCTTGCTCAACACCTGCTTGTACTTCGATCATATGTCCTTCTGCAAAGCCAATCATTTCTTTGTAGCTTACCCAGTATGGAGTGGCTACAACAACTTTATCGCCTGGGTTTACTAAACAAAGTACTGTATTCATTAAGCTTTGCTTGGCGCCCGTGGACACTACAATTTGATCCATCGAATATTCTAGATCATTGTCTCTTTTAAGTTTGGCTGCAATCGCTTTACGCACTTCAACCAACCCCGGAACTGGAGTGTAATGAGAAACATTGTCTTTAACGGCTTGTATCGCTGCGTTTTTAATTACCTCTGGAGTATTGAAGTCTGGCTCACCCAAGCTCAAATTGATCACGTCATGCCCAAGTGCTTTTAAATCCCTGCTCTTTTGAGACATGGCAATAGTTTCGGATTCTGCCAGTTTTTGAATACGATCTGAAAATACGTTCATGCAATAGTATTGTGAGGCAAAGCTAAAGAATTGAAGCACTTTTCTAACATGCTTATAATGTCATAATTCCACGCATATCACGCTTTCTTTTTCAATATTTGCGCTATGGATAATATGAGCGGAATAGCCTTGATCGTTGCTGTATTGGCAACTGGAGCAGCAATAGTCGCTGTGGTATATACAATGTTGAATCAATACTTCAAGCAACAGCAAGAAATTAGTGCCTCGCAATTGGAGGAAAGAAAGCGCAAAGACTACGTTGGAATTCAAATGCAGGCTTACGAACGATTGATTCTTTTTTTAGAACGAATCAACCCTGAAAGATTGGTATTTCGAGTAAATAAGCCCGGAATGAGTGCTCGTTTTCTTCAATCTGAGATTCTTAAAACAGTAAGAGAAGAGTTTGATCATAACCTAACCCAGCAATTATACATCGGTTCAGATGCTTGGATGGCGGTGAAAGCTGCACGAGAAGAAACACTCAAAATATTAAACGTTGCAGCTGAACATGTGCATCGCGATGCTGATTCTTTGGCACTGTCAAAGGCCATTTTAGAAGTTGTGGGAGGGATGGAAAAACTACCTACCGAAGTTGCGATTGGGATACTCAAGTCTGAGTTCCGAAAGAAAATGAAGCTTTAGTCGATCGAAAGCTTCTGCAGTGATGCAATCACCTGCAAGGAAGCATGGTATTCATTTATTGAACCTTCAGAAACAGCCTCTTTGAGGTGACTCATGTCATGCGAATTTCCTAGCGATTGCAGCACGTATTCATAAATACTCAACTCAGTCAGTTTTTCAAAAGAACGGGTTTGTTGATCTTTGCGCTTCACTTCAAATTGACCGTTGTCTCTTAGAGTATTTAGCATTTCATTTACAGTTTTCCATGCTTCTTTTACTCCATCGTTATTAAGTCCAGATGCAGTTAACACTTTTGTGTTCCAGCCTGAATGAGAGGCAGGGAATAGGTGCAGCGCCATTTCTAATTGCTTCTTTGCTTTTCTTGCAGCATTGATGTTACTGCCATCAGCCTTATTGATCACAATGATGTCAGCCGCCTCCATAATTCCGCGCTTGATTCCTTGTAAGTCATCTCCTGTGCCGGGCATTGCTAACATGAGGAAACAATCCGTGATATTAATGACTTCAGTTTCGCTTTGACCAACACCAACTGTTTCAATAATGATCACATCATATCCAGCAGCTTCGCATAATAGCATTGACTCCCTTGTTCTGGCAGCTACTCCGCCTAATGTTCCGCTTGAAGGACTTGGACGAATAAAAGCGTTGGGTTCTCGACTCAATTCTTCCATTCGCGTTTTGTCTCCCAAAATACTGCCGCCACTTTTTTGACTGCTCGGGTCTATTGCCAGTACGGCAAGTTTTAAACCTTGTGCTACGATGGATTTTCCAAGTGTTTCAATGAAGGTGCTTTTTCCTACTCCAGGAATACCGGTAATTCCAATGCGAATGGAAGGTTTACGTTGGTTGTAGATGGCATCTACAAGTTCAATTGCTTGTTTGCGATGCTGAGGCAAGGTGCTTTCAACGAGCGTAATGGCCCTTGAAAGGTTGAGAAGGTCTCCCTGAACTAGTTTTTCTATGTTGATGGAACTTGCCATTAAGTCTCAAAGAAAGTAATTGTAAGGGATGGAATAGCAATGAAGCACACTCTAGCGAAACTCGTGATTGAAACTTACAAACTGTGGAGTACAGTCGCCTTCAATGATTTGACTGACGTTTACCTCATATTTTAAACCAATTTCAAAATTGTTTCTAACGATAAAATCATGATCAACCTTAATACCTCTTAGGTCGCCAAACTCTTGATCTTCCATGGCTAGAACACTTGCTTTGAAATCCATAATCACCGAAATCCGTCCATTTCCATCGGGATGCGGCCTCATATCAGTAATTTCCGCGTAGGTAGTCACGATATCATAATTGCAATCGCTTGACTTAGCCTTGTTATTACAAGAACTTAAACTCAATGTAAAAACTAAAATGGAGAGAAGCGCTTTGAAGCTACTTGATAAATTTACTATTCCAGACATTCTCGCTAAAATCCTTTGAATACATGATGGCGGTTATAACCGATAATGTCATAATCAAGCATGTAGTCATGCTGAACATGAAGAATCGGAAGAAGAATTCACTGTGAACTACTTCGAACTGTGAAGGTACAAGAATCGCAACCATTAAACCTATGGCCGATGAGGATGCGGCAAGTGCTCCAATATGTCGAAATGGATACTTTAAAATCTCTTGATACCATTTCATATCATCACCCCATTGAAATATATAATAGAACTGTCCATTAGGAAGCTCAGCCATCAAGATTGGATCTTTTGTGCTGTCCTTAAGATTAAAACGCTCTTGCGGAGCGATGATCTTGAAGGTTGAGAATTTGGTCCCTATAGAAGCTTCGATGCGTTTAACTTCTCTAATAGCCTCACTTGGAATGTCACCTTTGAACAAATCGCTTTCCAGGAATCGAAGTCTGAAACGTGTACAGATTTTTTCAATGGTTTCAACATTGTATTTTCTAGATGCATCTAGTTTTTTAGTCCACCCAAATTGATTTGATGTTTTTTGTTTACCCGTTAAGATTCGATTCGCTATGAGGCGTTCAGCAGTCGAGTCCTTTTCTAAAAGGGACTTTACTTCAGTGATTAAAACCGACTGCTCAAATTCTGTTTGAGCATTTGCCATTTCTTCCAGTAAATTGATATCGTTCATTTTATTCCTTTTTATTAGGTTCAATGTTTGATGCCTGATTGGCTTTTCTGGTGGCTTGATTTCGTTTGATGCGTTTTATTTGAAACCAGATGTAAAGAGCGAAAAAGGTTGTGAGCATGAGTGCCACAAACGCTAAGACAACATATTCTCCTGGCTTCATATAGTTCTAACAGATAATTGCATCAACAAGTTCAATGTGGTTAGATTACGCCCAAAAATAATAGGATAGAAATAAGAATCATAAGAATTCCTACAAGATTTTGGATGAATGAAATTGTAATCTTCTCTAACATGCGTTTTCCAATGAATGCACCTGCAAAAGCAGATAATGTGGCTAAGCCTATCAATCCTAATGACCCTTCCAAGACTGCAAAATCAAACGACACGGCATAAGTGCTGATTCTAATGGTGTCAACCAAGCAAGCGATAACTACACCCGAAGCCACAAATTGACTTTTATTTAACCCCAATTTCACTAAGAAGGCACTTCTCAATGCACCTTGGTGGCCGCTCAATCCACCGAAGAAACCACTCATTATTCCTCCTGGAATCAAGAATTTTTTGTTGATGTCGATATTTTTCAGGCGTGGTAGCAATTCCATTAATGAAAATGCGAAAATCAAAAGTGCCATCACCAAATTGAGGAAGTTGGTTTCTATCGGGCCTAGATGCAATACGGTATCAGAGTTTGCTAGTTTACCTAAAGCCATTGCTCCAAAATACGCTCCTACAATTGCTGGCAGCCCAAAACTTAAGATTACATACTTCACAGCATGTTTGCCAACTAAAATCAACTTGAAAATGTTGTTCAAGAAATGAACTATTGCAGTGGCTGCTACTGCAAACTCAGGTGGAAAGAATAAAATAAAAACAGGCGTAAGCATTGTTCCTAACCCAAAACCTGAAAAGAAGGTGAGCATAGACGCTCCAAATGCTACGAGTATGATGATGATATATTCCATAAAAAAAACCGGAGCGATTACCTTGCTGCAAGATAACCCTCCGGTGAAGCACCCCTAATTCTTTTCATAAGAACTAGATTATTAACGGAGGATAATATCGATAGCGTATTTAATCCTATTATTTTTAGACCATTCAATACAATTTTACGACTAGTACATAAAGATTCAGTTACCAGTATGAGATTAAAACAAGAGGAATCTATCCATGGATAGCGAGCAGAAGGTCGGTTTTTCCCAAGGAGTTTGAGGAAGGAAGCGTGAGCAAGACTGAAATAAAGCAAATGCTGGAAGCTGCGAAATGGGCTCCAACGCATAAATTAACTGAGCCTTGGCGCTTTTCCGTAATTATGAATCAAGAGAATAAACAAGAGTTGATTAACCTTTAAGTGGAAGTACTTTTGGCGGGACAAGGTGAGTCTGAGATGACTTTGACAAAGGCAAATAAGTTCAAAATGATTGGCGAGAAATCTTCAGCGGTAATCGCCATTATTATGAAGCGTGATGAGCAAGAGCGATTGCCATTAGATGAAGTATTGTGGGCGGTAGCGTGCGCGGTGCAAAATATTCATTTGCACGCTGCTTCTTTGAATATTGGAGGCTATTGGAGCACGGGTGCAATGACCATTCACCCATCGATTCGGAAGTTTTTACATATCGATGAGAATGACATTCACATGGGCTGGTTTTACCTTGGAAGGTACACGAAAGAGAAGATCTTAATAAAGTCGAGGATGAACGAAGAAGATTACGTGTCCTGGATGTAACTCTATAAAAGCGTATGTGCCCGCTCTGCTATGCAGATTGGGCACACACTATCAACCACCACTATGATCTTTAAACTCTTGGGAGTTTTTCTATTTTGTTAAGTTCAATGATAAAAACAACGCCTCTTTGACTTTGTTCGTTGTGTGTTCCCAAGAAAATGAAGAAATTCGATTTAAGCCGTCATTTTTCAACTTAAGTCTTTGATTTTCATTGGAATAAATTTCAAACATATATTCTGAAATTCTTTCTGTGTCATCTGGTTCTGAAATCAAAGCAGCACCTCCAGCAATTTCAGGAAGGGAGGTTGTGTTACTAGTGATCACAGGAATACCCGCTGCAAAAGCCTCAATTATCGGGATTCCAAATCCTTCGAAATAAGAAGGAAATAGAAGGGCAGTAGCTCCACCCATGGCCAACACAAGGTTTTCAATTTCAAGTCGGCCAGCGAAAATCACATCGCTTTGAAATGCGCTTTTCTGCAGCGCTTCATTCATCTCGGCATATCGCCATAATGGATTACCTACCAAGAGCAGTTTTCCATATCCACCTTTTGCTTTGTACTTGTCAAAAGCCTGGATGATGCCATGGATGTTTTTGCGGTAGGAGAAGTTTCCTACGAAAATGAAATAGTCTTCGCCCATCGCGAATTCTGACTTAGCTTTTGCTTTTTCATCTTCTGAGAGCTCGCGATAAGCAGAGTTGTAACCATTGTAAGCTACGGATATTTTATCCTTAGTAATACCGTAAGTTTCGTGAATGTCATTGGCAGAATATTCACTAACGGTAATGATCCGATCTGCGATCTGAGCGAATTGCGGAAAGTATTTTCTGTAATAATTACTATAAGCACGAGGCAAATCTTGTGGCCTATGTTCAAAGTTGATATCGTGAATCACCGGTACTTGCTTGATGCGAGCACGAGTGCTCAAGAAGCCATCAGGGGAGAAGAATAAATCTGCATTCAACCTTTTTAGTTTGTGAGGAATCGTCCGCTCAAAATACCATTGATACAACAGTGGGTGCCTGGTTTGAGGGTGAAGTATTTTCCCTTCAACATTACTTCCATAAATGAAATCCTGATCAAAGGGGCGATCAAAAAGAAAGGTGAATTTCCAATCGCTTAAGTCTTTCGTTAGCCTCGATAATACTTCATGGCTAAACCATCCGATTCCATCGAGTTTGTTGGGCAGAAGTAGTCGTGTATTTACAACAATATGCACGGAACGAATGTAAGTTTTGATTCAACTAATATCATATTCACTCTTCTAAAACTGAAAGCGAGGCGATAATTGGACGGTGGTCGGAAAGTGAAACAGATTCGCTAGAGAACGCATCAATGGATAATCTTGGGTCAACCAAAATAAAGTCAATGCGCAACCCTGGAATTAAACCAATGTAAGTCGAGCCTAACCCTATGAATCCTTTTTCACAGAATGCATCATTTAACCCTTCATTTAATAAGTTATAGGAATAACTGGCCGGAGTGTCATTGAGGTCACCGCACACGATAACTGGATAAGGTGAGTTATCGATGAATGTGCGAATAACTTCCGCTTGGTTAGATCTGCGTTTAAAACCTCCAGCAAGTCTACTTGTCATCAACTTTAAATCCTTTAATTGACCATCTTGATCATTGTTTTCAATGTGTTTAGATAGATCTTTTTCTAACCCTGAAATATAGATGGAAGCGAGATGGATGTTGAAAACCCTGATGGTGTCGTCATTGACCAAAATATCTGTGAAAATGGCCACATTGTTAGCGGCAGTATCCAATGGAATACGCTCTTTTCGTAGGATTGGATATTTAGAAAAAGTAGCGATTCCAAACTTACTTTTACCATAATGCATGATGGCCGTATAGTCTTCATGTACGTTGCGGGCATCAATTGTTTTTACGATGGTGTCCAGCGTGTTAAAGTAAACAGGGTCATTGGTGTTAAAGAATTCTTGAAAGCAAATGATAGGTGGGTTTTTTTCTTGCAAGTAGGCCAAAATCTCATTTCTAGTTTGCTTATTTCCACCCCAGTTATAAAGATCAAACAGTCGAACATTAAAGCTCATGATGTCAAATGAAGCTTCATTGACGGTTGATTTTGATGACCAGAAATTAATATGCTTTTGTGGAGCAATCCAAGTAAATACAATCGCTGTCAATCCGATGGCTGCATATTTTGGCTTGCTGATACTCCAAAAAAACACGAAACCAACGTTTACCAAGAATATAGGTAGGAAGCCCAATCCGAAAAAGGCCGGAATAAGCATTGCATCAGGATCAACTAGATAGGCATAAGCACTAATAAACAGTGCAATGATCGCTACCGCGTTGAGCGCAAACAATGATCTTTTGAGGTAGTGGATGATCTTCAAGGTCGGGATCGAATTATTGCTTGTTGCTCAATTTGAACAAAAAGTCTTTCTCTTCTTTGGTCAGGTTTTCATAACCTGACTTCGAAATTTTATCAAGTATTGCATCAGTTTTTGCTTGTACCTCTAAATTTTCTTTTGAAGCCGCTGTGCTTGGCTTAGATTTCGCCTTTGCTGTTGTCTTTTTGCCATGATCATTTGGCACTACACGTAGTTTTGGCGACTGCTTAAATAAGCCTAAAAACTTATCGTAAATGCCATAAAACGACAAGGCGTAGTCGCTTCCTTTCTCCAATCCTTTGATATAGAAATAACCCATAGCTGCACCACCGAGGTGGGCAATTTTGCCACCCATGTTGCTACTGAAATCCAGTACTGTAGAAAGAATGAATATGACCAACGCCACGTATTTCAATTTCACAGCTCCGAAAAACATAAGGTGAATCGTGTAATCTGGAAAACGCAATCCGGCAGCAATAGTTATCGCCATAACAGCTGCAGATGACCCTACCAATATCACATTGATATTTGATTCACCAGCTAAGAAAAGCAAGTTATAGATCAGTAAGTAAGCTGCTCCACCCGCAATCCCTCCCAAGAAATACAGGCCTACCAAGCGTTTTTCACCCATAAAATCATTGAAGATTCTTCCAAACCAGTAGAGCATATACATGTTGAACACCACGTGCCATAATCCTCCGTGCATAAACATATAGGTGAGCAATGTCCATGGAACTAAAATGAATTCTGTTAATGCCGATGGCAGGGCTAACCAAGAGAATATAGGGCCTTCACTGCCATTAAAAAATATGCTGCTCATTATGTTGATCAGAACAAACAGTGAAGCATTGATCAGAATCATCTGGCCAATGAAGTTGTTTCCTTTAAATAAGTTCTTTAAGTCGTCAAGCATCGTTTACTTCCACTTTTCTATTAGCGCCATCTTACGCCTGTTTTGTCCCAAAACTTAATAATGATGAAGCCAAACAACATGCCACCGAGGTGAGCAAAGTGAGCTACATTATCACCAGGATTGTTTTGCACTGCCGAGAATAATTCCATCGCTCCATATCCAATCATCAAATACTTTGCTTTGATTGGAATAGGAATGAAGATCATATATAACCTCATGTTCGGAAACATCATTCCGAATGCCAACAGTATCCCAAACAATGAACCCGAAGCCCCAATAACGTTCGGTAGGTTTAAATAGTGTCTTAAGTAGTCTTGAAAAAACACTGAGGCATTTCGTAAAGCACCGCTGTCATCAGGACTTACATTGAGCGTTTGCAGCGTATTGTTATAAAACTCTAGCGTTTCTTCATAGATCTGAGGATAGCGTATGTTGTCAATGTAATTTCCCCATGGGTGGGTATTTGCAAATCTGATAATTGCATCTGCATTGGGCGAGTATATTATGGCTTCCATTTGCGAGATAATGAGTGCCATATCAATATAAATTGTTGTGTAGTGAATGATGGCCGCGCCAAATCCAGTCAATAAATAATAGATCAAGAAACGCTTGCTTCCCCAAACATTTTCAATGGCTGAACCGAACATCCATACCGCAAACATATTGAAGAAGATGTGCGAGATATCGCCATGCATAAACATGTAGCTGACGATTTGAAAGATGTTGAATTTTTCGCTTTGAAAATAATGCAGTCCAAGCAGATCTCTTAAATCTAGGCCCATCGAACTTTCAAAGGTCACTGTGGCAAGAAACATCAGACCATTTATGATCAATAGATTCTTTACCACTGGAGGCATCATACTCCATCTATTACCGCCTAATTGCATTAATCAAATATTTTGTCCAGCATACCACCATTCAATAACACAAAAGTGGGCCGACCGTTTAAATCATGCTGAGGATTTTTACATCTCATCAACGTACGAAATAGAGATAGCATTTCTTGTGCCTTTAGTTCTTTGCCTGACTTGATGGCAGATTGTTGTGCCATGCTTAGGATTACATGATGCATCAATTCGTTCTGATCGGAAGGCTTGTCATTGCGCAAATCATCGATAAAACCACCAATGGTTTCTTCAATATTGATGTCAGTACAGGCTGCTGGAATCGCTCTAACAATGAAACTGTTATTGCCGAAAGACTCTATCTCAAAACCCATATTGTTCAATGGTTCTAGCATAGATTGCAAGATGCTGACATCCTGAGCTGAAAGTTCTAAGGTAGCGGGAAAGAGCATTTGCTGCGAGGCAGTTTGCTCACTGAGGATACTGTTTTCAAACTCTTCAAAAAGGATTCTCACATGAGCGCGATAATGATGAATCATGAAGATTCCCTCTTGACTTTGAACCAAGATGTATTTCAATCCAATTTGGCGCACAATGGTATTGTCTTCTTCACCAATCAGTTCAAGACTTGGGTCTTCTTTTGGCTGATCTGATAATGATTCGTTGAGTCCTTCATAAAGTTTTTCCCATCCTTTGGCGCTTTGGGTGTGTCCGAAGCTGGTTCCACGCTCCCAATTGGTCTGCTGCTGACGTTTTTCTTCTTTGTCAAAAGGATTGAACGAAGGATCTATAGTCACTCCTGGTGTGGGAATCTGTGCGTCTTTTCGAGCTGGAGCGATGTCAAAACTTGTTTCGCGCTCAAAGTCCAGCGAAGGAGATACATGATACTGTCCGATAGATCTTTTAACTGCTGCCCTTAGAATAGCATAAATGCTGCGCTCATCCTCAAATTTGATTTCAGTTTTCGTTGGATGAATATTAACATCAATGCTGTCTGGTATTACCTCAAAATAGATGAAATAAGAGGGGTGATGCCCATGTGGAATCAATCCTTCAAAAGCTTTTTGAATGGCAGAATGGAAGTATGCACTTTTAAAGTAGCGACCGTTGACGAATAGGAATTGCTCACCACGTGTTTTTCTTGCAGCTTCAGGCTTGCCGATAAATCCAGTAATTTTCACAAAGTCGGTGTCTTCTTCTACGGGAACAAGTTTCTCAGTATAAGACTTTCCTAAAATCCCAATTATCCTTTGCCTGATGTTGGATATTGGAAGGAAAAACAACTGCTGGTCGTTGTGATATAGTTTGAACTCTATATCAGGGTTGACTAAAGCTACTCGCTGAAACTCATCAATGATATGGCGCATTTCAACACCGTCACTTTTCAAGAATTTCCTTCTTACCGGAACATTGAAAAATAAGTTTTTAACCGAAATTGTCGTACCTGATTCGTGTGCACACACTTCTTGAAACTTCACCTTAGATCCTTCAACAGCTAAATGGCTGCCTACTTTTCGATCTTGCGATCGAGTTTTCATTTCCATTTGAGCAACGGCTGCAATACTCGCCAACGCTTCGCCTCTAAACCCCATTGTTTTAATGCGGAAAAGATCTTCAGTGGACGATATTTTTGAAGTGGCATGGCGTTCTAGGCTCATTCGAGCATCAGTTTCCGTCATTCCCTTTCCATCATCCATCGTCTGAACAAGTGTCCTACCGGAATCTTTAATGATTAATTGAATGTGGGTGGAATGAGCATCAACACTGTTTTCCAGAAGCTCCTTTACCACTGAGGCAGGACGTTGAATTACCTCGCCAGCAGCAATTTGATTGGCCAATGAATCAGGAAGAAGCTTTATAATGTCAGACATTGCTGCAAAGGTGGTAACAGCTTTGAATTGGTCAAGGGTTATTTTGTTGATTGGTTCAAAGTTTATGGTTCGTGGTTTTTTCATTCGCCTGATGGTGGCCTCAGTTCATGGTTTAGGTGCTGCGCAATTAATAAATCAACTTCTTAACCACAAACTAACTATGAACCACGAACCATTAATTATAAATCATCCATCATTAATCCTCATTCTTGAACCCCTCACACGCTTACCTTTGCGCGCTTGAAATTCGAACTTCAACATACCGATAAAGCTTCTGCTGCTAGGGCGGGGAAGGTTACAACCGATCACGGAGAGATTCAGACTCCTATATTTATGCCTGTAGGCACGGTGGCTTCAGTGAAAACTGTGCATCAGCATGAGTTGGAAGAAGATATAAAGGCACAAATCATTTTGGGCAATACATACCATTTATTCTTAAGACCTGGAATGGATGTAATGCAGAATGCTGGAGGGTTACATAAATTTATGAATTGGAAGAAGCCAATTCTCACGGATAGTGGCGGCTATCAGGTGTACAGTTTAGCAAAAAGTAGAAAAATTACCGAAGAAGGAGTTACCTTTCAATCACACATTGATGGCTCTCGTCATTTTTTCACTCCAGAAAGCGCAATGGATGTGCAACGTCAAATTGGTGCGGATATCATTATGGCTTTTGATGAATGCCCACCTTATCCATGTGACGAGCGCTATGCTGAAAAATCAATGCACCTTACGCACCGTTGGTTAAAGCGCTGCTGCGATCATTTTGACCAAACAGAAGGGTTGTATGGATATTCGCAAACGCTTTTTCCGATTGTACAAGGAAGCACTTTCCATCATTTGAGAAAGCAATCGGCTGAATATATCGCATCGATGGATCGTGAAGGAAATGCAATTGGTGGGCTTTCTGTTGGCGAGCCGCACGAAATGATGTATGAGTCTACCGATCTTGTGTGTGGGATTCTTCCAAAAGATAAACCGCGCTATTTGATGGGTGTAGGCACACCAGAGAATATATTGAAATGCATTGCGTTGGGTGTGGATATGTTCGACTGTGTAATGCCAACTCGAAATGCACGACACGGTATGCTTTACACGTGGAATGGAATAATGAATATCAAGAATAAAAAGTGGCACGATGACTTTTCTCCTTTGGATGAAAGCGGAACGAGCTATGTAGATTCTACCTATTCAAAAGCATACGTACGTCACCTATTCGCAAGCGGAGAAATGCTCGGAATGCAAATAGCCAGTATTCACAACTTGGCATTTTACCTAGATCTTGTCACTCAAGCAAGGCAACATATTTTAGCAGGAGATTTTTACGAATGGAAGACGAAGGTCGTTCCTAACATCAAACATCGATTGTAGATTGAAGATTCTCGACCTCTATATCATCAAGCGTTTTTTATTGACGTTTTTCTTCATACTCGGAATTATCATGGCCATTGCCATCATTTTTGATTTGAGTGAACAGATTGATGATTTGGTGGAGAACAACGCACCTATCAAAGGCGTGATATGGGAGTATTATAAGAATTTCGTGCTATTTTATGGCAATCTTTTTAGTCCTTTACTCACCTTCTTAGCGGTAATATTCTTCACAGCTCAATTGGCGAGTAGAACTGAGATTGTAGCCATTTTGAGTGGAGGTGTAAGTTTTAGCCGATTGATGTGGCCCTATTTTATCTCGGCTACGATTCTTGCAGCTGCATCTTTTTACCTCAACAATTACCTCGTACCTAAAGCGAATCGTGAGCGAATAGAATTTCAATCACGTTACATTTATACATACAGGAGAACATTGAACCAAGGCGTGCACAAACAAATCAGCCCAGGTCAGATGATCTATTTTGATAAATTCAATTCGAAGAGTAACATCGGATATGAGTTTACCTTAGAGGAATGGGACGGTATTAAATTGCAATCAAAACTGTTTGCTAACTATGTAAAGTGGGACAGTGCTAGTCAGGTTTGGACGCTGGAAAATTACTACTTGCGGACGTTTGAAGGTGGAAAAGAAAGTGTGGTTGAAGGTGAAAAACGAGATACTACGTTTTCATTCTCACCAGATGAGTTTAGGTTGAGAATGGATGATATTCAGCGAATGGATGTCAATGAATTGGATGATTTTATTGCTGAGCAGCGTTTAAAAGGATCGCCTAACATTCCATTTTATTTGATCGAGAAACACACAAGAAATGCCTTGCCGTTTTCAACTTATATCTTGACCATCATTGGCGTAGCAATGAGCAGTAGAAAGGTGAGGGGAGGGATTGGAGCGCACATTGCTGCGGGATTAGCACTAGCTGTTACCTATATTTTAGCCATGAAGGTGAGTACGGTTTACGCGACCAACGCTGGGTTAGATCCACTGTATGCGGCCTGGATTCCCAACGTTTTGTACGGTTTTCTGGCGATCTACCTTTATTCAAAAGCGCCAAAATAGGCTACAGAAGTCCGCACTCTCCTTCTTCGTAATCTTCTATTCCAGCACATTCTGCATGGCAGTCATTACTATAGGTTACATTGTCGCAACTGCAAACCGGAGCATATATTTCATAGCAAATACAATCTTCTTGAACATCTTTCGGTTTGCATTTGTCGCAGCTCAAGGTAACCGAGCCAAGACCGAAAAGTGTAATAAGGGAGAATAATCTAAACATGAATAAGACGTTTTAATATGATTTGGACGTAATTCGCATTTAGAACGATGACAATCAATAAAAATTTCTCGATCAACCTGGTTTTTTTACTCGGGCTCAATTTATTGGTCAAGCCAATTTATCTTTTTGGTGTAGAATTAGGCGTTCAAAATGCGGTAGGGGCTGAAGATTATGGTCTTTACTATGCCATGTTCAACTTCACGTTTTTATTCAATGTTTTGCTCGATTTAGGCATCAACAATTTTCAAAAGATCAAAGTGGCGCAAGATGCTGATTTGGGCATTCAAAACATGGCCACACTTCTACCGATGAAGTTTTTACTCAGTATCTCATACGTGGTGATTACGGTCATTGCTGCCTTATTGATTGGTTTTGAAGGTGAATACTGGTTTTTCATCGGATGGTTGATGTTGAACCATATACTCTCTGTGTTTTTGTTGATGTTTAGGGCGAATCTCTCAGGCCTACATCTTTTTATGAGAGATAGCTTTTTGAGTGTCATCGACCGACTGCTCATGATTGTTTGTGTTGGATATTTGCTTTGGTTTGGAAAGGAAAAGTTTGAGATAGAAACATTCGTGCTTTTTCAATCAGGAGCTTATGCTGTTGCCATAGTTATAGCATTGATTCTCACCCCGGCAGGAAAACGATTCATTCTGCCTAAGGTTAGTATTTCATCCATGGTTGGAATGGCGAAACAAACATGGCCTTTTGCGTTGTTGATTTTATTGATGACAGCCTATAATAAGTTAGATGGAATTATGCTCGAACGTCTTGCAGACGAAGGAACCTTAGAAGCTGGGATATACGCCCAAGCGTTCAGGATATTAGACGCTGGCAACAGCTTTGCCTTCTTGTATGCGGGCCTACTTTTGCCCATGTTTGCGAGAATAGTCCATGAAGGTAAAGGGTTGAAAGAACTGCATTCTCTGGTTGATCAAGCGTGTAGGTTTTTGATTGTTCCAGCAGGTGTGGTGTGCATTATATCAGTGTTTTATGGCGATTGGATCATGCACTTGTTGTACGATGAGCATGCAGATCAAAGCGCTCTTAGTTTAGTATGGTTGATGGGGTCATTTGTTTTTTTAGCTAGCGGATACGTTTTCGGAACATTGATTACAGCTTCAGCTCGAATGAAAGCTTTAAACTGGATTGCTTTCGGATCGGTATTATTAAATGTGGTGCTCAATATTATCCTAATACCTGAGTATGGTTCAGAAGGAGCAGCCTTTACCAGTTTTGTGAGTTTAGGGTTTATGGCAATAGCTCAAATTATCTTTTCTTATCGGACATTTGATATAGCCATATTACCCTGGTTGTGGCGAGCTGCGCTTATTTGGATATTAGCGATTGTAGGAGTGTACGCTGCTATCGAACTTGACTTTGAAGTATTGCCTTCCATCTTCTTTGTGGTAAGTATATCAGTCGTAGCCTTTTTTACGTTTGTCATTGATCGTACAAAGGTTTTGGATCTTTTGAAAAAGCGATCATAGTTCTGCTCTGAGCCTTGAATTCAGCACTTTGCGCTATGCCTTAATGCCTACATTTGCCACCTCTTAAAAAGCACATAAATACTTATGCAAGACAAGGAATACAAAAAGAATTTTGATTCGACCAATCTCATATTCTTTCTCTTACGTTATCGTAAGCCTTTGATAATCATTTCTTTTAGCGCAGCATTAATTTCTTCGGTAGTATCGCTTCTAATTCAAGAGAAGTTTCTCTCTACTGTGATTTTATTCCCTGCGGCCAGTAACTCAATTTCGAAGTCTCTGATGGCTGAAGATTTTAGTGGTAAGCAAGATATCAATGCCTTTGGTGAAGAAGAAGAAGCAGAGCAAATGCTTCAAATTTTGAATTCAGATGATATTAGTGGCAGAATTCGCACGAAGTATAACTTGATGAAGCATTATGGTTTCGATTCAGGTGAGCAGTTTGCCTTGACCAACACTGTGAAGGAATACCAAGATAACGTGACCTTTAAGCGTACTGAGTTCAATTCAGTGAGAATTGATGTGTTAGATCACAATAAAGACACGGCAGCAATGATCGCCAACGATGTTGCCGCGCTGCTGGATAGCGTGCGAACGAGGATGCAACATGATCGTGCAAAGCAAGGATTGAGAATTATTGAAAACGAATATTTCAAAATGCAGGCCTACATGAAGAGCATGGAAGACTCTTTAACAGCAATTCGTAAGAGAGGGTTGACAGACTTTGAAGTGGAAGTGGAGCAGCTGACAAAGGCTTACTATGATGCTGTAGCTAAAGGAAATACCGGTCTTGTGAAAGAACTGCAAAAGAAGTTAGATATTTTTGCTGAATATGGTTCGGCATATCTTTCATTAACTGAAACGCTGGAGTTTGAGCGTGAGCAATTAGCACTTCTTCGTGCAAAATATGAAGAGACTAGAGCCGATGCGAATGAGGCGCTGACCACCAAATTTGTCGTGAACAGAGCGTGGCCAGCAGAAAAGAAGGCATATCCTATTAGATGGCTTATCGTTTTAGTTTCCACACTTTCTACTTTTTTATTGACAGTGCTGGGCATTATTGCCATTGAAAACTTCAAGAAGTTTAAGACGGAAGATTAGGTCTAGGTTTTGACGGATATCCAAAAAGAACGATTGCTCTATTTGATTGGCGGAAGCTTCATTTTGCTTTCGGCCATTTTCTTGTATTTCGAGCAGTTTTGGATATTGGGTTTACCCATTGTTTTAGCGATAGTGGGTGTAGCCCTTTTCAAATTGGATTGGCTATTTCTCATCATTACGATGCTAACACCGCTTTCCATTAATGTGGAAGATATTGGAGGTGGATTTGGACTTCATCTGCCTACAGAACCGCTGATTTTTGGTTTGATGCTAGTCTTTCTGGTCAGGGTTTTTTACGATAGCCATTTTGATTCCCGTGTGCTGCGGCATCCGCTTACCTTGGTCATTGGAATCAACTTAGCGTGGATACTAATCACAACCTTCACCAGCGAAGATCCTTTGGTTTCGTTAAAGTTTTTCCTATCGCGATTGTGGTTTGTTGTTGGCTTTTTCTTTATTGCTACGCAAGTCTTTCGAGACGATCGCAACATCCATCGCTATATCTGGATGTTCACGATTCCTTTGATGATCGTGGCCATTTATACCATCGTGATGCATTCTACACACGGATTTGATCAAAAATCCGCTCACTGGGTTATGCAGCCATTTTTTAAAGATCATACCAGTTATGGTGCCATATTAGCCATGTTTTACCCTGTAGTTTGGGCATATTTATGGAGTAAAAATCTTACTCTAAATACCAAGATTGTGATTTCAGTGATCATGGCTATTTTAACCCTTGCTATTATCCTTTCATATACAAGAGCCGCTTGGGTGAGTTTGGTTGGTGTGCTGGTTCTTTTCGTGCTGGTTCAGATTAAAGTAAGGTGGTGGATTGTGGCCATGGTGGCATTGATGGGCGTGGGAGCATATTTCTCATTCGAAGATCAAATTCTAATGAAGCTCGAACAGAATCGGCAAGATTCATCGGATGACTTGGCTGAGCATGTAAATTCAATTTCTAACGTGGCTACGGATGCCAGTAACCTTGAGCGTATTAACCGCTGGAGTGCGGCATTAAGAATGTTTGAAGAACGTCCTGTTTTTGGCTATGGACCTGGAACATATAAGTTTCATTACGCTCCGTTTCAGCATTCCTCTCAACTTACCATTATCAGCACAAATTTTGGAAATCTAGGAAATGCCCACAGTGAATATTTTGGTCCATTAGCAGAAATGGGTGTTTTGGGAATGCTAACGTTTTTGATGATTATCGCCATGGCACTCTATAAATTCATCACTGTTTATTATCTTACTAAGTCCCTAGAAATGCGCATTGTATTAATGGGAGCTTTCCTAGGTTTTGTAACCTACATTGTGCATGGTGTGCTAAATAATTATTTGGATTTGGATAAAGCCAATGTTCCATTTTGGGGCTTCTTAGCGATTCTGGTAGCGGTGGAACTTTATCACAAAGACAAATCAGAAGAAGCGACAGCTTATTAAAGCAACGTCATCGGTATAGGGATTTTTACCCCGAAATTTATCCAATGCGTCCATTAACATAGTGTTGATGACTTGCGTCTCTTGCTGTGAAATGTTCTTGAGTGCCTTTTGCATTTCACCGTCCTGAAATTGGATTTCCGAGTCATCTACGGTTTCTGTAATTCCATCCGTGTAAAGCATCATAGTCGAGCTTTTAGCTATTACAATGCTTGTTTTATTGATGGTTGGAATTTGTTCGAACATTCCTAACCCAACACAACCTTGTCCAAGTTCTTTAATGCGCTTGTTTTGTATCAATTGGGCTGCAGGATGCGCTGCATTGATATATTCAAGAACTCTTGAGTTAGAATCATATTTTGCCATGAAGCAGGTGATGTATCGATCACCAAAGGCATTGCTCCATACTACATCGTTCAAATTATTCATGACCACTTCAAGGTCACTTTCTACCTTCAAGTTGGCACGCAAATGAGCTTGGAAATTTGCCATCATCAAAGCTGCTGAAATTCCTTTTCCTGAAACATCAGCCATGCATATGACCGTTTCTGTTTCAGAGATTTCAATAACATCATAAAAATCACCGCCTACTTCTAAGTGTGGTTTGTAAAACGCAGATATCTGAAGCTTTTTGTTATCGGGCAGCTGCTTTGGTAAAAGCATTTCTTGCATTTGATTGGCCATGCGCAATTCCTGCATGAGCTTTTCTTGCTCTAAATGCTCGCGTTCTAAGCGCTTATTTTCAACTGCAACAGCTGTTATGTTTGCTAAGGTTTGAATGAACCCTAAGTGCTTAATAATGGGACTTGGAGTGCGCGCTTGTTCGTCAAGGTCGCCCAATAAGAGGTACGCGAGGGCTTTTGATTGATGATGGATAGGAATAACTACATCAAAGCTGCTAGAAGTTCCATTGCGAGCTGTGTTTAGCACCGTAATGTCTGTTACTTTCTTCAGTTTATGCTCTATATTAATCATCAAGTCTTCTTTCTTCACGTTATATTGAAGAACAACCTGCCACACATTGTCTTGATTGATAAAAATTACTGCTTTTCCAATGTTTAATTGGTTCTGAAGGATGTATTCAAAAAGTATAAAGAGCTGTTCTTCTGGTAAGTTGTTATTGATCGCATTGGTGATCTCTAACAGCGTGTTCAGCTTAAAGTCTTTGACGGACTTCTTGTTATCTTTTCCTTGAATCTCGTGCATGTTGGGCGATTGATTCGCTCGAATAAATATAGGGTTTTAACTACTGCTTACGAGTAAGGTTTGAAATCGTTGCGATTTCTCTCATTTTTAATCGAGCATCAATAGCTGGGCTTCCAAAATAGGTTTGACGGCCTTCAAGAGACTTTGCCACACCTGATTGAGCGTAAATTACTGCCCCTTCACCAATTTCTATATTGGCAGCGCAACCTACCTGTCCCCACATTACAACGTTGTCTTTGATGGTAACGCAACCCGCAAGGCCTACTTGAGCAGCAAATAAACAGCGCTTTCCAATCACAGTATCATGACCAATATGCACTTGGTTATCAAGCTTGCTTCCTTCACCAATGAATGTGCTACCTGTTGAGCCTCTATCAACCGTGCATCCCGCGCCAATTTCAACTTCATTTTCTAGAATCACATTGCCCACAGAAATAAGTTTGTCGTGTAATTTTTCACGCCTTTTAAAATAAAAAGCATCACTACCTATTACTGAATTCGCATGAATTATAACATCGTCTCCGATAATACAATGGTCGTAGATAACCACACCCGGGTGAATCACAGAACGCGCGCCAATGGTCACAAACTTGCCAATATGAGCGCCAGGATAAACCTGGGCAGAAGGATGGATGTTTGGCTTTTCTTTAGAATTCTCCTCAAGCTTTTTTAGAAAATGTTGTGTTAGAAAGTTGAATGCCTCAAATGGTTCAGGGTGTACGATCAGTGCCTTACCTTTTGGGCATTCAGCGGGCTGATCTATGATTACAATGGATGCTGAAGATGACAGCGTTGGCTTATAGTATTTATTGTGATCTACAAAAACAATATCGCCCTCACTCACAGCATGTATCTCATTGATTCCATGAGCTTTTATGGAAGCATTGCCTACTGCTTTGCCCGAAACGAGCTCAGCAATTTCGTCAAGGGTATAAGCCTTGTCTAGTTTCATCTTTATTTTACCCGTTCGGAGTATGAGCCATCTCTGGTATCTACGCGGATCATTTCACCCTCATTGATGAATAATGGAACGCGGATTTCAGCACCTGTTTCCAGTGTTGCTGGTTTTTGAGTATTGGTAGCTGTATCACCTTTGATACCTGGCTCAGTGTAGGTTACTTCAAGCTCTACACGTGGAGGAAGATCGCAGAATAAAGCTCTTTCTTCGTCAGCGTGAAATACGATTTCACAATGCTGTCCGTCCTTCAAAAATTGATGTCCTTCTATTAACGCTTCTTGCAAGAAGATTTGCTCGTACGTTTCGAGGTGCATGAAATGATATCCTTGATCATCTTTATACAGAAACTGGTATGGTCTTCTCTCAATACGCACTTCGTCAACCTTGCTTCCAGAGGGAAATGTGTGGTCAAGAACTTTACCTGTGTTGATGCTCTTGAGTTTAGTTCTTACGAACGCAGAACCCTTGCCTGGTTTAACGTGAAGAAACTCTATGATAGTGAAAAGATCATGGTTAAACGCAATCGTCATTCCATTCTTAAAATCTGATGTAGATGCCATATATTCTGATATAAATTCATGGCAAATGTAGTGCTCTCAGCCTTTCTTCCTCGACCGATTCAATCAATTCATACCGATTTCATCATAATAAATTGAAGCTAGATTGGTCAGAGTAGTTTTTATTTGTGGTTATGAAATTCGTTTCGGTCTCTATCTCTGTCTTTACCGCTGCATGGATGCTTGCATCTTTTTCTGCGCATGCTGGCGGAAACAACGAAACAGCTGGTGGTCGTTCTTCAGGTTTGGGGGGTGCATCCGTGACGCTATCAGATCAATGGAGCTCAAGCAACAATCCGGGTGCTTTAGGTTTGGTTGATAGATATGCGTTGGGTGTGGCATACGAAAGTCGCTATTTTATTCCCGAAGCGTCTTATAAAGGCTTAACCTTCACTGCGCCCATTGGTGGAGGTACCATAGGCATTGTTGGACACTCATTTGGCTATGCATCTTATAATGATAATAGATTGGGTGTATCATATGCCAGAAAACTAAGTGATTACATCAGCCTTGGTGCTCAGATAAATTATTTTCAGGTCAATATTGGGGATATATATGGACAACGATCCATGGTGACTGGTGAGGTAGGTGCACTGGTCACTCCAAACGAGAAAGTCGCCATAGGCGTGCATATCGTGAACCCTACTCGTGCGAAATTTGCCGATTTTGATGATGAACGAATTCCTACTTTATTGAAGGTAGGTGGAAGCTATTCTTTCTCGGAAAAAGTGAAGTTGCTCGCGCAATTTGACAAAGATTTAGACCTACCCATCAATGGTAGAATGGGAATTGAGTATGAACCTATTGAAGATTTCTTCATGCGTACAGGCTTCTCTACGTTGAATCGTTCGTATGCTTTCGGAATAGGCTATTCCTGGCGAGGGATTATTCTTGACGTTAGCAATCAATGGAGTCAGCAGTTAGGGTTTGGAGCTACTGCCTCTATAGCTTACACATTCGGAAACAGAAAGAAATGAGGTCGCTACTCCTTCTTGCTTTGATATTATTCGCTCAAAGCGCACTTTTTGCTCAGCGCATTGATGAGGATAAGCAAGGTGCTTTAGACCAAATGGTTGAATTGATTTCTGAAAACCTAGAAGTAGAAAATTTAGATTTCACTACGCTTCTCGAAGATTTAAATTATTTCTATGATCACCCCTTAAATATCAATCGTGCAGAGAGGGATGATTTCCGCAGGTTGATTATTTTGAGTGAGTTTCAAATTGAGGCTATTATTCGCCATCGAGAATTTGCAGGTCGATTCATTGCTTTATACGAGCTGCAAGGCGTTGAAGGCTTTGATTTATATATCATACAGGCTATTTTGCCTTTCATTCGCATTGGAGGCTTGGGAGATGACAGAACCTTCAATTGGGATGCGATTAAGAAGGAGGGAACAAGTGAAGCATTCGTAAGATACCAAAGAGTTATTGAAGAAATGGAAGGTTATTCATCCATTGAAGATTCTGTGTTGGCTGAAAGTCCGAATAGACGCTATTTGGGCTCTCCAGAGCGTGTTTTAGCACGATATCGATTTCGATATCTCAATAATTTGAGTGTTGGTGTAACAATGGAAAAGGATGCTGGAGAGCAGTTCTTTGGATCATCACAGCCCAATGGTTTTGACTTTTATTCAGGGCATGTTTACATTGGAAATAGAGGGATTATTAAGCAAGCTATCATCGGAGATTACCAAGCTCAATTTGGTCAAGGGCTGACGTTTTGGTCTGGTTTAGCATTTGGAAAGTCGGCAGATATTGCCAGCGTGAAACGAAATGCACGTGAGATTTCGCCCTATACATCGGCAGATGAGAATAATTTCATGCGAGGTGCTGCAACAACCTTGGAGGTTGGTCAAGTGGATGTCACCGCGTTTTTTAGCTATAAGAATGTTGATGCGAACATCACGGCAGTCGATAGTCTTAATGATCAGAGTCAATTGGTTTCAGAGTTTTCATCGTTTCAACTCAGTGGTATTCATGGTACACCCGGCCAACTGGAAGATAAGGACGCAGTTTCCGAATTGAATACCGGAGGTCATATTCGCTACAATACAGATGCCTTTCAAATTGGTTTGACTGGTTTATATACAAAGTATGGTGGACAATTTACACCAAGCAGTCAGTTGTATCGAAGCTTCGAACCCTTTGCCAATGAGTTTTTTGTTGCCGGTTTTGACTACCAATTTATTTATCGAAACATCATGGCATATGGCGAGAATTCGTTGCGTCTAGATGGCGGTACGGCAAGTATTAATGGGGCAATCATAAGTCTAGATCAGTCATTGGACTTATCCATTCTTCATAGAAATTTTAGTCCATCTTATAATTCACCACGAAGCAATGCCGTGAGCGAAAGCAGCAGAAATGTGAATGAAAGCGGATTGTACATGGGGTTTGCTGCTAGGCTTGGCAAGAATTGGAAGTTCACAGGCTATTACGATATGTTTTCTTTTGCGTGGTTACGCTATGGAGTAGATGCACCATCAGATGGAGCAGAGTTGTTGACACAGCTTGAGTTTAGGCCTTCAAAGAAGTTTAAAGCTTATGCTCGATATAGATTTGAGAATAAGCAAGATAATTATACAATAGACGAATCTGCGACCTCTGCCATTGGGCTGCTATCAAGGCAATGGTATCGGATAAATTGGCAATTAGAAGCAAGTAAAACCCTCTCATTGCGCAGCAGGATAGAATTAGTGAATGTAAATGAGGCTGATGGTAATATTGAGACAGGTTGGTTGCTTTATCAAGATTTTGTTTGGAAACCCTCTTGGCCTGCTAAGTATGAATTGAAACTGCGTTATGCCATGTTCGATACCGAAAGCTATACAAGCAGAATTTATGCTTACGAAAACGATGTGCTGTATTCTTTTTCTGTGCCAGCGTATTATAATCGCGGCAGTCGAGCGTATATCATTTTGAAATATGATATCACTAGATGGAGTGATTTAACGGTGCGTTTAGCGCAAACTTATTTTGCTAATCGCGATGAAAATGGTAGCGGACTAAATGCTATCGATGGTCCTTCACGCACAGAGGCTAAGGTTCAGCTACACATGAAATTCTAGGTCTCGATCTAAGTTCAATAAAATAGTGATTTGTAAGCTTATTGTCTTAAATTTGAGCGACTTAAAAAAATCTTTGCACTAATGACTGATTACAAATCATTGGCCTAGGTTAGTTTAGAAATGGATAAAAAAAATCGTCAGTTGATAAAGCGTATTGTGTTTGTATACTTAATGCTGGCTTTTCTCTTTGTGGCTGAGTTTTGGGTGGACTATCAAGAATCTCATTCTATTGAATCCAAGTTTGTCTTGAACAACACTTTAACTCCATCTTTTGGTTTGTTCGTTAGGGAGTACAATTTGTGGAAATTTGCAAATGGAAAACTTCTATAATTGAGCTTCTGATCTTTATTACCTCACAGGCCGAACATCAATAAACTTCTCTACTTGTTTCCAGAACCCGGGATAGGATTTGGCTACCACCATAGGGTTTTCTATGCGTATTTCTTCAAACAGCAGGCTCATTGGTGCTACTGACATAACCATTCTGTGGTCGTCATATGATTCGAAATGAGAAGAGGGTTGGTCGAGCTTTTGAGGCAACAAAACCATTGAAACCCCTTCAGCCTGAGCACTAATACCCATCCTCTGAAGTTCATTTTCAATCGCAGCAATTCTGTCGGTTTCTTTTAGGCGGAGATTATCCAGCCCATGCAGTGTAAATGTTTTTTTCAAACCTGCAGCAGCGAAAATGGCTGGCTGAACCAAATCGGGATGATTTCTAAAATTCCATGATTCAGCATCAAGGCTAATCTTTTGTTTGGAAATGCGCAACCCACCTTCTTCAAACGTTGACATGATGCCAAGTTTTGAAAAGAGTTCAGTCGCTGCAATATCTCCTTGCATCGATTCAGGGTGGAGGTCTTTCAGTAATAAATTAGTTCGGTTGGCTAAGGCACCAAAACTCATCCAAAATGCGGCAGCAGACCAATCGCGCTCGATGATAAAATTGCTTGATCTGTATCGTCCTGGTTTTACAATGATTTGATTGTTGTTGAAATCGACTTGTGCACCACAGCGTTGCATCAAGGTTTGAGTCATGATGATGTAAGGGCGCGAAAGCGGATCTCCTTCAATATTTATAGTTAACGGTTGAGGCAGAGTAGGACCAATAAGCATAAGTGCTGTAATAAACTGACTGCTTACATTACCATTCATGGTTACTTCTCCACCAGTTAATCTTCGCCCATGAATATGAAGCGGAGGAAACCCCTCTTTTTCTAAATAGGTGATACTCGCTCCTAACGATCTCAGTGCGTCTACTAAAATGCGAATCGGTCGTTTTTTCATCCGATCAGAACCTGTCAATATCTTTTCACCTGGCTGAGAAGCATATAAGGCGGTTAAAAATCGCATTGCAGTTCCCGCTGGTCCTACATCGGTGATAATGTCGTTGTGTTCAAGTGCTTTTTGCAGCACTTGGGTGTCATCAGCGTTACTGATGTCTTTTATTTCGAATGTTTTTTGAGCAAGAGCTTGAATAATCAGGACTCGATTGCTAATGCTCTTCGATCCTGGCAGATCGATTGAGTTTTTTAGCGAATGCGTTTTAGCCCTGAGAATGTATTTCATCACTTCACTTTAGTGGATGCAAATGCAATTGATTGTTTTATGATCTCTATCGGGACGGTTTCTCCAATTTGAGAAATACCAATATTAGAGATCAAGCTGAAACGAACTTCTCCATACTCGTTTTTTTTATCACTTTTCATCAACTCTAATAACCTGTCAACATCTAATTTCTCAGGCATGATTGGTTTCAAACAATTCAAAACTACATCGCAGATTTTATCCAGATCTAAAGCAGGCAACTCACATTGTTTCGCAGAAATGAATGACTCAGCGATAATGCCGAAAGCAACTGCAATGCCATGAGAAACTCCATACATAGACTCTATAGCATGACCTACAGTATGACCGAAATTAAGTGACTGACGGATTCCGAAATCATCTTGATCCTGCTCAATAATTTGCTGCTTTATAGCTGCGCTTTCTTTGATGATTGAAATATCTATGGCCGCTACTGAGGGTTCTATGGCTATAATTTTCTTCCAAAAAGAGCTATCTGCAATAAGTGCATGCTTTACTGATTCCATTAAACCACTTCTAAGCTCTTCTTCAGGAAGTGAACTCAAAAATTTACTATCAATGAGAATGGCTTTTGGTTGTCGTATGTTACCTATCTGATTTTTTAGGCCTTGAAAATTCACTCCATTCTTTCCTCCAATAGCTGCATCGGTCATTCCAAGATGCGTTGTGGGAACATGAATAAACTGTATCCCGCGCTTAAACGTTGAGGCAACAAATCCTCCTAAATCGGTAATTACGCCTCCTCCCAAAGAAATCAGAAGCGCTTTTCTGTCCAGCTGTTCCTCAAGCATTGCACTCCAAATCTCTTCGGCACACTCAATTGACTTGGATTCTTCACCAGGTTCAACACTTAGGTGAATAAACTCTTCTCCTTCTAAGTACGTGGAAACAAAATAAGGCAGACAATGTGCCTCAGTATTACTATCAGTAAGTATTGCAACTGATGATGGATCTAATTCACCCATCAGTTTAAACCAAGCATCACTATCGTATAACAATGAACTACTCACAATCGCAAGTAGTTGGATGTATTTTGTCTTCGATAGAAATCAGGCGTTGCTCTTTTGCTTCATTCCGCTCAACTACTGCTAAGAGATGTTGATTATCCGTTTCCAATGAAATCGCATATCGATAAGGCTTTCCGCCAGGGTTCAGACTTTCAACTTGAGCGTCCGTCCAAATACTGAGTAACAATGAATCAGAAAGTTCTAAGCATACTTGATAGCAGCGCATCTTCTCACTTTCATTGAGAATAGAGTCGTTTCTTATTTCTTCTAAAACCCGCTGTGAAGGCGTCCAAATATCTAAGTCTCTGGAATCATCATTTCCAAACATTATGTAAACCATAATCAGTCCAATAGCAAACCCAGTGAAGTAAATCCGAAGTCTTCTAAGCATCTTGTTCTAATTCGGTTTGTAAACTATTCCATATAAGATCTTTCAATTGAGGTATGTTGGATTGGCTTATTGAAGAGAAAAATATGTGCGGTAAGTTCTTCGGGAAAGTTTTAGCAATCTCATCCATCAACTCTTGGTCTAGCATGTCTGATTTTGAAATTGCTACAATCCTCTCTTTGTGCGAGAGCTCTTCACTGTATTGTTTAAGCTCATTCTCTAAAATTTGAAACTCCTTGAAGTGGTCATCGCTGTCTGCTGGAATAAGAAATAGTAGGACTGAATTGCGTTCAATATGCTTCAAGAATTGATATCCCAATCCTTTTCCTTCGCTTGCGCCTTCGATTATTCCTGGAATGTCGGCCATTACGAATGACTTTTCATCATAATAGGATACAATCCCCAAATTTGGTGTTAGCGTGGTAAATGCATAATTGGCAATTTCAGGCTTTGCAGCGCTAACTGCACTTAAGAGCGTAGATTTTCCCGCATTCGGAAAGCCAACCAATCCAACATCTGCTAAAATCTTCAACTCAAGTATAAACCATGCTTCAATTCCTGACGTTCCTGGTTGAGAATGACGAGGCGTTTGCTGAGTAGCATTTTTAAAATGCCAGTTTCCTAAACCGCCTCTTCCACCTTCAGCCAAAATTGTGCGCTGTCCAGGTTCAGTAATTTCACAAACAAATTCTCCTGTATCGGCATTTTTTACAACTGTGCCTAAAGGAACTTTGACAACTACATCTTTTCCACTTGCTCCTGTAGCGCATTGTTTTCCGCCAGGTTTGCCATGTGTTGCTCGAACGTGTTTTTTATACTTCAGATGAAGTAGTGTCCAAAGTTGTGGCTCGGCTTCAAGAATAATATGGCCACCTCGACCGCCATCACCACCGTCAGGACCACCTTTCGCAACAAATTTTTCTCTTCGAAAATGTGTGGCACCCGCTCCTCCGTCTCCGCTGGTACAATTAATTCGTACATAATCAACAAAGTTGCTTGAGTGTATTTTTCGGTTTTTAGCCATAATAATTACCGCACTATAGCGGCTTTAATGAATGTAGCAGAGGAAGTTAACCCTTTCTGATGCTTAAGAATGCTTATCAATAGCCGTGCACAATCGACCGAATATTTCATCTACTGTACCTACGCCATGAATTTCTTTAAGCTTAGCTTGCTGCTTGTAAAAGTCTTTTAAAGGAGACGTTTCGCGCATATATACGGCCAGTCTGTTGCGAATCACAGTTTCATCGGCATCATCAGCTCGTCCGCTAGTCTTTCCTCTGTTTAGCAGTCGAGCCACCAATTCCTCATCCGGCACTTGAAGCGATAAACATGCTGAGATCGATGTGCTCAAAGAAGCCAGCAATGTATCAAGTGCATCAGCTTGGGGTGTAGTTCTTGGGAAACCATCAAAAATGAATCCTTGAGCATTCGGGTTTTCCTCCACTTTAGCTCTCAGCATATCTATGGTCACGGAGTCTGGAACCAGCTCGCCTTTGTCCATGAATGCTTTAGCTCTTAACCCTAGTTTTGTTTCGCCTTTGATGTTGGCTCTGAAAAGATCACCTGTTGAGATGTGAACAAGGCTATACTTTTCCAGAAGCTTCTCACTTTGCGTTCCTTTTCCTGCTCCTGGAGGGCCAAAAATTACGATGTTGATCATGTCAATCGTTTAAAATATAAACTTCGGGAAGGTTGCGACCATAACCATCATAGTCTAAGCCATACCCGAGTAAGAATTTATTTTCTGTCTCAAAACAAACATAGTCAATAGGCAGAGATTGTTGGTATGCATCCTTCTTGAAAAGAAGCGTGCACACTTTTACTGATCGTGGAGTGAATTTTTTTAGGTATTCATGCAACGCCACCAATGTGTTGCCAGTATCTACAATGTCTTCAACAACAATGATGTCGCGATTTTTGAGGTTCAGTTTCCCAGCTTCATGAAAATCAACTTTTCCTGTTGAGCTCATTCCTTCGTAGGATGCAGCTTTGATAAAACCAATTTCTGCAGGCCCGCTGAATTCTTTCATAAGATCGCTGCAAAACATAAATGCTCCATTCAATACGCATAAAAACAGCGGGTCTTTATCGCCATATTCTTCCATCAATTGAGCAGAAACTTTCGCAATGGCTGCCGATATTTCGTCCTGTGGAATGTATACTCGAAAGGCCTTGTCTTTTACTTGAATCACCTAATCCTCTGTTTTGAAGGGTGCAAATGTAAGGCTTGAAAATCCACATATTATGCTGAATAGTCGAATATCTTTCTCATATCCTGAAATGTGCTTCTAACTTTGTCGCTCAATTTACAGAAGTATGAAAATAGGAATCGTTGGAGGAGGTCAGCTCGGTCGCATGTTTATTCAGAACGCACTCAATTACGGACATGATATTTACACCTTAGATCCAGATCCAGAGGCACCTTGCAGTAAGATTTCACACGAATTTGAATGCGCTGATAGAAATGATGCTGAGGCTGTTTATGAGCTTGGAAAGAAATGCGATGTCGTTACTATCGAGATTGAAAATGTTTCTATCGAAGCTTTAAAGAAACTAGAAGCGGAAGGAGTGAAGGTTTTTCCTCAACCGCGCATTCTTGAAATGGTAAAAGATAAGGGTATTCAAAAACAGTTTTATCAAGAGCATGGTTTTCCAACCGCACCATTTGCAATTGTAGAGTCAAAAGCTCAGATAAGTGATCACCTTGACTTGCTTCCTGTTATGCAGAAAATGAGAGTTGGAGGTTATGACGGAAAAGGAGTTACTCCAATTAAGGATGCTTCTGACATTGAGACCGGTTTTGACGCTCCTTCTGTTTTAGAACAATGGGTAGATTATGAAATGGAGCTGGCTGTTTTGGTAGCCCGGAATGAAAACGGAGATGTTAAATCGTTTCCAGTAGTAGAACAAGTATTTGATCCAGAAGCCAATTTAGTCGACTATTTAGTGAGTCCAGCTCGAATTTCTGAAAGTGTTGAGGAAGAAGCAAGGACTCTTGCCGAGCGGTTGATTCAAGAGATTGATATGGTGGGGTTACTCGCGGTCGAGCTTTTTTTAACCAAAGACGGAAAAGTTCTGATAAATGAGATCGCCCCACGGCCTCATAACAGCGGGCATCACACTATTGAGGCATGCTTTACATCGCAATATGACATTCACATGCGTTCTATTTTAAATTGGCCATTGGGTGATACTTCATTGCGATCGCCTGCGTCAATGATCAATTTATTAGGAGAAAAGGGATTTTCTGGTGCCGTGGTTTATGAAGGCTTAGACAAGGCTATAGACGTGTCAGGAGTTTATCCTCATTTGTATGGAAAAGCATTGACCAAGCCATTCAGAAAGATGGGGCACGTAACGATTTTAGGAAGTTCTTCAGATCAAGCGTTGGAAAAAGCCAAAGAGATTAAGGAAATGATTCGTGTAATCGCGTAAATTAGCTGCATGGCAAATACCCCTCAAGTTGGAATTATTATGGGAAGCAAAAGCGATTTCCCTGTGATGAAAGATGCAGTAGACATCTTAAAAGAGTTTGGAATAGAAGTAGAAGTAGATATCGTTTCTGCACACAGAACTCCCGAGAAAATGATGGAGTATGGAAAGTCTGCACACAAGCGCGGATTGAAAGTGATTATTGCAGGAGCAGGTGGCGCAGCGCACTTACCAGGAATGGTAGCTTCGATAACCCCATTGCCAGTGATTGGTGTTCCAGTTAAATCTTCCAATTCTATTGATGGTTGGGATTCAATCCTATCGATTCTTCAAATGCCAAATGGTGTTCCGGTGGCTACAGTGGCTTTGAACGCAGCAAAAAACGCAGGTATATTAGCCGCACAGATCATCGCTTCAGCCGATGTTTCGATGCAGCAAAAGATGATTGCATACAAAGAATCATTAAAGGAAAAGGTAGCCGGAATGTCGCGTGAAATTGGTAATTCGTAGAGCAACTAATCCTCGTAAATTAGCGTCTTTATTTTATGATTTTGAAATATCTTAAGGTTCTTGTACTGATTGTTGCTTTTGCAAATAGCAGCTTTGCTCAGCTCAATATTACAAGTGCCAAGCAATCAGGGAATTGGGCTGATTACTATGTGCAAGAAGTGTTGCTAGGAACGGGTGTTACCGCCTTTAATGCCACTTTTAGTGGCTGTGACACTACATTCCCAGGTCATCAGGAAGGATATGATTCAACTCAAATTGGAGAATTTACTTCTTTGAACACCGCTGTTGAAATTCCATATGGTTTGATGCTGTGTTCAGGAAGTACTGAAAATAAAAGTGGCTCAGCTGTTAATCCGAATCTTGGACCAAATAGTTCAGATGGGGTGGGCGACCCTGATTTAGCCCAGTTAGTTGGTGGAAATTTGAATAATGCTGCGGTTTTAGAATTTGATTTTGTTCCTCAAGGAGATACCATTCGATTCAACTACACTTTTGCCAGTGTAGAATATCCTGGATTCATTTGCTCAGCCTTCAATGATGCGTTTGGTTTCTTTCTAAGTGGCCCTGGTATTGCTGGACCTTTTACTAATGGCGCGGAAAATTTGGCTGTGGTACCAGGAACAAATATCCCAGTTACGATTAATTCGATAAATGATGCTCCTGGTGGTGGAGCCTGCAATCCAGCTTGTCCTTGCAATGCTCAATATTTTGTCAATAATTATACAGCTCCTGTTGATACCAACGTGCTGTTTGGTGGGTTGACTGTTTCAATGGAGGCCATTGCACAAGTAATTTGTGGAGATACTTATCACATTAAAATGGCAATAGCAGATGTGGCTGACGGAGCTCTTGATTCTGGAGTGTTTTTAGAAGGTGGCAGTTTTACTTCGAATCTCATTGAGGTGAATATAGCTACAGTAAATGGCGATAGTACTATTAACGAAGGCTGCGGAGAAGCTGATATTTTGTTTTCAAGAGGTGATACGGCAGATACGTCAATTTCATACTTGTTCTTTTCTGGAACTGCTACAAATGGTGTTGATTTTGCACTTCTGCCCGATACTATTGTTTTGTTACCTGGAGTTTCGGATACAACGGTAACTATCACACCCATAGCAGATGGTTTAAATGAAGGAGTTGAAACCTTTACAATTTCTGCGGTGAGTGTTACACTATGCGGAGATACATTCGTGAGTACAGGTACGTTATACATTTACGATCTGCCCAATATTGTAATAGATAAAACCTTAGATACTACGTTTACTTGTCCTCCAGATTCACTAGTTCTTTATGCACATGCCTTGAGTGGTGGGCCTCCTCCTTTTGCCTACAATTGGAGCAATGGTATGACTGGAGATACAATAGTTGTTCAGTTGAGCCCAAATGGAGGTGTAGATACATTCGCAGTTCAAGTTCAAGACAGCTGTGCTTTGACTACTTTTTTTGATACGATCATTGTGACTAAAGATTATGCTGATGATCCTATTCCTGAGATTATTAATGATACACTCGTCAACTGTGCTGGTGAAAGTATTTTGCTAGAATGCTTGGTAGATTTTGGCACTGAAGATTTCAGCTATGAATGGTCTAATGGAGATACAACTAGTACTTCATTGTTTGTCGTGAATGGAAATATTCAAGTGCTAGTAACAGTGACTGATGCATGTGGAAGGTCGGTAGTAGATACTGCTAATTTGGGTGTGAAAATTCCAGATGAACTCATAGTTCAATTTCCAGACACTTCTGTGTTTTGTATTGGCTCTGATTTATTCGTGAATCCTCAGTTTTCTGGCGGAGTCAGGCCTTTCAATTATTCTTGGGATCAAATAAACCCAACGTTTGATGATGACTCTACCATCACAGTGACCATTAACCAAGATACTACGCTTTACTTCTGGACCGAGGATGCGTGCGGAAGGCAATTCAATACTAGTTTTTTTATTGATGCGTTGAATGTTGAACCGTTAACTGCAAGCTTGCCTTCGTTTGATGGAAGATGCGGAGGAGGGGAGTTTGCGTTGAACCCAGAAGTTTTTGGTGGTTTGGCCCCATTGACATATTCTTGGTCAACAGGCGACTCAGATACGGTTATTGTTTTCATAGGCTCTGTGAGTCAACAGGTTACAATTACTGTAACTGACTATTGCTTGAATCAAGTTGAGGCTGTTGCGGAAATTAATATTGCTGAATACGCATCAATGGATTTGGTGTTGTCAGGTGACGCGGAACTGTGTTATGGTGAAGAGTACGTTATTCGAACGAGAGTTCAAGGTGGTGCAGGTGATTACTCTTTTGAGTGGTTTACAACTGAAGATCCACTTATAGGCGAAATGTATGAAAACATTGATTCGAATACTTTCAGAGTAATATCTCGACAAAGCAATACTCACTACATCCGAGTGAGCGATTATTGTGGAAATACTATTCAGGACACGCTTCGTATTACGGTTGACCCTTGTGTAAGTATCCCAAATGTAATTACACCGAATGGTGATGGCTTGAATGATGCATTTTATATCGATAACATCACCAATTTTGAGGATGCGCATCTGTTTGTTTATAATCGATGGGGACAAAAAGTCTTTGAATCTAAACCTTACAGAAATGAATGGGTGCCTAATGATCAGGCTTCAGGAACGTATTTTTACGTTTTAAGATCTGATAACTTCAATGAATTAAGGGGTGATCTAACCATCATTAATGATGATGACTAGCAGCAGATAGGTCAAAAGCTGGTTGATTGGCCAACTTCAATTCTTCAGACTGACTGTTAGAACAGATAAGCACGATGCGGCTTTCCAGAGTTTTTGAAAGTGCTTCATTATACCAATTAGCCCATCTCTTGTCAAGATTTGAACAAGGTTCATCCAAGAGAATTATAGGGGTTTTGCTATAGATGGCTAAAGCGAGCTTAACACGTTGACGCATTCCAGAACTCAACTGCTTGAGTGTTTTGTTTCGATGATTAGTAAGCTCGATTTCATTTAAGATGTTTTGCTTCGACTGAGTAAGTGCTTTTAATTTGATATGAAGATCAATAGACTCGTCAATCGTGAACTCTTCAAAAAGATCGAGATAAGGAGCTGCAATCGAAAGGTGTTTATACCAATTTTCAATTGGGATCAATCCGTTTTGATTGAAAATAATAGTACCCTCATTAGGAGTAACGTATCCTGAAATAACTTGAAGAAGGGTAGATTTTCCACTTCCATTGTTTCCTGTTATTGGGTAAACACCTCCGGTTTCAAATACAACGTTGACGCCATCAAATATCCAGTTGTCGTTGTATTTTTTACCGATGTTCTCTAGCTCAATCTTCATGATTAAGCAAGTCCTCGCATTACACCGTTTTCAGATGATTCAAAGAATGAAACAATCTCCTCCTTGAATTGGGATTCTTGAATGTTCTTTTTGACAGACTCTATTCCTTTTGATGTCACTTTGTTTAGAACATAAATATTGCGGTAAATATTTTCTATGCGCGTTACATCCTCCTCGCTGAATCCTCTTCGCTTTAAACCAATAGCGTTAATACCAACATAACTCAATGGTTCTCTCGCTGCTCGAACATATGGAGGTACATTTTTACGAACCAATGACCCACCAGCAATGAATGAATGTGCTCCAATTCTCAAGAATTGCTGCACTGCAACCATTCCCTCTAAAATAGAGTGGTCTTCAATTGTAATGTGTCCAGCAAGATTTACACAGTTGGCAAGTATCACATTATTACCAACCATACAATCATGCGCTACATGCACATAGGCCATCAACAGGCAATTTGACCCGACTTGGGTTTTCCATGCATCTGTTGTGCCTTTATTTATCGTAACACATTCTCGAATGGTGGTGTTATCTCCAATAATTGTGTGTGTGTCCTCTCCAGCATATTTTAAATCCTGAGGAACAGCTGATATAACAGCTCCTGGAAAAATCTTGCAGTTCTTGCCAATTCTGGCGCCATCCATGATGGTGACATTAGGGCCTACCCAAGTTCCATCTCCGATTTCAACGTTTCCGTAAACCGTTGAAAATGGCTCAATGGTGACATTATCACCAATTTTTGCGTCAGGATGAATGTTCGCTCTTAACTCGCTCATCGTTCCTCACTTTAATAATTTGTGCCATCAATTCTCCCTCTGCTACGGGTTGGTTTCTCACGTAAGCAAATGCTTTCATTGTTACCATACCTCGCCTTACGGGGGCAATTAGGTCTAATTTAAATACCAATGTATCTCCAGGAACTACTTTCCTTTTGAATTTCACTTTGTCAATTTTAACGAATAATGTTTCATAGTTCCAAGGGTCTTCAATTTGACTCATTACTAAAATCCCTCCACATTGAGCCATAGCTTCTACTTGGAGAACTCCAGGCATAACTGGGTTGCCTGGAAAATGACCTTGGAAAAACTCCTCATTCATTGTCACGTTCTTGATACCAACAATATGATTATCGCCCATTTCTATGATTTTATCAATCAATAAAAATGGATAGCGATGAGGTAGCATATCACTTATTTCGGTTATGCCATAAATTGGGTCGGCATTTACATCAAATGTTGGACCTGATTTTTGCTCTTTTTTGATCAAGTCTTTGAGCATTTTACCAAAAGCAACGTTGGTTGTGTGTCCTGGTCTTGCAGCCAATATGTGCCCTTGAATAGGTTTTCCAATGAGCGCTAAATCACCAACGATGTCTAGTAGCTTATGTCTGGCAGGCTCATTGGTGAAATGTAGCTTCACATTGTTCAAGATGCCAATCCCAACAATATCTAATTCGGCTTTATCGCGATTGAATGTAGCGGCTAATTTGTCTTTATCTTCTTCGGGCATTAAGGAAGTGTCAGAGTCAACCATCACGATCGCATTATCTACATCACCTCCTTTAATCAAACCGTTGTTTACAAGCTGCATCAATTCGCGCAGGAATACAAAAGTGCGACATCGTGAAAATTCATCTTTAAATTCACTGATGTTGTACATGCTGGCATGCTGTGTGCCAAGCATCGGAGACCTGTAATCCACCATCACCGTAATACGGTAGTCTGGTGAAGGCACTGCGAGCATTTCTACTTCCTTTTCAGGGTCTTCAAACGTTAGGTTATCCTTAAGAATGAAGTAATCTTTGATCGCTTCCTGTTCTTGAAGTCCTGTTTTTTCAATGGCCTCTACAAAAAATTTGGCGCTTCCATCAAGAATAGGAATCTCGGGCCCATTTAATTCAATTAACGCGTTGTCGACACCCATTCCATACAAAGCAGCTAAAATGTGCTCTGTAGTGTTAACTTCCATGTTGTCGTTACCTAGAGTTGTTCCTCTTCTTGTGCTCAGCACGTTATCAACATCAGCCTTTATTGTAGGTTCGCCAGGCAAGTCTGTTCTTTTAAATACATACCATGAGTCGGGTGCGGAAGGTTTTACCGTCATGGTTGTGTTTTGGCCAGTATGAAGGCCCACTCCCTCAATCGTAAAAGAGCTTTTTAACGTTTTCTGCTTCTCAGCCATGATTATCTATTTTTGGCAGGTTGTTCTTTAGTTCGTTGATGTTATCGCTGAGTTCATGTAATTTTCTGAAATACACATAGGATCTTTTGAAGTCACCAATCGGCAGCGCGGGTGATCCTTGTACAATTTGTCCTTTTTGTTTGATGCTTCCTCCAATTCCTGATTGGGCAGCGATTTTAACCTCGTCTGCAATCGTGATATGACCAACGATGCCAACTTGACCACCGATCATGCAGTTCTTGCCAACTTTAGTTGAACCTGCTATACCAGTTTGTGCGGCAATCACCGTGTTTTCACCAATTTCCACATTATGTGCCACTTGAATAAGGTTGTCCAATTTGACACCTTTTTTAATAGTTGTGCTTCCTAGTGATCCCCTGTCTATTGTTGTTCCAGCGCCCAATTCCACATGATCTTCGAGCACAACATTGCCTAAATGCACCACTTTTTGGTATTGATTTTCTGCGTTCGGAGCGAATCCAAAACCGTCACCACCAAGTATCGCGCCTGGTTGGATCATGCACTCATTGCCGATTATTGTGTGATGACCAACATGCACTCGTTCATGAATGACGGTGTTTTTCCCAATAATTGCACCCTCTCCAATAAAGCTCAAAGCGCCAATTGAAGAACCTTCGCCAATTTTTACCTCAGCTTCTATGACTGCGTTAGCTCCAACGTAGGCCGAAGGATGAATTTTTGCTGAATCGTCAATTGTTGCAGATGGATGCGTGCCTGGCGACTTTTTTGCCATTTGTGCGTACATTTCCATCAGCTTTGTTAAGGCTAATCTTGGATCTTCAACTTTAATTAAAGATAGTTTTGAAGGTAATCTGCGCTCGGCTTTGAATGCATTGGCCACAATGACTAATGAAGCCTCAGTAGTATAAATGTGGTCAGTGTATGCTGGGTTAGCAAGAAATGTTAGTGTATTCGGCTTTCCATTTTCAATGGTCGAAAGGTCGTTCACAACAACAGAATCATCTCCATCAACTGTACCTCCTAAAAGTTCTGCGATTTGTAGTGCTGTAAACTCCATTTCAAATTAAAGTGTGCGAAGGTAGACATAGCCTACTCATCCGCATTCAAAAGTAGCTTGATACACCCGCCATCTCGCTAAGAAAACGGCTAGTTATTAACATGGCTTATTGAACGTTGATACCCTCAGGAAAGTAGACAAAATGTTTCGTTTCGATTGCTTCTAAAGAGGAGAACCTAAAAATGCTTGCTGATTCAGAAATGTCACGCGCTGTGCCGTCTTTATAAAGGATGTTTATGCTATCGTCTCCAGAACTGTAAGCGCTATTGGATATGGAGTTTTGGAAAACGAAATATCTTGCATCTTCTGGGCTCACTTGATAAAGTTTGGCAGCTTTTTCTCTCCATTTTTTGATTTCAGACTCGGTCAATGGTGCATTTAGCTGCTTTACTTTCAGTAGCTGACGATTGATTAATCGTTTGCACATTTCACCAATGATTTTATCATCAGCGTCAATCCATTGTTTTATGGAATATAATATATCAAAGTCGTCTAGTTTTAAGAAATGTTTTAACCAAACCTCACTATCATTGAGGTTGAATGCTTCTTTGTTTTGCAAAAGAAATTTCAAAGAATCTGAAGCATCCAAGTCGTGTCCTAGGGTCATTAATTCTTTTGCTCTTAGCAATATGTTCATCAATAAGTGTTCCGCTGAAACTACCGTTTTGTGAAGGTATACCTGCCAATACATCAATCTTCTAGCAATCAGAAACTTCTCTAGAGAATAAACTCCTTTGGCTTCTACAGCCAAATTCCCATCGTGCACGGTGAGCATTTTTATAATGCGCTCAGAACCAATAACGCCTTCAGAAACACCCGTGAAAAAGCTGTCTCGTTTTAAGTAATCTAAGCGATCAGTATCCAATTGACTACTTACCAATTGATGCAAAAACTGAACATGATATTTTCCAGTATAAATTTCAATCGCTACAGTCAAAGCACCATTAAATTCTTTGTTCAAATTGTGCATAATCTGAAGGCCAATCGATTCGTGATTGACTCCTTGAACAATAGTGTTTTCTAATGCATGAGAATAAGGACCGTGGCCAATGTCGTGCAATAGGATGGCGGCTTTCGCTCCAATCTCTTCGTCTTCGGTTATTTCAATACCTTTTGAACGCAGGGTATTTATTGCACTTCTCATCAAGTTCATTGCTCCAATAGCGTGCTGAAAACGACTGTGATTCGCACCACCGTATACCAAATTGGTCAATCCGAGCTGGGTTATTCTCCTTAATCTTTGAAAATGAGGATGCTCAATTAACTTGAAAATAAGTGGGTTGTCTACAGTAATAAAACCATACACAGGGTCGTTAAATGTCTTTAGCGTTTTAATCTTTGGTTGGATACTCACCTGGTCTACCTTTGGACGCGAAGATAAAATCAACTTATGAGCAACGAGCAAGTCAAAATTCTTTGGGCAGACGATGAAATCGATTTATTGAAGCCGCACATCATGTTTTTAGAAAATAAGGGGTATTTAGTTACCCCTGTTAGCAGCGGTTTAGAGGCCATTGATGAGATTAATAGTTCAGATTTTGATGCGGTGTTTTTAGATGAAAATATGCCAGGAATTTCTGGTTTAGAAGTGTTAACGCGGATCAAGTCTGTTAAGCCAAACATTCCAGTAATCATGATTACTAAGAGTGAAGAAGAGACGATTATGGAAGATGCTATTGGTTCCAAAATCTCTGATTATCTCATTAAGCCAGTGAATCCGAATCAGATTTTACTGAGTTTAAAAAAGAATTTAGATAGTAAAAGATTGGTAAGTGAGAAAACTACTACTGGCTATCAGCAAGAATTTCGTCAAATCGGAATGCGCTTGAATGATCACTTGGATTGGCAAGAATGGATGGATCTTTACAAAGAAATTGTTTATTGGGATCTCGAATTAGATCAAAGTGGTGATCCGAGTATGCAAGAAATATTGACCATGCAAAAAGATGAGGCCAATAGTCAGTTTTCACGATTTATTGAGGAAAATTATATCGATTGGTTAAACGGACGTTCTGGAGAAAAACCAGAAATGTCGCACACCGTTTTTAAGAATTGGGTCGTGCCTGAAATGAAAGAAGGTAAACCAACTTTTTTAGTGGTAATAGACAATCTACGACTCGACCAATGGAAAATCATACAAGAAGCTATCTCTGATGATTTTAGAATTGATGAAGAGCGTACTTTCTTGAGTATTCTTCCAACGGCTACACAATATGCACGAAATAGCTTGTTTGCAGGACTGCTTCCAAGTGAAATTCAAAAGCGTTTTCCGCAATACTGGATGAACGAAGATGATGAAGGAAGCAAGAACCAGTTTGAAGAACAGTTATTGGTTGAGCAAATTAAAAGGCTCGGAAAACAATACTCGCACAGTTACGCTAAGATTACTAATTTGAATTTCGGTAAGAAAGTGAGTGAAGGACTGCATTCATTGGTTCATAACGACCTTAATGTTATCGTATACAACTTTGTGGATATGCTGAGTCATGCCCGCACCGAAATGGAAGTAATTCGAGAGCTAGCCGATGATGAATCGGCATACAGGTCACTCACTCTTTCATGGTTTGAACATTCCACATTACGAGATATTATTAAGGGAATTAAAGATATGGGTGCCAAAATGATCCTAACTACAGATCATGGAACGGTGCACGTAAAACATCCGATCAAAGTGGTTGGTGATAGAAGCATAAACACCAATTTGAGGTATAAAACGGGGAGAAACTTAAACTATAAAGCCAAAGAGGTTTTTGAAGTAATGAATCCTGATGATGTCTTTCTTCCAAAAACGAATGTGAGCAGTAGATACATATTTGCGAAGAGTAATGACTTTATCGCATATCCGAATAACTACAATCATTATGTGAAGTATTACAAAGACACTTTTCAGCATGGAGGTATTTCATTGGAAGAAATGATCATTCCTTTCGTTGTATGTTCTCCAAAATAGATTGCTTTAGATCGACATAAGTGGCTGATATTTGTAGTATCTTAGAATATTGTAAGATGCAACAACCCCTTATCGTATCAACTTTGGAAGAAGTCAATGAGTTAAAGCAAGTATTTAGGTCATTGTATAATGATTATAATGTGTTTTGTTTTCATGGCGAGTTGGGAGCCGGTAAAACCTCAATAATAAAAATATTGTGTAATGACCTTGGAGTGAAAGGTGGAATGAGTAGTCCGTCATTTTCTTTGGTCAATGAGTACGATTCAGCAGAGAAAGGGGTGATTTATCATTTTGATTTGTACCGCTTGCGCGAACCCTCCGAATTGATTGAGATTGGTTGGGGAGATTATCTTAATTCGGACTCTATTCTCTTTGTGGAGTGGCCTGAAAAAGGAGGGGATTTCATTCCTGATGATGCGTTGCATATCCACATTAATGTAAGCCTAACCAACGACAACCGAACCTTAACCTTTAAGAACTAACCTATGAGCACTTCGAAAGAAACCCAACGTTCATTGAGTGATGCGGCAATGATGCTACCTCAAGAAAAACTGCAACCATTTGGAACCCGCAGAAAGCGCCTTTTTATTGGAATTCCTAAAGAAATCTCCATGCAAGAAAATAGAGTGGCGTTGGTTCCAGAAGCAGTTCAGTTGTTGGTAAATAATGGTCATCGTGTTGTGGTTGAAAATGATGCAGGTAAGGCCTCGAATTTCTTAGATAACGAGTACAGTGAAGCAGGAGCAGAAATTGCCTATAGTACCAAAGAGGTTTACAAGGCAGATATTCTTTTGAAAGTTGAGCCAGTTGCAGACCAAGAAATGGAGTTTTTAAACCCAAAGCAAGTTGTGATTTCTGCGATGCAGCTCAATGTACAACCGAAAAACTACATCAAAAACTTAATGGCAAAGAAGGTTTCTGCCATTGCTTGGGATTATATTGCTGACGAAGATGGTGTGTTGCCAATTGTGCGCAGTATGGGTGAAATTGCTGGCACAAGTGCAGTATTGATCGCCTCTGAATACCTTATGAATCAAAAAGGTCAAGGGATTATGCTTGGCGGGATAACGGGTGTTTCCCCTACTCAAGTAGTCATTATTGGTGCGGGAACCGTGGGTGAGTTTGCGGCAAGGGCAGCATTGGGATTAGGTGCAGATGTGAGGGTTTTTGACAATTCTATATCTAAACTCAGACGCTTGCAAAATGCTATTGGGCAGCGAGTTTCAACATCGGCAATCCAACCAAAAGTTTTAGCGAAAGCGCTTATGAGAGCAGATGTTGCGATTGGAGCCGTAAGAACTATTTCAGGGCGCACACCATGTTATGTTTCTGAAGAAATGGTGCAGCAGATGAAATCAGGTTCGGTTATTGTCGACATCAGCATAGATCAAGGCGGTTGTTTTGAAACGTCTAAGGTGACCTCGCTGGATAGACCCATCTATAAAAAGCATGATATAATCCATTATTGCGTGCCGAATATTGCATCTCTTGTCAGCAGAACGGCTTCTCACGCGTTGAGTAATGTTATAGCACCTTTAGTATTGCAAATGGGTGATGAAGGTGGAGTAGAGGACATGATCAGAAACCATGTTGGTATTCAGACTGGGGTTTATCTTTACAATGGAACGCTTACCAATAAGTATTTAGGCGAGTCTTTAAACTTACCCTGCAAAGATTTAAAGTTGCTATTGGCGGCTTTTAATTCCTAGTTACCCATAACTTTTGGGAGGCTCAAGGTGTCTTCTTTCATTCTATGGTATTGCTTCGCTAAATGAGCCATCATTTTTGAGATGGTTTTCACAGCATCCTGTGTGGCTTCAGAAATCTGCTTTTTATTAAGCTTTAGCACAAGGACACCAAACAGGCCATTCATTGCAGTTTCAATTTCAAACCGAGATTGCTTCATCGCTTTTTTCTTAAGCTCCTCAATATTAGGCTGCGCTTGTTTTACTAACTCTTGATATTCTTTGTCCTGATAAACTGTGAGTAGACTTTGATGCAAGTATGTTAATTCCATCATATACTCACTCAAATCACTAAAATGGCCTTGTTCTACAATACCTTGGCTTCGCATCTCACTAATCAGCTCTTCATACCAATTTCTGATTTCTTTTTTTGATTCCTCATTCACATCAAAAGCATCAATCACATTGCGTTGAATGGCCTCAATATCCAAATTCATCGATCGAATCAACTCTTCAATGTGCCACATATACAGCACATACTCAACAATATTGGTTTCCTTGTATTTTCTTGCGATATACATTACTTGTCGGCAGTCAGTTTTTGGGCTTGGTATTTAGCGTTAAGTGTGTCCACAATTTCGTCAGTAATGTCATATGACTTGTCGATATACAACAAGTTGTTCAACCCGTTGAATCCATAAATCATGTCATAACCTTTTTCTTTTGCGTATTCATCTAAGAATATTTGAATCTCTTTCAAATAATCGTTTGTTTTCTGTTGTTCGCTGCGCATCAACTGTGCTTCCATTCCATCACGCTGCTGCATTATCCCTTGTTCTTTTTGTGATAACTTCTGTTGAAGAATGCTCAATGCTTCTTGCGATAACCCAGCGGATTCTCGCTGTGCATCAGCGTAATCTTTTTCAAGGTCTTTAACCATTGCTTGCAATTGATTTTCCATTTGCAATCTTTCTTGGACGATCTGCTCTTCTAGGTCTTTGATCATGTCATACTTGAATGAAAGAGTATCAGTATTGACATAAGCAAATTTCAACGTGCCATCTGCCATGGCTTTTGTTGGTGAGTCAACCTTAGTTGCAGTTTCGTTTTTCGGAGTTTCAGCATTATTGCATGCAGAGATCAGAATTGTGGCAAAAGCCAGTGTAGCGAAGTGATTAATTTTCATTCTTTTGATAATAGAGTGCAAAGATACTAAGCTCAATCCAGCTTTAAAATTAGGAAAAGACAGTGTCCACCAAATCTTCAAAAGGAATTGGAGGATTGTAGTTTCTGTCTGAGTAGGTTGTTGCAGTCAGTTTCAGATTTGTCTTCATTGTTTCATTCATTTCAAGCTGAATATTTCCAAAGCGTTGATCAAAAGGTGGCACCCCAATTCTCATTTGATGAGGCGTTTTTAGATAAAACCATTCTTTTTTATGGAGTTGATGTTGCATTTCGGAAATAGTAAATTCTGAATGAGTGACAATGTATTCTTGGTTTATAATCCGCTCTTTGATCAATTCTAAGGCATACCAAGATTCATCAACCGGAGTTTTTAGCGCTGACAGATTGAATTGGAAACCATTGGCGGTTGATGTATTCAGCCAAACAAAGCTCAATCGTTCGGTTAGGTTTTGCTGACTAAAAAGGGCATTTTGTTTCACTTCAAATATGAAATCTGATGCATGATCTTTTTTCCATGCCTGATAGTTCTTTAGCTCTGTTGCGCTGCGATTTATTTTCCCAGAATCAAGAATGAAGGGTTTAGCGGAACCCTTATCAGATCCCGGTTTTCCGAATAGCTTTTTAATTACTTCATTAGCGAAAGACATACGATGCAAACAATAGTGATATAGCCTTGGTTTAGAGAGCCATCATTTCTTTCAATTTCACAGATTGTCTTCTTGATACTTCCACCTTGGTGCCATCTTTCAGAATAACAAGCAGGCCGCCATTAAACCATGTTTCCACTTTTTCAATCCATCTTAAATTGACGATGTGTTTTCTGCTGGCGCGGAAGAAATATTTTTCGCTTAAACGGTCTGTCAAAGCATTGAGCGATTTGAGAATTAATGGCCTCGATTCATCGAAATAGACACGAACATAGTTGCCCTCGCTTTCGAATAATCTAATTTTCTCTAATTCTACAAACCAGCATTTTTCTCCATCTTTTAAAAACACCTGGTCATGTAACTCTAGTTTCCCATCATTCTCTTGTCCTTCTGATTCGACTTTTTTCTTGGCGATGCGCTTAGCTATTTTTTCAATTGCCTCTTGTAACCTTGATTCCTCGACTGGCTTCATGAGATAATCAAGGGCATTCACTTCAAATGCTTTGAGAGCATACTCGTCATAGGCAGTCACGAAAATTACTTCAGGAGCGGTTCCTTCCAATTCGTCTAGCATTTCAAAGCCAGTCATACCTGGCATTTGTATATCCAAGAAGATAAGGTCTGGATTCTCTTTTTCAATAAGGTCCAAAGCTTCCTCTGGCTTGCCGCTTTCAGCTACGATTTGAATGTTGTCAAAACTTTGCAAAAGGTTTTTAAGCTCTTGGCGAGCCAACCTTTCGTCATCAATTACTATTGCTCTTATCATTTTTGATGGATGTTAAAGGGAGGTGAATGGTTGTTAATACAGATTTGTTTTCATGATTTCCTATCGTCAGCCAGGCTTCTTTTCCGAACGAAAGGTTTAACCTGTTCTTCGTGTTTTCAAGACCGAGTGAAGAGTCGCTCTTTGCATTGGGATCATAAACGCCCGTATTGAAAATATTGATATCCACTGCATCATCATGGGTAACAGTTTGAATGCAAATACTGCCGCCATCGGGCAGTTTGGCAATGCCATGCTTAATGCAGTTTTCAATGATAGTTTGAAGTAACAAGGGTGGAATTTTTACTTTTTCGGTTCCTTCTTGCACCTGCCAAGAAATTTCCAAACGTTCTTCATATCGGGCTTTTTCAATTTCTAAATAGTCTTTTACAATTTCGATTTCCTTGGAAAGTGGAATCAGGTCTTGGTCACCCGCCTGCAAGGAAGAACGTAATACGTTACTCAATTGAGTCACTGCGTTTTTTGCTTTTGTTGGATTTTCATCAATCAATGCACGAATGGTATTCATTGCATTAAAAATAAAATGAGGGTTCATTTGATCGCGAAGTCTTCTTAATTCATACTCGTTCTTGGCGGATTCAAGCTGTAAGTTTTTGATTTCTTCCTTGCGAAATCTCTGGAAGAATATGTAGGTGAAATAGATCAAGCTCCAGATAAAAAAGAGCATTCCCCACGTAACTAAATTCGCATCAGTCCAAGTGTAGGCTAATTTCCAGCCGAAAGCTAAATTGCCTATGAAGATGTAGATTCCGTGAAAGACAATTGCTAGAATAATGCATGCCACTGCAACTCGAGGAATCAATGACGCAATGTCTTTTTCTAGCCAACCCAGTTTGATGATTATCGCTCTATAGAGGTGAGAAACAACCAGCCCTAAGGCAAAGACTAGATATATTCCTCCTAACACATCAAATGAAAGTTTCGTTCCAGTTAGGATAAATACGGCAGTAGAAATCAAGATGTATAATGACCATCCTGATAGTTGTGCTTTATAATAATATCTTGAAGCTGTCATTCATGCCAAATGTAGAAGCCTTTTCATAAAGTTGATACAGGCTTTACATGATTGGGAGTTTGGCATGAACAGCGGTATACTACATTTGATGACCGTGAATTATCTCGCACACTTTTATTTGGCGTATCCCGATCCTGATTTGATGTTTGGAAACTACATTGGAGATGGTGTGAGAGGAAGCGATTTTAATCGTTTTTCTCAGGAAGTGGCGCGCGGAATACGATTTCATCGCTTTATTGATACTTACACGGATACGCATAATGAGGTGTCGAAAGCAAAGAAGTTGTTTTATCCTTCGCAGGCCAAGTTTAGTGGAGTAGTCGTAGATGTGATGTTTGATCACATTTTAGCTCTTCATTGGAAGGAATTTTGCGATGTTGACTTGAATGATTTCGCAAAGCATTGCTACCAAGTAATAGCTAGTCATCATGAAATTTTGCCCTCGCGATCTCAGCGGTTTTATCATTACATGGCGGGCCAAAACATCCTTCCAAAATATGCCACTGAGGAAGGTATTACTCAGGTTTTTAGAGGAATGGATTCCAGGACTAAATTCTCTTCGAACATGCTTTCTTCCATTTCTGATGCAGAGCCATTCAAAGATGAATTGAAGGATCATTTCCAACGATTTTTCCCGAATCTTGTTGATGTTTGTGAAGCATGAAAAAAAGAGAATTGAAAACGGAATTAGTAGAAACTGGCGATGGTTCTCATACATTGAAAGTTGAAGAACTTAAAGAGCATTACCATTCGCACAAAGGAGCCATCCAAGAGAGCCTTTATGTTTTTATCGAAAAGGGATTAAGGGAGTTTAACCATGCAGATCATGTTTCAATTTTAGAAGTAGGCTTTGGTACTGGACTAAATGCTTTACTAACGTCAATCGATAGAAAACGATCTGCGGTCAGGTATTGGAGTTTGGAAACATTTCCTCTAAAATGGGAAATAGTAGGGCAGTTGAATTATCCAAAGTTGATTAAAGATAACAGCGTTGAAGAAGTGTTTAAAGAAATACATGTGTCGGCATGGGATACAGAGGTAAGCTTGATGGATGGCTTTGTGTTTAAAAAGATTAATAGTTCACTTCAAGAATTTGATTCTGACCACAAGTTTGACCTAATTTATTATGATGCTTTTGCACCGCATGCTCAACCTGAGTTGTGGGAGCCAGCTATTTGGGAAAAGCTTTTCGATATGATGAATAATCGTGGTGTGCTCGTCACGTATTGCGCCAAAGGTCAAGTCAGAAGAGATATGCAAGCAGCTGGATTTACAGTAGAACGGTTAGAAGGGCCTCCGGGGAAAAGAGAAATGATAAGAGCACGAAAGGATGGGTATGAAGAGGTTTAATGTTCGTGTGTATGGTATTCTTATTAATGAAAGCGATGAGCTTCTAGTAAGTGATGAGCTGATTAAGGGAATTCAATTCACTAAGTTTCCTGGAGGCGGTTTAGAATGGGGTGAAGGAATTCAAGCCTGCCTTGAGCGAGAGTTTATGGAAGAGTTGAATCAACCAATTGAGGTGGTAGAACATTTCTACACAACCGATTATTTTCAAGTTTCAGCGTTTAATGAAAATGATCAGCTACTGAGCATTTATTATCGTGTAAAGATGATCGGTGAACAGCAGTTTAGAGCGAATGTAAAACCCTTTGACTTTCCTGAAAACGCGGGTTTGAAATTCGAAGTTCAACGCTGGCTGCCTATTCATCGCATTTCCCCTGATGATTTTAAATGGCCAGTGGATAAGATAGTTGCCGAAAGGTTGAAAGGGTAGTTGGTTAGCGAATTAAATTCACATTTCCTTCCATGGTCTGAACGCGACCACTTTCGTTTTCATAAATGAAATCCCAGAAGTAGGTGCTGATCGCTGCGTCATTTCTATTTTTTGGATGTGTCCCATCCCAACCAACTTCCAAATCGTTTGACTCAAAGATTAAATGGCCCCATTTGTCATAAATCTTGAGATAAGGGTTGTAAATACGATGACCATATACTCTGAAAACATCATTGATTCCATCGTTGTCGGGACTGAATGCATTTGGCACGTAAATCTTAGAATAACAGTCTGAATTGACCGTAACCGTATCGTAATTGATACATCCATCAGGACTCACAACTTCCAAGTAAAACGTATCTCTTTCGGTATTCAGCACCCAAGGGTGCTCAGCTCTAGGATTGCTCAATAAACTTGCGGGGGACCATCGAATACTGTTTTCTTCACTCGTTACGGAAGGACCACCCAAGAATACCGTTTGCATGTCGCAGTTTTCAATGTCTTCACCTGCATCAGCATAGGGCAGTGGATGCGCTGAAATAATGGCATCATCATAGTTAGTGCAACCCAACTTGTCGGTAATGTTGAGTCTTAGAAACGCCACACCCAATGGTACTGCAAGTGTCGTTAATGAATCCGGTTGAAAAACCATTTCTTCTGGAGTCCATAAATAATCGCCTTCACCAGCATTGGCAATCAACTCAATGGTGTCTCCATCGCATATTTCATGATTGATTCCTGCATTTACGAAAGGCTTAGGTTTTACGTCAACATCAATAGTTATTTCAGATTCACAGCCATTTGAATCCGTTACCTCTACGGTGTATTGAGAAGGGAATTTTGGATAGACCAAAGAGAAGCTTTGATCCGGAGAAACAATATCGTTAGACGGTCTCCAGTTGTAGGAAGCAAATCCCGCGGTTACGGCTATCAATTCTGAATCTCCTTCACAGATATAGTTAGGCAATTCTGTTACTTCAACAACTGGCAATGGATTCACTTTAACAACCACTTCATTTTCTTTCATGCATCCATTGGTGTCCGTTACCAGGAGAGTGTAAGTTGTAGAGGTGTCTGGCGAAACTGCTGGATTTGGAGCAAGTGGTGAATTATCTAACCCAACTGTCGGAGACCACAAATAGGTTGAGCCGACAGGACCTGAAGGTTGGCCCCCTATCCGAGTTTGCGAACCGAAACAAATTGATTTATCAGCACCTGCGCTTGCTTGTGGCAACGAATTCACTGTCACAATCATGCTTGATACAAATGTGCAACCGTTCGAATCAGTTATAGAAACGTTGTAAAGGCGTGTGTTGTAAGTAAACGAGAAAGGATCTGCAGCATTAGGATCGGACAACCCTGTTGACGGACTCCAAACGTAGCTTTGACCGCCCGAAGCATTAAGCTGAACGGTATCTAGTCGGCAAATAGTTTTATTCTCACCAGCAGAATAATTGGGGATTTCAAATACTTCTACGGTTATTGAATCAAATGATTGGCAATTTCCAGGGCCTGTGGCAGTCACAAAATATTCCGTTGTTATCTGCGGATTCATCACAGGATTTGCAGAGTTTCCGCCAATAATTGAAATGTTAGGTCCCCAAGAATAGGTAAGCGCCCCAGTTATTGAAATGGAATCAGGCTGGCCAGCACATGTTGTCTCGACAGGAGAGGTGATGTTGAGCACCGGCAATGGAGTTACATCCAGCTCATAGGTAAATGTTTTATGACAACCTAAGCTATCAGTCGCGATGAGCGTATACAAAGTCGTGTCAATAGGATTGGCAATTACCGTATCGTTGTTGTTTCCATCCAACGCTAGTGTTCCAAGTTGATCCCAAGCGTATGAATATATGGCTGGCACCGTTAAAGTTTCATCTTCACCAACACAGATATGGCCATTGTTTGGAAGAACGTTAACGCTAGGTAATTCAAGCACAATAATGGTTGTGTCATTGGAATTGATACATCCGTTTATGTCAGTGCCAGTAACGGTAAAGGTCTCTGTCGCAACAGGAAAAGCATCAACAGTGGCTTGATTTAAGGCACTCAATGATGCGGTTGAATTCCAAACATAGGTAACGGCTCCAGAGGCTTGAATGGTGGTAGTATCAAATTTGCAAACTGAATCTGCGCCTGTTGAAAGTTGAATGATTGGTAGGTTAAACACGATGATGTCTACTGTATCGTTGGATGAGCATCCATTCGTGTCTGTGCCAACTACCACATAACTCGTGTCATTTTCGGGATGGGCAAGAATACTGTCTCCCACACTTGAGGTAAGGTTGTAATTGGTGATCCATGAGTACGTTGAGGCGCCAGCAGCACTTAGGCCAATGGTATCATAAATACATAGATCTGGCGAAGTCGGAGTTATACTTACAATGGGTAACGACCAAATTTCAATGTCTACCGTGTCGTGTCCAATGCAGCCATTGCCATCAGTTCCAATCACAAAATAAGTACTATTCACTGCTGGCTGAGCATAAATGCTAGCTGATGTCGTATCATTCAATCCAAGAGATGGACTCCATGCGTACGTTGCAGCACCTGAAGCAGTTAACAGTGCTGAATCGTTCAAACAAAATACTGTATCGTCTGGACTGATGCTCACAACGGGCAAAGAATCTACTTCCACGGTAGAGTATGCTGTGTCTGTACAACCCAAATAGTCGGTTACCACCAAACTCACATCATATGTACCCGGACTCATGTATAAGTGACTGGCATTGGTGTCGTTGCTCGTACCACCATCACCAAAGGTCCAAAACCAAGAAACCAAGGTGTTATTTAACGGCACGCCAGCAGCATTTTCACATGAATCGCTCAGGGCAACAAACTGCGCTGTGTCTCCAATACAAACGTTTGGTGTCAATACATCAAAGGCTGCAGCTACACGATAAGTGAAGTTTGAGTACTGCACATTCGATTGAGAATAGTTGTAGAAACCAAATCTTCCAGGAGGAAAGCAACCGTATTCATCGATTACTGTATCACCATTCAAGGAAATGACTGTTCTCGTGTTGGTATAGGTCAGAGCGAACGAGTAGACTTGAAAATCATTCCATCCTTCCGTAGGTCCGTATTGCGTGGCAATAGGCGTGGCAAAAGGTCCGGCCTTGGCTGAGAATGCTTGCGGGAAATTTGTGATGGGACCATCAATTTTGGTGAGAGCGTAACCTTCATTACCGAAGAATCCGGCAAAGTTTTGGTTGGCTTGTTTCCAGTCGAAAAGGTAGAAGTCGTAATTATTTGGATTTCCTGGATCTGGGTCATTGTAACCAAACACAAACCCAATCCAGTCGTCATCCGCAGCAGTAGTAACTTGAATATCACCGGTAATAATCACGTTGATAAAACTATCTGGACTTACATAAAACGTTGGGTCACCATTGATGGTTTGATTAACCGCATTACCACCTCCTGTCACTTGCCAGTTTCCATTGGCTAAATTTCCTTCTTGAATCCAAGTTGCTAAGTCAATACTGTCTCCACACTGAGCTATTGCACTGCTGTTTCCAATCAGCATGAATGCTGATAGAAAAAGTGCTAATAGAAGCTGAGATAGTAGAGTTTTTTTCAAGCTTAGTAGGTTGTTTTGTTCGGGGTCCCGAAGTTAATTATTGAAAGTCAACTCTGAGACCAGTTAGGGTTAAGACGCGTAAAACAATTTTTCCGGTTCTTTTTTAGAATATTCTTCTTAATTTTTCGATTAAACCAATGATTCGTTCGATTATACCCTAAAAAACCATATTTAGTTTCATTCTTCAATCAAATAATTCGGATCGAATCTTCGCTCAACTAATTGTTCAATTCGCTGAAATAGCTGCAAAGGCCTAAAAGAACCCCATTCAAAATCATTCAGTGGACCTCCATTGATGAAGTAATTATCTACGCCTGCATCTCTGAAATCATTTAGAACATGATCCCGGAAATTTAGCATCACTGTCCAACCATCTTCAATATCTTCAAACCACTCTTCGTAATAGCTGTCATCTGAGCTATGAAAATTCAACACGTTTTCACCGATTAAAATGAACTTGTTGATTCCTTCATCAATCAGCTGATTAACGATATCTCGTTTCAACGTCATGATGTCGTTGTGGAGCGTGTCATTCCATTCTCCCATCAATTCAATTACAGCATACCGATCATCGTAATCTGCGTAAAGAATTTTTAGAAAAAGTGTTTCCGAGCCAATGTTATCCCACTGAGGGTGAATATAGTGGTCGTAAATCGAGTCTGTAAAATACACCTCGGAATATTCACGACCGAAAAATGGAGAACGTTCATCTTCCACTGCCATGTAGAGGTTTCTCCAGTTAAAATAGGGTTCAATGTTGTGCATAAATCGACTGCAAAGCTACCGACACATTTGTGATTTAAATGCATCAGGATATTAAAGAAAACATCAAGATTTAGTCTTTGTTCTGACTAGCTTCTACAGCCTTTCTTACGCTGCCTTCAGACAGAAGAAGTGCATTTGCTTTTTCATAGTCTAAACCGGTTTCGGCCATCACCATTTTGGTTCCTCGATCTACCAATTTATCATTGCTCAATTGCATATCTACCATCTTGTTTCCCTTGACACGTCCAAGTTTCACCATCACTGAAGTGGTGATCATATTGAGCGTCAATTTCTGCGCTGTTCCGGCTTTCATGCGGGTGCTTCCAGTTACGAATTCAGGACCGACTACAACTTCAACGGGGAAGTTTGATACATGCGTAACAGGTGCATTAGGATTGCATGTGACACAGCCCGTGCTTATGCCATTTTCTTGGCACGTGCGTAAACCTCCAATTACATAGGGTGTGGTGCCTGAAGCTGCAATTCCAACAACGATGTCTTTACTGGAAATGTTATGTTCTTGTAAATCTTTCCAAGCTTGATCAGGATCGTCTTCGGCAAATTCTACCGCTTTTCTGATCGCTGAATCACCGCCTGCAATCAAGCCTATCACCATGCCATGAGGCACGCCATAAGTTGGCGGACATTCACTCGCGTCAACAATTCCTAATCTACCACTTGTTCCTGCTCCGATGTAGAAAAGTCGACCGCCATTTTTGAGTTTATCAAACACCGCTTCTGCCAATGTTTCAATGTTTGGAATAGCTTTCTCGATGGCAAGAGGCACTGTTTTATCCTCTTGATTCATGTTGACGAGCAATTCTCGAACGCTCATTTGTTCGAGCTTGTCGTAGTTGGATGTGGATTCTGTAACGCGGTTTGACATAGAGAAATTTATGTACTTGTTTTATGGATCAAAATGAACCGCTTTGTCTAGCGGCATCCATCGGGGAACTTCTTTCATGTATTTAGAATACGATTCACCGAATTTCTTTTGCAATTCTTTTTCTTCAATGAATACGATGAAAACGTAATTCAATATCCAATAAACCAAAGACCAGCCAAGGATGTAAAATGAGTTGAATAAGAGTGTTTCACCCCATAAAGTTGTGATGATAGCGATAGCCATTGGGTTTCTAACGTAGCGATACGGCCCTAATACAATCATCTTTTTTGGTGCATCCCACGGAGCCATTGTCCCTTGTCCGAATGCCACAAACAGCACACTCGACCAAGCTAAGAAGCTTACTCCAGTTAAAATCAGGATAAATCCGGCAATGCTGGCAAACGATGAACCGAAGCTCAACACTTCAATCCAATTATGAATGGCCCAAGGAATTCCGATTAAGCTCAAAGCAGGCAGAAGAAAAGATATAATGATTTTCCAAGTAGGCATCTGCTTCAAAGTTGAGTTTTTCAATTCACAAAACTCATCTTTGAACAAGCAAAATTTAATTGATCACTCTTGTTTCATATCCGCGCAGTGGAAACACCTTCCTCAGAAATGTGCTTTTTGAGTTATATGGCATTTCTTCATCTACTTATCTGACTGATGGTTACGGTCCGGATGAAGATTGGCAAGAAGCTGGAGTAGTGAAAACCCATCATCTTCCTGATGAATTGCCGATGGAGTTAGTGCAGCAAAAGATTGTGCTTTTGGTGCGCGATGGAAGAGATGCAGCAGTCTCTTTTGCCCACCACAGAAAAGATGTTGTATCTCCTGAAAGCTACTTTGATCAAAATTTGAATGAAGCCATTTATGCTGCCGAAGGGAGTCACTTTGGCGGATGGTCAACGCACACAGAATCTTGGTTGAAAAGAGCTGATTTGGTGATTCATTTCGAAGATTTGATTCAAAATCCCATCGAACAATGCGAAAGATTGAGGGCGTTCATCACATTACCAGAGCCCAACACGCAAAACCTACCGAGCTTTTCGAGCTTAAAAAACGGCCAGCCAGAATACGGTTCTGGAAAATATTTCTTGGATAAGAACCTCGCACCATCATGGTTTCGAAAAGGGAAGGTGAACGGATGGAAGGAAGAGATGTCTGAATTTCAGCAAACCCTATTTTGGCACTTGCATGGCGAAATGATGGAGCAAATGGGCTATCGCTTGAATGGTGATGACTTTAAGCATATTGAGAAGAGTATCAACACTGAAAAAAAACTCATTCTCATTGAAGCTTCAAAATTGAGTGAGCCTTTTTTTGATGGAATTAAGCGCTATGTTCATGAACTGCTCTTGGCCGCAAAATCATTTCGAAGTTCTGTTCAAATTGATGTTCTCATTAATGGCAATATAATTTCGATGGAGGAGGCCTTGGCATTGGAAGGTCAAGCGCATAGCATCAAGCAAAACCAATTATTCATGTTGGCTAAGATTGTGCTGAAAGCTATTCTTCCTGATACAGCCTATAATAGTGTTGCACGCACCTTTCCAATTCAAAAATTGCAATCGAATCGAGCCAAGCAAATCAGTGAAAAAGCTAGAGTGCTTTACGATGCGCTGCTTTTGACTCTACCTCAACATTTTGAAGCAATAAAAGGAATCGAATCCAACAAAAAATTCGTGGTGATTCACGATACAACGCATCATTCTCATCCTGGCTTACATGAAGAGAATAACGCGCGATTGGCTACCGAAGGAATGCAATGGATTCGAGAGAATAATGTGCAATGCATAGCAGTTTCTCAATCTACAGCCGCTGATCTTTCTAAGCAAGGATTTGACTCAACACTGATTTACGAAGGAGTAAATCGAAAAACATTTTATCCCATTAACAATCAGCATTTGCTGCAATTGGTGAAAGAGCGGTATGAACTTCCAAATCAAAAATTCTTGTTGAGCGTTTCAACACTAGAACCGCGCAAGAACATCCTTCGATTGATCAATGCCTATTCAGAATTGAGTGAAGCCTTGCGCAATGAATACCATTTGGTGTTGGTTGGAAGAAAGGGTTGGAAATGGAATTCGGTGAAAATTCCAGCGCAATGCAAAGGTCAAATTCACTTTACGGGATTTGTGCAGGATGAACATTTGCCTGCACTGTATACCTTGGCTTCAGGCTTTTGCTACATCAGTTTGTATGAAGGCTTTGGATTGCCTGTGCTCGAAGCGATGGCATGCGGAACGCCCGTTTTAGTATCCAATTCATCATCGTTGCCCGAGTTGGCTGGACAACAAGGAATTCTATGTGATCCGATGGATTTGGATGAAATCAAGAAAGGATTGATGGCACTCATCGATCAATCAACTCTTGAAAATATTGACCTGATTTCGATGCGTCAATCCTGGAATTTTTCTTGGAAACGAACTTGGCAACAAACGCTGCGTCAACTAATTTGATCTTTTCGATAGTAAAAGCTGAAAAGAAAGAATGAGGTGAACATCATTCCAAACTGCCGACTGAAGTAGTTCTCAGTCAAGAAAATTAATCCAACGAACAAATAGAAATAGAGCAAGTCGTAATTCTTGTTTTTCCAAGCCTTGCTCATGATCAACCCAAAGAAAATAATGAAGGCGAAAAAGCTAAAAACTCCACCTGTCAGCCAAAAGTGCATGTATTGATTGTGGGTGTTGAACTCCGTGTCAAAAAACTCCACCTGCTGATAATCGTGGTAGCAGGTTTCTAATACTTCTCTCGTATTTCCTGTTCCTACACCCAACAACCAATGGTCTTGGATAGACAGCCTGCTGCATTTCCAAATACCCAACCGCAACTGAGTCGAGGTTAAAAGTTGCCCTTCGGTATAATCTACACTTAATGATGTAAGTTCATCAAACCGTTGCGAGATCAATGGATTAAATAGAACATTGGCCATAAAGAAAAGTCCAATGGAAGCGGATGCGAGTACTTTATACTTGAGCGGTTGAATCTGTGAAATGCTGAAGATTGTCAGTACAATTGCGCCAGCAATTACAGGCATTCTACCTCCGGAAAGAACTGCCATTAAAATCAGTACACTGGCAAGTAGCAATCGATTTCTCCAAAGAATATTCAATTGAGTGATCGCCAAGAAAGCCGCCCACATCCAAGCAGTGCTTAAAAATGTCGGGTGAACGTGAAAAACACGCTCAATCGTATCACGAAAAGACTGGCTGAAACCAGCGCTTGACAATGGCTCTGCCAATGTAAAGTAGGCCAGAACCAATATGGCTTGAGCAAACGAAAAGAAGATGAATCCTTTCGTGAAATGGCTCTTAAACGGACTCGATTTGAAATAGATGAAGGCAGCCAACCACGTTGCCCAAAGTTGCACTTCGCGCGTGCCATCTTGCTGAAATCCAAAACCGATCCATGAAACCAATATCGCGAGCAGCGGCAGAAGCATCCACCATTCCTTTCCATTCGGAAAAGCACGTTTTCGCTGCTGAATAATTCTTAAACCAAGAATGGAAATCAAGCAAATCGATGGAATCGCGTTGGGCCAAAACACAAAGCCGCTAAGAATGAGAACGAGCCCCAGCTCAAGACGATCAAGCCACGACTTTGGCATTGTCAAAACATTTATCGAGGAAGAAATTCAAGAAACGCTCGCGAAAAACCTCTTTATCGAATCGTTTGGCATTTCTGCGAATCACATAAGGATCAAATTCGTGGCGCTCGAAACGAAGGATTGTATCCACCAAAACCTCGGGATGTTCTCGGTTAAAGAACATTCCTGTTTCATTTTCGATTACCGTTTCTAAATAGCCGCCTTTTCCTAAAGCTATGACTGGCGTTCCGCACGATTGTGCTTCGAGTCCGGCTATGCCAAAATCTTCAACAGATGCATTCACAAAAGCCCTGGCATTTTGCATTAAGCCAACCAATTTATCATCGTCTACCCAACCTAAGAAAGTGACATTCGGTGTGGCAATTTTTTTCAAATATGACTCCATTGGACCTTTGCCTGCAATAACCAAACGATGCTTTGGAAGCTTAGAAAACGCTTGAATGATGAGTTCGATATTTTTATAATCAACAAAGCGAGCCGCAGTGAAGTAGTAGTCTTCTTTATGCTCTTTTAATGTAAAGCGCTGCGTGTCCACGGGCGGATAAATCACCGTGCTTTTTCTATTGTATGCTTTCTTGATCCGTTTGGCAACAAATTTGGAATTGGCAACGAAGAAATCTACGTCTTTAGCCGTTTTTTCATCCCATTTCTTGAGGCGTTTGATCAATGCCTTTGCCAAAAACTTCTTGATTCCTGAGTTAAATCCATATTTTCTCAAATAGGTCTCTTCCATATCCCAAGCAAAGCGCATTGGGGTGTGGCAATACGATATATGAGTTTGGTTCTTCGATTTAGAAACACCTTTGGCGGCCATCCAAGATGAAGAAATAATGACATTGTATTTGGACACATCTAAATGGGCAATGGCACGGGGGTACAGTGGAGCCAATTGCCGATAGTGCTCACTGGCTTGCGGGATTTGCTGCAGAAAAGAAGTTTTTACACCACGGCCTTGTGTGATTTTTTGCAGTGACTTGAAATCCATGAAATTGAAAAGTGCCAGCACGCCATGGGGTTGGATGATGTCGATGATCTCTGCCGCCACTTTTTCAGCTCCTGCAGGAATCGTAAACCAATCGTGTATAAATGCAACTTTCATTCAGGCCGAAATGTAGCCATTGTGATTCATCATTCAAATCGAGCGATCAAATCCTTCCATTTTTCTGCCGATGTTTTGAAATCGTAATTCCATTTTGCTTTCGGCAGTGGCTTTTTAACCGATAGCAGGTTTTCTAATGCTGTTTTAAATGATTCTGGATTGTGCAATTGAAAGTACTGTACCTTATCAATTAGCACTTCGCGATGCACTGGAATGTCAGATGCAAGCACGGGACAACCCAATGATCTTGCTTCCATGGGCACCAAGCTGAAGCCTTCATAGATAGAAGGTTGAATCAACGCTGCTGCATTTTCGTAAAGCCATTTTAGTTCTTGATCTGTCGCGTCTGTGAGTTGAATTGTAGAACCGTTAGGTTGTTTTATGTTGCCTGAAAATATATGTGACGGCCTTCCAACATGCACCAGTTTTAAGTTCAGTTCATTGACAATATCTTGAGAATGTTCAACAGCAAAATCAAAATTTTTGCGCAGATCATGACTGCCCACCATTAAGATGAATTTTGAGTTGATACCCGCTGGTTTCACTGAGGTTTTTGTTGCCAAACCTTCATTCAATCCGGGATGGATCACCGAGATTTTGTCGGTTGATATTTTCAGGTGTTGTTGAATTTCGTTTTTTGAAAATTCAGAAACAGTAACTATGTGTATAGCGTTGCTTGCAATTCTAGGCTGCAAGAATTTGTAATAGGCAGCAAAGCTCCTAGAAAACCACTTGGGATTCTCAAACACAGCCAAATCGTGAATAGTAACGATTTGATTTTGGTAATTGATGGGCGCTGTGTTGCAAAAATTGAGTAGGAGAGGAGAGCGCTTTTTCTTGAGTTGGTTGGGAAGGGTTACTTGCTCCCAAATGATGCATTTTGCAGCGGTATCGCAAGGGCTTTTCTCAATGGTCACCTCGAATTCTAAATGGTTCAATAAGCCGCTAGCATAGCGCTGCACTCCGCTGAGCTTTTGATTAAGAAAACGACCGTTGATATAGACTTGATCCATGGAAAAGCGAAGCTAAACTTCTTAGGTTGTAAAGAGCTCGAGCTTTTTTAAGGCCCGCAAAAATTTGCCAAAGCATTTCTTCCGTGTTCGTATCCATGCTCTTCGACTGTACTCTTAAGTGTGGAGCAACCCTCCCTAACACGATGATCAAAGAGTTCTGCCAATCCTTTGTTGAACATGATCTCACCTTGCGAATTCGTCCACTTTAAAGCTTCATCATAGTTGGTGATGGCCTGGTCATAATCACCAAACAGGAGGTAGATATTCCCTCGCATTCCCCAAGCGCTAGCATCTTTTGGTCTTAATTTAACAGCCTCATTGGCATCCACCAAAGCAGAAGGGAAGTCGCCCATCATTTTATAGGAAAAGGCCCGATTATAAATGGCGTTGAAGTAAACGGTGTCAAATTCATTCACCTTAGAATAATCGTTGATCGATCCAGCAAAATTCCCCATTTCTTTTTTCACCAATCCTCTTTCAAAGTAGGTTTTTGAAAGGTCCAACTGCATGGAAATTGCTTCGTCAAAATACTTCAGTGCTTGGACGTCATCTCCCATCATCCTGTAAGTGATTCCCTTGTTGTAAACAGCTAAACTAAATTCAGGATTGACTTTCAAGGCAGCATCAAATTGTTCTAATGCAGATTGAAATTCACCTCTCTTTAAATCAATTAGTCCTTGCACGTCTAAAGCCAATGCATTTTCAGGATTAAGTTCTAATACTTGATGCAATGATGGTTCAGATTGCTCTAGTTCACCTTCTAAGAAATAAACCAATGCCTGTTTAAGGTATGTCAGCTCTACGTTGTAAGAGCTTTCAAGTAAATGAGCTATATCGTCTTTCGCTAATGCGTATTCTCCCGATAGAATGCGCCCATCCACACGATGGTCAATATGATCTTCGTTGCTGGGATCCAATTTGATGGCTTCTTCTATTTCTTCTAAACCCTTTTTATAATCGGTGGCTAGGAAGCTGATCTTCGCATTGGCATCCATTACATAAGCCGAATAAGGATTCATCATTCTTGCTTTTTCATAATCCTGCTTCGCTTCTCTATATCTACCTAGCTTTCTATACAGCGAGGCGCGTTTCATGTAAGCTTCAGCGTAATACGGATCTGTAGCAATGGCGTTGGTGTAAGAGAAAATGGCCTGCTCAAATAAGGCTTGCTGCATATTGTTATCGCCCATTTGAACCATTCTAGTCGCCTCAATTCTCTGAGGAGATTGGGCCTGAACTCCGCTAAGAGAACAAAAGGCAAATAGAAAGAAGACAACGACTGACTTCATAAAGAACATATCTGAATTTGTAAAGCTTCTCACCATAGTGTGAAGATACGGAATGAACATGTTTTAATCAGACCTTTTGATGGTGTTCAGCTTGATATTGATCAGCTGAATTCATGATTATAACAGGATTCTAATCAAGTTTGAATCACACCTACATTGTAAGGTTTTATATTCTGTTCATGACTTGCCATGTCAATACCGGTACTGATGATCATGCGCGTGTCCAACGGATCGATGATGCCATCAACCCATAATCTTGCAGCCGCATAGTAAGGTGAGGTTTGCTCTTCATAGCGCTTGGTAATTCTATCGAGCAATTCTTTTTTCTTTTCGTCAGTAATCTCTTCGCCTTTTGACTTTAACGAAGCAATTTCAATTTGTAAGAGTGTATTCGCAGCAGATTTACCGCTCATTACTGCAAGATTGGCACTTGGCCAGGCATAAATTAATCGCGGATCGTAGGCTTTACCACACATGGCGTAGTTTCCTGCGCCATAGCTGTTACCCATGATAAAGGTGAATTTTGGAACAACCGAGTTGCTCATCGCATTCACCATCTTAGCGCCATCTTTAATAATTCCACCTTGCTCTGATCGCGATCCAACCATGAATCCGGTCACGTCTTGAAGGAATACTAAAGGAATATTCTTTTGGTTGCAGTTCATGATGAACCGAGCAGCTTTGTCAGCACTGTCTGAGTAAATCACTCCACCAAATTGCATTTCGCCTTTTTTGCTTTTTACCACATTACGCTGATTAGCTACAATGCCTACAGCCCAACCATCAATGCGCGCAGAGCCCGTTACGATCGACTGACCGTAAAGCTCTTTGTATTCTTCAAATTCAGAATCGTCAACCAGTCGCTTGATGATTTCTCGTGTATCATAGGTTTTACTGCTAAAAATGCCGTAGATGTCTTTTGGATCTAACTTCGGCTTTTTGGCTTCTTTTCGATCAAAAGGAACACGCAGTTTCCCGCCCGTTTTATCCATGATGCTTTGAATGCGTGCAATAGCGTCTGCATCGTCTTTGCATTTGTAATCGGTAACTCCTGAAATTTCGCAATGCGTGGTAGCTCCTCCAAGTGTTTCGTTGTCTACATCTTCTCCAATGGCCGCCCTTACCAAGTAAGATCCAGCGAGGAAGATGCTTCCGGTTCCTTCAACAATCATGGCTTCATCGCTCATAATAGGCAGGTAAGCTCCCCCAGCAACACAGCTTCCCATGATGGCTGAAATCTGATTGATTCCTTTGCTGCTCATCACAGCGTTGTTTCTGAAAATGCGGCCGAAGTGCTCTTTGTCTGGAAATATTTCATCCTGCATCGGCAAGAAAACACCTGCGCTGTCTACCAAGTAGATGATTGGAATGTAATTGTCCATTGCAATTTCTTGCGCTCGCAAATTCTTTTTACCTGTAATAGGAAACCACGCTCCGGCTTTTACAGTGGCGTCATTCGCCACTACGATGCAGATTTTCCCTTGCACATAACCTAAATAAACGACCACGCCACCACTTGGGCATCCGCCATATTCGGCATACATGCCTTCACCAGCAAAAGCTCCAACTTCAATTTGAGGCTTGTCAGCATCTAAAAGAGCTTTTACTCGCTCCCGAGCAGTCATTTTGCCGCTTGCGTGCTGCTTGTCAATTCTTTTCTGACCTCCACCCAGATATACTTTTTCCAACCTTCTCTTCATTTGAGAGATAAGTTGCTTCATTTCATCTTCGTTCTTATTGAAATCTAAGTCTTGCTTTTTTGTGGCCATTTAGCTTTTCGTGTTTATAGGAATGCCAAAATGCATTCTGCTTTAAAGTTGTTCAAATTACTGTATTTCAATCTTAAAATCGGACGATTCAGCCCAACATTTCGACCGAATCGCTTATTTCATTTTGCGAATGGTAGCAACGAGCTTGTCTAAGTCAGAAAGAGCGGTATAAATGTTTGGTGTAATCCGCACTCCATCAATTCCCTCATGGGTAATTGGAGTGGTATGAATTCTGCTTTCAGACCACAAAAAGTTGTGGATTTCTGATCCAGTCATGCCTTCCATACCAAAGGTGGTCAATGCTCCACTGAACGCTGGGTCTTCAGGACAGTAAAAGCTGATTCCTGGAATGTCTTTCACGCGTTCAACCCAATATTGCTTGAGGTAGTGCAGGCGCTCAAATTTGCGTTCTGCTCCAACACTCAAGTGAAAGTCTATTGCCTGACCGATGGCCAATTCAGCAGGAACATCCCGCGTGCCTTGGTTCTCGAATTTTCGAATATCATCGCTCTTGGGGTCAGGACCGGGAAACAATGCCCAGTGCTTTGCGATGTGTTCTTTTTTCATGTAGAGCATTCCCGTTCCAAATGGAGCGCACAGCCATTTATGCAGACTGGTTCCGAAGTAATCGCAATTTAAATCAGGAATCTGGAAAATGAGATGAGCAAAACTATGCGCGCCATCAACCATCACTAAGATGCCTCGCTTCTTTGCTTCGGTTGCAATGGCAGCAACTGGCAATACTTGCCCGGTCCAGTTCACCACGTGCTCTATCAAAACCACTTTCGTTTTTGAGGTGAATTGATCGGTGTATGCTTTTACAATGGCCGCGGTATCGGTTGACGGCATAGGGATTTTCGCCACTTTTCTCACCAAACCTTCGCGCATTTCTCGCTGCATCCAAGCCTGGTTCATGTTGGGATAAATGAAATTGCTGGTAACAAATTCATCTCCTTTATTCATGTCCAATCCGAAAATGATCGTGTCAAGAGATTCGGTAGTATTTCGGTTAATTGCAATTTCTTCTGGACTCACTCCAGCCAATTCGGCTAATTTTTCGCGGATGGTTTCTCGTCCTTTTTCGAACACGCGCCACATGTAATAAGAGGGAGCTTCATTGCTCAATGACGTAAATCGCTCTACTGCATCTTGCACCACCTTTGGGTGAGGCGAAACACCACCATTGTTAAGATTGATCAGGTTGGAAGATGAGGTATAGCTGTGCCGCACCCAACTCCAAAAGTCTTCGTTGTTTGCCAACTCATTGGGCGTTGGATGTCCAAGTGGAGCTAGAATATTCTTCATCTCAGTGGCAAATCCTTGATCGATTAATGGCCAAGCCCAAAATCCAGCACTCAACGCTGATACTTTTTTGATAAATGATCTTCTGTTCTTCAAAGCGTGTAGGTTTGCGGCAAATTAAGAAAAACCCTTCAATGACGAAGTCCCGAATTTTAGTGGTTATTCAGTTTACAGCCATATTGCTGTACGCCATTTCTGGTCCGTTGATTGCCGCTGTTTTTTGGTTGCAAGCACTAGAATTGATTGGTATTGCACTTGCTGCTTGGGCTATTTTGGTCATGAATCCGCTGCGAGTAAGTGTATTTCCCGAACCGCGACATGATGGTGAGTTGATAGAACGTGGTCCTTATGCGTTCATCAGACATCCGATGTATTCATCAATTCTAATCATAGCTGCTGCACTGACAATAGATCGATTGGATGTGACGAGTGGAGTGCTTTTCTCAGTTCTAATAACGAACCAAGTGGTTAAGCTGAAATATGAGGAATCGATGATGAGAGAGAAGTATCCTAGTTATGCAGAATACATGAAAAGAACCAAGGCTTTAGTACCTTTTATCTTCTAATTATTTCAGAAGCATCGTTGTTTGCGGACCTAAATTGAAAATGGCATCAAGGATACTCAGATTAGGCTCAAAGGCATGACGGTCGTTGAATACTTGCGTGTATGGCTTTGTTTCGTTCTCGGTCAAATCAAATGAAATACTTCTAAAATCTTCTTCATAAGAGGTATATGATTCACTCAATGAATAGGGGAGTTCCAAGGAGATGATCTTTAGAATCGTTTCGTGCAGAGCTAAGTTGAACTCGACTAGAGATTCCTTTTTCTCCTTGTAAAATGGACGAAAGTGATGCTCGTAAAATTCGAAATAAGGCGATCTTCTGTACGCTGCTTCCAAACTTTTCCAATGGTCTTTTTGCCAATTTTCAGCATAGCTGATTTGAACATCTTTGGTTAACCTTTTATCTCCCGTTTTTACGGTTGGTATAGTCAGTAACTGCAGACCATTGGGCCCAATGATGTGCATTCTCGATCTAAACGTTTGTTTAGGGAAATGCTCAAACAGCTCAAAACAAACGTCAGATTGCAGCAGCGCTCGGTAGTAGGCAATATTCCCAGCATAGAAAACAGGAAATATAGCGTTAGGCATTCTATTCAGGTATTGAGAACATTCTAGAGAATCGAATCTTTCCCTCAGAGAGGCTCAGTTCAGGATCAATCGATAACCAAATGAACGCAGCCTTGCCAACAATGTGATCTTCAGGCACGAATCCCCAAAAACGAGAATCGGCAGAATTATGCCTATTGTCTCCCATCATGAAATAGTAGTTCAACTCAAACGTGTAAGAAGTCACTGCTGATCCGTCAATATATATAACACCGTCTTTTACCTGCAGATCATGATGCTCGTACACATGGATGATACGCTCATAGAACGGAAGGTTTTTAAGATTCAACTCAACTGAGGTTCCTTTTTCTGGAACAGTCAATGGACCCCAATAATCTTCAGACCAATCGTATTGCGGAGAGTTAGGGAAGATGTGGAATATTGGACTTGCACCTCTTGGAGAAGCATCCAGTGTTAGGCTTTTTACAGCGTCAAATGACTCCATTTGCTCTGCAGCATCCAATGTTAATGGCAAGAAATAAGAATAGCCATTCTCCGTTTGAGAGGTTCGAATGTCTTGATAGTTGACATTAAGCTTCTCTTTCAAGATCTTCTTATTCAAAAAGCTCTTTGTTTCTATCTGATATCGGTATTGAAATTGTGGGGGGATATAAGCCGTCTCTCCATTGATGTGGAGTTTGGCGTGCTCAACAAAGATTTCATCTCCAGGCACCGCCACACATCGCTTGATGTAATGCTCTCTTTTATCTACTGGACGCACGGTGTAGTCCATGTTTTTCTTGATCAGTTTGCGCGATAACTTATTGTAATAGTCATCGTTTTTCAAAGCTTCGCCTCGCATGATGTCGTTTTGCTTCAAACGATACATTTCATCGCGCACCACTTGATTATAGCTTCGTTCACTTTGATACTGAATTAAAACGGTGTCGCCTTCTGGATAATTGAATACAACAATATCGTTACGCTCCACATCACCAAAACCAGGCAGGCGATAGTAGGGTAGGCTCATCCAATCCAAATAACTTGGAGTTACCGTTCCTGGCAAACTGTGGTGCGCAAAAGGAAAGCTCAAAGGTGTTTGTGGCACTTTCGGACCGTAGGCCATTTTACTTACAAATAGATAGTCGCCAATAAGCAAGGTCTTTTCCATCGAACTCGTTGGAATGGTAAATGCTTCTAAGAAATATGTTCGGATGATGCTTGCTGCGACTACGGCAAATACAATGGCATCGCCCCATTCAGCCAACCAAGATTTTGGGTGCTTCGATCGATCAATTGGACCGTAATACTTAATGTCAGATTTTCCCCATAAAGGGAAAGCGATGAACGGCAAAAAGATGGCCAAAGCCTGTGATCCTCTTTCTATCTTGCCGAAATGGGAAGCTAGTATGGAATTGAATACCATCAGCATTAAAAAATTCACTCCTGGAAATATGAGAAGCAACATCCACCACCATGGTTTTTTAATGATGCGGGTAAGGATGAAAAAATTGTAGACTGGAACAGCACCTTCCCAAGCTTTTCTGCCCGCTTTCGGAAAAAGGAGGTAAAAACCTACTGAATAACCGATGAGAATAATGCTATATATAATGTAGTTCATGATATTCTAATTGCTTGGCGAAGAAACAAACTTTCATCGCTTTATGTGTCATCAAATTTGTTGAACGGTCTATTTGGGGTATTGCATTAAAAAATATGTTAACGCAGTATTTATTCAGTCGTCCTTTTTCTCAGCCAAATTCCTGGAATCATCACCATCAATACCAATGGTGATTGCGCAACACCCATGAAAAGTCGCGCTAGCAGATAACTTTCTTCCAATGAATTGCTCAAATATCCATACGCCATGACGGTTATAGAACATGCGATCAATACAGAGTAAATAATAGCTGTCTCTTTCCAAAATGTTTTGCCGAATACCACCTTCAACACTCCGATGGTCAAACTGTAAAAGAGCATTGAAAACAGAGCGGTTAAAACCCACTTGCTGTAATAAAGCGTGTAGTAATCAACTGATTTCAAGAAGGGAATCTTGTCAGAAGCACGCGAAGGTTCATCATACCACAATGCGAAAAGCTGTTCGTTGATGTGCGTGAAAATGAACTCTCTGAAAAAGCCAATGAATACAACTACCGCAACGGACAATGCAATCCAGAGTCTTTTTTTAAGTGAATCACTCATTTGTTGATGCTTTCATTGAGTCAATACCTGACAGCTTGATGGCCCACACGTACCAAAGCAAAAACACGAAGCCGTATACCAATAAGGTAAAAGTGTAGGTGTGATTAAAATCTAACACTTCTGGATCTGGGAAATAGTAAACGATCAGTGAAAGCGCTACTATGCGAACGATATTGATAATGTGAATGGCAATGATGCCTATTGGAATATACCACAGCTTCTTTTTAAGCGGACCAGGATAAGCAATGATGAAGCCTGTGAAAAGCGCGAATAACGTTAAGCCATTGCATGGATCTCCGATCCATAAACCGTGTGTTCCATCAATGCCAATCGTTCGAATGTTTTCTACGTGACTTGCCTCTAAGGTTACATAACCCAATGTTTCAAGAATCACGTAGGATGCTTGCTCTAGACTTTTGATTACGATCATATCTAGACCTTCAGCTGGATGAAGCCAAAGATCATAGATAAAGTACCAGGCTATAAAAAGAAAAACCGCTTTCAGAAGAAAGCGGTATAAAGGATCATTCCAATATTTTGAGATCATTGTTTGCCTGATCTTACTTAGAGCGCATGTCTAAAAGTTTCTTGCTTCCAAAAGCTACGCCCAAGGCTACTAGAAAACTCATACCTCCATCAATAGGAATACATGGAGGTGGCCAGCAACCTGGCGATCCACCACCTACAGGTGATCCACCACTTGGTTGAGCAAACACTGCTTCACTTAGTAGCACAAATGCTGCAATAGCCAAAAGGCTTATGTGGGTTTTCGTAATCTTCATCTTATTTCAGAATAACTTTTTCAGTCTGGTTTGTTCCGTTGATATTGATGTTTACAAAGTAAACTCCCGCTTGAACTTCAGACAAATTTATACTTTCTCGAGAATAACCAATCGTTGCCTTGTTTGCATACACAGGTTGACCCAGCATATTGTACACTTCAATGTTCGCCTCAGATGTTTTATCCAAATAGAAGTCCGCAATGATGGTTTTTCCTGTGGCAAAAACTTGAATGTCGTTGTCGGTAAAATCTGTTGGTGCTAAACAATCTTCGTAATCTGCCTTGCTCAGCAACAGTTTGAAGTTAAGTGGATTTAAATCTTCGCCTACTTCAAATGAGTATGAAGCACCAGAAACAATTTCTATTTGCTCATTCGTTTGAAGATTCAACAAGTTCTTACACTGGTATTCATTAAACTTATTGAGGCCTTTGAAATTCATAATGAACTCACCAGGAACTCCACTTTCGATTACCAATGGGATTTCTATGTGTTCTTCCGATGGATCAACATAATTAACCATGCTTTCTTCTCCAACGTAATCCATCCACATATTTACAGCACGTGAATCTGGAACTTTCAACGGAGCTAAGTCCATATCATCTTTTCCTGCAAATGCACTGGCATCTTTTCTTAAGAACACAGCACTTCCAAAAGGAATATCCTTATTCTTTACTTCAACTTTAAATTCTTCCTTAGGTGCAGTCTTAAACCACTCACTTGTGTTGCGATCTGAGAAGATATCAGTTGCGGGATTAATTGTCATCGTAGTACTTGAAGACACATTCACCCAAAACCCTTGGCCCGGTGGAATGAATGCTCCAACGCCTCTGCTGTTGTATTGGGCTGAATCTGCATCGTAATACCAAAATTCATCACCGACTATTTGAGGTGTGTTTGTGTTTATTGCAGTAAAGTTCAAGAAACAAGGTAAAGGGTTACCAACAAGATTCCATCTATTGCCAGCTCCATCCAAACTTATAGGCGAACTAGCAATATTGATGGTGCTGCCCGTGAAATTCCATGCTTTGGCATTCCAAGTTGTTAAGTCATCTCCTAACCAAGTTTCAAAGCCTTGGCCTAAGCCCATTGGATTGGTCACATTTGTAGCTGGTGTATAATCATCAGCAACGTTGTCGTATGTATACATGCTGATAAATCCACCAGCATAACCACCAGCCCCAGTAACTCCACTTATATATATTTCGTTCTCAATATCTGCTATCGTTGTTGCTATGCCTGCAGTGGCTAAATCATTCCAACCAGATGCACCTCCCGCTTTGAAGCGTTCAATTGTAAACGGACTACTGCTTCCAGTGAAATCTCCAGCAATCACTCTAGCGACATGACCTTGAGAAGACGCATCAGAAGTGAACGTTAAACCAGAGGAGTTTTGAAATGAGCCATCAATTAAATGAAGCCCTTCACTAATAGAAATTGAGCCTCCGAAGAACAGTACATTGTCCGGGTTGGTGATTTGAACATTTGCAAAGGCTTGATCTGATCCCGATGAGTTGTTCACCAATTGAATGGTGCCTTCATTGCCTCTAAAAATTACATTAGAACCTGAATTACATATCAAACTGCCAGTGTTTGAAATCGTAAGATTTCCTTTAATGATTAGGGTTGCATTTGCGCTTACTACTACAGATGCTCCTGCATTAATATCTAAGTCATTCACAGACTGCGTGTCAGAAACAATGCGAATATGTGTGGCAATTACCTCAGCGTTTGCAGAGCTGTCTGGAAATGTACCACAGCTCCATTCCCCAGTTGTTGACCAAGAAGCTGAAACATTTCCCAAGATTGATACACATGTTTCCTGGATTCCTGTGTTTGCCAATGTAAAAAAACTTTCTGTACTCAAATCCACATTGTTAAAAGTTATTGTTGTTCCCCAGGTAGAAGGCATAATGACTGTAGCATTTGAAAAGTCCCCATCCGCGTCTGTGAGTAATCTATATTGTGACGCACTAGGCCCCAATTCTGGAGAAATACTATCGGTATCGAAAATTATGCTGACTGTTCCTACATCTCCGCCCGTTTCATCTGCCCTCCACTCACGCGTTAGTTTTGAACCTAATCCACCGAACGATCCAGGAAGCTCACTTGAAGTGCCAGTTAAGCCAGCGCCATCGTGTCCCCACATTAAATACTCTCCTGTTCCTAGATCACTGGCTCCGTTGATTCTAACAATGGCTGATCCTTGAGCATCTGTATGGTTATCACTAGGGGTCTCCTGTCCAATTCCAGCTACTTCGTTTCCATATGTAGCTTCGAATGAAAATTTATCATTAGAGATGGTAAGGCCGAATTTAGCCGCAAGATAATTTTCTAAAATTATTCTTTGAGTGCTATTTATAGTGGAGTTGTATACAATAACCTCTGCAACATTTCCGTTGAAAAAACCATTACCATTGTTCGTGTTTCTGCCCATTAAGGTGGTAGTATGTGTGGTAAGAGTGCCGTTTGCTGAAGTATTCTGACTAGCTAATGAAGAATTTAGATAAGTCGACAAATTAGAAGTGGAGTTGTCCCATATAGTTGTGTGAATTGAATACCCCGCTTGATAACCATAGGTGAGTCCCGTATTTCCAGTTGATGAGAGCGCATTAACGTAATATAATCCAGGCGAATAGTGTCTAATACCCCATGCTGAGGTCTTACCAACATAACTGTTCGACAAAACAGTTCCTGCTGACGGTGAATCAAAAACAGTGATCCAAGTAAGCGAACTGGAATTATTCATGGCTGAGACGTTACTTTTCCAGAGCATGTTATTCCCTGTAAAATCGATAACGGCCCTAGAATTTAGTTGGTTAGTTAAATAAGTTGGACCATTTGGCCCACTCAAATTATTTTCGTTTCCTGAGAAGTCAGTTAAAGATGAAATTTGAGAACTGTTTGCAGCACCTATTTTATCGATATCAAACCAGAAGACGTTATTGGAAGATGACCCAACACCTGCTGGACCAGTTTGTGAGTAACTATTGATTGAAATAATTACTGTTGCGAGTAACAAAAAGAATCTCTTACAATACATATGCTTGATTAATATTTGCAAATCTATGAAACTAGACGAAAGAAAAAGATTAAAAGTTGGGATAAGCTATTAAATTCGCGAGTTAAATGATTAAGAGCAGCCAAACAAATATTATATCAAAAAAGGACTTGGTAGGCCTAGTATCTATTATCATTTCCAATTGGTACATCATTTTGATTTTTCCTTTGCTCGCTTTTGCGCTCTCATATTTATACACTCATCGCATTCCAGTTATATATGCAGCCAAATGTCAAATTTTACTAAAATCGAATGAAACATATGACTACCAACAATCCCTTTACAGAGGATTAGGTTTTGGCAGTAAATATGCTTCATATGAAGAGACTGCAAGTCAAATGCGTGTGATAACCTCCTCAAATCTTATTGCAGGAGTCTTAGAGCTTATTCCTTTAAAAATCTCTTACTATATAGTTGGACGTTTAAAAGTTACGCAAGTCTATCGTCACCTTCCATTCAGAGTAATTTCGGATGAACGTTCGTCTATGCCTTCCGGAATGGCCTTCAATTTAAAGATCATAGATGAATTTTTTTTTCAATTAACTTACGATTATGGCGGCAAATCAGTTAGTAGAAAGTTCCAATTTGATGAGTTGATTTTGGACGATGATCTTTATTTAAAAATTGTTAGGCAGCCCAATTTGAATGAGGTTTCAATTACAACACTTTCTGAAATAGACTATTTGTTCAAGGTGTTCAAAACCCATGACTTGATTAATAAATATAAGTCTAATTTAGAGGTTAAGAATCTTGATTTTACCAGTATAGTTGAGATCACTCTAAAAGATCAAATACCTGAACGAGCACGTGAAATTTTGGAGGTGTTAGCTAAATTGTATGTTGATGGTACGATGCTCAACCAAAATGAGATCAATTCGAATACTCTGAATTATATTGATAAACAATTAGCGGAAGTTGTTTCAATAATTAATGAGATTGAATCTGAATTAGAAAGATATAAAGAAGTTAAAGAAATTCTTAACTTGACAAGGGAGGAGGAAACTTACTTTAATCGGTTAACTGATTACGAGAATCAAGAGCGTAAATACCACTTGCAATTGCAATCCATCGAAGATTTGATTTCTTATTTACTTTTAAATGAAGACGTAGAATCATTGCTTCCACCGAGTATGTTTGTTGCAGAAACTGATCCAGAACTTAAAGCTAGAGTAATTGAACTATATGAATTGAGGGCCCAATTCAAGAGCCTATCTGTATCAGGAACGGCTTCAAATCCGATGATTGAGACGTTAATGAATCGCATAAAGTCTCAGAAAAAGGACATTTTGAGTTATCTGGACTCACAAAAAAATGCGGTTAAGGAAGCACAAAAATTACTTCAAAGTGAGATTGCTAGTTATGAAGTTAAAATCAAGAATATTCCCAAAACACAGAGACAATTGCTCAATATTGAGAGAAAGCTTCAGGTTAATGAGGAACTTTATTCATTTCTACTTTCGAAACGCGCAGAGACTGTAATAGCGAAAGCAGGTTTGGTCCCTGAAACAAAAGTGATTGAAAACGCAAGACCAATTGGAATTGTATACCCGGATAAACAAAGAATGAATTTAATGAATTTACTCGTAGGTTTAGGTGTTGCAGTGCTTATTGTGTTTGTGCGGGTGTATTTCTTCAGAAAAATACAAAGTATAGGTCAGCTCCAGGCAGAAACTTCTATTTCAATACTAGGGAGTATTCCAAAAAAGAAAGATTTTTCTAAAACGTACAGAATTTTAAGCGGTAACGAAAAATCGGACTTGGTTCAAGCATTTCGTGCATTGCGAACGAACCTGCAATATTTTTTAACGGATAAGAAATCTGTGCGTGTCTTGGTTACATCATTGATGCCAGGTGAAGGTAAAACCTTTACCTCAGTTAACTTGGCAAGTGTTTTTGCCATTGCAGAGAAGCGCGTGTTGATCATTGATTTTGATTTACATAAACCGAGGCTTGCTAAGGCAATGGAGGTTGATAATAGTAAAGGTGTGAGTTCTTATTTGGCCGGATTACATAGTATAGAACAGATTGTTCAGAAGTCTGAAATACCTCATTTAGATATAATCCCATCCGGTCCTGTGCCTCCAAATGCCTCTGAGTTGATTTTAAGAAATGAGATTTCGAGTATATTGGAGTACGCTGATTCGAACTATGATTACATTTTTCTTGACACCCCGCCTATTTCCTTGATAACAGATGGTATTTACTTAATGGGGAAAGTAGATGTCAAGCTTTTTGTTTTGAATTCTAAATCAACAACTTCGACTTCCATTGATTTCATAGAACATCTGATTGAAGAGAATCAGATTGAGAATTGTGCGTTAGTCTTGAATGAGGAGAAATTGTCAAGGATGAACTACTACTATAGCCGTTACGGATACGGAGGCTATGGATACGGAGGCTATGGTTATGGCTATGGTTATGGTTATCGAACGTACGGTGACGATGCAGAAAAATGATTATTGGGATTCGGTCATCGAGCCACGGTCGTCTTGGTTGAGTATTAACCTTCGAGAACTTTATAACTATAAAGATTTGGTTGCCCTTTTTGTTAGACGAGATTTTGTGAGTCAATACAAGCAGACTTTGTTAGGGCCTATTTGGTTTTTCATTCAGCCTGTTTTTACAACGTTAATTTTCACAGTTATTTTCGGAAGGGTTGCAGGAATTGCAACAGACGGGATTCCGCATCCAATTTTTTACATGTCAGGAATTGTGATTTGGAATTATTTTGCCGATTGCCTCACAAAGTCATCAGAAACCTTTCAGTTAAATCAAACGTTATTCGGTAAGGTCTATTTTCCGCGACTTATCGTACCTCTTTCTGTGATCGTCTCAAATTTAATCAAGTTGGGCGTGCAGTTAATTCTGCTGTTTGGGTTTATACTTTATTACATCTTTAATGGCCATCAATTACTAAATGCTTACTTGGTACTTTTTCCGTTTTACATCATCATCATCGCGTTTTTAGGTCTCGGGCTTGGATTGATCATATCGAGCATGACCACTAAATACCGCGATCTTAGGTTTTTGATTCAATTCGGGGTCCAGTTGGCAATGTATGCAACCCCTATAGTTTATCCACTTTCAATTATTTCTGAAAGCAACCGATTTTGGATATTGCTTAATCCCGTTTCTTCTGTAGTAGAAGGATTTCGATTCTCATTATTTGGGAGTGGCTTTATCTCATTAGAATGGACCCTCTATAGTCTAATAGTTTCCATTATCGTTTTGTTTTTAGGGGTAGTCGTTTTCAATCGTGTTGAACGTTCGTTTATCGATACAATTTAGAGAAAGGCATCGTGGCAGACTCAAATATTATATTAAAGGTAGAATCACTTTCTAAGATTTATCAACTAGGGCAGTTTGGTTCGGGTACTATTAGCCAAGATTTAAATCAATTTTTTAATAAAGTTCGCGGTAGAGAAGAACTCAATCGAAGTGTCACTTCGAATGAGTTAAGTACCAAGTCAAATGGTCTTGTGTATGCGTTGCAAGATGTTAATTTTGAGTTGAAGAGAGGTCAGGTTGTAGGTGTAGTCGGCAAAAATGGAGCTGGTAAATCAACGCTACTTAAAGTGCTGTCAAAAGTTACGCGCCCTTCGTCAGGCAAGATTTACATCAAAGGAAAAGTATCTTCCCTCTTGGAGGTCGGAACAGGTTTCCATCCTGAGCTTACTGGAAGGGAAAACATCTTTCTCAATGGGGCCATCTTGGGAATGAACAAAAGCGAAATCAAAAATAAACTCGATGAGATTGTCGATTTCTCAGGTGTGGCTAAGTACCTGGACACACCTGTGAAAAGATACAGCTCAGGTATGACTGTGAGGCTTGGTTTTGCTGTAGCAGCTCATTTAGAGCCTGATATTTTAATTGTAGATGAGGTGCTTGCGGTGGGCGATGCAGAATTTCAGAAGAAAGCTATCGGTAAGATGCAGGAAGTGTCGCAAGATGATGGTCGAACAGTAATTATCGTTAGTCATAATTTGGCCACAATAAATGAGTTGTGCTCCCATTCTTTGCTGATGCAAGCGGGCAAGCAAGTTGCATTTGATGAAACACAGAAAGTACTAAGTTTATACACGCGATCAGTAAAATCAGAGGAAAAAGTACCATCCTTTTCCTACGAAAGCGAGCAGGTTAAGTGTTGGGATTTTTCGTTTTTTGGCGATGACCAAATTTATGATATCAATTCTCGAATTAGTTTTGGCTTTTCTTTTTTATTTAAAACAGACGTATCAAGGCCGCTCTTTCGCATTGATATCTATTCTGTGCAAGGAGTGCTTATTTGCAGAGAAGACTTTACTATTTCAAAAGTTACGGAAGGTTATGAAGGGAGTTTGAAAATCACCATTCCTAAGCGATTTCTAAATGCTGACTATTATTATATCAACGTTCTACTTGCAGAAGATCGAGTGCAAACTCTACTTTTAATGAAAGAAGCATTGCAATTTGAAGTTATTCCTACGTCTGAATTGGCTTATTCTGATATTAGGGATAAAAACACAGGCGTGGTTCTGTCGCCTCTTGAAGTAGAAATAAGCGCGTGAAAGTTAAGTTTTTCATAACACCAGTTTACCCTTACGGTGATGATCACTATTATCATGAGATAATAGCACTTGCAGAAGGATTCAAAGGGCTTGGTCATGAAGTTTTCTCTAACCACGATTACTGGTTTATCCCTGAACAAAGTCAATTTCTACTAAAGGGAAGTAAAAGCACGGCCTTTGACTTAGGGATTTATGACTACCGCTACGCTCGATCGTTTGAACATCTTCTATTTAGACAAGGGTTTCCTAATTTCCCAAATCACGCAAAACATATTCTTATCGACCGAAATGATGGGATTAGTCCAATTTGGGAGTTGAACAAAACGTATGTCAAAGCATTCGATCTGATTTTCTCGGGGAATCTTTTTATTTCCAAATCTTATCCTACAAAAGTCAAACCTTGGGCAATTGGATTAACGAGCAGGCAAATGAAATATTTGGATTTCCGTTCAAGAGCAGAAATGAAGGATCAGATTGGATATAACTTCAGAATAGGTCATAACATGAGAAAGGTTGTCTTTGACAATTTACAGGCTTGTGATTTACCTTATCAGCTTGTGAATGAGGTGACACACAAGCAGCAAGAAGTTGTGGAAGTCTTAAATAAAATTGACTCATCATATAATAGCGCATCTACGGGTCGGCATCATCCTGAGTATTTTAATAAATTGAATACAAATCTTTTATTCTTGACATTTGGAGGGTACCTTGAATACAAACCAATCAGGTATCGACCATACAATTTTGAATCAAGAGTAAGCCGGAAGTTTTTTCACTTACGAGCCAGGTTAGAAAGGGTCTTAGGCCTAAGTGATGAACATAATTACCTTGTTTATCAACAGGATAATTTTAGGTTTTGGGAGGCGATGTATTCTAGTACTTGCCCAATATCATTGGAAACAGAGAAATGGGATTATCTTTTGCCTGAAAATCCGGTAAATGGCATACATTATATTGGAATAACCGACTTAAAATGCTCTAACGTATCTGACAAGTTGAATAAACTTGCACGAGAAGAAATCAAGATGATTGGATCGAATGGCAAACAATGGGCATTTCAACATTATTCACCAACTGCGCAGGCCAAGAGGGTTTTGAATTCCTTAAAATGAAGAAATTACTAATTAATATTGTCACGTACCTGTTTACTTTTTTGCGAGGTAAACGATGGTATTCACTTAACAATTTTATATTATTTCAAACACTCAAGAACTTAGAATTGGGGAATGGCGGAGATCCATTGACGAGTGGTGAAATTGAAGTGATTAAAATGGTCAAGAAGCGAATTGCTCATCCTTTGATTATCGATTGTGGGGCAAATCGCGGTCAATATGCGAATCTCATAATCCGAGAATTTCAGAATACTCCATTTCGCTTAATTTGTTTTGAGCCATCGTTTGAAACATTTAAAAGCCTGCAAGAGTCGTTTGAAAAAGATAAACTTTCTGAAAAAGAAATTCAACTTGAGAATTTAGCATTGGGTAAAACGGTTGGGAAGGCAACGCTCTTTTCGGACCAGCCAATTTCAAAGTATGCTAGTCTTCAGCGATTGGATTTAGGATACACTGGAAAGATTATGGATATCGAAGAAGAGATTCAGATCACCACGCTTGATCAATACATGGCAGATCGCTCAATAAACAAAGTTGACTTTTTAAAATTGGATGTAGAAGGGCTTGAATTTGAAGTATTATTGGGCGCAAACAAGGCAATTAACGAAGGGTTAATCGGTATTATTCAATTTGAATTTGGCAAGACAAACATCGATACAAGAACATTTTTCAAGGATTTTTACAATTTGCTGTCTGCTAAGTATAAATTCTTCCGAGTGCATACCTGGGGCATTGAAGCTTTGCCACAAGAGTATCTTGAAAGTCAAGAGATTTTTTATTGTGTGAACTATTTGGCTATTAACCGCACTATTCCATTTTCTTGAACCGCAAAGCTGAAAAATATCTAGTGCTACGAGGCTGTGCAGGGTTGGGAAATCGTCTTTTTACGTTTCTCTACGCCCTGCAATTTGCAAAATCTGCGTGTAGAGTATTAGTGGTTGATTGGCGTGATGGTCAGTTTCATTTTCCTGGTAAGAATGCCTTTGGCCATGCATTTAGTATGGATGGAGTGCGTTCAATTGATGAATTTAATCCTAAAGGTTTGTCTGTTTATCCATGCAAAGAATTTTTAAAGGGGAATGGAATATATGACGTTGCAAATTACAAGTTCGGTTACACAGGAAAGTTAAAGTTTTTATTTACCAATATCTTCAATGGCAGGTTTTCTCGCTGGGTTTCATCGTGGCACTTAAAATCAGATAGAGGAAGTCTTTTGCTCGCTCCGTTTAGGAATACCTTTATGGAAATGGGTGAAAGAATTCATTCGAATAGGAGTGAAGATGTGGTTGTGTTTACTGAGTTTTTCCCATCAATTTCAAAGATCATGGGATTTGATGCAATTCGATTGAATAACGTCATGTCTAAGAAGGTAAATGATTTTATTGATGAATATAACCTCAAAGAAGGAACAATAGGGGTTCACGTGCGCTATTCTGATAAGAAGCCCACGAAGCAATTGCTCGGGCTGAAGTCGGCAATTGAAAAAAAACTAAAGAATTTCGATCAGATTTTTTTAAGCACAGATAGTCAATACATTGAGATGGAAATTAAAGCTTGGTTTCCAGATAAAGTTGTTGTTCAACCCAAAACACTTCTTAGCGACTCAGCGATTGGATTGCACCAAGGTGCGTTTAGGAGCCAAAACCATTCACTTGCTGTTGTCCTATTTGAAGAAAGTATTATTGATATGTGGTCCTTAAGCGCGTGCAGTGCACTTTTTTATCAGGGCAATTCATCATTTTCGTTGATGTCTCATTATCTGAGAGACGACAAGTCCTTGTCATTTAATTGGCTCGATCTATGTTAATTGAAGTTCTCATTTTGTCATTCATTTCGATTCTTTCCTTAATGGGAAGTTATTTTATTGGTTCTGCCTTAGATGCTGTGCGATGGATACCTCGTTCAAGGAAGACAATTTCTCGGGTGTACTTTAGGTGCGCGTACGGCATTCTTTTGTTGGTTTCAATACATGCAATTGCTGCAACTTTGGGGAGAACGATTTTTTCATTGTCATTTGTAGTCTTTGGTTTTCTTGTCTTTAATGTAAACAAGAATTCAGAAAATGCCGCAAAACCAATCACAATTCGTGATATGTTAATTGATGGTATTTGGCTTCTCATTCCTGCCCTTGTCTTTCCTTTAGCCATGCTAGTGCAGTTGTTTTATTTGTCTGCTGATCATCTCGAACCAGACCTTTTGTTCTACGCCAAAATTGCCGAGTTCATTGATAAATGTGGTGAAAATATGTTTCATGGCTTTCAATATGCTAATGAGGATTTTTCAGGAATGTCACCTTATCATTATTTCGAGATGTGGTTCGTTAATTTTTTTCAGAGAATTTCGCCTTTTACCTCAATTGTGTTGTTAAAATATTTTGCCTATCCATTTTTTAAATCCATGATTGTTTTAGGCATTTTGTCTATTGTCTCCAATCAAGAACAATCATTTTTCAAAGACCTCATTTGGGCAGTTTTAATCTTCGGATTGACTTTGCTTCCAATTGAACCCATATTAAATTTCATAGGTACTTCTTCTGGCTGGGGAGGGTCTGGCAATATTTGGCTTAGGCCTAACTTGGTGTTTTACGTTGTGTTTGCCTTGCCAACTCTCATTCTGGCAATGGAAAAGCGATATCGAGAGGCAATATTAATTTCTTTATTTATTCCTTTAGTTTCAATTACTACCGCGCCATCCTATTTTGTTGTCAGCGTGCTTGTATCATTCTATTTTATATGGAATAAAAAAGAGGGTTCATGGTGGCGTGTGTTGTATTCTACTTTTTTCGTTGCTAGCTTAGTTATGCTGCAATACTTGTTTTTTGGAACACCCTATAAGGTTTTGACTCATTCGGTAGTTGAACTTATGATTGAGCAATTCGCAATTATTAAGGCAATAATAGGCGCGGTGTTTTTCCTGACTATGCAAGTTCTGTTGGTTTCTTCCATTTTATTGGTAAGTGCCTATTATTTTTTTGAACGACTCAGGCCTTTAGTTGTGGTGTGCGGCATGCTCTCGTTTTGTGGTATATTATTATTTCAAACCTTTCCTTTGGTGGATAATACGTATCAATTTCCATACTTTGGCTATGCGATGCTCAATTTATTGTTTATAATAATCGTGTCAAATATCATTGTAAATCATAACTGGAAGCCTGCGTTAGCAGCTATTTTGCTTTCAGCTTTTTTCATTTCTTCTTTCGCCCGGTTTGAGTTAGATTTTAACTCTTTTGGCACCAGTAAATCGATTGCAGACTATAAACTAAAAAAAATGGGATATAGTGAAAATGCGATTGCGGAAATCGCTAATTATTTGTCAAATGATGATCGCATAGCTTTTACAGTTGATAAACCTCACCTTCAAACTATGTTTCAAGGGAAAAGACGTCACTTTCTAACCATGCAGCTAGGTGCTGAGCTGAGTTATAAATTTCAAAGACTCAGGTTTTATCCAATAGTTTTACCACATGTGCTTTATTGTTGCCCAGAAAACGATCCTTCTTACGCTAAACCGCGCGCTTTTAATGACTCGTTGGAATATTATTCGGAATTTGTTGACGATGAATTTTATACATTGAATTACCTCAATGCTAATAAAGTACACTGGATCCTTCGTAACACTTTGCAGCGCTTGAGTTATGATCCATATTATGAGGATCAAGGAATTTCAGTTTTCTTAAGAAAAGGAGTTTACATTGTTCCAATTTAATCAAATGAAAATTATATTATTCACCGCAAGTTATCCGTATGGTTCAGGTGAAGCTTTTATAGAAACCGAGCTTGATGTGATTTCCAAGCATGTGGAGCACATTTATTTAGTTCCTATGAACATTCAAGGTGCTGCTCGACCGATTGACTATATGAATGTTCGAGTTATTGATATTCATTCATATGATATAAGAAATTCTAAGGTTAATCTTTCATTTTTTGAAAAAACCAGAATACTGTTGACGGAATGGTTTCGGTCTAATACAAGTTTGAAATTTATTCGTTATGATTTAAAATTATTGCGAAACTCTGAATCTGTAGCTAAAAAACTCAGCATTTGGTTGAGAAATACTGATGTAAAGGATGGTGTTTTTTATAGTTATTGGTTCGATGAATGGACGAGTGCTTTAGCAATACTAAAAATGAATGGTCTCGTTTCGAGTTATATAAGTAGAGCACACGGATTCGATCTATATTGCGAACGGCACCTGAGAAATCAGATTCCTTTGCGTTTTTTTCATTTCAAACACATAGATAGAGTGTTTGTTATATCGAAGGAAGGTCAGCATTATTTAGAGCATAAATTCCCAGAATACAATGGAAAAATTGACCTAAGCTATTTAGGGACTTTAGACTATGGGTTGGGTATACGACCTATTCCAAATGACATTCATATCGTTTCTTGTTCAGTAGTCAAGCCCATCAAAAGGGTCAGTGCTATTTTTAAAATTATTGAAGGAATACCCAATGCGCACTGGACTCATATTGGCGCAGGTGAGGAATTTGAGGAACTAAGAGAACAAGTGAACAATTCTGAGCATTGTAGCAGAGTGACATTGAAAGGTGCTATGAACCATAATGAAGTGATGGGTTTTTACGCGAAAAATGCGATTACTTGTTTTATTAACCTTTCTGAAAGTGAGGGTCTTCCTGTATCCATTATGGAAGCAATAAGTTTTGGGATTCCAATTATTGCCACCAATGTAGGGGGGGCATCTGAGATAGTTACTGAACAAACTGGACTCTTGCTTCCGGCTTATCCGCAAATTGACGAAGCAAGGCAATCACTTATATCATTGCTTCATCAAATCAATAAAGGGTTTTTTCCATCACAAACAATCCGTGATTTTTGGAAAATTCATTTTGATGCTAAGATTAATTACCGAAATTTCATTGATCAACTTGTATAACTACCAAGCAGAACACAATCGACTTAAAAATTGAGAAATACCAATGAATATGAATTAGCTGTAATCGTATATCTAAGTCATCTTGACCAGGGTATAGGTGCGAGAAGATGGAATAAATTAATTAGCGCAATAAAATCTCAAAATGTCAAGGTTCTCACAATAACGTCTGATTTTAAATTGGAAAAATCAATATTTGACAGGGATACTTTGATTTTTAAGACGAGCTACCCAACTTTACTAGACCAAAACCCAATTAATTTTCTATCCAAGTTAGTATATCGCGCATTGATGATATACAGAATGCTGCAGGTGAGTGGTTATCCTTATGACAAGGCCGTCAAAGATAGGAATGCGATTCACAAAGCCCTTGACTATTCAACTTCACTTGGGGTAAACAAATTTATCGTGTCTGGAGCTCCTTTTGATTTGTGTCATATTGTTATAAAGCATTTGATTGATACTGATGCACAAATAATTGTGGATTTCAGAGACCCTTGGACCTGGTCAGAGCATTATAAAAAGCTCTCATCTAAGCGATTTAGCTGTGAGGCTCAAAAAGAAGAGGAAGTTATTCAAAGAGCGAATAGAATCTTGGTACCTGCATTGAGCATGAAGAGTTATTTGGAATCGAAATATCCCGACTATGCTTTTAAAATGGAGGTTTTAGAACATGGTTTTGATAAAGAGAAAATCGAAGTAATTGGGGCTAGTCGGCAAGAAAACCCCAGGAAAATAATCTATGCTGGAACGGTTTATGCCGGAACAGAAGAATGTTATCATAAAATAGCAAATCTTGTTGAATCACAACAGGGGGAGTACGTTTTCGAGTTATATGCTAACAATCAGCTAACCAGTGACATTGATGCATATACATATACGAAAGTGTTTGAACCTATTTCCGAAGATGACTATTTGGTATTACTTAAATCTGCAAACATTTTTTTATCAGTAGTTCCTAATCGCTTTAAAGATTTTATTAGCTCGAAGTACTACGAAATCATAGCTTGTGGCACTTTTATTTTGATAGTTTCAGAGTCCGGAGATTTGATAGATTTTATTGAAAAGTACGGCTTTGGTAAGGGGATTCATCCTTCCCAACTAAGCGATGTACTGATGCACATTGATAACATAAGTAGTGATATGACAAATACGCACATTGAGTTGACTAATTATTCATTCCACACCTTAGGTTCTAGAATTTATCAAATGTTCAAAGATTGAAAATCACATATCCGAAAACATTACTTGTTAGAGACAAATGAAAATACTTTACATCATATCTAATCGGGATTTAGATTTGAATCAGAATACAGGTTATGCTAGGCATATTCGTGAAACCGTTGACGGTTTGAGAGAGCTTGGGTATATCGTAGAAATAATGCATGCTCAGAATCATGTGTATTTGACTCCAAGTGTGAATGAAATTGAGACATCAAAAAGATTCAGCATCAAGCAAGTTATTCCTGAACTGATTTGGGAAACAGTTAAAGACTTAAAACAACTTAAAATAAATGCCTCTTTTAAAATTAGAGTAGATAGAAAAATGGCAGAATTTAAGCCCGATTTGGTTTACGAACGCACTTCTTATTTAAGTAATACTATTACTATCAATTCCAAGAATATTCCGTGGATTTTGGAAGTTAACTCTCCTTTTGTAGAGCTACGGAAAAAAATCTCTGGTCGATCAATATTTCAATTTTTAGCGCATAGATTTGAGAAAGAAAAATATAAATTAGCAGACCATATATTCACGGTGTCAACTGCACTTTCTCAGTTTATTGAATTAAAATACTTAGTAGATCCTGAGAAAATTGAAGTTAATCCTAATGGAGTTAACCCTGAAGATTTTGATTTTTCGATAGAACAATTAGAAAAAAAGGAATTAACATTTGGATTTGTTGGTTCGATTATGGAGTACCATGGAGTTGAAAAGCTCATTCACTCTTTTTCTGAATTAGTCAATTTAGGCTATAGCGCTAGGCTGCTTATAGTTGGAGATGGTCATTTATTACCTGACTTGAAGAAGTTAACTGAAGAACTTAATTTAAAGCATAACATAGTATTTACAGGTGGCGTCTCACATAGTAAGGTTAAGTATTATCTTGCTGAGATTGATGTGGCCATAATGCCAGATAGCAATTGGTATGGATCGCCAGTGAAGCTTTTTGAATATGGCGTAATGAAGAAGATCATAATCGCCCCAAATAAACCACCCGTTAATGAAGTTATGGAAAATGAAAAAGACGGATTTATAATCGGGTCACAGAGAGAATTGACCGAAATATTAATCAGTCTTGCTCAAGATAGCAGTCGGTTTAGGTATTTAGCAGAGAATTTTCATAAGAAGGTGTTGAATCATTACACGTGGAAGAAAAATGCTGAACGAATCCATAATATTATTGGAGTGCATGTTTAGCCTTGAAGTCCGTGTATGCAAAAATGAGATCGTTGGGGGTGATCCTCTCCTCCTTCGTGCTTTTTTCTGAAAAGGGAATGAAGGTATTTGTATTGTATTGACTTAAAACTATATCTATTTCAGGTCCATATTCTACGATTTTTCCACCGATTTGAGCGAATGAGTCTAATGATTGCTGATAAATCAAAACAGCTTCTGACTCTGTAATATTGAACTTCTTCATGGCAGACGGGAGCCAATTACTAGGTTCTCGAAATAGAAAGAACCTCTTCTTAGGTTGACTTCCCATGAGTTCACAGATCAATGCGAACTCATTTAGATTCGTATTCACTTGTTTTATAATAAAATCAAACTCATGACCTCCTCCAGGAGCAGCATGACTGATAATTTGATTTCTGAGAAATTGCTTCAACGCTTTAACGTCAATAGGTATGTATCCACTTTGCTCGATGTTACTAATTGCTGGGTTAAATTTCCCAAGGTCAAAGTCTGAAACACCTTTTTTGCCTAACTGCATAAATTCTTGATAGAAGTAAGTAGTCCCAGATCGAGGTAAGCCATATATTAGAATCCAATCAAAGTCATACGTTTTTGAAGAAAACAGAGTGTTCCAGAGTTGATTTAGTCTAAACCGTAAGTTCATCGGATAGAGTTTATATAGTGCTTTACTATGTATTGAATTTCTGAGGTAGATGTTGAGTCTGGTAAGTTTAATCTTCCATAAACTTGATTTTTCTGACGGTAAGGATGGTTCAATAATATTTTTCCGAAACCCTCTTCGCGAAGTGTTTCCAATACTGCGCTGTTATAATCATCTGGAGTACCAAAAGGAACAGCAATACAGTCACAGTTATAATATTCATTTTTTAAAGGAGTACATTCAGTAACCAAAGTATCCTTTGGTAGCGTGCTCAATTTTTGGTGGCTTCTACTGTGAAAACCAATTAAATGACCCAGATCTTTCAAGATGTTAACTTCATTTTGTCCAATAGTATATAGCCTATCGGCATGTTGTAAATTGCTTGTTATTATCGTATTCATGCTGTATGCCATGTCAAGATCCTTAAGCAATTCGGCACTGCTATAACCATGGTCCAAAACAGACCAAAACTTGTGATGGGCATTCATACGCGAATCGAAGTCAGATATTGAGCATTCAAGATCATTGACGATATAGATACCTCTTGGCACATAACTCAGCCATGCAAAGTATTTATCTATCCATAATATATCACCTAAATCATCTTCAACTACAAAGAAATATGCCTTAACGTTGTACTTTTCTAGAATTGGTAATGCGTGATTAAAAGTACTCATGCTGCAATCATCAAAAGTAATTACAAAGCTTCCGTGACTGCTAAAATCAATAGATTTTTGAAATTTACTTTGAAGCCAGCTTAACTGAGCTTCAAAAGAAGTGATGCGATGACTATACCCGTACAGCAGTGAGTTTCTCTCGGATTTGTCAGGAATTATGTGATGATAGTTAAGGATAATGGCTGAGTCATTTTCTGGAAACCTCTTAAAAGGTGTGATGCTTGCATGAGTTCTAAAGAATAGTTCTTTTAAGAAGCTTTTCATTTGGCACTATAAAAAAATAATTGATTAATTAATACTCAACAAAGCTAGTGTGCTGATCGAGATCGTTAAGGATTCAATCAAAAGGTTTCTAACAAGTAACTAAAAATATGGATTCAATATTTATAATGAACTCATGTGAAAATAAGGTGGAATTTTAATTCTATTCTAGTTTGTTGAATAAGAGGTTAACTCAATTCCATTGAAATTATTCAGGCCGAATTCTTTTTTTCATGGGGTTTATATTCATGATTTCTGAAATTCAGTTCTTTTGTCCAAATCAGAAAGAATAGACTAATAATTAGAAAAGGGTAAATAGAGACGAGGTATCTTGGCTCGGCTGCGCCAAAGAAAATGGACATTGTTATCAAGTATGTTGAGGGAAAGGCAATAGTCAGAAATAGAATTGGATTCGAAGTTGACTTTCTTTTTAGAACAACCAAACTTATAAATGATAAGACCAGTAAATAATGGAAAAGAGCTTCCCAGACTTTGATTCCTTTTTGAAAAATTGACATTTGGCTCAACTCAGGAAAAGGTAAATAAGAGTAAAACTTTTTGTGAACTAAATCTCTTAAATGAGATAGTGGATTTAAGATATAGTAATGGAAGGGTCTTTCTTTTTTCATTTTTGACAATATCTCATCCATCAGCAGTTTTGATTTATTGTCTAACGCTGTGATTTGGTCTCTATTTTCAGTCAATGTGGATTCAATATATAGATTCTTCATTTCGATCATCAAGGCCGATGACTCTTCGTTCCACATAAATTCATTTACTTGTTTTTCAGACTCACCGCTTGAATAGATAAACTGGCCGAATGATCCATCAAGCCAATGCTCATATCGTTCACCATTCTTTAGGATTACCGTTCGTATGCTCTTTCTCACAGGGGTATACTTGGCAGGCATACTTTCAAAAATATCATCTTCTAGTATTACGACTTCACCTGTTTGATCGTAATTTCTTAAACTCCATAATGTGAGAAAAATCAATAGAGGTAATGAGTAGAGGAAAGTTGTTTTTACCCCATTGAACAGCTCTTTTTTTAAGATTTGAGGAATGAATAGAGCAATACAGCAAAGTGCCCAAAAAATACCCGTGGCTGGTCTTAAAAAAACAGACCAAGCAGCGAAAATGCCTGCAAAAAATAGCAGGTTACTTCTATTTTTAAGAAAATAGAATACTAAAAGCGAAAAGGCAACAATTAAGGAAGAATTTGATAGACTTTCGGCAAGTCCTATGTTGTTAAATACTTTATCGAATGTGGAAACTGAACTCAGCAAAACCAAAGACCAAATAATCTTAGGTGATCCTTCTTCGAAGTAGGAGGATATTGCGCCTACAAGCAGAATCCAAGCTATTATATGAAATGTCCATTGAACACTTATCAAAGCATCTAAAGCTGTAACCTCACTTAAAGCTAATCTGAGAGGTAAGTAAACAGCCCCTATTCCCGGCATTCGCCTTGTCGAAGGTACAGCGGCAAAATCCCCGAATCGGTTTTGAGAAGTTGTCCAAGAGTAGCCTTTCGAATCAATTAGGTTCTCTAAAGGTTGAAAATAAGTGGATGTTTCTCCGCCTTCTGCAAATAAGAAGCCACTCGTACGTTGGTAATTGTGCTGGAATTGCACGGAAAAAAAGACAAACCAAATCGCATTAATAAAAACGAGAGCAAGAGTATATTTTTTTTTAGGAAAAAAATTCAGCATAAGGAAAAGTACTTGTAGTCGGTTTTAGTCAAATCATTGACTAAAATGTAAAATTAGTTATTTTGACTAGTGTGGATATATAGAAAAATGGCTTGTCCATGAGTGAGACTTTAAGCTGTCCAAAATAAATTAAGTCACGATAAATACAGCCAGGTTAATAGGTAATTCAGATATAGGTTTCTTTCGTAGAGCTGGAAAGAACTATATGATCGTAATTTCAAAGAAAGAGCCTAGAATGCTTTAACAATAGAATTAAGAGAATGGAGCTAGATTAATTGAAGTATCTAACACGACATGATTAAGAATTCAAAAAAGGTAATTATAAAGCGGCTAAATAGGAATTATTCAGACCTTGCGTAATATTTGTTCATAATTGAATTAGGAAAAGTGAAATTGTCAATAGTGTCCCCAGTATACAAGGCTGAGAGTTTAATTCCAGAGCTCGTAAGGAGAATAGAGATTAGTTTGTTTCATCTTACAGATGACTATGAAATTATCTTAGTGGATGACAGAAGCCCAGATAAATCATGGATTGCAATACAAGGCTTGTGCGAAACAAATCAAAAACTTAAGGGAATACGTTTAAGTAAAAATTTTGGACAGCATTATGCCATTTCTGCTGGCATAGAGCTTTCAGTTGGAGAATGGGTAGTGATTATGGATTGTGACCTTCAAGACCAACCTGAGGAAATCCCTAGATTATATAACAAGGCAAAAGAGGGGTTTGAAATAGTACAAGCTTCTAGAGCCGCAAGAAAGGATACGTTCTTTAAAAAGCTCTTTTCAAAGCTGTTTTATAAGGTTTTATCTTATTTGACAGGCAATGAACACGATCCAGCAATCGCTAATTTCGGTATTTACCATCGAAAAGTAATCGATCAAATTTCTCGTCTTCCAGAAAATATTAGATATTTCCCCACCATGGTGCAATGGGTCGGGTATAATTCGGTCAAACTTCCGGTAGAACATGCTTCACGGTTGGATGGTAATAGCAGCTACAATATGAAAAAGCTCTTTAATCTGGCGCTTGATATTATTTTGGCATATTCAGATAAACCAATACGATTGAGCATTAAGTTAGGGCTAATTGTGGCACTTTCATCTTTCCTTTTTGCTGTGCACACATTGATTAAGTATTTCAATGGCGAAATTTTAGTGTCTGGTTATTCGAGTTTAATGATCTCCATTTGGTTTTTATCGGGTTGCATTCTCACCACACTAGGTATTGTGGGCTTGTACGTAGGGAAAACTTTCGAAAAAGCTAAGGATCGTCCATATTATATAATTGATGAGCAAACATAATCTTCGGAAATTGGAGTGGGACAGCCAGCTTTTTGGTTATCCCGTGGGTTCACAGGTTTATTACTCAGATATTGATTTATCATCGTTCCCATCTGAATATTCAGATTTTCGTGTCGTCTATTTGACAAGTAAAGAAAAACTAAACCTCTCTTTTTTTGAAGATGTAAAGGTGTATTTCGAATTAGAATTGAGTCATATGCACTCAGACGTCCAACCCGAGTTTAAAGGAGAAGTTGAGCCTTACATTGGTAAAGGGAATCAAGAATTAATTGCACTTGCTTTCGAAAGTGGCAAGTTTTCTCGGTTTTCAGTTGACCAAAATTTTAATGCTTTTGAGTTTGAAAAACTTTATTTTCAATGGATAATTAAAAGCTTGAGCAAGGAAATAGCGGAGGAAGTGCTGCTAGTGCATATAGATGGCATTATTGCGGGCTTTGTAAGTTTAAAGATAAATGATCACTTATGTGAGATCGGACTCTTGGCGACTAGTTCTGATTTCAGACGGCAAGGAGTTGGAAAACAGCTGATAGATGCATCAGTTTCTTTTGCAGTTCGTCATGGAAAGTCCAAGTTGGTAGTTCCGACTCAGCTTCGTAATTTGGATGCATTGAACTTTTACGGTAAAATGGGATTCAAAGAGTCGAGCCGGGACTTTATTTATCATATTTGGAATAATGATTATACCTTTTAATAAACCTTTTCTATGCGGAAAGGAATCTCAATATATTTTAGAGGCCGTTAGCTCGGGCAAGATTTCAGGTAATGGAATCTTTACCAAAAAATGTCATTCATTCTTTGAGTCAAGCTTAACCTGCCAAAAAACTCTTTTAACCTCATCGTGCACTGATGCCCTAGAAATGAGTGCCATTCTTGCGCGCATTGAATCGGGTGACGAGGTGATCATGCCCAGCTTTACGTTTGTGAGCACCGCGAATGCGTTTCTACTCCGAGGTGCCAAATTGATATTTGTTGACAGCAGATCGGACCATCCAGGCATGAATGAAGACCTTATTGAGGATTTGATCACTGACAAAACTAAGGTGATTGTACCGGTGCACTATGCAGGAGTGGCATGCGACATGGATAAGATTACAAGCCTCGCCAAAGAGTATAATTTATTTGTTGTTGAAGATGCTGCGCAAGCGATTGACTCGTATTACAAAGGCATTCCGCTTGGCAGCATTGGCGATATGTCTGCCTTTAGCTTCCACGAAACAAAAAACATCATCAGCGGGGAAGGTGGCATGCTCGTGGTGAATAACCCTGCTTTTTCTGATCGAAGCGAAATTATTTGGGAAAAAGGAACTAACAGATCTGCTTTTTGGCGTGGCGAAGTAGATAAATACGGTTGGGTAGACATTGGAAGCAGCTTCTTGCCTTCCGAATTAACAGCCGCATTTTTATACGCGCAATTGGAAGAATTGCAGAGCATCCAAAGTAGAAGGAAAGCAATATGGAATGCTTACTATGAAGCCTTTCAGCCCATAAAAGACAAGCTACAGCTCTCATTTATTCCTGACTACGCAACAAACAATTCACATATGTTTTATTTGGTGTGTAACTCCTTGGAAGAAAGAGATGCGCTTATTCGACATCTATATAAAGTTGGGGTTCAATCTGTGTTTCATTATCAAAGCTTGCACAAGAGTAGTTTTTACTCAGAATTCCATGATGGAAGAGAATTGCCAAATTCTGATCATTACTCCAATTGCTTGGTTCGTCTGCCCTTGCATTTAGGATTGACCAGCCAAGAAGTGGATCGGATAATAGCTAGTGTGATATCTTTTGTTGGATGAGGATCGTGATTCTTTCAGATGGAATACCCCCGTACGTCATGGGCGGAATGCAGAAACATTCCAGGCTTATGGCAGAGTACGTGGCGCGGTTGGGAGTGAAGGTGGTGCTCTACCATTGCGTTGATGACGAGAAAGAATTGGATGATGAAGCCGTTCGGCTCAGCTTTTCAGAATTGGCACGCGTAAATATAGGCGTGCGCACTTTTTTATACCGAGATTTGGGTAAGTTGCCTGGGCATTACCTCCGCGCTCAAAAGCAATTGTCTAAGGCTTATTTTGAGCGATTGCTCACTGAAGAAATTGCACCAAATTTTATCTACACCAAAGGCTTCGTAGGATCTGAGGTGCTAAGACGAAGGAGTGAATTGTATTATAAGTGCAAAATAGGAGTGAAGTTTCACGGCATGAATATGTTTCAAAAACAGCCCAATTGGAAAGGGGAAGTCGTAAAATACATGTTGCGGCCTTCCGCGCGAAACATCATGAATGCGGCCGATGTGGTTTTTTCATACGGTGGAAAAATTTCCCGCATTATCGCGAGGTATGTAAGTAAACCCTCAAAAATTGTCGAGTTCCCATCGGGCATTGCCAGCGAGTGGATAAGAAAAGAATCAGAACTTCAGCCGGCACACGATGAGCTTCGTTTTTTATTTGTCGGGCGCTATGATCGATTGAAAGGATTGCCAGAATTATACAAAGCACTCGTCCTTGTTGCACATCAAGAATGGAAGTTGACGATCGTGGGACCAATCCCTGAAAAAGATCAACTCCAGCACCCAAACCTCGAATTTATTGGGCCTGTGTATGAAGAAGAGGAGCTTAAACGGATTTATGACGGCCACCATGTGCTGCTTTGCCCGAGCATTTCAGAAGGCATGCCCAATGTGATCATGGAAGCCATGGCAAGAGGATTAGCGATAATTGCTACAGATGTTGGAGCCACACAAGTTCTTGTAAACAGTGAAAACGGATGGCTCATCCCTCCGGGCGACATCAAAGCGATTGCTTCTGCCATGAATGCAGCCATTGACATAGCTTCTTATAAACTCGGTAGTATGCGAAAAGTCTCCTCGGATCGGATGCGCAATGATTTTATTTGGGAGGAAATCGCGCAACGTTTTTTGAGGTGGCTTGAGGTTAAGGTGAAAAAGTGAATTAGAATTGAATTGATAGGTTTTTTTAGCGTTTCTAAGACGCAGTTTGGTTACCACTCAGAATGTTTGAAAACTTGAGCTTGAATTTCAAGAAAAAGGATTCATAGTACTTGTAAGAAATGCTGGCCATTGCAATGGTAAGTGCAAAACTAAGCGGATAGATCAACCAGTTTTCTGTGTAATCAAGATGAGTAGAAATAACTAATGCCAATACGATTGCTATCGGATGATACATGTATAATCCGTAAGATATATTCCCTAAATAGTTGAAAACTCTGTTTTCTAATGACAACTTGATGTTTTTGTTTGACGCTAAATTTAAAATGATAATTGCGAATAAGACGGAATAAACTTCAAAGTGAATGTAAGGTATATGTGCTCCTTGAATAATCAAAATTGTAACCAAGGTTAGGGACGAGTAGAATAAAATGGAATTCTGGAATATACTTAGCAGTTTGCTTTTTTGAAAAAGTAATATCGCGAAAATTCCACCTATTGCCATGCAGTCAATGTTAAACATAGACCAAAAAGATCTAATCGGTCTTTTGAAAGGCAACATGTCAGTATAATGGGTTGAAAGTGCAAGATTCATTATGACATACCCAACGATGATAAATAGCATCAATAAAATTCTTTGTTTTCTAACGTATTTTAATAATACTGGCCAAACCAAGTAAAACTGTTCTTCAGTTCCTATAGACCAAGTGTGAGATGCAAATGGAACGAGCCCAAAAAGCGCCAAAACCAGGTTTGGAAAGAAGATCGCATATAAAAATAATTTCAACCAAAGGTTGGAGTAGACCTCTTCTTTATTAAAGCCTGGTAAAATGAATAAATCAATGTTAGGAAGAACAAGAAACGACAGGATTACGATAAGAAAATAAAGTGGCCAAATACGAAGCATTCTCCGAACGTAGAATTTTTTAATGCTGATTGTTTTAAATGACTTTTCCTCAGCAAGAAGCAGGTATGTTATTAAAAAACCACTTAGAACAAAAAACAAGATAACTCCAAGTTTTCCAATAATTCCAATAAATGGCGATGATCCCCAATAATTATCAAATTTTGAGATAGACTTAAATTGCTCTATATGATGAATTATAACTAGAAATGCAGCAATGAATCTTAATCCATTTAGGTTGGGGAAGTATATTTTTCTCTTGTCCATCGTTCTCCGGATACATTAGTTGGTGTTTGTTCAAAGTACCAGTATAAGGTCTTTTTGCTGTGGTTTCAATATACACTTTTCCGTGGGTTAAATTTAGGTTGGATTTTTATAGTATTTAGAATGGAAAAGCTTATTTCATGTTTTATTTACTAAAGTCTTATGTCTTAGCTGATATGTGAATTAATATTCAAAAAAAATTAAACGAAGCAGCCCGGTCTTATTAAAACCAATTTTAGCGTAAAAAGTTAATCTTCGCAAAGGCGATGACCTTCATTGAACACATTAAATCTCGGGCAGACATTTACCTTCTCATATTGAGTTGGCCTCTGGTAGGTGCGTTTTTACCAAAACCATTTGCGATTGGCTATGCAGTGCTTACTTTTTTATTGGTTTTGCGCACTCGCGATTTGACGCGAATTTTCATTGCGTTCATTGCTATGCTCATTTTTTCAGATTCAAGGTCACCCATGTTTGCGTTTGCCGAAACTGCTAAGATCGGTGTTGTTGTTTTGACATTCATTTTCATCACGTTCAATTTTCATTTTTTCAAGAAAGTTCCGAATATCATTTTCAAGTACTTCTTGCCTTTTTTAATTTTCGCACTCTTCGCAACTCTTTGGTCTCCAGATAAATTTACTGCTTTTCAAAAAGCGTTTTCATACGGGCTGGTTTATTTCGTTCTTCCCCTTTTGTTTTTAAAGGCCATGGTTTCTGATAAATCGTTTATAAAGGACGTTCTGGTTTTCTTTTTCCTGATGCTGTCTGTTAGCCTATTAATTCATGCGGTAAATCCGGAATTCACTTCTTTGGTAGGCCGCTACCGTGCACTGTTAGGCAATCCAAATGGCCTTGGCATTTTTTTAACAGTTATGTGCCCATTGGTTTTTTTATTGGAAAAAGAGTTAGGGGAACAATTCAAAGAAAATCGATTTCATTTTTTGTTTTATGCAGTGTTCGGTCTGAGCTTATTGCTCACCGGAAGCCGAACTTCTTTGATTGCCATCCTTATTTTCTTCCTGTTCAATCGTTTGCGCTACCTTTCAAATACTGTTGCGTTTATTTTTTTTATCGCGCTTATCTTTAGTTATGAACTCCTTTTGAGTACAGTTCCTGAATTCATTGAGTTTTTGGGTTTGGCTGAGTATTTTAGATTGGATACTATAGAAGAAGGTTCTGGGCGTTTCATTGCGTGGAACTTTGCATGGCAGCGTGTTCAAGAGGTATTTTTTGTTGGCGGAGGATTTGGCTATACCGAATACGTTTTTAAAGAGCATTTCGCTGAACTTTCAAAACTCGGTCATCAAGGAAATGCTCATAATTCGTTTTTAACGATATGGTTGGATACAGGTTTAATTGGTATTTTACTTTTTGTCACGGGATTGATCAGGACTTCGTTATTGGCGATTAAAAACTCCGCGTATGCATTGCCTGTGCTTTTTTCTGTGCTTTTTTCAACATATTTCGAATCTTGGCTTGCGGCTTCACTCAATCCCTTCACCGGCTTGTTCATAATTTCACTTTCTGTTCTAATAAATGATCAATACCTATCAGGTGATGAAATGCAAACCGAAGACTTGTCGAAGTGAAAGTATCTATATTATATACCGAATTAGCGGATTATTCTATCGCCTGTCTTCATGCTTTAAAAGATTGTGGTGTTGAGTTAATGTTGATTCACTGGCCTATCAATCCAGAAGCACCTTTCCAATTCGATTTGAATTTTTGCGATGAAGTGATTTCAAGAAATGATAAGTCTGAAGAAAGCTTAATCAAGTTAGTGAAAGATTTCACTCCAGATTTGATTCTTTGCAGCGGTTGGATGGATAAAACGTACCTGAAAATTTGCAAAGAACATAGAAATAGAATTCCTGTCGTTCTTTCCATGGATAATCAATGGAAGGGCTCACTGAAGCAATACATAGCGACTTTAATCGCACCTTTCAAAATATTGAATACGTTCAATTGTGCTTTTGTTCCTGGTGAGGCCCAAAAGCAGTATGCCATGAAATTGGGGTTTGAGGAAGCGGAAATTAGAACAGGTTTTTACTCTGCCGATACCGCCAAGTTTCAAAGTATTTTCGAATCCACCAACGCTCAAAAGAGGCTCGATTTCCCAAAGCGATTCCTTTACTTAGGGCGATACGTTGAACATAAAGGGATCTTCGATTTATGGGATGCCTTTCAAAAATTTCGATTGACTCATCCTGAATGGGAATTGTGGTGTGTGGGTGCTGGTGATCAATTTGAAAATAGAGTGGAGGCAGAAGGAATAAAACATTTTGGATTTGTTCAGCCAGCTGATATGCTGCCGATTCTAAAAGAAACGGGAGTTTATATTTTACCGAGTCATTTTGAACCGTGGGGAGTTTCTGTGCACGAAATGGCGGCAGCAGGTTTCCCAATGCTATTGAGCGATAAGATCGGTTCTAAGGAAGCTTTTTTAAATGGGAACGGAAGAGAATTCAAATCGGGTAATTCGGATGAACTTTTGAAGGCAATGCATTGGATTGCAAGCCTGGATGAAGGTGAATTGCTAAACATGTCTGAAAGGAGTCATCAGCTAGGGATGAAAAACACCCCTGAAATTTGGGCGGAACGACTGATGTCGTTTCTTAAATAGCATCTTTGCATTTATGTGTGGAATAGCCGGTATTTACGGATTAGAAAACTTGGAGGACGCTCGAGATCGAGTAGAAAAAATGACGGCTAAGATTTCTCATCGCGGCCCCGATGCTGAAGGGATTTACGCTGGTAAGAATGCCATACTCGGCCATAGAAGGCTATCCATAATTGATATCAACCCATCCTCCAATCAGCCTTTCTCATCTCTTGATGGTCGGTATACGCTGGTATACAATGGCGAACTCTATAATTACCGAGACATTAAGGCACAGTTGAGTGACCATGATTTTAGGACAGATTCTGATACGGAAGTTGTATTAGCAGCTTTTATGAAATGGGGCATGAAGGCGCTGCAACTATTCAACGGAATGTTTGCATTTGCCTTTTGGGATAATCAAGAGGAAAAGCTTTGGATTGGAAGAGACCGCCTTGGGATTAAGCCTTTGTATTATGCCAATGCTGGTCAGTCCGTCCTATTCGCTTCAGAAATGCGTTCCATTTTAGCTTCGGGATTGGTGAAGCCGAAATTGGATGAAACTTCATTGGTCGATTACTTGCGCTATCAGACAGTGCACGCCCCTAAAACAATGATCGAAGGAGTTTTTATGCTCAATCCGGGTTGTTACGTTCAAGTAAGCGATACCGATTTTAAAGAAGTGGAATATTGGAAGCCATGGCAGTCCTATCACTTTGATTCAGATCTATTGGTCGTCCAGAAGAATATTAGAGAAAAACTTACCAAGGCGGTTGATTTGAGATTGGTTTCTGACGTTCCTTTTGGGGCGTTTCTTTCTGGAGGAATTGACTCCAGTCTTATTGTAGGAATCATTGCTGAGCGATTGGGTAAATCCATCGATACCTTCAATGTTTCATTTGATGATTCAGCATTCAGTGAAGCTATTTACGCAAGAAAGGTTGCCAAGAAATTTAACAGCAATCATCATGAGATTCAGCTCAGCCCTAATGATTTATTGGAGGCGCTTCCAGAAGCTCTAGCAGCTATGGATCACCCTTCTGGCGATGGACCCAACACTTGGATCGTTTCTAGAGAAACAAAGAAGCAAGGCATTAGCATGGCTTTATCTGGCTTAGGAGGAGATGAGGTTTTTGCTGGCTATGACGTGTTTACACGTATTCCTTATGTCGCAGAACACAATTGGATATTAAGCTTTCCAAAGCCTTTGAGGGCGTTGATTGGAAATCTTTTAAGGACAGCGAAGCCGGGCTTCCAATCGGCAAAAACGAAGGAAATCCTTCTGTCAGATTATTTTGATCTTCAGCATTTGTATCCCGTTTTCCGCAAGGTGCTTTTAGATGATTCTGTTTCAAAGCTTTTGCGAAAAAAATCACTTTCGTCAAACAATGTCTTTGACACAATCCAATCCCTTGAGCAATACAATGAGTTCGGTGCATTACCAACATTGGGAAGAATAGGAATTGCTGAAATGGCAACGTATATGCAGAATGTTCTTCTGCGAGATACCGATCAAATGTCAATGGCACATGCCTTGGAAGTTCGTGTGCCGTTTCTAGACCATGAACTGGTGGAGTATTCGATGCATATTTCAGATTCACTAAAGTATCCTCATTCACCTAAGAAATTATTGGTGGACAGCTTCAGTGATTTATTGCCCAAAGAAATTGCAGATCGACCAAAGATGGGTTTTGTGTTGCCCTGGGAGAATTGGCTGAAGAAAGAGCTCAAAAGCTTCGCAGAAGAAAGATTGCGCTATTTGGGCGATACTGCGTATTTCAATGCTTCGGCCATCAACGAAATGTGGGCTAAGTTTTTAAAAGGAGATCCAACGGTCACATGGTCGCGTGTTTGGCCATTGATCACCTTAGCAGATTGGATGAAAAACAATCACATTGAGTAAACCTAAAGTCCTCATACTCACTGATTGGTTTGTGCCTGGCTACAAAGCTGGAGGGCCGATAACATCGATGTTCAATATGATCTTAAGTCTGAATAACGATATTCAGGTTTCACTTTTCACGAGAAATACAGATTGGTTTGATAATCAATCTTATGCATTGCAATCTGATGAATGGATTGAGAAATATGGGGCTACGGTTTATTATTCATCTCGAAACCATTTGAAAGGCGCCATTAAAGCAATGTCAATGAAGATTGATGTGCTGTACATCAATGGTTTCTATTCTCCTTTATTCAATGCAATTCCTTTGATGTATGCTTTGATCTTTAAATCGAGCTTAAAGGTCATTGTCGCCCCTCGTGGAATGTTGAATCAGAATGCCATTGCAATTAAGTCTGGGCAAAAGCTTTTTTTAATAAACGTTTTGCGGTTTCTCGGTATCGAACGAAAAGTGATTTTTCACGCAACCAGCAGCAAGGAAAGGGAAGCAATTCTTAAGGTGTATTCGAAGGCGGAAATAAAACTTGTTTCTAACCTTACTGCACTATCCTCAAGCGAAGGGAGAACACCCTCGGGGCCAAGGTTTAGGTTCTTATCTGTTGGTAGAATCAGTGCTGTGAAGAACACGCTTGAGTTGGTGGAGATGTTTTCAAAATTGAACGAGCTTCAATTGACTCTAGTAGGAACTGAGGATGAAAAGGAATATTACGAAAAGTGCCTCTCAGTGATCCAAACAAGTGCGAATGTCAAATCTGTCGGAGGTAGGAACGCAGAAGATATCAAGCGGGAATATCAAGAAGCAGATTTTTTTATCTCCATGACGAGCGGTGAAAACTTCGGCCATGCCATCATCGAAGCACTGTCTTTTGGATGTCCTGTGATTATTTCTGATCAAACCCCTTGGAATGATCTTGAAGAATGTGGAGCTGGTTGGGTTATTCCATTGCACGATACGTCAAGATGGAACAAGGTCTTAAACGATGCGATTGAAATGTCTGACTCTGATTACAAGAAGATGTCTGAGAATGCGGCTGCATATGTCAAGACTAGATTTAACTTTGAAGAAATAAGATCCCAATACTTAGACTTGTTCAGTGCAAAAAGTTAATCTCTCATCTTTCAATAACGACTGGTATAATCCTGGTGCTGGAATAGGAAAAAGACTGCTATGGCATATTTGCTCTTTGGTTTATTTTGAATCGAAACTTTGGTTGCCATATTCGCTCAAAAGGTTCTTGCTTAGAATGTTCGGAGCAAGCGTAGGAAAAGGAGTTGTAATTAAACCGAGCGTTCAAATTAAATATCCGTGGAAGCTCTCAATTGGTGATTATGCTTGGATTGGGGAGCACGTGTGGATTGACAACTTGGATCAAGTTACCATTGGCGATCATGCTTGCATTTCACAAGGTGCTATGTTTTTAACTGGAAATCATGATTATTCTAAATCTTCATTTGATCTTATTGTAAAACCAATTACAGTTGAAGAAGGCGCTTGGATTGGAGCAAAAGCTACGGTTACTCAGGGAGTCGTAATTGGCAGTCATTCTTTGTTGACGGTTGGTTCAATCGCGTCTAAGGATTTACCCAGATACAGTATTTGCAAGGGAAATCCCGCTGAGAAAATCAAGGAAAGAGTTGTTGAGTGATGAAGATATCCGTGGTTACATCGTGTTTCAATAGCTCTGAAACGATCAGAGCGACCTTGGATTCAATTCGTGCTCAGGACTATGATTATCTCGAGTTGATTATTGTTGATGGAGGTTCTACTGATAACACCATGCACATAGTTTCTGAATTTGATGATATTGTATCCATATCTATAAGTGAAAAGGATCGTGGTATTTATGATGCCTTGAATAAAGGTGTGAATCTTGCGTCAGGCGAAGTCGTTGGCTTTTTGCATTCGGATGATTATTTCGCGAGTTCATCCGTGGTAAGTTTAATAGCGAAAGCATTTGCTGAAAAGACTGTTGATGCCGTTTATGGAGACCTGGATTACGTTGATAGGATAGACGCAAGCAAAATCATACGGCAATGGAGGTCTCAGGAGTTTAATTCTGATTTGTTTTACAAGGGTTGGATGCCAGCGCATCCTACATTTTACCTCAAAAAGAAATGTTACAATGAATTCGGGGATTACGATTTAACCTTCAAGCAATCAGCTGATTATGAACTTATGCTTCGCATGCTGCTCAAGCACAATGTAAAAGCGAAGTACATCAGTGATGTTTTAGTGAAAATGAGAGTAGGTGGAGCGAGTAATGTTTCGCTCAATAACAGATGGAATGCGAACAAAGAAGATGCACGGGCATGGAAGAAAAACGGAATCAAGCCAAAAGCGTTCACTCGATTCATGAAGCCTTTGTCTAAGCTTGACCAGTATTTTAAGTGATTATTTCCAAAGTGGCTCGTTAACGACTAACTCAATCGTTACAGGAGTTTTACCTTTTAGTATTCCAATTGAAAAAGAAGGGTATTTACCCATGATATCTATGTTGTCGGAAGCGAATTCAACGGTTTGTTTTCTGTAGCCCTCATAATTCATTTCAGTGCCAGATCCTCTGACTAGGCCTTTTTCAGAGACCATTTCTAAGATCATTACGGCCATGTCCTCGACATGCAGCTGAGCTGTCTTTAGATCTTTAGATTCAAAATGAGCAATATAAGTAAAGCTGTTTTCTGCATCTGCTTTAATATAGACATCGGATGCACCAGAAATTTTTCTACTTGAATGATATTTTACATCACCATCATCCGTATTTCCCGATTGCTCCAATTTGATTTCTTTAAAGCTTTTGGCTGCAGATTCATAAAGAAGGTCGATGTTTTTTATGAAGATGTCAGTATTGATGGTTTGAGCGTCAATGGCTGAATTCCATAGAATTCCAAGTACAAAAAATGTAACTATTCTCATTTAGATCGAAATTTTCAAGAAAAGTAAAAGAAAAAAATTGATTAGAAGCGAGCTCTTCCCATTCGGCCTCTCTTGCGGCCATAAAGGTAATTTTTTCTTTTTCCGAAGCTTTTAGACTTGCCTCTGATTACGTAGGAGTAATTCAAGCTTATAGTCAAGAAACTGTCATTTGCATCTGGGTTTCCACGAATCTGACCTGGAACATATAATTTGGCTAATTCTTGAGCCAGTGGATGATTGGCAACCTCTCCGGTTCTGTTAGAAAGAGCAACAGCTTCTGGGCTTTGTAGTAATTCTGTTTTTGGGTATTGAGTACTTGCATCATCGATGTAATCTGTGAATGTATATCGGTAACTGATCTTCAATCCAAACCTGTGCAATCTTGAAAACGTGTAAAAGAATCCAAATCCAACTGGAATAGCCGCTTGAACCAAACTATATTGAGTTTCCAATCCTTCAGTATTCAATGGTCGAAGGGCCAACCACTCGCCATTGAGTTGCGCTTTTGGATTGTTGTAGAAAACTGAAACTCCTCCAAAGAAATAAGCCTTGAAGTCTAGCAGGTATCTTCCGGTGCGTCCAACGTCTGGTTGATTGAAGAAATAGTATTCTCCAGTTAAGCCAAGCTCAAAAACATCATTTCTAAAACTCAAATTTCTCGTAAAACGATTGGGATTTTCAGTCAAACTATCAGCACCCTGCAGACGCAAATACTCTAGGCTTAATGTCACACCAAAATTGTAGTTCGCTCTGTATCGAACAAATGCACCTGGATTCCACCTTGTTTGGTCGAGCTTCATGTCTAAAATCCAGTCTCTCGCAAGGCCAGGACCGCCCCCGATCTCACCTAAATAATTGGCTGCACCAGCGCTTACGCCAATGTCCCATGCATACTGAGCACGCATGCCAGAAGCAGAGAAAAGCAATACGGTAAGGCCGATTATTATTTTATTCCGATACATAGATAGGGCGCAAAAGTAAAAACTTTGAGCTCGCATAAAACCAACTTATTGTGAAATCAATATTTATCTGGTCTTAAGACAATGAATTCCTTTGTTAAAGCGTTGTACCTTTGTTCATTGGTTTGAGAATGATAAACAAATACCTCTTTTCTCTTCTAGCCATTGTTTTGGCGGCTAACATTTCCGCACAAACCGTCCCCACGCTGCGTTGTATTTCCATTGACGAGAATCAGGATGTTACTTTATCATGGACACAACCAGCCGACACTGGAGCAGATTTTAATGCCTACCTCGTTTACTACAGAAATGCGGTTTCGGCTCCGTTTTCAATCCTTTCTCAAGTTACCGACTACAACCAGAGTTCCGTTTTGATCAATGGAAGCTTTGCCACGTTCGGTGAGTTCATGATGGTGCAGGTATTCAATGGATTCGCTGATACCAGCGCTGCTTCTGATACTATATCACCTATTGTGCTAGGTATTTCCTCTTCTGGCAGAGTGGTAAGTCTGGGGTGGAATAATAGCGGACTTGCGAGTCAAGATTCAATCTACAAGCTTTATAAGAATGATTTTGTTGGCAACTGGAATTTGTTAGAAAACTTTGATTTCCCTTTAACCGCTGCTCAGGATACTATTGCCGACTGTTTTGAAGAAGTGCTTTATCGTGTTGAAGCAAACGGATTAGGAGGGTGTATTAGTCGATCAAATCAAGTGAATAGATTGATTGTTGACGATGTGCCTCCGGAACAAGCGGACTTGTTATGTGCAAGTGTTGACACCTCTTCGGGTGAAGTTATACTGGAATGGGATAGAAGCGCATCTCAGGATGCTTTGGGTTACATGCTGTTTTATTTCGAAGATTTCAATAGAACTGATACTGTTTTTGGCGCTGACACTTTGAGTTTTACTTATGATAAGAATGGCATAAACGCCTTAATTAGGCCCGAAACGCTATCAGTAGCACCGTTTGATAGTTGTTTTGATTCAGTGAATCTATGGTACAATCAAGCAGCAGACAACTTGCGGTTTAGAACCATGTTCATTGAGACCTCAGACTATGATAAGTGCTCTGGAAAGTTGGCGTTTTCATGGCAAATGCCCCGAGAAGGATTTCCAGTTGGAGTGAGAAACTTATCTGGTTGTAATGTCTACAGGCAAACAAATAGTTTGGAGCCTGAGGTCATTTCTACTTTGTCTTCTCTAGACTCTGTCTTCATAGACAGTGGATTGGTGGCAGGAAATAAATATACCTATGTGATTTGCCCTTTTGACGAGCAATCAGGAAAGGAAGCGCTTTCGAATAAAATTGTGATTGATTTAGGAGAAAAAAATGCTCCTGACTACCTCTACATTAAGAGTATTGTGAATAATCATGATAATGGTTACAATGAGATCAACGTATACACAGATACCAATTCAGAGACGGTCTCATATGGCTTGTTTAGATCTCTTTTGGCACAAGATAAATTTATGGAAGTTGAGAAAGTAGATGAAGATCTTAGTGCTGAGTTTTTCTTCACAGACGAAAGCGGAAGTCCTTCTCAGTCAGACTACTACTATCAAGTTTTAGCTTATGATGAGTGTGAAGAAATAATCGGCCGTTCGCAAGTTTCAAAGAGCATTTACTTAAAGGGTACTAAGAATGTTCAAGATCTTATCAATAGGGTTGAATGGACCAATTACGAAGGCTTCGATACTGCTGGTACAGATGTAGATTTTTATGACCTTTACCGTGTCACAACGGGTAGCAATGAAGAATTACTTTCATCAGAGCCACGTGCTTTTAAGTATACCGACAATCTTGAAGCCATAGATTTGGTGAGCGGAGCGGTTTGCTACTATGTAATCGCGGAAGAAGAAGACGGAAATATCTATGATTTCAAAGAATCTTCTGTTTCCAATTTATTATGCTTAGACTATCCACCAACGGTTTTCTTACCTAATGCTTTTACCCCAGATGACGATGGCCTAAATGACCGATTTCTGCCATATGTAAATTTCATTGATCCTACCGATTATGAACTGCGCATTTATGACAGAACTGGTCTGTTGGTTTTTCAGACCAATGACCCCTTGGAGGGGTGGGCTGGGAGCAATGAAACTACAGGAATCTTTGCTTACCAGCTTACGTTGTCAAATGCACGAGGTGAGGCTTTAAGGTATGCGGGAAAAGTGCAGTTAATCCGTTAATGATTTTTAGTTTAACAGGTATTTAGAATTTTAAGCTAAATAAAGCCTAGATCTTGCTATTTTTGCCCAATTTTTTAAGAGCGCAGCAAATGAATCAATCTACTCAACAAATCAAAGAAGGGCTAACATTTGACGATGTGCTTCTTGTCCCCAGTTATTCTGAAATTCTTCCAAGAAACGTAGATATTACATCTAAGTTCTCGAGAAATATCGATCTCAGATCACCGGTAGTTTCAGCAGCGATGGACACCGTTTCTGAATCAGAATTGGCCATTGCATTAGCTCAAGAAGGTGGTATTGCTGTTTTGCATAAGAACATGACTGCTGAGCAGCAAGCGGCAGAAGTGCGCAAAGTCAAGCGTTCTGAAAGTGGGATGATTCAAGATCCTGTGACAATAGGAAGAGGTGCTACAGTTGGTGAAGCATTGGCTTTGATGAAGGAACATTCTATTGGCGGTATTCCTGTTGTTGATGCTGGAATGATCCTTCAAGGAATTGTGACAAATCGAGATTTGCGATTTGAAAAATCAATGTCGAGGTCACTCAGTGAAGTAATGACAGGAAAGGATGTTGTTACCACAACCGATGGCTCTGACTTGAAAAAGGCAGAGGAGATGCTTCAAAAGCACAAGATTGAAAAGTTGCCGGTGGTAGATGAAAACAATAAGCTGATCGGGTTGATCACATTCAAAGATATTATCAAGTCGAAAATCAGACCAAATGCTTGTAAAGATGATTTTGGTAGACTGCGTGTTGCAGCAGCAGTTGGAATAACACCAGATACTTTTGATAGAATGGAGGCGCTGATCAATGCTGGAGTAGATGCATTGATCATTGATACGGCTCATGGTCATTCAAAAGGAGTAATTGATGCCTTAAAAGAAGCGAAAAGAAGGTTTGGAGATAAGGTCGATTTTGTAATAGGAAATATTGCAACAGCCGAGGCTGCCCTAGCATTGGTGAAAGCTGGAGCTGATGGCGTGAAAGTAGGGATTGGCCCTGGTTCAATTTGTACAACGCGGGTAATCGCTGGCGTTGGAGTACCTCAATTAAGTGCCATCATGGATGTGGCAACCGCACTGAAAGGATCTGGTATCCCAGTAATTGGTGATGGGGGAATCCGCTTTAGTGGCGATATCGTAAAAGCTTTGGCAGCGGGTGCATCATCAGTTATGGTAGGGTCAATGTTTGCTGGAGTTGAGGAGTCGCCTGGCGAAACTATCATTTATGAAGGCAGAAGGTTCAAAAGCTATCGCGGAATGGGAAGCCTTGAAGCGATGCAAAGAGGTTCTAGTGATCGTTATTTCCAAGATGTGGAAGATGATATTAAGAAGCTAGTACCAGAAGGAATATCTGGCAGAGTTCCATTTAAAGGAAAATTAAGCGAAATACTTTATCAAATGATAGGTGGACTTCGCGCTGGAATGGGTTACTGTGGCGCTGAAAACATAGAGGCATTGCAAAATGCTCAATTCATAAGAATCACAGCAGCGGGAGTTCGCGAGAGCCACCCGCATGATGTTTCAATTACTAGAGAAGCGCCTAATTATACAAGTAGATAATTAATTGATTATGGTTATGATGAAGAAGATAGTGTTGGTTTTTGCCCTAGGTCTGCTGGGGTTGAATTTATTGGCTCAAGACAGCCAAACGTTGATGAAAATTGAGAATGACATCATTTCAGTCGATGACTTTTTAGCGATTTATAATAAGAATAACACCAGTAATGTGGTGGATAAGAAGAGCATGGATGAATACCTTGACCTATTCATCAACTTTAAATTAAAAGTGAAAGCTGCTGAGGATTTAGGAATGGATACCGCTACTAAGTTTATCAATGAATTAGCAGGTTATAGAAAGCAATTGGCACAGCCATATTTGGTGGATCGTGCCATGAATGACCAACTCATTAAAGAGGCTTATGACCGAATGACTCAGGATGTTTCTGCCTACCACATATTAGTGAAAGTTGCGGATAATGCCTCGCCTGCAGATACGCTGGCTGCTCTCAAGAAGTTGAAGGGATACTCTAACGGTATTAAGACCGAAAAGAACATGGAAGATGCAGTAGCAAAGATTCGTTCTAGTAAAGATGAATCTGTCATTGCAGAAGACCTCGGTTACTTCACTGCTTTTTCTATGGTTTACCCATTTGAATCTGCTGCGTATAATACGCCTGTAGGAACATTGAGTAAGCCAGTTAGAACTCGATTTGGTTATCATGTCATTTTTGTAAAAGATAAAAGACCTGCACGTGGTGAAATCAGAGTATCTCATGTCATGGTTCGTGCTAGTTCTGAAATGAACCCTGAAGACCAAAAAAGGGCTGAAGAAAAAGTCAATGAGCTTTATGAGCGTTTAGAGCAGGGTGAAGACTTTGGTAGTTTAGCGAAAGAATTTTCTGACGACAAAGCATCCGCAAGAAATGAAGGAAGGCTTCCTTGGTTTGGAACTGGACGCATGGTACCGTCATTTGAGGATGCAGCTTTCTCCTTAGAGCAGAATGGCGAATACAGTAAACCTGTGCGGACAAATTATGGCTGGCACATCATCAAGCGAGATGAGTACAAAGGAATTAGCTCATTTGATGAGCAGGAATCATCCATAAAGAAGCGGATTGAAAGAGATAGCAGAGGACAGAAGGGGAGAGCATCTCTTCTGAAAAAACTAAAAGAGGAATACGCGTTAAGCTATAATTTCAAGAAAAGAGAAGTGATCAATAAGTTGGTTAGCTCTGATTACTTGGAAGGAAAATGGATTGCACCAGAAGAGTTTCCAAAGGAAGGTGTGGTGTTAACTATTACAGATAATGTATACAGCAACGAAACCTTGAGCTTTACTCAGAAGGACTACCTAAACTACCTGCAGAAGTTTCAGCGTAAGTCCGTGGATGAGCAAAAATTAAGCACCTTATTGAAAACTCAATGGGAAGGCTTCGTGGATGCTTCACTTATCACTTTTGAAGATGAAGTGTTGGATGCTAAATACCCTGAATTTAGAGCTTTAATGCAAGAATATCACGATGGTATCCTACTCTTCGATTTAATGGATCAAAAAGTGTGGACAAAGGCGGTGAAAGATTCGGCTGGGTTAAGCGAGTTTTATGAGGCAAATAAAAATGACTTCATGTGGGGAGAGCGTGTGGATGCTTCTGTCTATATCTGTGAAGACGCTGCAATTGCCAAGAAAACCATGAAGCTTGCGAAGAAGCGTTTAAAGAAAGGTTATACAGACTTGTACATTTTAGATGAAGTGAATGATGAAAGTTCGCTTAGCTTATCCGTTAGATCTGGTATTTATTCTAAAGGTGATGACGAGTATATTGATAGAGCTGAGTTCGAACCAGGTATTTATGAGTTGCCTGCTGGTGAGTCAGATACTAAGAAGGTAATCGTTCAGGTTTACAAGAAAATGCAGCCGCAGCCGAAGTCATTGAATGAAGCGCGCGGATTAGTTACATCAGCATACCAAAATCACTTAGAATCTAATTGGATTGCTGAGCTACGTGAAAAGTATTCTTTCACCGTTGATCAAGAAGTCTTTAAATCGATTCAAGAGTAGGTGCTGCGCTTTTGCATTCTTCTTTCTGTTGTATTGTTGACAGCGTGTTCAAACAATGCTGAACAAGAGCTAATCATTGCTCGAGCAGGGAAGAATGTATTAAAGTTTAGCGAGCTGCAAGCGTCAATTCCAAATGACTTAACTACGGAAGATAGTCTCGAATTGGCTACAAACCTTATTCAGACATGGGTTAATAGAGAGTTGATGTATGAAAAGTCCCGTTTTAACCTTGACGGGGTTGAACAGGATATTGAAAATCGTGTAGAAAACTACCGTAAAGAGTTGTACATCTTTGCCTTTGAGAAGGAACAAGTCGGTCAGAAGTTGGATACGAACTTCACTGAAAATGAAATCCTCTCTTTCTATGATGATAATCAAGAGATTTTTCAATTGAACGATTACATACTAAAAGTCAGGTACGTTAAGCTGAAACTAAATAGTCCGAATGTTGATAAGGTTGAAGAGTGGATTCAATCAGAAGACCAAGAGGATATTGAAAAGCTTACAGAGTATTGTCATAAATATGCCGTCAAGTTTTTTAATGATACCAATTGGGTGTATTTCAATGAGCTTTTACGTGAGCTTCCCATAGAAGTCTACAATAAAGAATCGTTTTTACGTTCTGATAATATGGTAGATTTTACTGATCAAGAGTTTCTTTATATCCTTTCTATAAGAGACCTTCAATCCAAGAATACTCTTTCTCCTATTGAACTTGAACGCAGCCGTATTAAAAGTCTCATTTTGAACAAGCGAAAATTGGAATTGCTAAGTTCCATAAGACGCAAACTATACCAGGATGCGAAATCTAAAGGAAACGTAATCATCTATGATAAGCCACAACTTGCACAATAAAATCTTAAGTCTATTAGTCTTTGCATTGATTTCCTGCGCTCCACTTTTGGCCTTCAGTCAAAATGAACCTCAGGTAATTGATAAGGTAGTTGCTCTCGTTGGCGAGAATATCGTTTTACTTTCTGATATTGAGTCGCAGATTGATCAAATGACACTTTCAGATATTCCTGTTAATGAGAATACCCGATGCGAAGTGCTTGAAGATCAGATGTATCAAAAACTGTTTTTGGTGAGGGCAAAAGCAGATAGCTTAATCGTTTCTGAAGATCAAATTGAACAAGAGCTTAATCGGAGGTTACGATACTTTATTTCTCAGGTGGGTTCTGAAGAAGAGTTGGTACAATTTTATGGGAAGTCGCTGGACGAAATAAAGGAAGACTTTCGCGATGAAGTTCAGGAAATTCTCACCATTCAGCAAATGCAGCAAAAGGTGACAGGTGATATCAAAGTATCACCAGCTGAAGTAAGAGAGTTTTATGCATCAATCCCAAAGGATAGTATTCCATATATCAACTCAGAGGCCATGATCGCGCACATTGTGCGTAAGCCGCCCATTAGTTCGCAAGAAGAAGATCGAATTAAAACGCGATTAAGAGAGTTTAAAAAGAGGGTGAATAACGGTGAAGACTTCGGAACATTGGCGTATTTATATTCTGCTGATCCTGGTTCAGCCATGAAGAATGGCGAGTTAGGGTTCTTGGACAGAACTGATTTGGTTCCAGAGTTTGCGAGTGTGGCTATGGGATTAGAAAAGGGACAAGTTTCGGATATCGTTAAAACTCAGTTTGGATATCATATTATTCAAATGATCGATCGCAAAGGAGATAGGTTGAATGTGCGCCACATTCTATTGATTCCTCAGGTTTCTCCGTTGGACTTGCAAAAGGCTAAAGTTTGGCTGGACAGCCTGAAGACTGAGATTAGTACGCAAGATTCATTGACGTTTTCTCAAGCCGCCATAAAGTATAGTGATGATGATAATACTAGAATGAATGGTGGTATGATGATTAATCCGATGGATGCTTCGAATAAGTTTGACATGGAGGCTTTAGGGCAAATTGACAGAAACCTACTTTTTACCATTGAAAAAATGAAAGTGGGAGATATCGGTGGTCCTGATTTATTCCAAACCGATGACGGTAAAAAGGCTTATCGTCTAGTGCAGTTGGTTAAAATTACCGAACCGCATATTGCTAACGTGAAGGATGATTATCCACGATTGATGATCAGCGCCAAGAGAAAAAAGGAAAATGAACGACTTGAATCTTGGATTGAAAAGAATTGCCAGTCATCCTATGTTTGGGTAGATCCGCAATACGATGGGTGCACTTTGAAAAACGATTGGAATATTTCTAAGCGCTAGACGCTTTACTTTATGGGCTTCTTTAAATTATCTGTCTCTTCAATTCCAGAGATGATTTCAATGTGAATACCGTCTGAAATTCCAGTATGAACCTCTCTTTTCTCGAATTTTTGTGGAGCTATCTCCACTTCCACAAAAGTTTTATCACCTTCAAAAGTCACCAATGATTCGTCAATAGATAGAATATCGTCTTTTCTATCCAGAACAACGTCAGCATTTGCTGAATATCCAGCTCTAATAAAATGATTTGTATCTGCTTCTACTGCAGCTTCAATTTCGAATTTGATGGCACCTTCTTCAGTAACTCCCTTCGGTGAAATGTATTCAAGAATTGCTTTGAATTCATCTTGTTCAATCGCGCCAATGTTCATGATCAGTTCCATCCCAAGCTTTAGCTTTTCAACTTCTGACTCATCTATGCGGCCTTGAAAGATGAGGTTGTCCATGTCGGCTATAGATGCAATTGTGGTTCCATCATTAAAGTTGTTGGCTTCAATCACGTTAAATCCTTCTTCAACAGGAACATCCAATACCATTCCTTTTACGGTTGATCTAATAAGTGTATTACTGCTATTTCCTGCTTTGTTTGAAACACCATCTCTCACAATAGCTAGTGCATCTTCCGCAGCATTTAACTCTTCATTGGCTTGCCTTCTGGCAATTTCAACAATTTGAAATTCTGCTTGCGATATTACGCCTTGGTCAACCAACGTTTTATTTCGGTCATAATCCATCTGAGCGTTGTTTAAGGAAATTTTAGCTCTGTTTGCTCGGTTTTCTGCTGAGTTTAAAGCTCCCATGTTTGGAATCACCTTAACGCGTGCAATTAGATCGCCATTGTTTACAATATCGCCCGGCTTAACATATATCTCTTGGATTATGCCTGAGATCTGCGGCTTAATAAAAGTTTCATTTCTTGGAACTACCGACCCCGTTGCTACACTTTTCTTAATGATAGTCCTGTAATCAGGAGTCATGGTTTCGTAAACAACTGGTTCTTCCTGGTTTTTTTGATAAAGGAAAAAGAGCGTCCAAACAAAGAGGCCTAAAATTCCAGCAAGTCCTGCTATTCTGATGATTGATTTCATAATTGATTATTCACTTCTAAGTGCAACAATGGGATCTACCCCGGCAGCTTTTTGAGCAGGAATTACTCCTGCTAATCCGCCAGATATTATAATGATGATTAAACAAACTAACGCTGCTGTTAGGTCTATTTCTGGGCTCTTGAACATTCCTGCTGAACCGCCTATCGAGCTATTCACAAGTTCAAGAACACCAACGCCAGCAGAAAGACCAAAGTAACCCGCTACACCTGTTAAAATGAGCGCTTCTAATATTATTTGAGATACGATAGAGTAGGGTGTAGCACCAATTGCTTTGCGTATCCCAATTTCCTTCGTTCTTTCTTTAACCACAACAAGCATAATGTTACTAACGCCTATGACACCGGCCAAAAGGGTGCCAATTCCAACTACCCAAACTAAGATTTGTATAGCAACAAATAACCCAGATATTTTTTCGAATTCTTCAGAGGCATTCCAACCTCCAATGGCTCGATGGTCATCGGGGTGTATGTTGTGTCTTTTTTTGAGGATCACTCTGGCTTGCTGCTCTAAGTCTGCAATAGCAATTGTTGGCTTTCCCATAACAGAATACCAGCCAACTCTATCGCCCCAATTAAATGCTTGCTGAAATGTCGTTATAGGGGTTAATATCGATTCCAATTCATTGTCGTTATGTCCTGATGTAAACTCTAAGTCATGCACTCCAATTACCATGAAATAAATGCCGCTGATATTAATGTATTCACCAATCGGATCTTCATCTTTTTCAAACAGTACATCCCTCACTCGAGAGCCTATTACGGCTACTTTTCTTTTGTCATCTAAGTCTTTCTGATTAAGCCACCTGCCAGCGACTATTTTTTTAGGTGAAATTTTAATTATTTCAGGCACATCTCCGGAAATTCCAAAACTGCTGCCACTGAAATTTTTTCTTGTCACAAAATTTGTGGAACGATAGCCACCTAATTGACATTTTGGTGCGACTACTTCTGCTCCAATTAAACCTCTTTGGAGCGCTTCGGTATCCTCGTTGTCAAAAGCAACATATCTCCCTTTTCTGAACCCTTTGTATGGCATGCTTGAAGTTTGACCCCACATAAAGAAGCTATTAGTTGCAAAGCTCCCAAAGTCACCCATCACGCCATTTCTAAGCCCATTTCCCGATCCCATGAGGACGACAAGCATAAACATACCCCAAAAGACACCGAATGCCGTGAGTGCTGTTCGAAGTTTGTTCTTCGACAATACGTGATATATTTCTTGCCAGCGGTCTAAATCAAACATGTCAATCTTCTCTTAATGCTACTACTGGTTGAATTCTTGAGGCGCGAATTGCGGGAATTAACCCAGCTAAGCTACCAGAAACTATTAGCAAGATCGTTGCACTAATGGCCACTTTAATATCAACTTCTGGGTTTAGGAAATAATCGTTTCCGCTAATCATATCACCAGACCATTCTAATAGACCAACACCTAGCGAAAGACCTATGTATCCAGCTACAACGGTAATAAATATTGCTTCTTGCATTATAAGTCCAATGATAGAGGATGAGGTTGCTCCTAAGGCTTTTCGAATCCCGATTTCACGCGTTCGTTCTTTCACAACAATCATCATGATGTTGCTAACACCTACAATACCAGCTAAGATTGTTCCACATCCGATGATCCAAATAAATATTCGAATGCCAAAAAATAGCTGAACAAATTTCTGGAAGAATTCTGCTCTATTTCGAATATAAACTGCCCGTTCATCTGCTGGGTCAAAATTCAAACGCTGAGATAATCTCGTGCGAAGGTCTGAAACAATCTGCTCGGCTTCTTCAATGGTGGCATCACCAGTAGTCATTACCATCCTATCTACCCTCATAGGATCACCAAAAACTTTTTGATGCGTAGAAAGAGGTATCCAGGCCCTTCTCACATCTCGATCACCTCCTTGGTCACTGAAATAGCCTATTACTCTAAATGGAATACCTTGAACATTGATGTATTCTCCAATTGGGTCAACCTCGTTTCCGAAAAGCTCAATTTTCATGTCAATGCCTATACACGCAACTTTTCTAGCTTCTTTTATATCGAGCTGATCTACAAATCGACCCTGAATGATGGTTATTTGCTCGGCTTCTTTTTCACCAGGCATGCATCCTAAAATATCGAAGTTTCCTGTTTTATTTCGGTAGGTGGTCATTCCTGAACCTTGTAAATATTTTCTTGCAGATAGGTTTTCTATCCCTTCTTGATAAAGCTTGATGTCTTCAAAATCATCATTTTCAAGACGAATAAATCTGTCAGGTTTATATCCTTTATAAGGCATCGATGTCTTACCTGGAGATATCCAAACAGAATTAATTGCATCACCTGCAAATTGGTTTTCAGCTCCATTTTGTAAGCCTTTACCTGATCCAAGAAGCAGAATTAGCATGAAAATACCCCACGCTACGCTGAAACCCGTAAGAAAAGTTCTGAGACGATTTTTATTAATCGTACTGAAGATCTCTTGCCATTTATCCAGGTCAAACATTAAGCTCCTCCTTTTCAAGAATGACACCGTCTCTCAATAGGATTTGACGATCGGTTAAATCAGCTATATCTTGCTCGTGGGTGACAATAATGACGGTGATTCCAAGCTTGTTTACTTCTCTGAAAAGGTCCATTACGTTTTTGGATGTAACGGAATCCAGCGCTCCAGTTGGCTCATCAGCCAAAATTAACTTTGGATTGGTGATTAATGCGCGTGCAATTGAAACACGTTGCTGTTGCCCTCCTGATAATTGGCTAGGCATGTGTTCTGCCCAATCTTTTAACCCAACCTTGTCCAAATACTCGATGGCTAATTTATTTCGCTCTTTTCTGCTTACACCCTTATAGTATAGCGGTAAAGCCACATTCTCCATTGCGTTTTTGTATCCTAGTAGATGAAAAGATTGGAATATAAATCCGATATATTCATTTCTATATTTTGCCGCTTTGGGTTCTGATAGATTTTTAATCAGAGTGCCATCTAGCGTGTATTCTCCGCTGTTGTACTCATCTAGAATACCAAGTATATTGAGAAGGGTTGATTTACCTGATCCTGAAGATCCCATGATTGATACAAGCTCTCCAGCACCTATTTCAAGATTGATGTTCTTTAAAACGTGCAGGTCATGAGACCCTGTGCTATAATGCTTGTTAATATTTGAGAGCTTGATCACGATACAATATTATACATACGGTTTTCTGAAAAAGGATTTATGTGTTGAACAACTATTCGCTGTTATAGTTGGTGTAAAGCCCGTATGAATGGATAAAAAAAATGAGCGAGTATATCGCTCATTTTATGCATGACTATTTTGTTGTGATTATTCTTCACAAGTGCAATTATAGTTACCAGAGAAAGACCAAGTTAATCCACCAATAACTCCGTTATCTGTAAAGTTTGTCGACTGAGCTTCATAGTCAGCTACGGCAGCATCAAAATCGCCTCTTTTTTCGCAAATTTCATCCGTACTTTCAGGATATGTACTATCAAAGCCGCTGCTGGTCGCTGACTCTATTGCATTTTTTGTGCTTTCAGGAATACCAGCATCAAAGTCAAATACCGAATCGCTAACACATGAGCAATCAGTGCACTTTTCGCAAGAACTCAAACCTACAATAGCCAAAATAGCAGCGCTAAAAATAAATCTCTTCATTATTTAATGTTTTGATCGAATATAATAGAAATCAACCTTGGCTGAATGATTGAAATAAAAAAAAGCCCTGCCAGCTTTCGCTGCCAAGGCTTTAATCATCGAGTGACCCAATCAGGATTACCTTTTGATCCTGATCTACTCCGTGAAATGGATTACCGCCTTAGTCTTGCTTCGCAATCTTGGTCTTTTTCCCTATCCATCCTTATGAGCAAGCTCAACGAATGGACATAAAAAAGCCCTGCCAGCTTTCGCTGCCAAGGCTTTATCATCAAGTGACCCAATCAGGATTCGAACCTGAGACCTACTGCTTAGAAGGCAGTTGCTCTATCCAGCTGAGCTATTGGGCCAATACATCTAGCATCAAATAAAAAGCCCCAAAATGGGGCTTTTTAAGTGG